>Ga0181536_10004100_pt1 | contig 15578 bp, 11 predicted proteins | sample PEATcosm2014_Bin_41_FD_121105 | JGI IMG/M metagenome (GOLD analysis project Ga0181536, IMG submission 121105) | Peatland microbial communities from MTU Mesocosm Facility, Houghton, MI, USA - PEATcosm2014_Bin17_60_metaG | ecosystem: Environmental > Terrestrial > Soil > Wetlands > Peat | place... | reverse complement strand
TGAGCTCCTGGTCATCGCCACCGATGGACGCCGCCTCGCCCTCACCAGCGCCGAGGCGCCCACCAGCAAAAAACTCCAGTTCATCATCCCCGCCTTCGCCGTCCACGAACTCCTGCGCCTGCTCGACGGCGACCCGGACAAACCCAAGCGCCTCGCCGTCACCGTCGCCAAAAACCTCATCCAGTTCGTGTGGGGTGATACCACCCTGCTCGCCAAGCTCGTCGACGGCCAGTATCCGAACCATGCCCAAATCATGCCCCCGGACCAGTCGCCGGTCGCCACCATTGACCGCGCGCTCCTGCTCGCCGCCGTGGACCGCGTCGCCCTCGTCGCCGACGAAGTCAAACTCGACTTTGGAAAGTCCGCCCTCGCCATTTCCTCACATGGCTTGAAGGACAAGCTGATGATTGGCGATGCCACCGACCGCCTGCTCGTCCCGGCCAGTCGCACCGTCACCGTCACCCTGTCCGCCCGGTACCTGCGCGAGGCCCTGGCTGCCACCGACGAACCCAGCCTTGAATTCCACACCGCCAAAAACATTCACCTCTTCAAAACCGTCGCCACCGCCGAGCGCCCCTGGCGTGCCGTCATCGCCGGCACCAAGGATCGTGAGGAAACCGGCAAGGCCATGGAAAAGCCCGAACCCAAGTAAAGGCCGCCTCGCTCCCTGCGGGCTTAGTCGCAAGCAATAGCAACCCACAACACCCATGCCATCACGCATCCAAATCACGAGCCGTACAACCGTGTCACCTGTCACTGGTCACGTGTCCCCCGGTCGCAAGACCGGCATCGCCCCGGCCAACCTCCAGCAGCATCTGGAGTCCGCCGCCAACGCCGTCGTCAAGGGTCAGGCTCAGTTCCATACCCCGCCCGAATGGGCCGCCGCACTGGCTCTCGCGCTGCCCCAATACCGTCCCGTGCTCGTGGATCTCACCTGCGGCAACGGCCAGCTCCTCGCCGGCACCGCCGCCCCCTCAACCAAGTATCTTATCGGCGCCGATATCGAACGGCCCTCGACTCTCGACCCTCGACTCTCGACTCATTTTGTTCAGGCGGACTTGACCCGGTTCTACTCCCTTCTGCGCATCGCCGGCTTCGAGGCCGACTGCTTCGTCCTGAACTTCCCGTGGGACCTCCACCAATACCGCGACCGGCTCGCCGGCCTGGCGCAGAGCGATTGCCCCGCCGTCGAGATGGCCTTCGGTGCCCACGACGGGCGCACGTCCAAGGACACCATCGATTCCACCATCGCCGGCTTCTGCATCGCCCTTGATCGCTGCTCGCCCTATGGCGAAGGCTGCATCATCGCCAACGAAGCCACCCTGCAACGTCTCATCTTCGCGCTCAAGGCGCCACACGCCGCGCTGGCCACTCACATTTGGGCGCACCTCGTCATCCCAGGCAATATTTGTTCCCCGAACTCCGAGAACCGGGGCCCGAAAGCCGAATTCCGCACCGGAATTATTTACTTCGCCCGCTCCCATATCCAAGGCTGCCAGCAGCACCACACTCTCTCCCCCAACTCCGACCTTCTATCTTCTGCCTCCGAGCTTTGCTCCCGCCTCGGCAAAGCCCGTCTCTCCCTCCGCCGCGGTTCCGTCATCCGCCAGTACGAAGGCGGCCACACCCCGGACACCGTGGAACTCTGGGACGCCTGCCGCGAGGAATGGAACTTCACCCACTCCGATGTTCGAACTCCGAACTCCTTCAACATCTATCTGGACGTTGACGGCACCATCAAGACCAACCTCTCCCTGTTCGACCAGACCAGCGGGCGCGTCAAGAAAGAGCAATACCAGCGGCTGTTCGCCCTCAACGGCAGGCATCCCATGCAGCTCATCCTGCAGAAGGCCGAACGCAAGGAACTTGAGCGCGCCGTCTTCGGCGCCACCTGGAGAGTGGCCCCCGCCGTGGTGGACGCCGTCCAAAACGCCCTCGCCGAATATAACGCTGTCCGCTCCCCGCTCTATCCCCTCTCCCAAATCCAGCGACTCGGCTATCTGGACGACAACGACGACATCCTGTGTTGTAAAAATTTGGAAATTCCGAAAGCGGAAAACAGAAATCGGGATGGCTCTATTTCTGCTGTTCCCCTGTGGAATAAATCCTTGGCTGTTTCCAGCATTCCACAGGGCGAACCAATTTCTACTGTTCCCCCGTGGAATAAATCGTTGTCTGTTTCGAGCGATGCGCCCGACACCATTCCACGGGGTGAATGCTTTCGCGCGGGCACGCGCTATGCCATCCGCACCGAGACCATCCGCGTCAAGCGGTCCGGTACCAAGATGAATCTCACCGGCGAACGCGACGAGGTGGAATGGGAAGGCTCCGAGCTGGCCCTGTTCATCAGGGACGGCGAAGGCATCGAGCGCCTCTTCATGGAAGAACGGTTGCGCGGTAAGGACGTGACCTTGTCCATCCAGGACCAAGGCGCGCCGTCCCCCATCGAATATAACCTGCAGGACCTCATCCAGCACTTCGAGATCCCCGAAGTCCCCGACGTGGCCCTCGTCCATCCCGCCGCCTATCAAAAGAATCTGGAAGCCCTTGAACTCATCGAATCCATCGTCAATAACTGAAATTTCTGCTTTCTGCTTTCTGCTCTCCTTTATGACCCCCGCTTGGAACTCCCGCGTCCGCACCTGCGACAACCTCATCGGCCGCGTCAGCTTCATCTGGAAAGGAGCGCCGGCCTCCGGCACGGCCCGGCCCTCAACCCTCAACCTTCACCCCGTGGAATTGCAGCCGGTATTCCACGGGGCGAGACCCTCGACTTATTTTCGTGTCAGCTTCGGCATCCCCTCCCCCTATTTCGACCACTGGGCCGTCTATCGCCAGCACGAAGTCACCGTCATCACCGCCTTGGATGCCGACCCGGCCGTAAAAAAATCTATCGTCAATTCCCTGCGCCCCAAGATTCCCAGGCGGTAGGAACGCCGGCCTCCGGCTCGTTCCACTTTCACGCCCGTTCGTTACCGGCGGGCGTTTTCGTTCCATTTAAATCCGTGTCTAAAATATGAAACCTGAATCCGTCCCCAACCGCGTGGCGCCAGCTTTACGCGGCTTCCGGTTCAAACGACTCCAGCGCGAGGATTATGCCCGGGCCGCCCTTCACGACGGCATGGTGCTCGCTCACGACACCGGCTGTGGCAAGACTCTTGCCCTCTTCGTCTGGCCCGCCCTCAAGGTTGGCTTCCAGACCGAGTTTGCCCCCGGCGAGAAACGCCGGCTCAAACCCCTCGAACCCGTCCTGCTCGTCGTCCCCGGCAACCTCCACAAACAGGTGACCGATGAAGGCATGGAGAAATTCCACACTCGCGTCATTCCGCTGGAGTCCCAGGAAGCCTTCATTCAACTCTCAACCTTCAACCCTCAACGAGGTACCAGGGAATTGGCCCCCGGCTATTACATCACCAGTTACACCCAGCTCACCGGCAACGGCGTCACCCCCTTCCCCGATTTTGACCGTGCCAACATAATCGGCATGATGCAGACCCTCGGCCTTACCGATTCCGACAGTTCCGAGTTCTTCGACTGCCGTGCCGAAACCTGCGCCAAACACTACCGCCGGCTGGACGCCCTCGACTCGATGACGCTGCCCGAACTCCAGTCCGCCTGGGCCGCCAGGAAAAGTCAATACGCCGACAATGAAGCGCTGCTGGATGAATTTTCAAACTCCTATCACACCCTTGCCGTGTTCCATTGCGACAAGCCCAGCCCGTCCTTCAGCGACCTGCCGCCCGAAAAGAAACAAACCATCCGCAGCCTCATGACCGAGAATCGCCATGGCGATTACGCCCAATCCGTCGGCGAATCCCGCTGGCTCGGAGCGCCGGCTTCCAGCACGGCTGCCCCATTGGATGTTGAGCGTTCAATGTTGGATGTTGGATGTTTACCCCGTGGGAACAAAGTTCCTTTACGGGGTTCCCCCAAGCCTTCAGCCTTCAAGATAAAATGCGTCTATTCCCCCTCGCTCGCCGATCTCTGCCAGGATTCCTTCGGGGCCTGCGCGGTGGACGAAGGCGTCAAGATGAAGGGTGAGGATACCATCATCGGCACCGGCGTCCGCCAGATCAATGCCCGGTTCAAGCTCGTCCTCACCGCCACTCCCATCAAAAACCGGCTCCCGGATGTCTTCCGCCTCGCCTGGTGGTCCACCGGCGCCCGCGCCGAAGCCCATGCCCGGTTCCCGTATCCGGATTCCTCCGCCGCTCGCGATGAGTTTGCTTCCGAATTCCTGATCTCCGAACGCAACCTCAGCAAGGAAAAGGAATCCCATTCCAAATCCCAGCGTTACAAAAAACTCACCCCGCAGGTCTGCAACGTCCATCGCCTCTGGAAAATGTTCGCCCCCATCATCCTGCGCCGCCGCAAGGCCGATTTCGGCGAGGAGATCGTCCCCAAGCTGCGCCAGGTCGTCCGTGTCCCCATGGGCGCCGAACAGGCCGCCGTCTATCGCTACCATCTCAAGGCCAGATACACCGACAAAAACGGCAAGCCGGCCATCGGCGCTCAACTGCAGGCCCTCCGCATCGCCGCCGCCAACGCCGCCAGCGAATTGCTCGTCCGCCCCTGCGGTGATGGCACCAAGGGCCAACCCCGCTCCCGCACCGCTTACATCCCCAAGCTGCACGCCGCACTCAAGCTCATCCACCAAGGCCTCGAACGCGGCGAGCAGGCCATCGTCTTCTCCGCCTTCCACGATTCCCTCGATGCCCTGTCCGCCCGCCTGGCCGAGGCCGGCGTGGCCCATTGCGTGGCCGACGGCCGCATCTCGCAGAAGCGTTGCGCTGCGCTCGCCGCCCAGTTCAAGCTCGGCCCCGGCAAATCACCGTGGCCCGTCATGCTGGCCGGCGTGGATTGCATGTCCGAGGGCCATAGCTTCAACCTTTGCAACAATGTCACCGGTGTCTTTGACGTATTGCAGGGCGGTGTTGGAGGAAAACAACGGGCCTTCGGCATCACCACCGACTTTGATCCCGTGGAGAAGACAACCGCTCTCCCTGGCTGCGTCGCCACAGGCAACGAGAAGATTCACCACAGCCTTGTGACTGTTGGACGCGATGCCGACCTTCTTGCCCGCAGTGAGCAGCGCATTAATGACACGAGATGCTGTATGGGTCTTTCCGGTGCCTGGAGGGCCTTGGACCACGAGGCATCCACCAGACATCGAGCCGGTCACGCGGATGGCAGCATCTGTTGTGGACTCGCCGGCGTTTTGCAGCGGCACCGCAGGCGGCACACGATTCAAGAGCGCGGCCACCGGCGCGGGGAGGTTTTCTGACAACTGCCTGGCGGCAACTTCAATCAGTGCAGCCTGAATTGGCGCCGCCGATACATACTCATCCGGAAGCAGTGAACCATGCCGGGGGAAAGCGCCCCCGAGTTTCTCGCTCAAACCTTTCTTGCTGATCTTGAGTTGAAGTTTGCCCTCGGACACATCAAGCGCCGACAGCGTAAACTTCGCTTCCAAATTGTGGGTGAACATCGCCCTGGACCTGTCGCCGGCGGCAAGTTTGCATTCCTGCGACGGATCGAAGCGGTATGTTTGCACGAGCGATTGTTTCTCAGTTGCCGGGGATCCAACGGCTTGAATGCCTTCGATGCAGCCGGGGTCGTCGCGGAGTTCTTCGGAGGTGGCCTGGGCGCGGTCAAACATCCGCCACCACATTGGCTTTTCTTCCCGGCGGTGGAATTCGATCAAGTCAGCAAGAACAACCGAGGCCGCGCCGCCCTGCTTGTGAAGCTTCGCCGCCGTGTCCAGCCGCGCGAGAACCTGGGGCGGCAATACTGGTGGTGTCGATGGGGCTGATACGGAAACCGAGCGCGCGGCGGCGATCTTGTGTTCACCAGCAACTTTCCTTAACCACTTCAACAACTCCGCCGTGGATTTACAGTCGTCTTCGTTGTAGTCGCGGATGCCTTTGAGGATCGTGCTGCTTTTCCAATCCCGCGCCTGCTTGCTTTCAAGCCAGCGGGCGTATTGGACGATGGAGTCAACGGCCGTGACGACCTCGGTTGTGCGCTTCGGCCGGTAGAGACGCTCGACCGTTTTGATGGAGTAACTGTCCTCGCCGATGCGCAGGCCGTGACGGACGATCTGGTAGAGGTCAACGAACACCCCGTTTCGAAGAAGCTCATCCACCTCGTCCTGACGGGTGTCGTGGCGCGTGCTCAACCGCCTGACGGCGCTGACCTCGTAGGCGGCGTAATGGTAGATGTGCAGGCCGGGATTGTTCTTCCACCGGTTGAATACCCAGTCCACGAAGCCTTCGAATGCGAGCTTTTCCTCGTCACGGTCGTGCGCCCACCAGTCCTTGAAGTCGAGTAAACCCGGCTGCCCGTTCCGCGAGCAGACCCCAAACAAGTATTCCAGCCCGCCAGAAACCAACGGATAACCCTCCATGTCGAAAAAGACATCCGCCGGATGATCGGGCGGAAGGGCGGCGAGGCCCACGGGTTCGCCGTTCGCACCGGTGTGGGGCAGAACCTCGTATCGCGATGGGGCATCGGGGTTCTTAATCCGGTCGGCGCGTGTCTGGCACTGGAGGCGAGCCTGGGCGACGAGTTTTTCCAACGAGTCGCTGGCGAGTTTGTGAACCGATTTACCTGAGGCTGCGGCCAGGTTGGCCACCGTTGCAATGCCGGCCCCTTTCAGCTTCTTGATCTGGCCCACGGTGATTCCAGCGACTTGCACGAGGTGGTCCGTGTCGTTGAAGAACTGCTCGGCATGGGAAGTCCAGCGGCCGTGGTCAGCCCGGGGGAGCGGCTCCGGGCGATCCGTCATTTTCCCAGTGAAGCCGTTCTGCATGACGAGGAAGCTGGCCTTGATGCGGCGGTAGTAGTGGATAAAGTCCTCGACGCGGAATTCGACCCTGTCCTTGCTGCCGAGGATGATGCCGAATTTTTCGGGCATCTGCCCGCCGGTAACGGCGGCAAGCATTTCCGAGTAGCAGCAAAGCTGAATGGCGTAATACGGCTTGGGTGAGCGGGCGAGCTTCGTGTCCCAAACCTGATACCTCCCGGATGCATCGAGCATGAGGAAGTCGGCAAACCCGGCGAACTGCCCACTTTCGAGAGCTGCCTGATAAATAATGGGGGCCATTGCATTGATGGCTGAGAGTGTCTTGGTCCGGGCTACGGCGGAATCGTCTTTTGGAACCTCGACCAGGCTGGCGGCAGACGACTTGAATTCATCGAGCACTGCGCGCTCGTGTTGATTGCCAGTTTGAGCGATGAGTTTTTCATCCTCCGTTTCCTCGTCCGGAGTGACGGCGCCGGGATTCTCCAAGTAGTAGCGATCCATCCACGACGCGAACGGTGAGGCGAGATAGCGGACGAGATCGCTCGGCGAGTAAAGCAATTGGCCGCAGTGCGTTTTCATCGAAACGCATGGTATTTCAACGGATTCCAGAGGCAAAGATGAAAACCACCGGGGCCGCCGATACGCGGTCCCGATGATCATTCCGCCGAATCATTTTGATTGGTGGCTGAAGGACGACGACCCGCACAGTGAAGGCTACAAGCTGGCGTTGGCGCACCTGCTGGATGAGCCGTTGAAGATTTATCCCGTCAGCAATCTGGTGAACAGTCCCAAGACGGATGATCCGCGCTGCATGAGCCGGTGCGGATTGACCGGGATTTTTTAACGGCAATGGTGGGGAGCGGAGTGAACTGCCAAAATCAAGAACCGACACGTTTCCGTTTCGACCCGATTCCGAGATGATTCCGAACACCCTGTTCGAGTGGGGTGTTTGAAGAAATGAGGTCGATGGCGTTGATAAACGTCGTTCCAAATTGCTGGTTGTGGGCAAATACGCATGAATTATTGGTGCGTTGCGGCTGTGACTTTCATCAAATTCTCACCACCAAAAGCCAGGCCGTAAGCGACGCTGAGGCGATCGAAGTCCTTGGACAGGGAGGTCGGAAACTCCCTCAGCTTTTCGGGATCGGGCATTGGCATTTTCTCAAGACGAAGTCCTTGCTTCCAAGAATGCCGTTGCCAAGGCTCCGGGTGCCAGCGGGAAAAAGGTATGAGCTTTTCCTCAAGCGGACCGTCGGCAAGCAATCGGCGGTAGAATCGGGACCGAGAACCACCTCCAGTAATGAAGCAAAGCAATTCATCACCCCAAGGGTCATAGGCAGGGTTGTCGTGAGCGTTCCTTTGGATTGTTCGGAAACGGGCGAGGCAAGACCAAGGGCTGTCGATGACATTGTGTTCAAACTCTTTGGAAACCGCTTGGAAGGTCTCCTTCAGTTCGGGTGAATTTCTGTATTGGGGATGCACGATGTCTTGGAAAAGTTCCGGGATCGGTTTATCCCCACCTTGGTAGCATTCCAGTTCGTGCTGAATGCAGTCGGCTTGGATGCGTTTCAGGGCTGATGACCGCTCTTGGTAAAGCCGGAGCGCACCCAGCGGCGCTACTTCACAGACATGAAAGGAGACGATGTCATATTCTTGGTCGCCATGGAGGATGATGGTGGAAGTATCAAGAGTGCCGGCGCCAACATCGATGAGCACCAAATTACCCCGGTGCCGGTAAGGAGAATTTACATATCCTGCAAGTTGCGCGGCGATTTCGGGGTAGAGTTGCACGTGTGACGGCGCAATGAATGGCGCAAACGTAGTGGTCTTGCGTCGGATACTGGCTGCAAGTTGCGGCGATGGCGGTTCCGGCTGGGATGAAAGCGCCACAGCAGTTCCGGCCACCTCGTGGTATGCAGCGGCAAGTGAACCACTGTCCACCTTCTTGCCCGGGAAACCCAAGTTCAATTTCCAACGGTTTTCGCGTCGGCGATAGTCGGTCGGACAGTTCGCAGCAAACCAGGAGCAGGAGAGGTTCATCACTTCGGCCAGGTAGCAGGCCACAATGTCCTGAATGTCATCGTCTAAAGGTTTGTCCATGAGCCGCATCTTCAGATTGGTTTCTGCGCCCAAGCGTGTCGGATGCAGCCACGTAGAGATGCCGTTCCGGGAAGTTGTCAACGGAACCGCGAAGGAGCAGTCTTTCCAGCCCGGATCTCCGATTACGACCTTGGTGCAGCAGGTGCCGAGGTCTACGCCCAATACGAGATCGACGACGGGGGCGGCTACGATTGTAACACTGGGACGAGGAGGTGGAGCGGGCGGTTGTTCCGATGCCGCGAAAACCGCGGGAGGCGGTTGCGCTGACCGAGGCTCTTTTGGTGGTGCTGGCACTGATGCAATCGCGGGAGTTGCCGTTGGCGTGCCAGCAGGTGTAGGCACGGTAGGAGTGACCTCGACAGGCGGAGTTTTACTACCGCGAAACAGAGCGCGCAGCCGACTCCAGATGGAAGGAGAGGCACTCATTCAATGAATCAGAACGAAACCAGCGGCGATAGTTTTGGGGCCGTCGCTGGTGGTTCCCTTTTTCTCAATTTTCTGTCGCTGTTCCAGGCATTTCGTCCGCAGACTCTTCAACTGACCATCCATGGCAGCTACGAGCGCCTCTCTGCCTGCCGCTCGATGGCGCTCGCGAACCTCAATGATTGCAGCAGCGCGCCGCTCTTCGAATCGTTCGACGCCACGAAGCTGAATCTGTTTGCGGTCTTCGTTCTCACGTTCGATACGGGTCAGGATCCGGTTGAAAGCCGCGTCTGACGCAAATTCAAGTTCATCCGTGCGGGATGCGAGTGAAGACAGCAAATCACCTCCCGATTGTGGAACGTCCTCGCACGCTTGCCCCAATCCGGCTGCAACTTCGACGATAGAGGTTGCGGCTGCCGGATCTTCGACCGTTTTTTGGTCGGCGAGCGAAAACACTTCATGGTGGATTTTCTCAAAGTCGCGAAGCCCTTCGACTGTCCAACGCTGGGAGACAAAGGCGTACAGCCCGGGAACAATATTCCGCGGTCTGTATCCCGCTGGGATTTCTGCCGCCACAGCCACCGGCTGCACGATCCGGTTGACCCTGAGATGATGGCTGATGAAGCGGACAAGAGGATGGGCCTGGTGAACGACCTCAACATCAAGCCTGGTCTGTGTATAAACGCGATGGTCGAAACGCAGTCGGCGCTTTTCCTGGGTGGCGAGGCGGGTCTGGCCGCGGAGGTTCTTCAACTTTAGAAATTCATCGAAATGATGCCAGGCACCTGAATCGAGTTCGATTTCGAAAATGCCCTCAGCCTGATCGATACCTTGGACATGGGTTGCGGGAAAGACCCGACGAAAGAAGGCCAGCACATACGCTTCGATGTCGTGGCCGTTGATCCAGTCACCGCGATCGTGAGCGGCTTGAATGTGGTTGATGATGTAATCGCCGTAAGCCGCAAGGACGGCGGCATCCATTTCCAACCGCTCCTCTATCTGTAATTGGTTCTCAACGGCTACAGCGGTCTGATCGATTCGATCTGATTGTTGCCTGGCGCTGAGGCGGAGAGAAAAGAGATCCTTGGTCAATTCGTTGATGAGAGGCCCGATGACCGCTTCAAGGTCACCCAATGTACGCTCGAACAAATTAAGACGATCGTAGAGCCTGTCGTAAATCCGTTCATCAACGGTTTCCTCACACACAAGATTCATCACCACGATGCGCTCAGCCTTCTGTCCGATGCGGTGAATACGACCAATCCGCTGTTCGACAACCATCGGGTTCCATGGCAAATCGTAGTTCACCATGGCACTGGCAAACTGGAGATCGAGACCTTCACTGCCCACCTCCGAAGAAAGCAAAATTGGAGCAGAATCCGAACGGGAGAATTCATCCACAATCTCTTGTTTATCGCGGGTTTCATCACCAGTAAGCATCAGGGTGGAAATACCGTCCGCTCGCAGGCGCTGGCTCAAGTAGTAAAGAGTCGGCTTGAAATAGGCAAAAAGAACAATCTTACTATTTGGGTGATTGTCCCAGTGGTGGCGAATGGCCTCGCGGAGCTTCTCGTATTTTGAATCGCAATTCCGGAGGGCCTGCTCATCGAATTTACCCGCAAGTTGTTCACGTAGGAACGTAATCAGGGGGCCAGCCGTGCTGGTTTTGCGGTCCCAAGTGAAATCGGGATTCGTTGTTTCGTCATTGGCGCTGGATTCATTGAAACGGTTGTAGGCAGCGACCATGCAACTGGCCACCTGTCGTTGAGGCATGACAGTGAGGAAGCCGCTGCTAATATCATGTTGTTCCGCGTAAGCATGAACTGCTTCGGTGACCCGGTCGTACAAATCTCGCTCAATGGGCTTGAGTGGAACCTTGAGGGTGTTCACCTCCCGAATGACAGGGTTTTTGTCCACATCCCGTTTGCGGGTGCGGGTTACCACATAGGAAAGGAGATTCACGCGTTCGCTCTGGTAGGCAAGTTCGGCGCGCGCCTTGGGGTCTAATAAATTCGTTTCCTCAATGATCCGTTGGCGCAAGTCAGCCATAGAGCGATTGCCCACGAGCAGCGGTGACCGCGCCGCCTGATCGATGTGGGCGAGCAAATCGTGATTTGTCGCGTTTCCGCTCAGGATCGCCTTGCGAAGGGCGACCAAAGGGGCATTAGCCTCAAGGATCGTGGCAAATGTTTGCTCGTCCGGAAAAGAATCCGAATCGAGCCTGCGCAACAAAGTGAACAGATTTCGCGCGTGGGTGTGCAACGGGGTTGCGGACAAATAAATCTTGTGCTTCGCGATGGGTGTGAGCAATCCGCCGAGTTTGGACGTTTGACTTTCCTCGTTGCGCATGATGGCGGCTTCTTCCATCACGAGCAGATCAAGGAAAGGTGGCTCACTGTCACCCCACTCGTGCACTTTCCTCGCCAATTCGGCGGCGGGCCGCCTTGCGTCCACCTCCCAATCATCGGGTGGTCGCAGCCCGTGGTAGGTTGCCACAAGAGCGAAGCCACTGCTTTGGCCGCGGCGGGCTTCATCCAGTTTTTCAAGTACTTCGCGGGCATCGGCTCGTTGGGCGTCCACTCCGAAGCGACGTTTCAACTCCGTACGCCACTTGGTAACAAGATGTGGTGGGCAGACGACAAGCAATGTTCTGGCGCCTTCTCGTGCCTTTAGTTCAGTCCAGATCAGGCCCGCTTCGATGGTTTTACCCAAACCGACCTCGTCAGCAATCAAAAGGCTATTCGTCGGGGATTCCAACAGTTTCAAGATCGGCTTGAATTGGTAAGCCAAGAAAGTTGTGTCCGATGTATCCATCGAATACATCACTTCGGAAAGCCGACCGTTAAGCTTTTCGTGAAGGAGATTCCGCCGCAGACTCTCCGGCCCCTCAAACCGCCCACCTTTGATTTCCTCGATGGCATCACGGTGCTTCGGAAGCAGTTCGAGATTTTCGAGCGGGGTGTTCCGACGCGCGCCGTCATCAAACTCTACCCGAACGAACCAACGGTCATCAATTATGCGCGGTTCGCCTGCAATACTTCCCTGACGCTCGGGTGCCCCAATCACACGGACACGCAAGCCCGGATTGCAGGTCTCTGGTGATATGGCAACGGGGGAAGGCATGGTCTAAATCAAAGACTTTGTTACGTTGCGGCGTTTGATACGGTCGCTGTCGTTCACGGCAAGATTTAGAACAGCCCAAGCTTCCAGCGTTATGCTTTCCAACCGCTTGCCAGCGTGCGCGCGACCTTTCTTTCCCTTCGAAGCTGGTGCCTTGAGGTAACGCATGACAGGCGCTGCCGGACCGTTGTAAATGAGACGGAACTTGCCCTTGTCATTGAACTGAAGACCGATGAAGTAATCGCCACCGTGTTTGATTGTAAGGCCATCTTCCTGGAAAGTGGCTTTGACTTGGACTTTTCGTTTCGGGCCGCTGGTGGTCTTGGCGTCAACTTTGGTTGATTTTGTGCCGAGCAATTCCAGGCAGAATACTTCCGCCGCAATCAATTCGCCGATATCGCCAACGAGACGGCCATCAAGCGCAAACGTCATCTCAGATTTCTTTCCGGCCTTGTCTGTCTTTTTGAGATGGTCGCGATAAGCGTTGCGTAAATTGTCACGACCGCGCAAAAGGGATTTTAGTGCGAGTCCCACTCTCTTACTCATCGAGTCCCAAGGAATCTTTTCCAGAGCCTCTTTCCCGCTATGCAAATTGTGACGATTCAAAATATCGTTGCGGATGTCGTTTTTGGTTTGGCGTGCCATAGGTCAGAGAACTGGGAGCAGCAGATAAGCGCCGAGGATGTCCACCGGCAGAACGGGCTCGATGCGGACTTTGGCGTGGTCGCGAGTCGCCTCACGGACACGTTCGTGGGCCTGAAGTTGGAGGGCTGCGCCGCCCGGGCGGAACGGCCAAAGCCGGCCCTGTGCCAATGCGTGTTTCTCCGCAATTCGGGCTTTCTCGTCTCGGATATTGATGAAGCTCTCGATATACCCTCGGCAAACGGCAACAACCCGGATCTGATTCTTAAAGCTGTCCATAGTGCCACGCGACCCCACGCTTAGCAGATGTATGGCCCACCCGTTTATCACGTTTCGTGGCAAAGGGGAAGAAGTACTTCTCCACCGAATCCGGTCATTCGTCTTCGGTTTCCAGCTCATCCGGAAAAATTCAACGCCCTCCGCTCAATTGGAACTGTGTATAAAACTGTGTATAAAAAGTAGTGAATGCCTAGTGACATCCTAGTGGCATCCTAGTGCTTGACTAGCCGGTAAACATTGGTATTTTTATCCCGAATTCGGCCTCTTCAAAGTCCGATTCCGACCCTCGCCTCCAGCTCTAGCTGCTTGAGCAGCAAAGAATTAGGAGACTCGGAAAGCCAATGGCTAACGGTTTGGCTAACAATTTTTGGATTGTTCCAAAATTGTTTCAGTATTTGGGCGCATTGCCCCGATATTGCCTAACCGCCGGAATCTCCGCCCAGGTAGGATGGATGACGCATGAACATGAAATTGCGTTATCGCCTATTCCTCCGTCGCAAAAGCGTTTATTACGCCTTTGACGACACCACCAAAACCTTCACCAGCCTCAAAACCAAGGACAAAGCCGAAGCCACGCGGCTGCTCGTCGCCTTGAACGAGGCCGGAAAGCAGCCCGCCATGAACTTGAGCCTTGCCCGCGTCTATCTGCGGCACAGCGACCCGATGGTTTCCGTGCGCACCTGGCAGAACGTACTGGATGAAATCATCGGCATCAAATCCGGCCCCACGCAGGCGCGCTGGAAATACGCCGCCAAGGACAAGGCTTTCGACTTGATCCGCGACCGCATCCTCATCGAAACGCAGGCCGAACACTTGCTGGCCGTGTTGCGCACCGGCACGGTGTCCACGAATGCGTTTCTGCGGAAGGTTCACAACTTCGCCTTGGACATGAACTGGTTGCCCGCGACGGTCATTCCCCGCCGGCAATGGCCCGCCATTCACTATAAGGAGAAACGCGCCATCACGTTTGAGGAACACCAGAAGATCATCGCCGCCGAGGTGAACCCCGAACGCAAGATACTTTACCAATTGTGCTGGCACTTGGGCGCGAGCCAGGGTGACATTGCCAATTTGAAAGGCGAAGACGTGGACTGGACGAACAGCACCGTGAGTTTCTTCCGCAAAAAGACCGGCGTGCCGGTGCTGGTCCACTTGGGCGCGGAAGCGTTAAACCTGTTCAAAGACCTGCCAAGCGAAGGGCCGTTGTTTCCGTATCTGTCCCGCGTAAGAGCAGGAGATCGCGCCACGGAATTTGCCTCGCGTTGCCGCCAGCTCGGCATTACCGGCGTGACGCTTCACAGTTACCGCTACGCCTGGGCGGAACGCGCCAAGACGGTTGGCTACCCGGAACGGTTCGCACAGGAAGCTTTGGGCCACAACAGCAAGGCGGTGCATCGCGCCTATGCGAAACGCGCCCTTATGAAAATTCCGTCATTGGAAGACTACGAACAAAAAGCAGCGGCAAACACATAACCATAATTTGCCAATCAATAAGCAACGAATGTAGATTGAAAGGATTTTGACAATATGAGCTAATGATAGTGCTGTGAAAGCATTTGCGACAACCAAATTGCAGAGCACAACTTTGCCGGAGAAGCGAGGACGCTCCCAGGCAACAATCAGTTTCGCACTAAAGCTAGTCGTTACCAGCACGTCTAAAAAACAATTGAAAGGAAATCATATGATACTCTAAAAACGCCCTTTGCGGCCTTCTCATTGTGGTCGTCTTGCAGTTTGGAGTGCTTGCCGGTTCCGCCCAGACCAACATATATCTGTTTACCGGGTCAGAGACGAACATCACACTGAACCCAGGCACTTACAACATCACTGCCTACGGCGCTCAGGGGGGCGGCCCAACTACCTTCGAAGCGCCTGGCGGACAGGGAACCGAGATGAGCGCCAAATTTTACTTCCCAGCATCCACGACACTCACTCTTCTAGTGGGCGGGGGCGGCGGCGAAGACTTAACGTCCGGCGGCGGGGGTGGCGGCAGCTTCGTTGTCAATGGCGGCACACCGCTGGTTGTCGCAGGCGGCGGCGGGGGCGGCGGCTACTACGGCGGCGGCGGCGGTAGCCCTGGCTTAATCACTACCAGCGGCGGTGCTGGCGGCAACGGCGGCTTCGGCGGCTACGGCGGCAGCGGCGGCAGCGGCGGCAGCAGTGGCAGCGGCCCCTACAACGGGGGCGCGGGCGGCGGCGGCGGCGGCGG
>Ga0181536_10004097_pt1 | contig 15596 bp, 21 predicted proteins | sample PEATcosm2014_Bin_41_FD_121105 | JGI IMG/M metagenome (GOLD analysis project Ga0181536, IMG submission 121105) | Peatland microbial communities from MTU Mesocosm Facility, Houghton, MI, USA - PEATcosm2014_Bin17_60_metaG | ecosystem: Environmental > Terrestrial > Soil > Wetlands > Peat | place... | reverse complement strand
TCCAACTAAAAATCGGGCTTTAATCGCACCAAGGGAAAACCGACCTCGGTGCCAACGACGCGCCCACAGATTAGCAAAGTTTCATGCGCTGCAGGTCCGGCAAGGCCCGATGGAGAACTAAAACGAAATCGAAACGTCGGAGGTAGAAGGGACGCAGGACCGCATAGCTGTTTGGTTAATGGGGGGTGCATCCGATGCCGACCCCGTAGCTGAGCGCGCCTTAAGCATTCCTGTGACCATGGCGACCAAAATAGGAGGGGGTCATTCCTGTGACCATGGCGACCAAAATAGGAGGGGGAGGGACCTTGTTTGTTCGTTTGTTCCGGAGGGCGATACCTCTCATGGCCTCGCCGGGGCGGGGCGGCGTCAACCTTAAAAAGCTACCCTTCTAAATCCCCGCCCGAGCCGCCCGGCGGCACGGCGTTAACCAAAAGGATTTTCTACCACTAGCCCTAGCTCGATCACGCCAGCGTTATGTTGCATTTGAGTGAATGGCTGGATCAACCCATATTCAAGGACTTAGCTGGTTAACGAGGGTCGAGATATTCCGAATACACCCCTTCTGCGAATCGGGGTCGAGGCGCTAGGGCTAGTGGGCGCTCGCGCACGCGTGAGGTTCATGGTTAAGAAAGGGTTAACGGGGTCGCCAGAGCGCCTCTTAAGGTGAACGCGGGGTAAAACGTTAATGCTTTCAGTCGAAATGCAAAGCGGGTTTTAGGGAGTGCACGAGGCGAGCGACAACCGCGAAGCCCCTCAAAAGCGGTTGCATTGGTCGCATTTGAGCCTGTGCACTTCCGGCGTTTAGCGTTGTGCCGCAAGGGGTTCTGTGGCGTCGGGTCGCAGCACTGCGACCCGACCGAAGTGCAACCCTCAGTCGTAAGTGCAAAGCCTTTCGTTTTAGTGAAAGCGTCAGTGACGCCCGACTGACGCCCTGTCAGTCTGTCAGTGCCGTCAGTTTAGCGTCAGTCAATGGCAAGAGCATGAAAGCCCCGGTAATCCGCCACTTTCCCATCATTGTCAGTACCGTCAGTTTAGCGTCAGTCGCCATTGCCCCCGTCAGTCAGTCCTCCCTCTCTAGGAGGACTGACGGGCTGACGCTAGAGCGACGGTCTAGGCGTTGCAACCTTGGTGCGGTCGTCAATCTCGATTGCGTCGAGCGCCTGCAACCGCGCTAAGATGTCCTTCCACTGTTGCCGCGTGTTGGCATAGGTGAAGATCGGAACATCCGCCGCGTTCACCCGACCGTGCCATTCCTCCACCGTCGCCCCGGCTTCCATGGCGCGCAGGATATTGAGCGCCGCCAGCGCCGCCGGATTGCCCTTTAGCTTCGCGTCATCGAACCCGCCGCTGTCGGCTTCAAACACCCGATCCGGCGCAAGCTCGACTTGGTGGAACACTTGGCAATAGTCGTTTTCGCCGTGGCGCTGGAAATCGGATGTGAACTTGAAAAGCTCCTGAGTGCCCTTCCCGACTTTCACGCAACGAGTCGCGCCGTCAATGTTGCCGGTCTGCTCGTTCAATCCCTTCGGTCGCCCGGTGTCGCTTAGCGGCGTATGTGCCACGAGGACAACAGCGCAGCCGAGCCGGTCGCGGATGATGTCACAGCCACGTAGCGCCAGCGGCACGGTGTCCATATCGCTAGAGTGTCCGCCACTCGCCGCCAGCATTCGCGCCCATGTGTCCATCCACAGCGCCGCATATGGGCGGTGCTGTAGCTGGTCGAGCAGCGCCAAAATCCCAATCTCCGCTTTCGCGCTGCTCAGGTCGAGCGCCGAAGGTATCAAGTTGAACTTCCCGGCGTCGAGCACGTCCGCCGTCGTCTTATATCCCATGGTCCGCAGTTGCAGCTTGTACTTGCGACAAAGAGCGCGGATGCGTTTGACCGTTCGAGCAAGCCCACCTTCGGCGATCACATAGACGACGTTCCCCTGCCGCACTGGCAAGCCATAGTAGACGATCCCGAAGGCGATACAGAATGCAAGTTCGAGAGCGCGGTAAGTCTTGCCGCTTTTCTCCGGTCCGTAATCCATCCACACCCCGTCCGCGATCAGTACCGGGTGTTTCGCGTCACCGACAAGCCATCCGGCGTCCGGTGCGGCGACCATTTCAGCGAAGCTCAGTTCATGCAGCGGGTGACGCGGTGTTGCCCATTCGTCGGTTGCAGCGGTGGCTTCCTCCGGCGTCATGCCGTCGATGTCGATGCAGTTGTCATAATACTCGCGGCGCTCGCGTTCGGTTTTGGTTTGCATGTTCACGCGCTCCACTGGTTAGCCCGCTTGCGGTGTTGGGCACCGCGCCGGGCTTTGCGGCGTTGCGCGAGCGACGCCATTCTGTCGATGGGTTCGGGGCTGTAGAAGCCCGGCGCGAACACTTCCACATCATCGGCGAAGTCCGCTTCGGCGGTGTGCGCTCCCGGTGATGTTTGTTTCAGATACAGCCACGCGTTATGCACCTTCACGTCGAGGCGATCAGCGGGCGGACCTTCGCCGATGCTCCACAGCGGTTCGCAATATGGGTGCTGCGGTTCGCCGTCCGGTGCCTTCGGCACATTGTAGAACTCGGCGAGCAAGTCTATTGCCTTGCCTTCGCTGATGCCGCGATCCTTCAAGCGGGCGGCTGTCATCAATAGCGTGTGCTCGCCGTTCTGTCCTTCAATGCAAGACTTGGCGTCGTGTGTCAGATGGTGGATGCCCCACGCAATAGCGGCGTCGCTGTCAAGCTCTGCGGCGGGAATGTCTTGCTCCGCGTCCGGTGCGTTGCTCGGTTGCAAATAGATGCCAAACCACGCGGGCGCGGGTGCGATGGGTAGCTGCTGAACGGTCCTATACCGCACCTGCAATGTGCACGGGGGTACGTCTTGAATGCGCGGTATAGTGACATTGATCCGACAACCGGCGAGCAGGACATAGTTCGGGCTGTCAACGTCGGCGCCAAAACCATGCACGCCAAGTCGGCACGCGTGCTGCACACCGTTCGCCTCATTGAAATAGAAGTGAAAGCCGCCCGAAGGTGTCTCGACAACAAAGGTTTCATCGGTGCCGAAGTCGCCAAGCTCGTCCGTGTGTTTGCTTGTGAGCGCGTTCCATGTCGCCGCGCCGACTTTGCCCGGCTTCGTGTCAACATCCACCACGATCAGCCGCGACTTACGGAGCGACAAGCCCCAACAGCAACCGAAGTTTTTGGCGTGCCACTTCTTTATCTGTTCGGGATCGTTCGAGGCGTCCTCTAGGTTGTTCGGGATCAGCGGCGGATATTTCTCGCCGGGCATGATCGGGAACAGATACCACGAGGGGTGCGCTTTGAGCGCGTTCAGTGCAATGTGAAGGGTTGATGCGCTCATGGCTGCCCCCGCTTCGCGGCGTCGGCGGCGCGGTGAGCGGCGCGATACTTCGCCCATACGTCTTTAACTAGCTTGGCTTTGCGCAGCCCGTCCCAAATCTCAGGCGTCGCCGCGTTAAGCTCACGGTGCCATAGGGCGTCGAGCTTCGTTGCTGCCTCATAGAGCTTGTCGGAAGTTGCGGAAGTGTGCGGGCGCTCTAACTTTTTTTCGATGCGGTCGAGCGCGTCCTGCATACGCTGAAACTTGCTCACCGCATGGCGTACCTGGATCGCTGTCATGCGGCGGGTTCGCTCGAAAGGGTGCAACATTTTGGGCGGTCTCCGATTCATAGCCCGCACCCTACCAGGGGATACCTTACCGGAACATGGATGGAAGATTAAATCGTCACCTAACCCATTGAACGGCTGATATTTTCACCCCTAGCAGATATTTTCCCACGTAGAAAATATCGGTGCCCTGTTACCACTGCCTCCGGTATCAGGATACCGGAGCCTCTAGGAAGCCCGCTGAGTGGCTTGCCGTGGGTTTGATCCTCCGCCGTGGCACCCCACCGCCCAAAACGAGCCGGTGAGCCGCGCTAGGGCGCACTCGGGGCGTTAACCTGAAACCGGGTTAGACGATCCACACCATTCAACGTGCGCGTACACTCTGTCCGCGCACTTCTGTTCGCGTCTCAGCCGATCTAAAAATCGGCGCGTCTTAAGTGCGCGTTCGATATGTTTCGCGACTTCTCCCGGTTCTGTTGCTTCGTTCGCTCGGCGCTCATGGCGGATCACTTCCGCCATTTCCTTTTGTATTTGCACGTCAAGCCTCGAAAACTCTTGCCGCTCTCGCGTGCGCGTCGCGTCCCCTTGTCCGCTGTGCGCCGCATGTCTGCTCCACTGTCCTTCGCCGCTCGGCACGTAAGCAAGATCAGCCGCACTCGCTAAGTCGGCGGTGCTCGTGCCCCGGTTATGTCGCTTGACGTTGCTGCGCATGGCGTCACCCTAGCGGGTTGCCCTTTGCGTCCCTCACGGCAAGCGGACCGTGGTGGATTCTTTCGGCGTATGGGATTCGCATTTGTGGAACCGCGTCCATTCTGCCGGTTGCGCTTGGTTCCTGGTGCCCATATCCCGCGCCCTCAATCGGCGAGGGCTTCGCCCATGACGGTTTCGGTGCGGGGCGCAAGTCGGCATTGATTGATTGATGCGCTCGTGGGTGTGCACGCTCGCGCTCGGCTGTTGTTTGTTCCGGCGGACGCCCTGTGATTTTCTCGTCGGGATCGGACGGGCTGTTAGTCGGACGCCCGATGAAAACGGGACTGTCGGCGCGAGCCTTCGGCTTCTTTGCCCAAACCGCCGCTTGTGCGCGTAGCTCGTCAATGTCGCCGCGTGCGGGTTCGGCGGGTTCTATGCGCTCGTGGTGCACAATCGCTCCTTGGGCGTCGCGCTTCCACCGATCACGGTAGCCGGTGAGCGCGTATGCCTCGTCAAGCGTCAAGTCCACCAAGTCGGGATCAGTCATATATTCGGCTTCAAAGCGCAGCCGCTCGGCGTGCTCGTGCCAAAACTCGTCGCGGTTCTGATAGGTGAGACGAAAGAGCGGATTTCCGGCGCGTGACTTGTCGAGCCACGTGTAAATCATTCTAAGGCTTGCGCCGATAGCGTCTGCCGCGTCCTGGTACGATCCAGCCATGCGGAAGCAATCGAGCGTTTCGATCAGTGTCTCGTTACAGAGCTTGACCACGGGAATCCCTCCGGTGCCAGAATACAAGCCACAACCACCTGAGAAACTTGCGCACGGTGTTACGCTTTCACGTTGCCCGGTGTTGGTGCCACATAGCGCGGATCGCGGAAGCCGTAGCGGGCGCGTTGCGCCTGCGTGAACGCGCCCCTGTTTGATCCATTAAGTTGCCGCTTCATGACGTAAGCTCGTGCCGTCGCCGATGTAGCCGCGCCGCCCGCTGCTACGCGTGCCGCTCGTGCGGCTTGGCTTGCCTGAACGTGGGCGCGTGCGTTTTCTTCCCAAGTGAACCGGGGCTGTCCCGACTGCCACACTGCAATAGCTTTCGCGAGTGCGGCGCGCTTCGCTTGAAGCTCGGACCTGCGCAGGCGCACATTTATGCGGGCTTGTTCGAGCCTGCGGGCTGCGGCGTTCACAACGTTCGCCATCTGCTCCGGTGTAATGGGCTTTCCGGGCGACTTCGCCGCGTCAATGCCGGGCTGTTCGGGCTGCGGTGCCTGTAATGGGCGGGATTCTTCAATGGTTTCGGTGACGCGGGCGATCTTGCGCGCTCGGATCGGCGGTTGAACCGCCATGCCCGACGCGGGATCGAATGGCACTTCGCCGTTGTGCTCGTCCTCGAACGTCACATCACCCAACGTCGAGAGGATGCCCGACAACTCGTCGGCGTCCAAGTCAAAGCCATCCGGGAGAAAACGTGCCACGGTTGCAACGCCTATCGGCGTCGGGTTCGGTTCGCTGCGGACGCGTTCGATAGCGCGAACGATGAAAGCATCCCTTGCCAAGTTGCCGGTTGAATAGCTGCTCATGGGACTTCCCCTTTGTGACGTGACTTGCCCGAGCAAGCCACGTGTTTGTTGGTTGCCGCCGTCGTCCGACAGCGCGAAGGACAACGGCGGCAGAGTGATCGCCGCCTTAAGCGCCGGTAAACATGAGCGCAGCGGCGATCCGGTGCCGCGTCGTCCCCCGACTTCGTGGCACCTAAGAGATATTCGCCGGGCGCTCCTGCTCCGGGCTGTAGACTTCCGACAAGACGCACCGCGTATCAGTTTCGGCGGGGTGAACAATGAAGAAAACCCCCGCTTCCCCTGAGCGCGTTTCGGCGCGTGTACGTTCCACACGCGTCCGCCTTGGGCTTAGAAGTCGTCCCTTCACCGCAAGATCACGCCCGGCGACTCGTTCCCAATCCTTTAGGAACCGGGCGCGAGGACTCGTGCATTCATTCGCCGCAAGTTTTCGGCGTGCGTTGTGTTCTGCTTCCACAAGTCATGGAATGTCGGCTTGGGGAAGTTCTTTGCCCGGTACTTTTCCGCCTTGTCGAGCGTCTCGACGGCGTGCGCGACTTCGAGCGTTGCCGCTTGCGTCGCCGCTTCCGCCGATTTCATTTCATCGTATGCCGTCTTGACGCCCTCGAATCGTTCACGCGTCGGCGCGTCGAGCGCGTCGAGTTGTTCCTGTGGAGGCAAAACAAACTCGCCCGACTTCCCGAAAATGTTTAGCATCGCTCAGCCCTCCAAAAGTTGCACCCGCACAGCCATCGGCTTTGAAGTTTTCAGGCTGTTGCCTATCTCGAAGCGCACGCGATCACCCTCCCGCAACGTTTCAAGTTGCTCGTCGTCCGCGTCACGGCAGGCGGATATGTGCACGAAAAGATCGCTGCCGCCGCTGTCCGGAGCAATGAAGCCGTAGCCCCGCCCGTCGATAAACTTTTTGATTCTTCCTTCCATTGTCTCAGTCCTCTTTGTTTGATAGCCACGGCACCCGAAACGGTATCAGATGCCGATGTGTTTGGATCACGTGTCGCAAGTGTTGCGAAACTTCCTCGTCGTCAAAACAGTCGGGCACGGAGCGGTTGATAATGAGCGAAAGACTCAGGACATTGAAAATATCCTCGTCAGTCACTCCCGCTCTAGCCGTTACCTCCCGGCTGCGCTCTTTGCTCCACTTCATTCGGTGCGCTGCAAAGCCTGTGCACGGCGTCGCTGCTCGTCCCCCATCGGGCTTGCGCCCGTGGAAGTCGGGACGACAGCGCCGGGGCTTCCACTGTCAATGCCGCGCTTAACTTGCCCGTGCGCGCTCGGGTAAGCGTCTTTCGACACGTCGCGAGTTTGCGGGGCGAGCATTTCGCCGACACTGCCATTGCGAGCGGTGCCGTGCTTGATGATGTCGCCAAGTAAATCTCCCGCGTCGCCTTCCGCCGCCTTGGCGCGTAGCGCGTCGGCGAGTGGTGACGTGGTTGTCTTGCCGGGTGCGTCGCTCGACGCTCCACCGTAAGCGTTTGCGCCGTAGCCTTCGCGTCCCATGCTCCGATCACGTGCCAGCGCGAGAGTTGCGCTAGTCGGTGCCGGTGTCGGACCCGGACTCCCGGTGTTTGGTGCGTCACCCTTTGCCGGTACTTTGACCGGGCGTCCCGTCTGATAAGCCATCTGTCTGCCCTCCCTGTTATCGTCTGCGCTTAAGTGCGCTCATGATGAACCCCGCCGCGTTTGGCGGTTCTCTCATTCCTAGATCACGCGCTCGACTCATATCTTCTGGCGTGCCGCGTTGCCCAAAATGTCGAGCGTCAATGCCTTTGTCGCGGATGATGCGATCACGAGCCGCCGCACTCAGTCTGTCGCCGCCGCCACCACTTCCGCCGCCACCACTTCCGCCGCCGCTGCTCGTGCCGACACTTGGCTGCACGTGCTTGGTGACTGGTGCGCGCCACGCTGCCGCCGCGCCGCTCGCGTTCGGTGCCTGTTGTCCGCCGTGGGCTTGTGCGTAGGCTTCAAGCCTCGCACTCATTCCCGCGTCGTGTTCCGCTTTCCGTTGCGCCGCTTCCGGCGAGCCGCTTGCCGCGTGCTTGTGCGGCGTGTGCGGTTGTCGTCCTGGTGCAACGGGCTTTGACTGTGAGGCTTGGTGATCGCCCGCCGATGCGCCCGCAGTCCATTTGCCGTCTTTGTCTCTCGGTTGATCCGGTGCGCCCATGACTTACCTCATGTGATCGGTGGAGGTTGCGTGAGCAAAAGCCACGTGTGCAGCCATTGCACGCCGCCCGCGTCGGTGAAGCTCGCGCCGCCCTCATTATTTGGTGCGACGGTGCCCGCTGTCGTCCCGCCCGGTGCTTGTGCCGTCCAAGCCATGCCGTTTGCGTTGCAGACTTCGCCGCCAGTGACGACAAGCCCGGCGCGCCATGGTGTGCAGTTCGCAAGGAACTGTCCGGATCGGTTGCGCCTGCGGATACGCCACGAGGCGGCTTGTGCGGCTGCTGCTCCGGTGTTGCTCATTTGCGCCCCCTGCCGAGTTTTCCTCGTGTTTCCGGGGCGAAGGGTTGGCGCTCATGCGCAAGCGCCTCGTCCATTATCCGACGCCCTAGCGCGTGGTGAATGTCGCGGATCGTGTCTTTGTTCGCCTGTGCGCGAGCGTGCGCCGCGCCCGGTGCGTCGCCGCCCGGAATGTCGCACACTGTACGCGAGCGCATACCGGGTGAAAGCTCGACCGGCTGCAAGTTCTTTCCTGCCGGTGGCTTGGTAGTCGGATCAAAGAAGCCCTTAAGCGCAACGGCGCTTGCCGCGCTCTGCCCTTTGAGTGACGGCGCGCTGCCCATGCCGCCATGAAAGGCAACGATGCTCGACTTGTGCACCGATCCTTCGCGGGCGATGCCTTTCCCTTGCGAGGCGTCAAGCTCAAACTTCCGATCCGTCGAGTGGTGCAACGGTGCGGGCAGTGTCACGTTGGTTCGCTCCGGGTGATAAGGGTGCCTTCCCTTTTCATCCGGACCCATCGGGACGTGCTTCTTGTTTCCATATACGCTCATTTGCATTCCCCCCCGATTATTGATTGCCGCCGTCCGAGCCGTGTCCTTTGCTATCTTTCATAGCTTGCCGCTCCGCTGTTCTACCCAACAAGTTCGCCCGCCGTGTTGCTGCAACTTGGCGTGACCGTCGAGTTGCCCGACGCGGCGCGCCGTGGGTTCGCTCGCGAGCCTGCCCATGTGCCCGACTAGGATTCCGTTTTTGTTTATGATCGGAACCCGATTTTTCGCGACGACGCCAATAGCTTCCGGCGTCGCGTCAACGTAGCGAACCGCGTTTCGTTTCTCGGTGTCGAGAATGGCTTTTTGGTTCTCGCGCATGTTAAGCCGCCTTTGTGGGGCGAGCCGCGCCGATCCGCGAGCCTGCCGCCTTAGCGAGCCGTGCCGCCAGTCCCGGATCGGACTGGTAAGCCTGCATCTGCCGGGTGAGGTTCCAGGAGCCGGGTGCCCACGGGTTCGAGCCGCCCGCCTTCTGTAGATCGACGGGCGAGGCTTCCGCCTTGGCGGTGACGCCCGCTTTGATCTTTTGCGTGTCAAGGAAACTGTCGAGGCGCACAACCGAATGCGGATCACGCTCGTTCAGGTGCAACGCCCGGAACACTTGCCCCCGAGCGGTGATTGAACCGTCGAGCGCAGCCGACACTAAAGCCGGATCAACGTCCCCGATTTGTTGCTCCGCTTTTTGCTCCGGCTCTTTCCGAAACAGGTTCGGCAGAGTCAGCTTGTAGTGTTCGGCAACCGAGGCGTCGAGTGCGCCGATCTTGTTCGGACCATACGTCAAGCGGACGCTGTTCCAGGAAAAGTTTTCCTGCTCGGCTTTGGCGAGCAACATTGCGGACGCCTCGTCAAGTCCCATGCCCGCGAAAAGATCATAAATCTTGTCGAGCTTTTCGAGGGCAAGCAACTTTTCATCGGCTTTGCGTTGTGCGTCATCGGCGGTTGTCATGGGGATTCCTTCCTTCGGCTGAGACTTAGGATCGTTGCGCGGGGAAAAGTTTTCACCCATGCTAGGAGCGCGTCGGACGGTATGCGGACGCGGTTTCCGATCAAATAAGCGGGCAACGTCGCGTCCCGGTAAATCGCTTCGCGGATCATGCGCAACGGAATATCGAGACTGTCGGCTGCGGCGGCTGGCGATAGCGCCCACGGGAGCAGCGGTGTCTTGCGTTTGTAATGTCGCGCCATTGTTGCTCCGCGTTTGTTTGATGCGAACCGCCGACGCCTTCGCGTCGCACGGTTCGCAGGTCGCCCGCATGGCTGTCGGGCAAGGCAAAGAGTAGAGGGGGGACTGTTGTTTGAACGGTTGCCCGGAGACCAGCGGCGGGCGGGCTTTGCTCAGCTTAGCCACGTTCCAACCTGGGCACCCTAGCAGATACCCCCAGGGGGTATCAAGGGGAGACTTCTCACCCCCGGATCGAACAGGCGTCGGCGCGCGAAATGCCGATGCCGTGGGCATAAACGAAAAGCCCGGCGATTGCTCGCCGGGCTTCCGTCGTCACGTCGGGTTTTCGTCAACTCGACGTTTGCGAAGTCGGCGGGACCGCCGCCGTTGCCGTGTACGCGAGCGCGAGCGATTGCGGGATCGAAGCGAAACCGGCGATTTCGGTGGATTGGGCGCAATCTAGCCTCGCGAAGTGTTGCGTATAGTGCGAGACTTCCGAGACTTCCCGGCTTGCTGATTCAGAGTGAATCAGATGGCTATTGCACGGAAACGGATTGAACGGGTACACTCCAGCCTGAGCCGGTCGGAATTGCGCGCCCTTGACGCTGTGGTCGCTCAGGACGGTTCGCATCGGTCAACAGTGCTTAGAACGGCATTGCTCGAATACTTAACGCGGCGGATGAGACCGCCGTTGAAAAGGAAACGGGCGAAGCGGGGACCTTCAAGATGAGCAACATCGCCGCATTCGCAAAGCGCGGCAATGCGTCAGCTTTCACGCGCGACGCGACTCTCGAACCTTCAGTTGCTCGACTAAAGGAAATTGAGTGGGACTTTGCTTCCGCAAAGACGAACTACCTCACTCACAATTTGCATCCATATCCGGCGAAGTTCATTCCGCAAATTCCCAATGCCATAATTCAAGAACTTTCGTCGGTTGGAGAGACAATAGCCGATATATTTTGTGGTAGCGGAACAACGCTCCTTGAAGCATTGCAACTCAAACGAAATGCGATTGGGATAGACGCTAACCCCCTCGCTACTTTGATAACCAGGGCAAAAACTACTGCTCTTTCGGATGATCAATTTGAGCTTCTGGAAAGTCACTTGCGGCAATGCCGGTCCTTGGAAGATCATATCCGACCTGGAGAGGGCGATTTCTTTTACAACGGTGTACCGTTTATATCAGAAGGTTGGCGACCTGACGCCAATACATGTGAATTTTGGTTCTCACCACATGTTGTTGAGGAACTGTCCGAATTGAGGCGTCTTATTCAGAAACTCCCAAACGAACAGGCTCGGATACTTTGCCAAGTTTGTATGTCTGCAATAATCGTCGCCGTCTCAAAACAAGATTCAGATACCCGGTATGTGAGACGTGACAAAGCCATCGCCCCTGGTGACACGGTAAGGAGATACATCGCTCAGCTAAACAACGCCATTGAAGCCGTGCGCGAGTTGAGCGACCTTATTGAAACCAGATTCAATTGCAGTGTCCATAACCGCAATATTTTGGATGGACCTGAGACGGAGCCTTTCGACTTAGTGGTTACTTCGCCACCTTATCCGAATGCGTATAGCTATCACCTTTATCATCGTACGCGGCTTCTATGGCTTGGTGTTGATCCCGAAGCCTTCAAGCGAATAGAAATAGGGAGTCATCGAAAATACAGCTTAAAGGGAGCCGCGCGCGCAACTGAGGAAACGTTTCTATCTGAATTCAAGCACACTTTTCAGTGGCTCCGAACGCGTCTTCGTCATCGCCGCTACGCTTGTTTTGTGATCGGAGATTCAACGCTAGCTGGCGCGCGAGTCGATAATGCGTCTCTTATAGCGTCGGCGGGTGCAACGGCAGGATTTCGTGAGGTAGCCCGCCTTGAGCGCGTCATTTGCGCTACGAAAAAAGCGTTCAATCCCAAAATTGGAAAAATTAAATCCGAGAATATTTTGATCCTTCGAAAAGAATGAATGCAATGCGCGAATTGACCTGCCAAATTAAGGACTACATTCAACCGTTTGAACGGCAGCTCGCCTTGCAGGAATTGCAAGCCCTGACGGCGGGGACTCCAATTCCTGTTGGCGCGGGACCGGACGAGGCTGTGCGATTTCGAGTTAAGACTGACGTGGCTCTCATCAAATTAAAAACTCACCTGGCGTATTGGCAGACAGTCGGAACAAACAAGCAAGAAATAACATATCAGCTCAGAAGCGAAGCAACTTCGCTCGTCGCCAGAAATGGAGTCGATCTACAAGATATACCGAGAGTGGTTCCTCAAATCGTCGATACAAAGCTGCCGAACAAGCGTTGTCTGAGATACGCCACGCACGGTCTTCACGAATACAGAGGAAAATTTTTTCCCCAACTCGTCCGCGCCTTGATGAACATGGCACGCGTATCACCGAATGGAATCGTCATCGACCCGATGTGCGGAAGCGGCACGACGCTTGTGGAAGCGGCGCTTTCCGGTCGTCAAACGTTTGGACTGGACATGAACCCTCTTTCTGTATTTGTAACTCAGATAAAATGTCAGGTTCTCGGCATCAATCCTAAAGTTATAATTACATCCTTTAATAGGCTCTCCAAGAATTTGCAGATGCCGATTTCCAAGCTCAACGGCTCCAACTATTTCGGTACGCTGCCGGAGGTGGATCAAGATTACTTAAAAAGATGGTATGCGGTTTCCGTTTTGGAGGAGCTTGATCATATTGAAAGAGCGATCCAGAAGCAGACGCCCTCCGCCGTTCGCAATTTTTATAGGTTGTGCCTTAGCAATGTCTTACGGGCGGTATCTTGGCAGAAGGAAGATGATTTGAGGGTTCGCAAGGAAGTCCGCATCTTCGACAGGGGCGAAGTGATCGCGCGATTTCTCGAAGAAGCGAGGCGTTCCGCAAAAACTGTTGCAGCATTTAGCACGCTGCGAGGTGGTAGGGGGCTAGGGAAATACAGTGTGCAGGAGGCTGACGCGCGCGATGCCGCGAACGTGTTGCGACAGGTCGGGGGCGAGGTGGATGCTGTGATTACGTCGCCGCCTTATGCAACAGCACTGCCCTACTTGGATACGGATAGACTTAGCCTCATATATCTCGGTTTGCTATCACGCGCTGACCATCGGTCGCGCGATACCCTAATGATAGGTAATAGGGAAGTAACTGAGCGAACGAGAACAGTTTATTGGAATACGTACGTCAAGGATTGCAGACTGCTGCCGGAGGATACCCGCGCTCTCATCGAGAGGATTGATCGCCTTAACAGCGGCGGCACTGTTGGCTTCCGCCGACGAAATTTGTCGGCGCTACTAAGCAAATATTTTTTTGACATGCGCGAAGTGATCATGCAGCAATTCGAGCTTCTGCGCAGCGGTGGCGTAATGTTCATGGTAATCGGCAACAATCGCACTACGGCGGGTGGCGAGGAAATTGAGATACAGACCACCGCTCATCTAGCCAAAATAGCCGAATCAATTGGATTTCGGCTTGCTGGCAACTTGTCTATGGAGATGCTTACTTCCCGCGACATTTTTCGTAAGAATGCGATGCCGTCGGAGCAAATACTCACGTTGCAAAAGGATCAATAATATCCAAACGTCTTAGCGGAGTTACGTACGGTCTCCCGGCAGCGCGCAAGATAGACAGGATGCTGCGTTGTGCCCTGTGGCACAATCTCCACATAATAATCAAAGCCACTACCAGATGGTGCCTTTTCTACCCGAAGTATATCGCCAACATTTCCGGCATTGCGGAGCGCCTGATTTCGAAGCCGAAAGTCCCGTTTAGGTTTCCAGCACATCATATTGACTGTAATGTCCTGCGTACCGAGACGCATGTTTACGCCGGTTCTATCCCACTGGGTCGGGCTTTCGACGAAAAGATTTGGCCATCCCCAAAAATTTGGATCATAGTCACGTGCCTTTAGTGGAATGAATATTTCTGGGGATCGCGGGCTTGTTCCGCTCGTCGTTTGTCCGTGTCCTACATCTGTATTTTGCAGGACCATTACGAAGCCTCTATTCCCGCTACTCGACATTATGGCGGTCGCGGCGCTCGATGTTGTTGAAGTTGATGCTGCCCTAGCGGGTGGCGAAGACCTGCCACTTGAGGGTGCTCGCGGCACCGCGTGTCCAGTGAATAATACCTCTGCTGGTTCAGCTTCCTCCTCCTCTTCTTCGCTCTCGGTGCCTCGAACCGATTCATCGGGGGCTGCTAGGGCTTCCACGGGAACATCGCCACGCGCGACTAATTTGCTCAGAAAGTCAGCGTCAAGAACTTTGGCGCTCCCGGTCGTCAGATTCGACCAACTGTCCAGGGCGTCTTCTATCTTCTTTAGGAAGGCAGACTGTTGCTTGTCCGATAGGGTGAGCTGCAAACGTATCGCTGCTTCATAGTTGGTAAAAAGACCGCCCTCTGTAAGGTTGCCCGATCCTACCAAAACATCAGCGTTCTTGTCAGATTTGAACAAATAAATCTTGGGATGGAATGTAAAGGCGCGCGGATTGTGAAAAATAATTACGCGTCCTTTGACGCCAACGCTTAGCAATAGGTCATCAAGACCCTCCTTCGAAGTCCCTCGGTGATTAATCCCGGCGATGATTTCGGTTTTGTGCTTGCTCGAAAACTCAGCCAACGCTTTCGCCACATGTTTGGTGCCGGAACGTTTTACAAAGGCAACAGCGGCGCGAAACGCAGTCCAATCGCGCTTGAGATTGTCGAGCAGGAATTCGCCGAGCCGATTGGAGGTGCCCGGTTGGTGTAAAAAGTCCATGGTCCGCAGCCAGTCGCGAATCGGTTGCGGAAATCCTCCCATTCTCCCGTTCGCAAAGTCGATTCGATTCTGTGCTATATCCACCGAGATTGAGGGGTCGGGTGCCTGTCCTAGTAGCCAAAGGGACGTGCCCGCGCAGGAGACGTAATGGCGCAAGGCTGGCTAATCATCGAACGGTTCGAAAACTGGAAGGTTGATGAGGCGAAAAAGTTTGCCTTTTTCGGTCTTCCCCACAGAAACAGGAACGTTGCCGCCGAAATTGCGAAGGGCGACTTGGTATTTTGCTACGTGTCTAGCGGCAGGAGCGCCTTCTCCGATATACGCGTCGTCCAGGAGACCGGCTTAAAGAAAATGAAAATTCAGTCTTACGACGATAACTTTGCTTACTATTTTTCGACGGCCCCTGTTTTGGTTTTGCCGCCTCAGAAGTGGCTTCCAATTAAGCAGGTCGCGTCAGAACTTGACCTGACGCGTGGACGCAACGATTACCGTCCGCTCCTGCAAACAAGCATTCGCAAACTCACTTCACACGACGTTGACTTCCTCCAATCACGTTTGCGAAGCGCCTCTGAGAGCGCGTAATATGGGCATGTAGCAAGGCTGCGAAGGCTAAATATCCACTGTGATACACGACTAAATGACGACTACGAATATGCGAGAAACCCTTTAAAGATGGCATTTCTAGATCGTCTAGCGATGTTTTGTTAACATTGCCTTGGACTAGCCGATGGAAACCCATCGCGGTCCGATGGCCCGCCGGAGAAAACGGATGGACAAAGTCGTGAGTTCGAAACGCACGCGGGCAAGCTCGTCGGCGCCCGCG
>Ga0181536_10004093_pt1 | contig 15603 bp, 15 predicted proteins | sample PEATcosm2014_Bin_41_FD_121105 | JGI IMG/M metagenome (GOLD analysis project Ga0181536, IMG submission 121105) | Peatland microbial communities from MTU Mesocosm Facility, Houghton, MI, USA - PEATcosm2014_Bin17_60_metaG | ecosystem: Environmental > Terrestrial > Soil > Wetlands > Peat | place... | reverse complement strand
GAGTTGCTCCTTGAGAAGCAGGCCGGTGACGGCATCGGCGGCCCCGGCATCGAGCCACGCGGTCAACGGAACCGGGTAGCGGTGATTGAGCGCCGCCGTCAGCAACCGGAACAGCGCCACGCGGTTGGGCCGGTACGCAAGCGCGATGGTGAACTTCGTCCGCAGCGACGCGGAGTCGATGCCGCACGCCGCGAGCGCGTCCGGCGTCAAGCCGGCGCGCAGCGCCTCGTTCTTCTCCCAGTTGCGGCGGTGCCAGGCCGCGTTCGCCGCAGCGTCCGGTGCGTTGTCGAGCGCAACCATCATGCGCCCCGACGCTTGCGTGCCGAGCCGTGCCAACAGCGCTTCTTCAAGCATCACGAAGAGATCGAAGAGTTGCACGAACTCGGTGCTCCACGAGCACAGGCGATCCCACGACCGGTCGACTGCGGCTGAATCGCGCAGCCACTCGTTCGAACTGGCGAGGCCGAAGAGCGCCCCGTACGGAGCGACTTCAACGATGCGCAGGCCCAACCGGTCGCACACGGCCACCAACTCGTCGGCCGTCGTCCGCGTAAAGTAATCGTGATGCCCGGTTGGTCCGAACGTCGCCGCGGCCGCCTCCGGCGACATGCCCCGCGCAGCGCCGACCGCGTGATGGTGGTCGAGCGAAAAGATGTCGAACACGAGCCGGCCGCCGTGCCGCGCGAAGCGCTTCCATTCCGCCAGGATCTCATCCCAGTGCGGGAAGTGCGCGATCGTGTTGAGCGCCATGATCGTATCGAAACGCTCGTCCGCGAAGGGCAGCTTTGCAACGTCGCCTTGCACGAGCCGGATCGGCGTGTCGCCGGCGTTGGCGCGGGTTGCATCGAGCATCGCCTGCGAACTATCCACGCCGGTGACGGTCTTGCCGGCGCGCGCCAACGGGAGGCTCGCGCGGCCGGTGCCGATGCCGACGTCGAGCAGCTGGTTACCGGCCGCGAGACGCGCGCACAGTCCGGTTTCGACGCGATTCTTGATCGGAATGCCGCCCGACGGGTCGTTCATTCGCGCATTGTAGTGCGAGACGAAGTCGGGGCTCTTCCAAGCATCGGTTTTCCACGAGATCAACGCGCGGACGTCGTCCGGTATCACCCTAGCCGACCGCCCCTGCGACGATGTGCCGGCCGGTGACGAACGCCTCGGCGGCGGCAACGCCGATCGTCGCGCCGCGCCACCGCGCCAGATGCTCGACCGCCACGAGCGAACGCGGGTGCGGAAATGCACGCATCTCGGCCGCGTACTCCCGCAAGGCTGCGAGCTTCACCTCGAGCGTCGCGCTCACGTCGACGAACCAATTCGGCTCGAACGGCACGGCGACGCCGGCCGGTCGCCATTCGGTACTGGAAGCGACCTCAAAAAACAGGAGCGACGCCACGGAGGCACCCGGAAGCGGCCGGGCGGCAACCGCCGCCGCATCGGCCACGCGACCGTGATCGACGTTCAGATCGGAGCGGTGGTGGGTGTACACGATCGAGGGCCGGACGCGCGCCATTTCCTCTTCGACGCACTTCGCGATCATGAGCCGGTCGATGGTGTCCATCCGATTGTCAGGAAAATCGAACAGACGCAGCGACGCCACGCCGACGATCGCGTTCGCGCGCCGGGCCGCCGCTTCGAGCGCCTCGCTCGCCGCGCGATCGTCGCCACGGCTCGACACGCCCCGGCCGAGGATGATGGCGTGCACCGCATCCCCGGCTCGGGCATGACGTGCCATCGTCGCACCGCAGCCCAGAATTTCGTCATCGGGGTGCGCCGCGCACACGAGCACGGTCTCTTGCTTGCCCATCATTCTGGGTTATCGGCCGGAGCCGGGAAATCCACTAGTTTGGCACGTTCCGCAGCAAGAACTCGGCGAACTCCAAATCGCGCGGCGTATCGATATCGATCCGCTCCGTATCGGGCGCGCGGAATGCAATCGTGTCGGCGCCGAGAAACTCGCGATTGCGGCGCAGCGCTTCGACCGAGGCGATCAGGTGCGCCCCGTCGGCCCGGAAGGACGGCGCCAGCTCCACGCGCGGCTTCACGTAGCGCTCGGGATCGCGAGCCCGCAAGCGCCCGCCGTCGATCTCGAGCGTCCATTCCGGAGGAAACTCCTGCGGCATCACGCTGATCAGGGCGGACGCGCCGCCGGCACGGAACGTCTCGAAGGCCCGAACGATGGTGGCCGCCGAGCGAAACGGCGACGTCGGCATCAAGACGTACGCCGCATCGAAGCACTCACCGTCCGCTTCCAACGCATCGAGCGTCGCGAGCAACACCTCGATCACCGTGACGTCATCCGCACCGAGCCCGGCCGGACGCTCGATGACGCGCACCCCGAGCGTGTTGCCGATGTGCGCGATCTCGGCGTCGTCGGTCGAAAGCGCGAGCGTCGAGAACACGCCGCTGGCGCGCGCCGGCTCCAGCGTCCATTGCAGCAGCGGGCGTCCACCGAGGAGGGAAACGTTTTTGCGTGGGAAGCGCTTGGAACCGCCGCGCGCCGGAACGAAGCCGAGTACATTCACGCGCGCACCGGGCGCGGCGCGCGCAGATACGTCAACAGTTCGGCGACGCTCCGATCGCGCTGCGCCATCATGACAAGCGCACCCGCGCTCAAGCGCCGGACCGCTGCGGGATCGGCGCACAGCTCCGCCAACGCCGCGCGGACGGCCGCGACGGTTACCGGCTCGCCGATCGCCACCGCGGCACCGGCATGTGCGAGTCCCTCGACCACCTCGTTCTGATTCGCCGCGATCGACCAAACGACCGCCGGCAAGCCGAGGTACGCACGTTCGTAGGCCGACGTTCCCCCCGCACCGATCGCCAGGTCATGCCGCACCATCAGCGCCGCCATTTGCTCGACGTGCGGAAGTAACGTCGCGCCGGATCGCTCGCGCACCGCTGCGGCCACGCGTCCGTACTCCGCCGCCGCCGGAGCCAGCACGACCGTCACGGCGGCGGACAGACCGCGGGTCGCCTCGAGCGCCGCGAGCGTCGCGGCACCGGTGTCGCTGCCGAAGGCGATCAGAATCGACCGCACGCGGCCGTCGCGCGGCGCCAGCGTTCGTTTCGCCTCGACGAACTGCGCGCGCAGTTGCGCGTAGTTCGGCCCGACGAACAGGCGCGCCGCCGGCGGCACCAACGAGCGATAGCGCTCGGCCGCGTCGCCGGCTCCAACCAGCGTTTGATCCAGCAGCGCATCGATGTCGTGGGGCCGGTCGGCGAGATCGTCGAAGGCGAACAGACCGCCGGCATACGGCCGCATCGCACGTTCGTAGCGCGCGTCGAGACCGTAGTTGTCGACCACGAGCCAGCGTGCGGGCGCGCGGCTCGAGAAGGCGGCTTGCGACTCCGCGATCTCGCGCTCCAGCGGCACGCCGATCCACGGATAGGCCCCCTCATCGGCGTCCGCGCCGGAGAGTTCGAGCAGCCGATGTCCGGCCGCCGGGATGCGATCGTTCACGTTGCCCGGCAGATCGCGCGCCACGAACAGCGCGTCCTCGACGCCGAGTGCATCGGCCAGCGCCAGCGAGCGCATCAGATGCCCCGTCCCGATGGCGGACGATGAATTCACGCGGAACGACAGCGTCACGTGGAGAGGGCCGGCCGCCGGCCGGTGTCCAGCACGTCGCGCGCGCCGGGTCCGCAGTTGAAGAGCAGATCGATCGCGGCCATATTGGGTTCGAACGGACCGCCGGCCGATTGCGGATACTCCGGATGCACGAATTCGTCAAACGTCACGGCGATGCCGTGCCGCGCAAACGCCTCGCGGTCCAAGTAGTCGCGTCCGAACGGACCCGAAAGGTACGTCGTGGCACCGACCGCCAGGCAAATATCGAGGACCAACTCGCTCTTGCTGCGCGTCATGCCGAGGTCGCTGCTGCTGCGCAGCGGCGTGCGAACGCCGAACCCATCCAGCGTCAATGCGGTCGTCGCCGCGCACACTTCGGCGATCGTCTCGTATTCGCGCGCGTAGAGCTCGCGCAGCGCCGCGCGATATGGTGCGAAGTACGGTGCGCGGACGTAGGCGTGTTCGAGCGACGCCAGGTGCTTGGCCCGCCAGTTGCCCGAGTTATCGACCGGCAGCGAGCGGATCGGCTTGCCGAAGAACGAGCTGCCGCCCCGCAACGGCACGGTGAGCCATTGCCAACCCTCGCGCGTCCGGATGCGGTTGCGGTTGGTGAACGAACCTTTGCTGTGATCGACGTTGTCGAGCACCACGTGCAGATCGCTGGATGCGATCCGTGCGACGAGGCCGCTCCACATCCAATACGCGGGCTGCGCGATCGAGACGATCACCCCTGCGGCTCCCGGTACAAGATCAGCGTGCAATCGTGCGGCAGGTAGTCGTGACGCACGGTCACCCACGGCGTGAGGGTCCGCCCAAAGGCAAACAACGCCGCCGGATCGACGGCAAACTCGCCCGGCTCGGGCGCGTCACCCCAGGTGCTGAGCGCGTTGACCGCGGTGCTGATGCGGCACGCGGCAAACATCGCGCGAATCGTCGCTTCGAGCGAAGCCTGATCGGCGAAGGTGAAGAGCCCGCTGCCGAGCACGACGTCGGCCGGCGGCAGGGGCTCGACGCCCCCCGTGAGTTGTTCGAAGCGGCGGTCGGGCCGGCGCGCGCGCGCCGCGTCGACCATCGCCGCGAGCGCGTCGACGCCGAGATACGCGCCGGTGTGACCGCTCGCATCCAGCGCATCGGTCAGATGGCCCATGCCGCACCCGACGTCCAAGACCGACCGCGCCGGCAGGTCGATCGCTTGCGTCAGGATGCGGAACCGAAGCTGCTGCGAGCGCTCGGAGCCCCAGTCGAGTGCCCGATGCGAGTCGCCGTGATCGCGCAACAACGGGGCGTAGTGCGCATGCAATCGCGCGACATAGGGGTCGTCGCTCACGGATCGCCCACGTCGGCCGCGGAGAACGCATGATGCGCGGCGACGTCGTCGCGTAAGCGTTTCCCGAGGAGCCCGGCCGCGGCTGCCGGCGGCAGGCCGGTTCCGGGCCGCCGGAACACGATGTCGGCCGCGGTCAGCGCGTGCCCGCGCCGCAACGCGGTCGCCGCCACGCACGAGAGCCGCGCATCCGCGCGCATGCCGGCCTCGGCCGCATCGAAACCGAGCGGGGCGTCGGCCAGCGCCGCCTCTGCCGTCCGCACGTCACGCACCAGGGCCCGGAATTCGGCTTCGTCGCTCGAGAAGCGGTGATCGGGGCCCGGCAGCGTGCGGTCGAGCGTGAAGTGTTTCTCGATCCAGCATGCGCCGAGCGCGATGGCGACGATGGCCGCCGCCGTGCCCTCGCTGTGATCGCTGAATCCGGTCAGACAGCCGAACCGGCCGGCGATGGCCGGGATCGCGCGCAGATGCAGCGTCGCGGGCGGCGCCGGATACGACGACGTGCAGTGCAGCACGATCACGCGGTCGTTGCCGGCCGCGCGAACGGTGCCGACCGCCGCCGCGATCTCCTCGATCGTGGCCATCCCGGCCGAGAGCACCACCGGTAGCCCGGTCCGGGCCATAGCGCCGATCAGCGCCGTATTGGTGAGGAAATCCGATCCGTTCTTGATGACGCCGACGCCGAGCCGCACCAGCGCGGCGACCCCTTCGGCGCTGGTCGGCGTGCTGTGTACGTCGATCCCGACCGACCGGGCGTGGACGACGACCGCCTCCAGCATCGCATCGTCCATCTCGTAGCGCTTGAACATCTCGTACTGCGACTCGACGATCGTCCGGCCGCCGTTTTCGTACTGGTACGTCAGGCTGCGATCGGCGATGAAATCCTCGGTCCGGTAATTTTGGAACTTCACGGCGTCGGCGCCGGCGCGCGCGGCGGCCTCGATCGTCGCCTTGGCGAGCGACAGATCGCCGTTGTGGTTGATGCCGATTTCCGCGACGATGTAGGCGGGGGCTGCCGGACCGACGCTCCGCGTTCCGATGACGATCGGTTGCGCCGCACCGTTCATCAGCGAAAGTCGCCTACCTGGAGCATACTCCCCGCGGCGAGATCGTGGCTGGCGGCGCGTCCGTTGAAGAGCACGAATTCCGAGGGCCACAACCCGGTCCCCGGACGGCGATATTCGATGTCGGCGCTACCGATCGGTTCTCCGGCCCGCTTGGCGACCCGCAAAAATGCACTGCGCCGGATCGCTTTGCGCTTGTCCAACTCGCTCTGAGAGAGCCGGCGCCGCGACGAACCGAGGGCGAGCTCGACGTCACGAATCGTTTGGACGAATGCCGTCGCGTCTTGCGGTTCGAGCGAGAAAATGTGTTCGGGCGAGTGGATCGTCCGGTCGAGCGTGATCGTCTTCTCCACCAGGTTCGCACCGAGCGCGACGGCGGCGACGTCCATCTCCCAGCCCGGCGTGTGATCGGAGAAGGCGACGGGCAACCCGAACACCTGCTTGAGGGTCGGAATCATCCGCAGGTGGATCGACGGCAAACGCGCGGGATATCCCGACGGGCACTGATGGATGATCACCTTCTCGTTCCCGGCCCGCGACATGGCGTCGATCGCCGCTTCGATCTCTCCGATCTGCGCGTTGCCGGTATCGAGCTGGATCACGGTCCCGGTCCGCGCCGCCGCTTCGATGATCGGAAAGCAGTTGACGTCGGCCGAAGAGATCTTGATCGACTCACAACCCAACTCGGCGACGAACGCGATGTCGTCTTCGAACCCAACCGTGGCAAAAAACGCCAGCTTCAAATCGTCCGAAGCCTGTTTGACGCGGCGCCATTCGTCGCGCGTGAGGCACCGGCGTATGAGGATCTCGTACAGGGACTCCTCGACGGTGCGCGTCTCGCCCGTCGCACGATCGACGAGAATGTCGTACGAGAACGTCTGGGCGCGGTCCGAGACGAGCCGGTCGGCATCGAAAATTTGAAACTTGACCGCGTCCGCACCGGCGCGGGCCGCGATCTCGACCAGTTTGATCGCCATCTCCACGCCGTCGTGCGTAGCGCCGGCTTCGAAGGTCACGAAACAGGGATGGCCGTCTCCGACCTCGCGGGTTCCGATGGGGATGCTCATGCGATGTCCTTTGTCAGGGTCCGCTGGTCGCGCAGGACGTCCACGACACGTCCGGCTTGCGCGTCGGTCAAGTCGACGAACATCGGCAGCGAGAGGGCCTCGGCGTAATAGCGTTCGGCGTTGGGAAAGTCGCCGCGCCGGAAACCGAGCGCGCGATAGTAGGGCTGCGTGTGGATCGGGATGTAGTGGACGTTCACGAGCACGCCCGCGCGGTGCAGGGCGTCGTAGACGTGTCGCCGCTGCCCGAACGGCACGCGGATCGGGTAGAGGTGATAGGCCGAGCGGACGTCGGGATGCTGCGCCGGCGTCACGTACGGCGTGTCGCGCAAAGCGTCGTCGTAGAAGCGGGCGATCGCGTGGCGGCGATCGACGAAGCTCGCGATGCGCGCGAGCTGCGCGGTACCGAGCGCGGCTTGAATGTCGGTCAGCCGGTAGTTGAAGCCCAGCGCGTGCTGTTCGTACTCCCACGGTTCGGCGTCCGGCGCCATCACCCGCGGATCGCGCGTGATGCCGTGCGAACGCATCAAACGCGCGCGTTCGGCCAGGGCCGGATCGTCGGTGACGAGCATCCCGCCCTCGCCCGACGTGACGATCTTGACCGGGTGAAAGCTGAAGACCGTGATATCGGCATCGCGCGACGATCCGACCGGCCGTCCCTGGTAGCTGCCGCCGATCGCGTGCGAGGCGTCGGCGACGACGGCGAAACCGTAGCGCGCGGCAAGGTCGCGAATCGGCGCCATCTCGCACGACTGGCCGCCGAAGTGCACCGGGACGACCACCTTCGGCAAGCGTCCGTCCCGTTCGGCGGCGGCCAGTTTCGCGGCCAGCGCGTCCGGGCTCATGTTGTACGTCCGCGGGTCGATATCGACGAAGCCGACGTCGGCACCGCAGTAGCGCGCGCAGTTCGCAGAGGCCACGAAGCTGTTCGGCGACGTCCATACGGCGTCGCCCGGTCCGACGCCGAGCGCGAGCATCGCGACGTGCAACGCGGAGGTCGCGCTGTTCGTTGCAACCGCGTGGCCGGCGCCCGCCACATCCGCGACCGCTCGTTCGAAGCGTTCGACCGCCGGGCCTTGGGTCAGATAGTCCGACGCCAGCACCGCGGCCACGGCGCGCAGATCGACTTCGTCGATGTGCTGGCGCGCGTACGGGATCGTCATGCCACGGCTTCGTTGAGCTCGCGCAACTCGGCGACGCTCAAGAAATTCGGATTGGTTCCCGAATTGTACTCGAAGCCGTCGGGCACGATGGTCCCCCGTCCCTCGACGGCGTCCTCGAAGAAATCGACGGCTTCGGTGAACTGGATCGACGGCCGGATGACGAAATGCCGCTTGAACTCGATCACGAGGTGCGAGTCGTCGCTCGGGCACATGACTTCGTGCAGCTTCTCGCCCGGCCGGATTCCGACTTCCACGCGTTTCATCCCCGGCGCGATCGACTCGGCGAGGTCCGTGATGCGCATCGAGGGGATCTTCGGGACGAAGATTTCGCCGCCGCGCATGCGGGCGAACGACGCGGTCACGAACTCGACGCCCTGCGTGAGGGTGATCCAGAAACGCGTCATCCGGTTGTCGGTGATCGGCAGCTCGGTCGCCCCGTCGGCGATCAGCTTGCGAAAATACGGTACGACCGATCCCCGCGAACCGACGACGTTGCCGTAGCGGACCACCGCGAAGCGCGTCCGCCGTCCGCCCGCGACGTTGTTGGCGGCAACGAACAATTTATCCGAGCACAGCTTGGTCGCACCGTACAGGTTCACCGGGTTCGCGGCCTTGTCGGTCGAGAGGGCGATCACGCGCTCGACGCCGGTTTCGATCGCCGCGGCGATGACGTTCTCGGCTCCGTAGACGTTGGTCTTGATGCACTCCATCGGGTTGTACTCGGCCGCCGGAACCTGCTTGAGCGCGGCGGCATGGATGACGTAGTCCACGTCGCGCATGGCCTGCCGGAGCCGCACGACGTCGCGCACGTCGCCGATGAAGAATCGCAGGCGCGGGTCCGAGAACTCGGACTGCATGTCGAAGTGCTTGCCTTCGTCGCGCGAAAACACGACGAGACGCCTGAACGCCGAGTTCGCCAGCACCGTCCGAACGAAATGCTTGCCGAACGAACCCGCGCCACCCGTAACCAGGATGGATTTCCCATCGAACACACCGGCCGTTTTAGCCTGCATGTAGGCAGTATCGGCCGATTGAGCCAGGATTCCCCATAGGCCCTTCCTCTTCAAGTCGCAGCCAAATGATTCCGGCCCACCGAAGGGCCGCCCGAACCATCGCGGTAATCCTGCGGCATGCCTGTGGTCATCACCGGTCCGGCCGATTGGCGCGCCGCCGATCTCGCCGCGAACACCGATTGGATCGAACGCTTCAGCCCCGCCGAATGCGCCGAGATCGACGCTGCGTTACGCACCGCGCAAGCCCGTGGCGCGACCCTGGAAACGCTGACGCGCGACGACTTCCCGCTCCCACAGGTGGCTGCGCGCTTGGCCGGCGCTCGCGACGCGATCGAAAACGGCCGCGGCATCGTGGTCCTGCGCGGCCTGCCGACCGGGCCCTACTCTAAGGATGAGCTGCGGCTGATCTACTGGGGCTTCGGGAAGCATTTCGGCACTGCGGTCTCGCAAAGCAAAGACGGCGATCTGCTCGGCGACGTGCGCAATTTCGGCGTCGACATCAACAGCGCCGAGGGCCGCGGCTACAAGAGCAAGCAGCAGCTGTCGTTCCACTGCGACTCGTGCGACGTCGTGGCGCTGATGGTCTTGCGGGTCGCGAAGTCGGGCGGCGTCAGCATGATCGCCAGCTCCCTCGCCATCCACAACGAGATGGTGCGGCGCCGGCCCGACCTCGTCGACGCCCTCTACGAGCCGGTCCCCTGGAGCTGGCAAGGCCAAGAGCCGCCCGGCGAACCGCCGTGGTACCTGCAGCCGGTGTTCAGCTTCTACGCCGGCAAGTTCGCGTGCCGTCTCGTGCGCGCGCACCTCACCAACGCCCAGCGCTTCCCCGACGCGCCCCGCTTGACGCCGGCACAGATCGAAGCCCTCGATCTGTTCGACGAGCTCGCGCGCAGCGAAGAGATGCACCTCTCGATGAACTTCGAGCCGGGCGACATCCAGATCTTGTGCAACCACACCTGCATGCACGCGCGCACGGCGTTCGAGGATTATCCCGAGGAAGATCGCCATCGGCACCTACTGCGCATGTGGCTAGCCGTGCCGAACAGCCGCGCGCTGAGCCCGCTGATGTCGACGATCTACCGCGACACCTCGCCGGGCGCGGTGCGTGGCGGCTTCCCCACGCGTACCGGCGGGCACCGGTACGATACCGTCGGCGCACTGGCGGATTGATGGAGTACCTGCGCTACGACGTTGCGGGTCCGGAGCGGAGCTACCCGATCGAAGGCTACTGCTCCGCCCAGTTCGCCGCCGTGGCCGACCGGTTCGCGGACAACTTCGCCGCCGGCCGTGAGGTCGGCGCGAGCCTGGGGGTGACGCATCGCGGCGCGCTGGTGGTCGATCTCTGGGGTGGCTACACCGGTGCGTCGTTCGCCCGCCGCTGGCGTCACGACACGATCGTCAACATGATGTCGGTGTCGAAAGCCATCTCGGCGATCGCGCTGTTCTTGCTCGTCGAACGCGGTCAAATCGATCCGGACGCGCCGGTGTCGCGCTACTGGCCGGAGTTCGCCGCCGGCGGCAAAGGTGAGCTGCCGCTCGGGTACGTGCTCGATCATCGCGCCGGCTTACCGTGGATCAGCGAAGACTTGCCGCGCGGTTCGGCCTACGATGCGCGCGCGATGGCCGACGCGTTGGCGCGGCAGACGCCGCTGTTCACGCCCGGCGACGATCCCGCGTATCACGTGCTCTCGCAAGGCTACATCGTGGCCGAGCTCGTGCGCCGCGTGACCGGCGAAACGCTGGGCAGCTTCTTCCGCCGTGAGATCTCGGGGCCGCTGCACCTCGACTACAACATCGGTTTGCTGCCCGAGGAACTGGAGCGCTGCGCCGACTTCGTGCTGCCGCCCGACGCCGGATTGCGCAAGGGCCTCGAGAACCCGCAGACGCCGGACGGCATGTATTGGAAAGAGCTGGCCGAAGGCGAGGAATTCAACTCGCTCGCGTTTCGCACCGCCGAGATTCCGTCGGCCAACGGTCACGGCAACGGCCGCGCCGTCGCGTTGCTCTACGGTCTGCTCGCGCGGATCCTGAAGCGCGAGACGATCGAGCGCCTGCGCGCCGAGCGCCACCACATCGTCGACCGCATCCGCCCGCGCCACTACCATCAAGCCTCGGGGGTCGTGCGCAACTCGCCGCCGGTCGCCTACATGGGGCCGAATCCCGGCGCGTTCGGCCATCAGGGCGCCGGCGGTGCGATCGGTTTCGGCGACCCGGAAAACGAGATCGGCTTCGGCTACGGGATGAACTATTACGCGCCGAGCGGCGAGGCCGAACGGCGCGCGCCGCTCGTCGACGCGACCTACGCGGCCCTGCGCTAAATGGCCGTCGTCCTCAAAGCGTGGCCGAAAGAGCTGCACTTCGAGCGCGGCGGCGTGCACCGTTTGGGCGAGCTGCTCGACGGCCTGGGCGTTCGGCGCGCGCTCGTCATTAGCGGCAAAACCGTCGCCGGCGGCGTCATCGGCGCCCAGGTGCGCGCAGCGCTCGGCGCGCGGCTCGCGGCGTTCTACGACGGCGTTCTGCCGCACACGCCGCTGGCCACGGTCGAAGCGGCGGCCGAACTGTATCGCGCGAGCGGCGCCGGCGCGCTGGTCAGCGTCGGCGGCGGCAGCGCCACCGACACCGCCAAAGCGGTCGCGGTCCGTTTGGCCGGCGACGTCAACGCGTTTCGCCTCGACCTCGGCGCGCCGCGGCGCCCGCTGCCGGCCGGCACGCCGCCCCATCTGGCGGTGCCCACCGTTACCGGCGCGGGCAACGTGCTGCTCTCGACCGCGGGCATCCTCGATCCGGCCGCGCGGGTCAAGATGCTCTTCGACGATCCGGCCCTCATCCCGCGCCTGAGCCTGTTCGATGCGGAATTGCTCGTGCACTGTGGCCCCGATCTGACCACGATCACCGGCATCCGTTCGATCGTGGCCGCCATCGAAGCGCTGATCTCGCAGCGCAACAACCCGTTCGCAACGACGCTGGCGCTCGAATCGATTCGGCTCATGCAGTCCGCACTGGCCCAAACGGCGCTTGACCCGGGCGACGTCGACGCCCGCGAGCGGTCGCTCTACGCGGCGGTGATGGGCACGCTGGCCAGCAGCAGCGCCGGCGTGACCGCGGCGCACGCGATCGGCCTCATCGTCGGCGGCCGCTACGGTTCGCCGCACGGCGTGCCGCACGCGATCCTGCTCCCCCCGGTCATGCGCGCGTTCGCGTCCGCACTCGCGCCGTACGCCGGGGTCCCGACGGCCGCAGCGTTCGAGGCGCTCGTGCGCGAAGCAGGCATGGCGACGCGGTTGCGCGACATCGGCATACCGGCATCCGATTTGCCCGGCATCGCGGCGCAAACGGCCACGCTCGGCATGATGCAGAACCTTCCCCGGGCCGTCGAAACGGCCGAGATTCACTCGTGGCTCGAAGCCGTCTGGTAAAGAAAGCGAGACCCGACATGCTCAAGCGATGGCTGGTAGCGGCGGCGGCGTGCGCCGCACTCGGATTCGGCAACGCGCATCCGGCAGCGGCCGACGATCACATCCGCGTCTCGAACGCCGCCCCCGCGTCGGCGTTCTATGCCGCGCTCTACCTCGGCATCGACAAAGGCATCTTCAAGAAATACCAGCTCGACGTCGAGCCGATCGACATCTTCGGTCCGGCCAAATCGCAAGAGGCGATGACGGCCGGCAGCATCGACTTCGAATTGGGCTCGGGAACCGAGCTCGTCTTCGTCGCCAAAGGCGTCAAGGAGCTCTGCGTTGCCGACGTCGTCGGGCCGCCGACGCTCGTCGACGTCGTCGTGGCCAAGAACAGTCCGATCAAGTCGCTCGCCGACCTGAAGGGCAAAACGATCAGCATCATCTCGGTCGGCTCGCTGACCGAGTGGCTGGCAAAAGAGATCTCGCGCCATCAAGGCTGGGGCGATGACGGCGTGAAGGTGCAAGCGGTCGGATCGGCCGCCGCCCAGACCGCGATGCTGCAGACGGGCCAAGTCGACGCCTCGATCATCGAGATCTCGTCGGCCCGCATTCTCGCCGACAAAGGCCAGGCGCGCATCATCGCGTCGGGCCGCGACATCGCGCCCAATTTCGTCACCCACGCGATCTTCGCCAGCAAAGCGATGATCGACGACCATCCCGACGTCGTGCGGCGCTTCCTCGCGGCCTGGTTCGAAACGCAAACCTACATGAAGACGCACAAAGCCGACGCAGTGGCGGAGATCGTGAAACGCCTGCAGATTCCCGATGCGGTCGCATCGGCCGACTTCGACACGCTGATGCCCGACTTCTCGAAAGACGGCAAGTTCTCGCCGGCGGCGCTGAACGTGCTCTCGCAGTCGTTCGTGCAGATGGGATCGCTGCCCGCGGCGCCCGACATGAGCAAGCTCTACACCGAATCCTACTTGCCGCCGGCGGGCAAATAAGCGCCGGATGGGCGGCATCAGCGTTCGCGGCGTCACGCAGACGTTCGGTGCGAGCGATGACGCGCGGCGCGTAACCGCGCTCGAGGATACGACGCTCGAGATTCCGTCCGGCGAGTTGATGTGCTTGATCGGCCCGAGCGGTTGCGGCAAGAGCTCGTTGCTCGACATCATCGCCGGCCTCGCCAAACCGGCCGCCGGCAGCGTCACGATCGACGGTGAGCCGGTACGTGGGCCGCTGCCGAAGCGCGTGAGCTTCGTCTTTCAAGAAAACGCGCTCTTCCCGTGGCTGACCGTGGAAGAAAACGTCCTCGCGGCGCTGGCGTTCCAAGGCGTGCCGAAGGCCGAACGCCGGGCGCGCGCCGATGAGGCGATCGCCGCCGTCGGGCTGGACGCGTTTCGCGCGCATCATCCGCGTCAGCTCTCGGGCGGCATGAAGCAGCGGGCTCAGCTCGCGCGGGCGCTCAGCTTGCAAACCGAGATCCTGCTGATGGACGAGCCGTTCGCCGCACTCGACGAGCAAACGCGACTCTTGCTCGGCGAAGACCTCTCCGTGCTGCTCGCGCGCACGCACAAGACGATCGTGTTCGTCACGCACAGCCTCGTCGAAGCGGTGTTCCTTGCCGACCGCGTGGCCGTCTTCACGGCCCGCCCCGGCCGCATCAAGACGGTGCTGAACGTCGACGAACCGCATCCGCGCACGCGTTCGTTCATGACCTCCGCGAAGCTCGCGGGCTTGCGCAACGAGCTCTATGACCTGCTGCACGACGAGGTGCGCAAGACGATGGAAACCGGAGCGGTCGCCTGACGCTCTCGCGCCGCACGCGCCAGCACCTCGTGCAGGTCGCATGCATCGTGGCCTTCTTCGCCGCCTGGCAGGTCGGCAGCAGTACGGGATACCTCGATCCGCTGATCGTACCGCCACTCTCCGCGATCGCGGTCGCCCTAACCGCGCTCCTCGGCGGCGGCGCGCTCTGGCCCGACGCCGGCGTCACCCTGTTCGAGCTCGCGATCGCCTTCGCGCTGGCCGCCGGCGCCGGCCTCACCGCCGGATTCATCATCAGCCGCTCGGCGCTCGCCGTGCGCGTCTTCGACCCGCTGCTCGCCGGGCTGTACGCGATCCCGACGATCCTGCTCTTCCCGTCCTACCTGTTGTTCTTCGGGATCGGCCCGCCGTCGAAGATCGCGCTCGGCGCCACGATGGCGTTCTTCCCGATCGTGCTCGCGACGATCGCCGGCTTCGCGCACGTCGCGCCGCTGCGCCTGCGCGCCGCGCGCTCGATGGGTGCGTCCGCGCCGCAGCTGTTCTGGTACGTGCTGCTGCCCGAAGCGTTCCCGGTCGTGCTGGCCGGCTTGCGCATGGGACTCATCCTCGGATTCTTGGCCGTCCTCGGCGGCGAAACGCTGACCTCGAACGCCGGCCTCGGCCATCAAATCGTCACCGCGGCCGAAAGCCTCGATCCGCCCAAGATGTTCGCCTACATCGTCGTCGCCGTCGTGCTGGCCGTCGCCCTCAACGGGCTCACGTCGTACGCCGAGCAACGCGCCCGGACCAGCGCCGCGTGAGCCGCCAGACCGGCGCCCTGCGTCTCGCGGTCATCGTCGTGTTCGTCCTGTTCTGGGAAGTCGCCGCGCGCCGCTTCGGCAACCCGCTCTTCGTCGCGCCGCCGTCCGAGACGCTGGTGGCCGCGATCGGCTTGCTGCACGATCCCGACGTGCTCCGCGCCCTGCTGGCGGCGTTCCGCGAACTCGTTATCGCGTTCGCCATTGCTGTCGCAGCCGGTCTCGTCATCGCTCTGCCCCTCGGCCTCTCGTCCTTTTGGCGCGGTGCGCTGTTTCCGCTGGTCCTCGTCGTCTACGCGATCCCGCAAGTCACGGTGCTGCCGCTGTTCGTGCGCATCTTCGGCCTCGGTCCACCCACCAAAATCGCCTTCGGCGTCACCCACGGCATCTTCGCGGTCATCCTCGCCGTCGTCGCCGCCATTCGCAACATCGACCCGATCCTGTT
>Ga0181536_10004089_pt1 | contig 15615 bp, 13 predicted proteins | sample PEATcosm2014_Bin_41_FD_121105 | JGI IMG/M metagenome (GOLD analysis project Ga0181536, IMG submission 121105) | Peatland microbial communities from MTU Mesocosm Facility, Houghton, MI, USA - PEATcosm2014_Bin17_60_metaG | ecosystem: Environmental > Terrestrial > Soil > Wetlands > Peat | place... | reverse complement strand
GGCGGGTTCAACCCGTCAATGCAACACCGCTCGTAGTCTATCGGCAGGAGTTTCAAAACCCAAAGTCTTTCGCGGGCGTTGATTAAGCCGCAGTGCGATCCTGTTCAGGTATGCCTGAGAGAAACGCGACAGATCTGTTCCCCTCGGGAAATACTGTCGCAGCAAGCCGTTGGTGTTCTCGTTACTGCCGCGCTGCCAAGGACTGCGTGGATCGCAGAAATAGACCTGCACGTTGGTAGCGATGGTGAAGCTCTTGTGGTCAGCCATCTCTTTGCCTCGATCCCAGGTCAAGGAGCGGCGCAGCTGCTGAGGCAGTTTGCGCACGTGTTTACCGAGCGCGCCTACCACGGTCGCCGTGTCCTTGCTCGGGACCTTGAGAAGCATCGCAAAGCGAGTATGGCGTTCGACGAGCGTCACGATGTGCGTGTTGTTTGCTCCGGAGAGAAGGTCTCCTTCCCAGTGGCCTGGCACAGCGCGGTCCTCGGCCTCGGCCGGCCGCTCGCGGATGGAGACGGTATCGACGATCTGCCCCAGTCCGCTCTTCGTGGTGCCGCCCTTGGCCTGGCGCATCTGCCGCGCTGTTCGCAGGTGCGCCATCAGCTCCTTCTTCAGCACCCCGCGTGTCTGAATAAAGAGACTGCGATAGATCGTTTCGTGAGATACCTGCATGCCTTGGCCGGTAGGGAATTGCCGCTTAAGCCAGCCAGAGATCTGCTCCGGCGACCACTGGAGCGTGAGCTTCTGCGCGACGCGCCATCGTAGCTCGGCATGGCGCGCCAGGCGACAAGGCTTCGGGCGCAACGCCCGCTCCCAGGCGCACGTATCAGCCTCGCTTGCGCGGTAGGCGCTGCAGCCGCCATTGCGCCTTATCTCTCGACTTACAGTCGAGGGCGATCGCCCGAGCCCCTGTGCGATCCGCCGTATCGACCGGCCGGCGGCAATGCCACGCGAGACCTCTTCGCGCTCCTCAAGCCTCAGCGCTACCGAAGCTCTCCGACGTGGTGTTGGAGCGATTCCGCCGTTGAGAGCCAAGACCCGATAGACGCCGCTCTTGTTCCTCCTCTCAACCGCCCGCGCGATGTCGGCCACCCCGATCTCGATCGCTCACACCCAGCAGCTGCTGGCGGCCGGCGAGGCTATGATCGCGTGGGCTGTCGGCGACAAGGAGAGCTACGTCTTCGCGGTGACGCGAGACGGCTTCGAATGGAAGACTATCCCGCTCGGCGCCGACGCGTTGGCGAAGAAGGTCGCGGCGTTCCGGCGCGGGCTCGATCTCAATGAGCTGAACAAGGCGATCCGCGAGTCCAGGAAGCCGGACCTGTTCGATCTCAGCCTCGCCAACGAGCTTTATGCAACTTTGCTCGGACCTGTCGAAGCGCTGGTCAAAGACAAAAAACAGCTGCTCGTCGTGCCCTCCGGGGCGCTGACGGCGCTGCCGTTCCATCTGCTTGTGACGGATAAGCCGGGGGCTTCTCTGCCAGACAATTTGTCCGGCTATCGCGATGCGGCTTGGCTCATCAAGCGCCAAGCCATCACTGTGCTGCCGTCGGTTGCGAGTCTGCTGGCGCTGCGCGCATTCGCGCGCAAGGATGTCGCCGGCAAGCCGCTGGTCGGCTTCGGCGATCCAGTGTTCGATCCGAACGCGCCCCCTGCGAGCCCAGACCAGACGACAACAAAAACCGTGGCGCGCAGCCTCACCACCCGCTCCTACGCCGACTTCTGGCAGGGCGCCGGCGTTGATCGCGCCAAAATCGTGCAGGCTTTGCCGCCGCTGCCCGATACGGCCGACGAACTCAAAGCCGTCGCAAAAGACCTCGACGCGCCGTTAAGCGACATCCATCTTGGCAGGGACGCAAGTGAAACAACGGTGAAGCGGCTGCCCCTCGCCGACTACCGCATCGTCTATTTTGCCACCCATGGGCTCGTCGCCGGTGACATCAAGGGCCTCGGCGAACCCTCGCTCGCGCTCTCGATTCCGGCGCAGCCGTCTGATCTCGACGACGGGCTGCTCACCGCGAGCGAAGTGGCGCAGCTCAAGCTCAATGCCGACTGGGTGGTGCTCTCTGCCTGCAATACGGTAGCCGGCGACAAGCCGGGCGCGGAGGCGCTGTCGGGCCTCGCCCGCGCCTTCTTCTATGCTGGTGCCCGCGCGCTCTTGGTCTCGCACTGGGCGGTCGCGTCCAGCGCAGCGACGCGGCTTACCACATCGACCTTCGACATCCTCAAGGCCGAGCCTGCGCTCGGCCGCGCCGAGGCGCTGCGCCGCGCCATGCTGGCGTATCTCAACGACACCACCGATCCGCGCAATGCCTATCCCGCTTTCTGGGCGCCGTTCGAGATCGTGGGCGAGGGCGTAGCGCGCTGACTGTCAGCATCGTCCTTAGCACGACGGGTTTCACAATTCCGTTGAGGTCAGCTCATCGGTTTGCCAGCCCATGCGCGGCAGGTGTCGCCGTCGCCCCGAGTTGCGCCAAATTTTATCTAGGCCGTTGGGAACATTCTGCCGCAATCACGGTCTCAAATAGCGGAAGGTGAGGGCAGCATCAGGTTTACTCCCGAGTCTTTCGAACCGTTCCGCCCTAGCGCGGGCACGAAGGTGTTGGCGAAATACAGTTCGCCATTCGCTGGATCAGAAGGGAGCATCAGCAATGAAGAAGTCCATGCGCTTGATGGTTTTGGTGCCGGTGGTGTCGATGTTTGCCGCGTTGTCGCTGTCGGCAACGGCGCAACAGCCTCCGCCAAAGAAGCCAGCACCAAAAGCTGCGGTTGGACCGCATCCGGGTCCGGTAGTGCCGGGACGACAGATCGGGCCGCATCCGGGTCCCCGAGGGCCAGGAATAGTGGGCATTCACCATCGCTTTGACCCGCACCATTTCGACCGCGCTGCTTGGGGGCTTGGGCGTGCGTATCCCTACGGGTGTCGCTGGGAACGCTGCGGCTATTGGTGGTGGGCCGATGGCTATTGGTATTTCTACGACCGGCCGTTCGCCGGCCCGCCGGAGGTCGTTTCCGAGGTCGCATACGATGAACAAGGCAATCTCGTGCCAGTGGAACCAGCCCCTGCGCCCCCACCGCCGGTCGGATATGTGCCGCCTCCGCCGCCGGTCGTATTTGTGCCCCCGCCGCCACCGGCTTTGTGCATTGGTCCACTTTGTGTGAGGCAGTAGCAGATATCGAGTGGTGAGAATGCAGTGGACCGCAATTCTTCGGATGGTTCTTCTGCAGAGGTTCGGCGGGCACTTTCTCGACTCTCGTTATGAGGATCGTTGGCAGCGACCGCTCCTCAACGTGACCGGCGCAGGATATTTTCAGAAGGGGAGACTTGGGGGTGACAACGAAACGCAGCCTGTGTTTGAGTGCGGCGGCGATCGGCATAGCCGGATGTCTTGCGTGCTTGCCAGCGCGGTGGCCGACGGCGGTAGCAATAGATAATGATGCTGTCAGCGGTGTAGTAAGCGGATCGAAGGGGCCGGAAGTCGGCAACCTGTCGCCCAATCTCGTCGATCTCTTGGCTGGATCACCCGCGCCGGGACAACACGCTCTGGCGCAACCGATATCGCCGCCCGACGCGATCGGAAAGGTGAAAAAGGCCGCCGGACAGGCCACCGCCATCCGCAATGGCGTCTTTGTCGCACTCAATGTCGGCGATGCCGTTTACAAGAACGATGTGATCCAGACCGGGGGCGATTCCTCGGTCGGCATCTACTTCCTGGACGGCAGCGTGCTCAATCCCCTCGCCAACACGCGGATAGCGCTCAACGACTATTCGTTCGATCCGAACGAAACGTCAAATGGCACGCTGTTCAGCCTCGTCGAGGGCACCTTTGGCTTCGTCGCTGGCAAGGTCGCGCGTACTGGCGACATGAAGCTTGCGACGCCAGTGGCGATCGGCATCCGTGGCCCGCGACGGCTGGAACAGATACCAAACCCCCGATAAGGAGATTGTTGCGCCGGACCCGGGCGCTATTCGCTGCGCTCGCCCCACCCTGGACCCGAAGCCGGATTCCGAGTCTCCTTCGGTGAAGTCAATCCGGATGTTGCGATGCCGTTGCGATTACGCCTCACTGACGGGTCCGATCGAGCCTAATCCCTTGACCGCTCGCCCGAAAGACAGACCGAGGCTAAGGATGTACTACCCCTTGAACAGAGGCTTTCGGGAATGGGCAACACTCGCCCCGTTTCTGACGGCGAACTAGATACTATCCCTTCTTGTGGCGATCCGTTGGCAAGTTGGGCCCCAGCGCGCTCCAACCAGGCGATTTGCGACCCGAGTCTTAAAAAATTCGAAGAGAACGCGCCCATTCAGGTCAGTGTTTGTGGAATTTATCAAGCAGTTCCCCGGCTAGAGCAGATTCCAGTCGATTTCACGCATAGCCTGCGTGCCTGAAGTAGTTAGAAGCTTCGTGGGCGGTGAGGTTACGGGCGAACGAGCCGATCCGACGGCGCAGGCGAGGAATTGTTCGCTCTGCTGCCTTCCGCAAATAGGCCTTGAGCTTGCTGAATGGCATCTCGATCGGGTTCAGGTCCGGCGAATATTTGGGCAGATAGCGAAGTGTCGCACTGCGCGCTTCGATCGCCTCGCGGACACCGGCAGCCTTGTGCGCCGGAAGATTGTCGATCATGACGATGTCCTTGCGCTTGAGGGTTGGAGCGAGACATCGTTCGACATAGGTCAAGAACTTCTTTCCGGTCATTGAGCCGTCAATGGTACGCGACGGTCTCATGCCATTCCGACGCAGAGCGGCCACGAAGGTAATCGTCTTCCAGTGGCCCTGCGGCACATGGTCCACCAGCCGCTCGCCGCGGGCGCAACGGCCGTGCAGCCGCACCATCTTGGTATTGGCGGAAGTCTCATCGATGAACACCAGCCGGGCCGGGTCAAACATGCCCTGTTCTCGCATCCAGCGCCGGCGCGCCCGTGCCACGTCCGCGCGCTCCTGCTCCGCCGCGCGCAGGCTTTTTTTTGAAGGTAATCTTGTGGCGCTGGAAAAAGCGCCAACACCGCGGTGCGGCTGCCGGCAATCCTGTGCTTGCGCATCGCACAGACAACCTCGTCCAGCGTCAGGTCCGCCTGCTGCTCAATCAGAGCCAGCAAAAAGTCCGCATGCTCCTCCAATGGCGACGTGCTCCCGCCCCGCGGCTTGGCGGCGCACCGGCCAGTCTCGTGAAAGCACTTCACCCAAATGACCGCCGTACTGGGACTGACATCGTAGTGTTCAGCCGCCTCACGTCGCGACGCCCCGCTTTCCACCCGCGCGATCACGCGCTCACGCATGTCCGCAGAATAGGCCCTCGGCATCGCACCCGCTCCCCAAATCGAATCAATGCCGATAGACTCGCTCATCCTTGATCCCAGGGGAATCCTCTCCGATTCAATCGGGGCGGAACATGCTCTAGTCCTGGGCGAGAACCAGGGAAGACGCCGAACGCGAACACATGCCCAAACTCGCCTGAGGTTCCGCGCCGCTTAGCGAAGCCCGTCCCGCACCGTCTCGACCGCGCGCGGCAGGTTGCGCCGGATCAAAAGATCATCGATGCAGAGAACGCGCTCGGCAATGCCGGCCGCCCTTAGCCCGGCGGATACCGGAACGCCGGGCGCGACCGGCGAGCTTAAATCGATCCATGTTTCGTTGCCGCCGGCTTGGCGGGCAATCACGATCGGGATCGTCGTCTCTCGCGACCCCGCCTGACGCCGCGCGTTGCGGCTTGCGACGAAGCCTTCGGGAAGATTCCGTTCGAGATCGGCGTAGAGCAGTCCCAGCGATGCTTCCGCGCGATCCGCGGGATAGTCCGCGTATCCGCCATAGAGAGCGTGCCGCAGGAGTTGCTCGCCGAGCTTTCGATCGAGCAAACGATGCTCGATCTTGTTGCGATAGCTGCGCAGACACCGGTAGCAGGAGGTATCGCACGACGCTGGGCATCCAGTGAGGATGTTCAGCGCTTCCGCGAACAGTTGCTCCCCCTCCGCGGCCAACTGCGGCGAAAAACCGGCGCCGCCCGCCAGCGTGTCATAGACGAATATTTCCACCTCATGGCCGATCGCTCCGGCGTCCGTGAGCGCCGGCCGGTACTCGGCGAGAATCTCGCCCGCCTCGATCTGGAGAAGGCGGCAAGTGGCTTTCGCGACCGCCTCGCAAATCGTGCGCAGGGCTGACGCCGTTTCGTCGTTGCCCGGAAAAGCCAGAAACGGCGGATCGAGTGGCAGCGAGAACAGGGCGATATCCGTTATGAAATCCGTGCCGAGCACGACATGACCGCTGACGCGGCCGGGACAGGGTTCGGTGTCGTCCGTGGGTAGGGGCGGCTGTGCGGCTGATGCAGGTTCACTTCCGGATCGCCTCGGTTTCGATCCGGCCGCACGCCACGCAATAGCTGTAGCCGTCGCCATCCGGCCCGGTGTTCGAGACGAGCAATTCCTTGCGTGTCGGAAAGGCGCGCACGCGCTCACCGATCTTGAGCCATCCGGTCTCCGGGGCCGGCGTCGGCATAATGAGCTTCGCGCGCGTCGCGTAAGCGGTTTCGTTGGGCGCGTCGGGCGTCGAGACCGGCTCCTTGTCGAGGGGATGCGCGAAACCCGGCGGCCGGAACCACGGTTTGGCGGGTCCGAAGGTCGCCGGCGCGCGGCAGGCTTCACACGCAACCACCGCGTTGCGGCGGCTTTCTTCATAGGTTTCCGTTTTCGCGTGGCCGCACCGGCTGCACTCGAAGTAGAGGCGCCGCCGTCCCCACGCGTCGCGGCGGTCGTGACGGAACGGCGAGTAGATCGCCTTCGAGGTGTATTGCTTGCCCCTGATCCAGATTTGTTTGTTGGGCGCGTATTGCGAGAGCGCGATGTTGAGACCTTGCGAGGGCGCGAATTCCATCTTCGGACGAAAGCCGGTCGAAAGCGCCCGGTTGAAAACGTAAAACGGCGCCACGTCGGTCGGAAAGGCGTAGCGGGGCAGGACGCCCCAATAGAGCAGCCGGTCGAGAAGCTTGTCGGCCGAGGGATCGACGAACTCCGTCTCCTCGTCGAAATCCTCTCCGTCGCCCGCTTGGCCTTCCGCCGCGTCCTCCCGCTCCGCGCCATCGCCGCCTTCCTCGCCGTCCCTTTGCGGCGCCCGTCCAATGGCCTCGTCAACCTTCGCCAGAATATCGGGGATCATGTTGGCGATCAGAGCCGCCCGGTCGCCGGGCTCCAGCTCGTGCGGCAGCCAGCCGTCCACCCGGCGCGCCAACTCGTCTTCATTGTTCCTCAGCCAACCTTCGAAATCTCGCCGGTTGAGGATGCCCGTGCCGTCCCGGAAATCGCGCACTTTGCCGAGCACGGAAAAGAGGTTCGGGTCGGCCTGCGGATCGACGCCCGGTATTCGCGCTTCGTGGTAGCGCTGAAGCAGATAGGCGCGGAGATGTCGCCGCGCGATGTCGGGATTTTCGAGGGTGAGGCGCGGATCGACGACCGGGCCCCGGATCATTTCGTCCGGGGCGACGAAATAATGATCGTCGTGACTGTCCGAACTGCCGAAGGCGACGACGGTGGCGACGGCGTTGCCGCGCCGGCCGGCGCGTCCCGCGCGCTGCTGATAATTCGCGCGCGTCGGAGGCATGTTGCGCAAAGCGACGCCCGACAGCTCGCCGATGTCGATGCCGACTTCCATGGTCGTCGTGCTGGAGAGAACGTCGATCGCCGGATCGCGCGCGTCCGTGTCTTTCCAGGCGAGATCGATGTCCTGAAAGCGGACCTCGTGCTTTTCCGCCTGCGAAAACACATCCTCGGGCTGGGCGGCGTTGAGCCGCGCCGTGTGTTCCGCCGCGATCAGCGAAATGAAATGCGGCTCGCTCTGCGCGAGCGCTTCGGCCACCGGCGCGCGGTAAAACCCGCGCCGCGCGACGAACTTAAATGGGTTCTCTCTCTAAGAAAGCGGCCAATGCACCAGGCCGCAGCGTGCAAATCGCTGCGACTCAGAGGAACGTCCGAACTTCCCAGAGTTCTGGGAAAAACGAGCGCTCAACAACCACATTCGCCGATGATTTTGGGAGAATAGCGTCGTGTCCGTTCATGGCCATCCATGAACAGCTGCGAAAAACGCTGATGATGCCATTTTGAGCGGCAGCAGAAATGGTCTGTTCGTGGTCATCACAGGAGCATCAATTCCGGATCGGTGAGCAAGTCGCGCAATCTTCTTACGAAGCGACCAATCGGCTCTCCATCCATCGCGCGATGGTCATAGGTAAGCCCGCAAGGTAGCATTGTGCGCACCGCAATTTGCCCCTCCCTGACCACCGGCTTTTCGATGGGGGTGCCCGGCTGAAAACCGACGACCTGAGGCAGGTTGAGCAAAGGCGCGGACACCATCCATCCACCGGGAAGGAAGCTGTCGGTGCTCGAAAGGGTGATGGTGCCGTCGCTCGTGTCCTGCGGAGACAACTCGCCGGCTCGTGCTTTTCTTACCAGCTCCTTGGTTTCCCGGGCAATCTGCAGCAGGCCCCTGTCTTGCACATCGCGCACCACCGGGACGATCAGGCCGGAATCGTACTTGCCACGACCTGGTAGCGCGACCGCGATGCCGACATTCACGTTGTCCCAAATCGTGATTTCATCGTTCGCCAGCGTTGAGTTGCATACGGGAACTTCTTCGCAGGCGAGCGCGAGAGCGCGCGTATAAAATGCAATGAGCGATACGCGGGTGCCCAGCTCTTCCTCGTCACCTAGAATGGTCTTTCTTGTCGCGAGCAGCTTGGTGATATCGATCTCAAAGAACAAGTAGGTATGCGCCGCCGTCGCCTTGGCTGCAACCATCCTCTTGGCGATGGCGGCGCGCATCCCGGTGAGCGGAATTTTCGCCTTCTCTCGCATGACATATGCTCTGCCCGCGACGGTTTCCGCGTAGCCGATGACATCGCTCCGCTCAACGCGCCCCCCCGGGCCGCTGCCCAATACCTTGGCGAGGTCCACGCCCCGTTCTCGCGCCAGCGCCCGTGCCAAGCCGGAAGCAGGCTTTCTCCGCGCTGCGCCGCTTGTGTCGCCGGGTTCGGTGGCGGGCCCTGGCGCTGCCGACGATACCGTGAGTGCCTCGGAACTTGCCACACCATCGCTGCCGGGCGCGTAGGTTCCCGCGACCAAGGACCGGTACTCTTCTTCCGAATCGGCAATCTTCGCGATGAGGGTTTCAACCGCAAGCGTTTCACCCGTTTTCGCTACCAAATGGGCGTAGCCGCGATAGGGTGCCGGCAGTTCGGTCACGACTTTCTCGGTTTCAATCGACACGAGAGGCTGGTCCCGTTCGATGTGATCACCTTCTCGCACCATCCATTCGACGACGGTGGCCTCGGACATGCCCATGGAGAGCTGTGGCAGGATCATTTCACGAATCATGATTTCCCCCAGTGGCAGACATCCCGAATCGCATCCTCTATGCGTTCGGGGGTAGGCATCGTGTACGTGTCCATATATCCGCCGGGTATTGGCAGATTTGGATGGCAGACACGCTTGACCGGAGCATCGAGTAGATCGTAGCCATGCTCCATCATTTGCGTCGATACTTCCGCAGCGAATCCGCAGCGCTCGAAGTCTTCGTCGACGATCACGAGGCGCGTCGTCTTGGCAATCGACTTGAGCAAAGTATCGCGATCGAAGGGCTCGAAACTGCGGGCATCAACCACCTCGACGCTGATTTGATCCTTTAACTTCTCGGCCACCTTGAGGGCATGGTGCACCTGCAACCCGCTCGCGAGGACTGTGATATCGCTACCCGCGCGCTTTACGTCGGCCAAGCCGAGCGGAACGATGTAATCGTCGTCGGGGACCAGGCCTTTGTGCATCATGAGGTTGATATGCCACAGGAAGAAGACCGGGTTGTCGTCGCGAATCGCGGCCTTCATCAAGCCCTTTGCGTCGTACGGGGTGGACGGCATGCAGGCCTTGATGCCGGGATGGTGAATCGTGGTGCCGTACGGAAGCGTGGCGTGTTCATTGCCGACGTGACGACCGAGGCCGCACGAACCCACCATCACCATCGGCAGCGAATGCTGGCTTCCATGCAGAAAATGGTATTGCCCGGCCTGGAGAAATACTTCGGAGCCCGCGTAGTAGGAGAATCCCGCGTACATGAAATCGAGAATCGGGCGCAGTCCTTCCTGCGCTGCGCCCATGGCGCACCCGACCATTCCCGTCTCGGCCAACGGTGTATCGACGATGCGCCTCACGCCGAATTCATCGACAAGATTCTTGGTCTGCGGATAGGTACCCGCCTGTATGCTGATGCCCAGCATGAATACGCGCTCGTCGCGGCGCATTTCCTCGACATAGGCTTCCCTGATTGCTGCGGACAAAGTGATCTCACGTTCGTAACTCATTGGTTCTTCCCCAGCTATGCCGCGTATACCGCGGCCTGCATCTCCGCGATCGAAGGCAACGCCTTCGGACTTGCCTCGCAGAATGCCTCGATGTCCTCGGCTTCCTGGGCGACCTCCGCTTCCATTCGATCGATGTCGTCTTGTGTCAAAACCTTCTCTTGCAGGAGGCGGGCACTCGCGAGCTTGAGGGGATCTCGGGTCTCTTTCCATTCCTCCATCAGCTTCGGATCGCGAGGCTTCGGTCCTTCAAAATTGACGTGTCCTACGCCATGCTCCTGGGCGCGCAAGGTCTTGCATTCGATGAATATCGGCCCATGGCCCAGTCGGGTATGCTCGATCGCGCGCAATGCCTCTTCCGCACAGGCAAACAGATCCTGACCGTCAACGATGCTGGCAGGGATACCGTAGCCCGCCGCTAGGCTCGATATGTCGGGGCCCGGAAACAGGTCCCCGATGTTGCTGTGCTGCGCCATGCCGTTGGCCTCGCACCAAAAGATGATGGGCAGCTTCCAGTTCGCGGCCATGAGCATCGCCTCGTGGCAGCGACCCTCGCCATACGAACCGTCACCCGAGCAATTCATCACGACCTGGCCGGACTGCTTGTACTTTGCGGCAAATCCATAGCCCACGCTCATCGGAAAGTTAGCACCGATATTTCCCGAATAGCCGAACACGTGGTCCTTGGGAAACGACGGGTGGAAGCTCGATCGCCCTTTACAACATCCGTCTTCGCGTCCCATGTGCTCGGCGATGAACCGCTTTATATCGATTCCCTTGCTGATCAGGTGCGCGATGCCATGCGCGCGATAGTGCGGCCACATGATGTCGTGCTGCTGCAGGAACGTGCCGGCGGCAACGCCAGGGGCCAGCGCGATGCCGCCTTCGTGATAAAACCCCACCAACTTCCCGACGCGGATCAAACGCATCATCATCTTGTCCAACGTCACGGCGCGAAACAAGTTCCGGTGGAGAACCCGCATCTGTTCAGTTGTGAGTGACATAAGCCTTGCTCCATTGGTTATCCAAGGTGAACCTTGACGCGGCGCGCATCGATGCATCCTTGCCAGCGCTCGCTCGGCGGCCGTGTGCGGATCGACCTTGCGACCTCTGAGATCCTCGATTAGCGCCTGCATTGCGCCTTGAGTCGCGGAAGGCGGCGAACAGTTTCTCCCAGACCATTTCTTTGACGAGTTCCTTTAACAGGTGCAGGTCGCGCTCGCTCATCCGCTGTACCAGGCGCCCGGATTTGGCCAAGTACCGGCGGTGAGCCAGGCAGGCGTCTACGATCTCGACTACTCCCTGCCGTCCACCGCGACCGCCTTGAGGACCGGCGGCAGCACAGCCGGGTTCGGCATGGCCACGTATCTGCGGCATTCCGCTTAGTTGCGTGATTGCCGCGCCCGCCGCGGGTCGGTCCGCCTTGTTCACGATGAACACGTCACCGATCTCTAGTTTGCCGGCCTTCAGAGCCTGGATATCGTCGCCTATTTCCGGAAGACTGATCACAGCCGTTGTTGTGCGAGATCCGCTATCTCCAGTTCGTCCTGGCCCACGCCGACGAGGCCGATGGCGTCGACCGCCTCCTGGACAGCCGCTGCGACGATCGCTTCCGGCGTTTGCCTGATACCCGTGTAGATAACCTCGAAGCCAGCGCGCTGCAGCGCGTCCACCGCCACCCGCGCACCGCGGTCATGACAGCACGTGACCCGTGACATAGCCGGCCGCGTCCGATACCAGAAACACCGCCGATCCCACCGTATCCTCCTCCCGACCAATTACGACCCAACGGTACTCGGCTCGCCACGTCCCGCCGGTATGCCTCGTTACGAAAGAGATGCTCATTTATTGAGGTCACGATGTACGCCGGAGCGAGTGCATTGACCCGAATCCCGTGCGCGGCCGACTCCAGCGCCCAAGACCGCGTCAGCTGGTTGAGCGCGCCCTTGGTGGCGACATAGATCGACGTGCGCTGCATGGCGACCTGACCGAGTATGGACGACATGTTGATGATGGAACCGCCGCGGCCAACGTCGATCATCGCGCGCGCCGTGGCGGTGCCTACGAGGAACAGGCCACGTAGGTTGGTCCCCACGATGCTGTCGAACAGCTCGGGCTTCGAGTCCGCTGATCTCTCCATAGCTCACGCGCTCGTCGCGGAACAGCAGAAAGGTGCGCGCGTCATGCGGGCTGCCTTCTCAGCCCACAAGGCGCTCAGGTTCATAGTGACCTCCGTTCAATGTCGGTGCCGCTTGTCGCGGAACCCAAATACGACTCAACCATACGGGTGTCGCGCCTCAGGTCGGCGCTCGTGCCCTCCAGCGCCACGTGCCCGGCGCGCAATACGTACGCGCGGTCGGCGATCCGCAGAGCGGAACGCGCGAACTGTTCGACCAGCAGAATGGATAGCCCACTCGTGCGCAGCGCTTTGATCGTCTCCATGATTTTGTCGACGACCAGAGGGGCCAAGCCGACCGAAGGCTCGTCCAGAAGCAGAATGCGTGGAGCGCTCATCAGGGCGCGGCCGATGGCGAGCATTTGCTGCTCGCCTCCCGATAGCGTTCCCCCAAGCTGATTGCGCCGTTCGGCAAGGCGCGGAAAGAGTTCATAGACGAATTGCAGTTTTTGGGTCAATTGCGTCCGGTACCCGCGCCGGCCCAACGGCCACGCACCCATCAGCAGGTTGTCGGCGACGGACAGCGGCGCAAAGATGCGCCGTTGCTTGGGAACGTGCGCCACGCCCGAACGCGTGATCTGTTCAGGAGCGACACCCCTTATGGACTTGCCCGCGACGCTGATCTCTCCGGCGTGCGCCCGCACGAGTCCCGATATGGCCCGCAGGCAGGTACTCTTTCCGGCACCGTTGGCGCCGAGAATCGCAACGATCTCGCCCGCCTTCATCGTCAGCGACACGCCGCTGAGGGCGGAAATCCCGCCATAGCGCACGTGAAGATCGCGGATCTCAAGCATCTTCGCGCCCCATTGCGGTGCCGAGGTAAGCTTCGATCACCCGTTGGTCGCCGCGCACGGCGCCGGGCGACCCCTCGCTGATCTTGCGGCCCTGGTCGAGCACCGTGATGGTGTCGGCGATGCCCATGACGAAGTCCATGTTGTGCTCGATCACGAGAACTGCAGCGCCGTCGGCCGCCGTGGCGCGTACGGTGCGGCGCAAGGTCTCGATCTCCTCGGCCGACAAACCCGCCGCCGGCTCGTCCAGCAGGAGCAGACGAGGGCACTTGGCTATGGCGCGCGCCAACTCCAGCAGTTTCTGATTGCCGTAGGAAAGCGCACCGGCCAACATCGGAGACTGCGCCGCCAAACCGAAGTCGGTGAGTAGCGCCATGATTGTGTCGCGCTCGCGCGATTCTTCGCTGCGGGCGCCGTTGGTGCCCACCATGCATGCTGCAAGGGAAGCGCCAAAGCGTGGATGCGCACCGATGAGCGCATTGTCGAACGCGGACAGATCGGTAAACAGCCTGAGGCTCTGAAACGTTCGGGCGAGCCCGGCCCGTGCCGCCTGGTCCGGGCGCAAGCGGTCGATCGAAGCTCCGCCGAGTCGGATCGTCCCTTGGCGCTGGGCGTAGATACGGGTGAGAACGTTGACCAGGGTGCTTTTTCCCGAGCCGTTAGGGCCGATGACCGCATGCACCTGCCCGGGCAGCAGCGTCAGATCCACGCCATCGAGCGCTCGCAATCCGCCAAACTGCATGCCGATGTCGGACGCCACCAGGCTCGGCTGCTCGCCCTGCGCCGCTGGCGGGGTTCTCGGGAGTTGTGCCGCGGGTGCCGTCTGCTCCGGCGCTGGCCTCGTGCCAACCCAACGACGCAGACCTCCGACCACACCGCGCGGAAACAGCGTAAAAGAGGCGGTCAAGATGAGGCCGTAGATCAGAAGGTTGTATTGCCACAAGCCTTGCAGGAACTCCGGTAGGGCCAAGAAGATGGCTGCCCCAACCGCCGGCCCCCAAAGCGTTCCGAGACCGCCGACCAGCGGCATGATCATGATCAGCACGGCCATGTCGACGTTAAATGCCTCTGGGCTAACGTAGGCGATCAGGTGCGCGTAGAGCGCGCCAGCCAAAGCGGTGTACATGCCGCCGATGAGGAACGCGGCGATCTTCACCTTGCCGACGAAGATGCCCTGCGCCGCAGCGGCGATTTCACTATCGCGCACAGCCATCATCGCGCGGCCCCAGTACGACCGGGTCAGGTTGTGTGCGGCGAGGAGCCCCAACCCGACGAGAAAGAATGTCGCGTAGTAGTACGCCGCAAGCGTCACCTGCGTGCCCCCGACATTGAGGGTATGCAGCGCCGGTGACGGGATGTCCTGGAGTCCCTGAACACCTCCCGTTAGGCTCGACCACTCGCTGGCCAAGGTCTGGACCAATAAGCCGAATCCGAGGCTGACCATGGCCAGATAGAAGCCCCGAACGCGCAAGGCGGGCATTGCGATGACGCACCCCCCCAGGCCCCCGAGCAGCGTCGCGGTTGGCACGGCCAGCAGCACCGGCAACGAGAAATTCGTCGTCAATATGCCAGAGGCGTAGGCACCGATCGCGAAGAGTCCATTCTGACCGAGCGAAATCTGACCGGCGAGTCCCCAAACGATGTTCATGCCGGTCGCCAACAGGACGTAGATGCCCAGTAGTGTGAGAAGCTTGAGAGAGGGAGGCTCACCCCAGATCAGCGGGATCACGATCACGGCCCCGACCCCGAGCGCGACGCCAATTCGTCCCATCGCGCTAAACTTTTTCCATTGCGTAGCGTCCCAACAGCCCTTCGGGCTTGATCAGCAGCAGGACAAAAAGCAACGCGAGGGCGATTGCGTCCTTGATTGCAGAGGAAACATAGAACGCGCCGAGCACCTCCGCCAAGCCGATGATCAACCCGCCCAGCACGCCGCCTAGCGGACTGCCTAGGCCGCCAAGCGCGGCGGCGGCAAATCCCTTGAGGCCGATGTCGATGCCCATTTGGGGCGAACTCACCTCCATATTGGTCAGTAAAATGCCTCCAATGGCGGCAAGCCCGGCGCCCAGGGCGAATGACGCGACAATCATGCGCTGGGCCGGAATGCCCACCAGGCGCGCCATCTCCCTATCGCAGGCAATCGCCCGCAGTGCCTTTCCCACGGTCGTATAACGGTTAACGGCCTCCAGGATTGCGAGGATGACCACCACCGCGATGATCACTTGCACCTCGTCCTGGGAAACCGCGACGCCGGCCACGTGCCATACGCGGCCGCCGCCGAGGTACTTAGGCATTGGAGGGTCGCGGATTGACCAG
>Ga0181536_10004086_pt1 | contig 15624 bp, 25 predicted proteins | sample PEATcosm2014_Bin_41_FD_121105 | JGI IMG/M metagenome (GOLD analysis project Ga0181536, IMG submission 121105) | Peatland microbial communities from MTU Mesocosm Facility, Houghton, MI, USA - PEATcosm2014_Bin17_60_metaG | ecosystem: Environmental > Terrestrial > Soil > Wetlands > Peat | place... | reverse complement strand
GTGGTCGCCGGCGAGCGCGTCGACGTGAAGCCCGGCAACGCCATGCCGATGCGCAACATCCCCGTCGGCACCATCATCCACAATGTCGAGATGAAGCCGGGCAAGGGCGGCCAATTCGCGCGCGCCGCCGGCACCTATGCGCAGCTCGTCGGCCGCGATGCCGGCTATGCGCTCCTGCGGCTGTCCTCGGGCGAGGTCCGCATGGTGCGCGCCGAATGCATGGCGACGATCGGTGCCGTCTCGAATCCGGATCAGCAGAACATCTCGATCGGCAAGGCCGGCCGCAACCGCTGGCTCGGCCGGATGCCTTCGGTGCGCGGCGTGGCGATGAACCCGATCGACCATCCGCATGGCGGCGGCGAGGGCCGCACCTCGGGCGGCCGCCATCCGGTGACGCCCTGGGGCAAGCCGACCAAGGGCAAGAAGACGCGGCACAACAAGTCGACCGACCGCTTCATCGTGCGGCGGCGGCGCGAGAAATAGCGGAGAGGGCTCGTGGCACGCTCGGTATGGAAGGGGCCTTTCGTCGACGGCTATCTGCTGAAGAAGGCGGAGAGGGCGCGCGGCACAGGGCGCAACGAGATCATCAAGACCTGGTCGCGCCGCTCGACCATCTTCCCGCAATTCGTCGGCCTGACCTTCGGCGTCTACAACGGCCACAAATTCATCCCGGTTTTGGTGACGGAGCACATGATCGGCCACAAATTCGGCGAGTTCGCGCCGACGCGCACCTTCTACGGCCACGCCGCCGACAAGAAGGCGAAGAGGGTCTGACGCGATGGGCAAGCAGGCAGCGCCGCGCCGCCTCGCCGAGACCGAGGCTTCGGCCTATGCGCATGGGCTCAAGACGAGCGCGCGCAAGCTCAACCTGGTGGCGCAGACGATCCGCGGCAAGGCCGCGAGCGCGGCCTTGAACGAGCTCGCTTTCTCGACGCGGCGCATCGCGCGCGAAGTGCGCAAGGTTTTGCAGTCCGCGATCGCCAATGCCGAGAACAACCACCAGCTCGATGTCGATCGGCTCTACATCAAGGAGGCAACGGTGGGACGCTCCTTCACCCTGAAGCGCTTCCACGCCCGCGGCCGCGGCCGCTCGGCGCGGGTCGAGAAGTATTTCGCCAATCTCCTGGTCGTCGTGCACGAGCGGGAAGAGGAGAAGGCTTAATGGGCCAAAAGGTCAATCCGATCGGGCTCCGCCTCGGCATCAACCGCACCTGGGACTCGCGCTGGTTCGCGCGCAAGGATTACAGCGCGCTGTTGCACGAGGATTTGCGGCTGAGAAAATTCCTGTCGGAGCGCCTGCAGCAGGCCGGCGTGAGCCGCATCGTCATCGAGCGCGCCGCCAAGAAGACGCGCATCACCATCCATTCCGCCCGACCCGGCGTGGTCATCGGCAAGAAGGGCGCCGATATCGAAAAGCTGCGCGTCGATCTCGCCAAGATGACCAACAGCGAGGTGAGCCTCAACATCCTGGAGATCCGCAAGCCCGAGATCGACGCCAAGCTCATCGCCGACGGCATCGCCCAGCAATTGGAGCGCCGCGTCGCCTTCCGCCGCGCGATGAAGCGCGCTGTGCAATCGGCGATGCGTTTGGGCGCGCTCGGCATCCGCATCAACTGCTCCGGGCGCTTGGGCGGCGCCGAAATCGCGCGCATGGAGTGGTATCGCGAGGGCCGCGTCCCCTTGCACACGCTGCGCGCCGATGTCGATTTCGGCTATGGCACGGCCAAGACCACTTACGGCACCTGCGGCGTCAAGGTCTGGGTGTTCAAGGGCGAGGTCCTGGCGCACGACCCGATGGCGCAGGACAAGCGCGCCGCCGAAGCGCAGCCGGCGCGCGCCTGACGTTCATTCGAGGAATTGACAACCCATGCTCAGTCCGGCGCGCACCAAATACCGCAAGGCGCACAAGGGCCGCATCCACGGCCTCGCCAAGGGCGGCTCGACCCTCAACTTCGGCGCCTACGGCCTCAAGGCCGTCGAGCCCGGCCGCATCACCGCGCGCCAGCTCGAGGCGGCGCGGCGCGCCATCACCCGTCACATCAAGCGCGTCGGCCGCGTCTGGATCCGCATCTTTCCGGACGTGCCGGTGTCGCAAAAGCCCGCAGAAGTGCGCATGGGCAGCGGCAAGGGCACGCCCGAATTCTGGGTTTGTCGGGTGAAGCCGGGCCGCATCATGTTCGAACTCGACGGCGTGCCGCATCAGATCGCGCGCGAGGCCTTCGATCTCGCCTCGGCCAAGCTGCCGATCAGCACCCGCTTCGTCATGCGTCTGGGCGAGGGGGCCAAGCCATGAAGGCCGGCGACGTTCGGGCCAAGACGGAGGACGAGTTGAAGAGCGAGCTCGATCAGCTCGGCAAGGAGGCGTTCAATCTGCGCTTCCAGCGCGCGAGCGGCCAGCTCGAGAATACCGCGCGGGTGCGACAGGTGCGGCGCGACATCGCGCGCATCAAGACTGTGCTCGGCCAGCGCGCGCGCAAGCCCTAGGAAAGATCAGCGATGCCCAAGCGGATTCTGCAAGGAGTGGTAGTGAGCGACGCCTGCGACAAGACGGTGATCGTCCGTGTCGAGCGCCGCGTCATGCACCCGGTCTACAAGAAGTTCATCAGGCGGTCGAAGAAATACGCCGCGCACGACGAAGAGAATGTGTTCAAGACCGGCCAGCAGGTCCGCATCGAGGAATGCCGGCCGATCTCCCGGCGCAAGCGCTGGATCGTGCTGCGCGACGGCGCGGCCGTCGCGGCATCCGTGCCGCCGGCCACGGAAGGGTCGGTCGAGAAGCCCGCCGCCGCCCGGCGCTCCCGCGCCGGCCGCGCCAAGCCGGCCGCCGCCGCGCAGGAGTGACGCGCCATGATCCAGATGCAGACGAACCTCGATGTCGCCGACAATTCCGGCGCTCGCCGCGTCCAATGCATCAAGGTCCTGGGCGGCTCGAAGCGCCGCACGGCCACGGTGGGCGATGTGATCGTCGTCTCGGTCAAGGAGGCGATCCCGCGCGGCCGCGTCAAGAAGGGCGACGTGCATCAGGCGGTGATCGTCCGCACGGCGAAGGAGATCCGCCGCCCGGACGGCAGCTCGATCCGCTTCGACCGCAATGCGGCGGTGCTCATCACCAAGCAGGGCGAGCCGATCGGCACGCGGATCTTCGGGCCGGTGACGCGCGAGCTGCGCGCCCGCAAATTCATGAAGATCGTCTCGCTCGCGCCCGAGGTGCTTTGAGCCATGGCCGAGAAATTCCGGATCAAGAAGGGCGACAAGGTCGTGGTGCTCACCGGGCGCGACAAGGGCAAGAGCGGCGAGGTGCTGCGCGTGCTGCGCGACGAGCGCCGCGTCCTCGTGCAGGGCGTCAATCTGATGAAGCGGCACACGCGGCCCAGGCCCGGCGAGCCTGGCGGCATCATCGAGAAGGAGGCGTCGATTCACCTCTCGAACGTCGCCCACATCGACCCGAAGTCGCAAAAGCCGACCCGCGTGGGCTACAGGATTCTCGAGGACGGCCGCAAGGTGCGCTACGCCAAGCGCTCCGGCGAAGTGCTCGACGCGTGAGGGCAGGGCCATGGCGCGACTGAAGGAACATTACGAGCAGACGGTGCGGCCGGCGCTGATGAAGGAGTTCGGCTACGCAAATCCCTTCGCGGTGCCCCGGCTCGACAAGATCGTCATCAACATGGGCGTGGGCGAGGCGGTGCAGGACGCCAAGAAGACCGAGGCGGCCGCCAAGGACCTCGCCGTCATCACCGGCCAGAGGCCGGTCATTACCCGCTCGAAGAAGTCGATCGCGACCTTCAAGCTGCGCGAGAACATGCCGATCGGCTGCAAGGTGACGTTGCGGCAGGCGCGCATGTACGAGTTTCTCGACCGGCTCATCAACGTCGCGCTGCCGCGGGTGCGCGATTTCCGCGGCCTGTCCGCGCGCAGCTTCGACGGGCGCGGCAACTACGCCTTGGGTCTCAAGGAGCAACTCGTCTTTCCCGAGATCAACTACGACCAGGTCGATGCCGTGCGCGGCATGGACATCGTGATCTGCACCACGGCCAAGACCGACAAGGAGGCGAAGGCGCTCCTCAGCGGTTTCCAGTTGCCGTTCATCACCTGAAGGGTAAGCCGAGGACCAAGCGATATGGCCAAGACCAGTTCCATTCAAAAGAACCGCAAGCGCGCCAAGCTGGTGAAGCAGTTTCAGGCGAAGCGGGCGCGGCTCAAGGCGATCGCCGAGGATCGCTCGCTGGCGCCGGAAGAGCGCTTCCAGGCGAATTTGAAGCTCGCGGAGCTGCCGCGCAACTCGGCGGCGGTGCGCCTGCGCAACCGCTGCGAATTGAGCGGGCGCCCGCGCGGCTATTACCGCAAGTTCAAGCTGTCGCGCATCGCTCTCCGGGACCTTGCGTCGGCCGGCCAGATCCCCGGCATGGTGAAGTCGAGCTGGTGAGGGAGAGCGCCTAATGTCGATGTCCGATCCCCTCGGGGATATGCTCGCTCGGATCCGCAACGGCCAGCGCGCGCGCAAGAACGTGATCGAGTCGCCGGCCTCGAAGATCCGCGCCAATGTGCTCGAAGTGCTGCAACGCGAAGGCTACATCCGCGGCTTCACGCGCCAGGAAGTGCGCCCCGGGGTCGCCGAGCTCAAGATCGAGCTCAAATACGTCGACGGCGAGCCGGTGATCCGCGAGATCACCCGCGTCTCGAAGCCCGGCCGGCGCATCTATTCGCGCATCGCCGATCTGCCGAGCATCTACAACGGACTCGGCATCGCCATCCTGTCCACGCCGCGCGGCGTCATGTCGGACAACGAGGCGCGCGCCGCCAATGTCGGCGGCGAAGTCCTGTGCCGCGTGTTCTGAGGTAGGCCATGTCGCGCATCGGCAAAAATCCCGTGGCCATCCCGCAGGGCGTCACCGTCGAGGTGGCGGGCGACACGGTCACTGCCAAGGGCAAGCTCGGAACCTTGAAGCTCGCCCTCGGCGCCGAGGTCAGCGCCGCGGTCGAGGACGGCAAGTTCGTGGTGAAGCCCCGCTCCGAAACGAAGCGCGCGCGCATGCAGTGGGGCACGACGCGCGCGCTCGTCAACAACATGGTCGCGGGCGTGTCCAAGGGCTTCAACGCCAATCTCGAGATCAACGGCGTCGGCTATCGCGCCGCGGTCCAGGGCAAGAACCTGGTCCTGCAGCTGGGCTTCAGCCACGACGTGGTCTTTCCGATCCCGGACGACGTGAAGATCACCTGCGAGAAGCCCACGAGCATTGCCATCGCCGGCGCCGACCGCCAGCGCGTCGGCCAGATCGCGGCGGTGATCCGCGCCTTCCGCAAGCCCGAGCCCTACAAGGGCAAGGGCATCAAATACAATTTCGAGACGGTCCGGCGCAAAGAAGGCAAGAAAAAATAGGGGCGGGGCGATGAGCAGCAAATCGAAGCAGCTTTTCCATCGGCGCCAGAAGCGGGTGCGCCATCGCATCGACGTGACGGCGAGCGGGCGGCCCCGGCTCTCGGTGTTCCGCTCGTCGAAGCACATCTATGCGCAAGTGATCGACGACAGCGGCAAGGGCACCCTTGCCGCCGCCTCGAGCCTGGACAAGGATTTGCGCGCGAGCCTGAAGACCGGCGCCGACAAGACCGCCGCCGCCGCCGTCGGCAAGCTCATCGCCGAGCGCGCCAAGGCCGCCGGCGTCACCGCCGTCGTCTTCGACCGCGGCGGCTATCTGTTCCATGGCCGGGTCAAGGCCCTGGCCGACGCCGCCCGCGAGGGCGGCCTCAAATTGTAGGAAGGGTTCGGCATGGCACGCACTTCCGGAGGCGGCGACCGGTCGTCGCGCGGCCGCGACGATCGGCAGTCGCGCGACCGCGAGGACGGCGAATTCGTCGAAAAGCTGGTCAGCATCAATCGCGTCGCCAAGGTGGTGAAGGGCGGCCGGCGCTTCGGCTTTGCCGCGCTCGTCGTCGTCGGCGACCGCAAGGGCCGGGTCGGCTACGGGTCCGGCAAGGCGCGCGAGGTGCCGGAGGCGATTCGCAAGGCGACCGAGCAGGCGCGCCGCGGCATGATCCGCGTGGCGCTGCGCGAGGGCCGAACGCTGCATCATGACATGGTCGGCCACTATGGCGCTGGCAGGGTCGTGATGCGCGCGGCAACGCAGGGCACCGGCATCATCGCGGGTGGCCCGATGCGCGCCATCTTCGAGGCGTTGGGCGTGCAGGACGTGGTCGCCAAATCGGTCGGCACTTCGAATCCGCACAACATGATCAAAGCGACCTTCGAGGCGCTCGGCCGTTCGGCGAGCCCGCGCGCCGTGGCCGCGCGGCGCGGTCGCAAGGTGAGCGAGATCTTCGGCCGGCGCGAGGGCGCCGAGGCGCGGGAGTGACGCATGGCGGAAGAGAAGCAAGCCAAACCCGCAAAGAAATCCGCGCCCAAGGGCGAGGCGAAGCCCAAGGCGCCGGCCGCCAAGGCTGAAGCCGCGGCGAAGCCCGAGGCAGCGGCAAAGCCCGAAGGCAAGCCGAAGGCGCCGCGGCAAGCGAAACCCGAAGATAAGGGCGCCGCCGAAATTGCCGCTAAGGCGGGCGCCAAGGCCGCAGCGAAAGCCGAGGCGAAGGCCAAGGCCAAGGCGCAGGCGAAGGCGGCAAAGCGCGAAGCAAAGGCGGCCGCCAAGGCCGCCGCGAAAGCGGAACGACTGAAGGCCGCCGAAGCCGAGCGGGCGCGCGTCGCGGCGGCGCCGGCTCCAGTGGCGCAGGCGGCGCGGCGGTCGCTGCTCGCGAAAAAGGTCAGGACGGCGCCGGCGAAGACCGTGACGGTGACGCAGATCGCCAGCCCCATCGGCCGGCAGGATTATCAGCGGGCGACACTGATCGGGCTCGGCCTCAACAAGCTGCGCCGCACCCGCGTGCTCGAGGACACGCGCGCCGTGCGCGGCATGATCGAGCGGGTGAGGCACCTCTTGCGGATCCAGCCGTCCGAATGATTGCCGCGCCGTCTCTGGTTCTCGATAATCGGGCTCAGGCCCTGGTGGTGGATGATGAAGCTCAATGAGATTCGCGACAATCCCGGCGCGCATTACCGCTTCAAGCGGATCGGCCGGGGCATCGGCTCGGGCAAGGGCAAGACCAGCGGCCGCGGCGGCAAGGGCCAGACGGCGCGGACCGGCGTCGCGCTCAACGGCTTCGAGGGCGGCCAAACGCCGCTCCATCGCCGGCTGCCCAAACGCGGCTTCAACCGCACGGAGTTCCGCAAGGACTTTCATATCGTCAATCTCGGCCGGTTGCAGCAGGCGCTCGAGGCGGGCCGGCTCAAGGGCGACGCGCCGGTCGATGGCGCGGCCTTGGTCGCGGCCGGCGTGCTGCGCCGCGTCGGCGACGGCGTCCGTTTGCTTGCCAAGGGCGAACTGAAATCGCCGCTCACCATCGAGGTCGCCGGCGCCTCGAAGGCGGCGGTCGCGGCGGTGGAGAAGCTGGGGGGCAAGGTGATCGTCGCGGCGCCGAAGCCCGCCCCCGCGTCCCCGCCTCAGTGAAGGGCAATGTGAGCCCGAGGATGGTTTGAATGGCCTCAGCCGCCGAACAACTCGCCGCCAGTATCAACTTCTCGGCCTTCGCCAAGGCCACCGATCTCAAGAACCGCATCTGGTTCACCTTGGGCGCGCTGGTGATCTATCGCCTCGGCACCTACATCCCGCTGCCTGGCATCGACCCGCAGGTGCTGGCGGAGGTCTTCCAGCGCAACGCCGGCGGCATCCTCGGCATGTTCGACATGTTCTCGGGCGGCGCGCTCGGGCGCATGACGATCTTCGCGCTCAACATCATGCCGTACATCTCGTCCTCGATCATCGTGCAGCTCCTGACTGCGGTGTCGCCGCAGCTCGAGGCGCTCAAGAAAGAGGGCGAGGTCGGCCGCAAGAAGCTCAACCAATACACCCGTTACGGCACGGTGCTGCTGTCGGCGGTCCAGGCCTATGGCATCGCCGTCGGGCTCGAAGGGTTGCGCGGGCCGTCTGGGCTCGCCGTCCTCGACCCCGGAATTTTCTTCCGGCTCACCTCGGTCGTGACGCTCACCGGCGGCACCGTCTTCCTGATGTGGCTCGGCGAGCAGATCACGGCGCGCGGCGTCGGGAACGGCATTTCGCTGATCATTTTCTCCGGCATCGTCGCGCGCATGCCCTCGGCGCTGGCGGCGCTCCTCGAGCTCGGCCGCACCGGCGCGCTCTCGACCTTCTTCATCATCGCGTTCCTGGTTCTCGCCGTCGCCGTCGTCGCCTTCATCGTCTTCATGGAGCGGGCGCAGCGCCGCATCCTCGTGCAGTACCCGAAGCGCCAAGTCGGCAATAAGATGTTCGGCGGCGAGGCCTCGCATCTGCCGCTGAAGCTCAACACCTCCGGCGTCATCCCGCCGATCTTCGCTTCCTCGCTGCTGCTGCTGCCGGCGACGATCGCCAGCTTCAACACCGAGCAGACCGGGATTCTCGGCGACATCGCGGCCTGGCTCGGCCACGGCAAGCCGCTCTACATCCTGCTCTATGTCGCGCTCATCGTCTTCTTCTGCTTCTTCTACACGGCGATCGTCTTCAACCCGGCCGAGACCGCGGACAATTTGAGGAAATACGGCGGCTTCGTTCCGGGCATCCGCCCGGGCAAGAACACGGCCGACCACCTCGACTATGTGCTGACGCGCTTGACCGCGGTGGGCGCGCTCTATCTCGCCGCGGTCTGCGTCCTGCCGGAGATCCTGATGTCGGAATACGCCGTGCCCTTCTATTTCGGCGGCACCAGCCTCCTCATCGTGGTCAGCGTCACGATGGACACTGTGGCGCAGATCCACTCGCATCTGCTCGCTCACCAGTATGAAGGGCTGATCAAGAAGTCGAAGCTGCGCGGGAGACGCGGGTGAACCTCATCCTGCTCGGTCCGCCTGGAGCGGGAAAGGGCACCCAGGCCAAGCGTATCGAGGAACGCCATGGCATGGTCCAGCTGGCGACGGGCGACATGCTGCGCGCCGAGCGCAGTTCCGGGAGCGCGCTCGGCCGGCAGGTGCAGGCGATCATGGATGCGGGCCAACTCGTCTCGGACGACATCATGATCGCGCTCATCGCCCAGCGCATCGACCGGCTGGGCGAGGCCAAAGGCTTTATTCTCGACGGCTTCCCGCGGACGGTGCCGCAGGCCGAAGCGCTCGATGCGATGCTGAACCGGAAGGGCCTCAAGCTCGATCTGGTCATCGAGATGACGGTGGACGAGGGCGCGCTCGTGGACCGCATCACCGGGCGCTTCACCTGCGCCAAATGCGGCGCCAGCTATCACGACCGCTATCATCGCCCGCAGCGCGACGGCATCTGCGACGTCTGTGGCAGCAAAGACTTCATCCGCCGCGGCGACGATCGCCCCGAGACCGTCAAGGCGCGGCTTGCCGCCTATCACGATCAGACGGCGCCCATTCTGCCCTACTATCGGGCGAAAGGGGTGCTCCGGCCGGTCGACGGGATGGCCCCGATCGACGAGGTGACCGAACAGATTGAACGGCTTTTGAACAGCCCGGCAGGCCGGTCCGATGGTTGACTTTTGCTTGCCAGTTTCTATATAATGCGCGCCCTCGGTCTCCCGCGGGCCCGTGAGCGTTGTCCAACATCCAGATTCTGAGGAGAAGCGCAGGTGGCGCGCATCGCTGGCGTCAACATTCCCAATCAGAAGCGGGTTCCCATCGGACTTACCTATATCCATGGCATCGGCCGGACCACGGCGGAGCAGATTTGCAGCAAGCTCGGCATTCCGCCGCAGCGGCGCGTGCACGAGCTGACCGACGATGAGGTGCTACGCATCCGCGAGGCGATCGACCGCGGCTACACGGTCGAGGGCGATCTGCGGCGCCAGGTTGCCATGAACATCAAGCGGCTGATGGATCTCGGCTGCTATCGCGGCCTGCGCCACCGCAAGGGCCTGCCGGTGCGGGGCCAGCGCACCCATACCAATGCGAGGACCCGCAAGGGGCCGGCGCGCCCGATCGCCGGCAAGAAGCAGGCGACGAAGTAAGCCCAGAGGCAACGAGGAGTCGAAATGGCGAAGCCAGCAGCAGCGCCGCGCTTGCGCCGTCGCGAGCGCAAGAACATCACCTCGGGCGTGGCGCATGTCAACGCCTCCTTCAACAACACGATGATCAGCATTACCGACGCCCAGGGCAACACCATCGCCTGGTCGTCTTCGGGCAGCATGGGATTCAAGGGCTCGCGCAAATCGACCCCCTATGCCGCGCAGGTGGCGGCCGAGGATGCCGGTCGCAAGGCGATGGAGCACGGCATGCGCACGCTCGAGATCGAGGTGAAAGGGCCCGGCTCCGGGCGCGAATCGGCGCTCCGCGCGCTCCAGGCCGTGGGCTTCACGGTCACCACGATTCGCGATGTGACCTCGGTCCCGCATAACGGCTGTCGGCCGCCTAAACGGCGGCGCGTCTAGCCCACGAAGGCCGGTCCGCGCGGCCACAGGATAAGCACCGGCGTCGCGTTGCGCGGCCCGAAATTGCGGTAATCGGGCGGACGGCGACAGCCGAGGAATTCGCGCCATATGGCATGAGGTACGGCAGGTGATTCAGAAAAACTGGCAAGCCCTGATCAAACCAAAGCAGCTTTCGATCGAGCCCGGCGACGATCCCAAGCGCATTGCGGTCGTCGTCGCCGAGCCGTTGGAGCGCGGCTTCGGGCTCACGCTCGGCAACGCGCTCCGGCGTGTGCTCCTGTCCTCGTTGCAGGGGGCGGCGGTGACGTCGGTGCAGATCGAGGGCGTGCTGCACGAGTTCTCTTCGCTGCCGGGCGTGCTCGAGGACATCACCGATATCGTGCTCAACATCAAGGGCATCGGGCTGCGCATGCATGGCGAAGGCCCGAAGCGGATGCGGCTCAGGGCGACCGGCCCCGGCGAGGTGCGGGCAGGGCAGATCGAGACCGGGCACGACATCGAGATCATGAATCCCGAGCACCTCATTTGCACGCTCGACAGCGGCGCCAAAGTCGTGATGGAGCTCACCGTCGACAACGGCAAGGGCTACAAGGCCGCGACCGAGAACCGGCCGGAGGATTCGCCCATCGGCCTCATTCCGGTCGACGCGCTTTACAGCCCGGTGCGCAAGGTGAGCTACAAGGTCGAGAACACCCGCGTCGGCCAAGTGACCGATTACGACAAGTTGTCGATGCGCATCGAAACCAACGGCGCGGTGACGCCTGAGGACTCCGTGGCTCTTGCCGCGCGTATCCTCCAGGATCAACTCCAGCTCTTCATCAATTTCGAGGAGCCGCGTGCCGCCTTCGAAGAGGAGCGGCCGAGCGAGCTGCCCTTCAACAAGAATCTCCTGCGCAAGGTCGACGAGCTCGAGCTTTCGGTGCGCTCGGCCAACTGCCTCAAGAACGACAACATCATCTATATCGGCGATCTCGTGCAGAAGACCGAAGCGGAGATGCTGCGGACCCCGAACTTCGGCCGCAAGTCATTAAACGAGATCAAGGAAGTCCTGGCGCAGATGGGCCTTCACCTGGGCATGGAGATCCCGAACTGGCCGCCCGAGAATATCGAGGAGCTGGCCAAGCGCCTCGAAGAGCCCTATTGACCCGGAGCGATCGCCATGCGCCACCGCCTCAGCGGCCGCAGCTTCAGCCGCACTTCCGCCCACCGCACGGCCATGTTCGAAAATCTGGCCCATGCGCTCCTGAAGCATGAGCAGATCAAGACGACCTTGCCAAAGGCCAAGGATCTGCGGCCGATCGTCGAGCGGCTCATCACTCTCGGCAAGCGCGGCGGGCTCCACGCCCGCCGCCAGCTCATCGCGGCGCTGCAGGACGCGAAGGTCGCCGACAAGGTGATGACGACCTTGGCACAGCGCTATGCGTCGCGGCCTGGCGGCTATTGCCGGATCCTCAAGGCCGGATTCCGTTACGGCGACGCTGCAGCGATGGCATTCATCGAACTCGTCGACCGCGACGTCGAGGCCAAGGGCCAGGATTCGGGCCCGGTCCAGGCCGCCGAAGGCGAGGCGGAAGAGGCCACCGCCTGATCGTCACCGGCGGCGCAGGCTCGCCGCCGCGACGATGAAATTGCCGATGGCGAGGGCGAGGAAGATGCCCATGACGCCCGAGCCCAATTGCAGCATCAGCGCGCTTATGGCGCCGCAAAGGACCATGGACAGCGCGTTCAGCACGTTGTTGGCGGCGACGACCCGGGCGCGCTGCTGCTCTTCGCTGCGTGCCTGCATGATCGCATAGAGCGGCACGACGAAAATTCCGCCGCCAAGCGCGATCGCGAAGAGGTCGAAGACGATTCGCCAGTGCCCGGCCACGCCGAGGAAGGAAAGCACGCCGACGAGTGGGGCATCGCTCCTGGCGCCGGCGCCGGCGAAGGACAGGTCGAGCGCGAAGAGCGCCATCGCGAAGCCGCCCCAGGGCACCAGCCGTGCGTTGATTTCGCCCTTTTGCAGCTTGCCGCAGAGCATCGAGCCCACGCCAATTCCGACCGAAAAGAGCGTGAGAAACAGCGTGACCACCTCGTTGTTGGCGCCGAGCACGTCCTTGGCGTAGTTCGGGAATTGGGCGAGGTAGCCGACGCCCACCGCCCAGAACCAGGAAATTCCGAGAATCGGCCAAAGCAGCTCCCGCCGTTCCTGCACGTGACGCAAGATGGCCCAGGTCTCGGTGGCGATGTTCCAACTGAGCCGCAAGCCCGGCGCGGCGCTTGCAGTGCGTGGGATGGCGAGGCTCGCCGCCCAGCCCGCCACGGCGAAGACGAGCAACGTCGCGGTGACCGTGACGATGCCATAGGGCGCGAGGATCAAGAGCCCGCCCGCGATCGTGCCGATCAAAATCGCAAGGAATGTGCCGGCCTCGACCAGCGCGTTGCCCGCCATGAGTTCATCGGGCGCCAGCAGCTCTGGCAAAATGCCGTATTTGACCGGGCCGAAGAACGTCGCCTGCACGCCCAGGAAGAACAGGATGCCGAGCAGGAAGGCGGTGTTGGCTAAGGCAAAACCCGCCGCCGCCAAGACCATGACGCCGACTTCCCAGAGCTTGACGATGCGGACGAGGCCGGCCTTCGCGTATTTGTCCGCGAGTTGGCCCGCGGTCGCGGAGAACAGGAAATAGGGCAGGATGAACAATGCCGTCGCGATGGTGACGATGATCTCGGTTGCGGTCGAGGATTGGGTGGCGCGATACGCGACCAGGATGACGAGCGCGTTCTTGAACAGATTGTCGTTCACCGCGCCGAGAAATTGCACGCAGAAGAACGGCAGCAGGCGCCGGCTCGCGAGAAGGCGAAGCTGGCCCCCTTCCATCGGCTGCTCAAGCCGTCGGCCGCTGGTCGAACCCGGTCGCGCCGTCATCGCGCCAAGGCTCACGCAGAACGGCGGAGACCTGTGCGAGCGGCGGCCCAAGACGACAGGCGTCGATCATCGATTCGACATCCACGGCCTCGCCGACGATCAGCGCTTCGACGCTGCCGTCCCGGCAGTTGCGAACCCACCCGGTGAGGCCCCGCCGCTGCGCCTGGTGCGCTGCCCAGGCGCGAAAGCCGACGCCTTGGACCCGGCCTTGGATCGAGAGACGGACCGCGATGCTCGCCATCGCCGCTCAGGCGAATTCGAGAATCACCTGGTCGACGGCAAGGCTTGTACCCGGCCTGGCGTGAATCTTGAGCACCTCTCCGTCGCGCTCGGCCCGCAGCAGATTCTCCATCTTCATCGCCTCGACCACCGCCAGCTCTTCGCCCGCCTTGACCTGCTGGCCCTCCGTCACCGCGAGCGAGACGAGCAGTCCGGGCATGGGCGAAAGCAGGAAACGCGACAGATCGGGCGGCGGTTTCGCCGCCATCAAGAGCAAGAGCTCCGCCGTGCGCGGCGGCAGGATCATGACGCCCAAGCTCGCGCCGCCCCGCGACAGGTTCATGCCGATGCCGTCGCGCGCGATCTGGAACACCGCTTGCGTCCCGTCCAAGACGACGCGAAGCAAGGGCTGCCACGGCTGCCAGGTGGTCGCGATCGTCCGGGGCTTCCCGGCGATTTCGACCGTGATCGACTCGCCCGCGCGGGTGACCCTTGCCGCATGGCGTTGGGCGCCGTCGCCGGGCTCGCCGACGCAGATGATCCAATCCTCCGGCGGCGGACGGCTTCGGCTGGAGATTTGGCCGCCAATCCGCGCGGCGTGCTCGGCGGCGATGAATTGCGCCGCGGCGGCGACGGCAATGGCGTCGGCTTCGGCCGCGGCATCGATGGTCTTGCCCGAGTAGCCTTCGGGAAACTCCTCGGCGATGAAACCCGTTGAAAGCCGACCGGCGCGGAACCGTGGGTTGGCAATGACCGCCGCGAGAAATCCGAGATTGTGCGACGGACCGCGGATGTAAAAGCCGTCAAGCGCCGCGCCGAGGCGCGCAATGGCGGCATCGCGATTGTCGCCATAGGCGACGAGCTTGGCGATCATGGGGTCGTAGTAGAGGCTGATCTCGGCGCCTTCCTCGACGCCGCTGTCGATGCGGATACCCTCGCCCGCGGGCGGGATATAGCGCACCAGCCTGCCGACCGAGGGCAGGAAGTTCCGGGTGGGGTCCTCGGCATAGACGCGCGCCTCGATGGCCGAGCCCTGCAGCCGCAAATCCTTCTGGGCGAAGGGCAGCTTCTCGCCCGCGGCGATCCGGATCATGAGCTCGACGAGGTCGAGGCCGGTGACCATCTCGGTGACGGGGTGCTCGACCTGGAGCCGCGTATTCATTTCGAGGAAATAGAAATTCCGCTCGCGATCGACGATGAACTCGGCGGTGCCGGCCGAGCGGTAGCGGGCAGCGGCCGCGAGCGCCACGGCCTGCGCGCCCATTGCGGCGCGGGTCTTGGCATCGAGGAAGGGACTCGGCGCCTCTTCGATCACCTTCTGGTGACGGCGCTGGATCGAGCATTCGCGCTCGAACAGGTGAACCACTTTGCCGTGCGCATCGCCCATGAGCTGGATCTCGATGTGCCGCGGCTCCTCGATATACTTTTCGATGAAGACCCGATCGTCGGCGAAGCTTGCGCGCGCCTCGTTGCCGGCGGCGCGGAAGCCGTCGCGGATCTCGGCGTCGTTCCTGGCGATGCGCATGCCCTTGCCGCCGCCGCCCGCGGCGGCCTTGATCATCACGGGATAGCCGATGTCGCGGGCGATGCGCCGGGCCTGCTCGGCATCCGCGATGGCATCGAGATAGCCCGGGACGGTCGACACCCCGGCCGCTGCCGCGAGTTTTTTCGCGGCAATCTTGTCGCCCATGGAGGAGATGGCACGCGCATCGGGTCCGATGAAGACGATTCCCGCCTTCTCCAGCGCCGCGGCGAATTGGGCGTTCTCGGAGAGAAAACCGTAGCCCGGATGCACCGCCTCGGCGCGAGTCGCTCGGCAGGCCGCCAAAATGCCGTCGATGCGGAGGTAGCTTTCCGCCGCGGGCGCCGGGCCGATATGCACGGCCTCGTCCGCCTGGCGCACATGCAGCGCCTCGGCATCGGCGTCGGAATAGACCGCGACCGTCCCGATGCCCATTCGGCGCGCCGTCCGGATCACGCGGCAGGCGATCTCGCCACGGTTGGCGATGAGGATTTTCTTGAACATCGGCGCGGCTACCCGGCGCGGCCTAGAGCGGGATGTTGTCGTGCTTCTTCCATGGATT
>Ga0181536_10004085_pt1 | contig 15624 bp, 8 predicted proteins | sample PEATcosm2014_Bin_41_FD_121105 | JGI IMG/M metagenome (GOLD analysis project Ga0181536, IMG submission 121105) | Peatland microbial communities from MTU Mesocosm Facility, Houghton, MI, USA - PEATcosm2014_Bin17_60_metaG | ecosystem: Environmental > Terrestrial > Soil > Wetlands > Peat | place... | reverse complement strand
CTCGTTCGGCAGAACAGTATCCACTGAAGAACTCTCTCCTCTTCCTTCGCCGGTATTATCCGGATCAGGTACGGACGGCACCCCGATTGGTGCCTCCAACGGTCGACGAGGTGAATCCTCGCCCTCTCAGCCCTTGCGAGCTCCCGTGCGTCTCTCGACGCTACGCGGAAGGCGAGGCCTTGTCAAGCCGCGCAGCCCATCGCGTGAACGCTCGAGCGCTCGGCTTGCTGGCCCTGGCGCAACTGGCGATCGGCGCGGCCGCGATCTTCGCGCGCTTTGCGCTCACCGCTGCCGGACCGCTGTCGGTCTCGGCGCTGCGCATGGCGATCGCGGCCGTGCCGGTCGTCGTCCTGGCGGCGTGGCGCGGGCAGTACGCGCGCTTCGACCGGGCGACCGAGCATCGGCTGCGTTGGGCCGGCCTGGCGCTGGCCGTCCATTTCGGCAGCTGGATCGCATCGCTCCAGCACGCCAGCGTCGCGGTGTCGACGCTGCTCGTCTGCTCGACGCCCGTCTTCACCGAGGGCTGGACGTTCGCGCGCACGCGGCGGACCCGGCCGCTCGTGCTCGCGAGCCTGGCGCTCGCGCTGGCGGGCGTCGCGGTCGTCGCCGGCGCGCCGAGCCGACGCGAGACGCCGCTCGGCATCGGCCTCGCGTTGTGCGGCGCCGCCGCGATGGCGGCCTACCTGCATCTGGTGCGCGCCAGCGATCCGCGCTACACGACGTTGGCGGTCGTCGGCCGCACCTACCCGATCGCCGCGGCGATCCTGGCCGGCACTGCGGCCGTCGTCCACGACGGGCTGCCCGCGCCCACCGCCGGCGCCGCGTGGGCGGGCATCCTCGCGATGGCGCTCGTCTCACAACTCTTCGGTCACACCGCGATCAACGCCGCGGTGCGTTTGCTCAGCGCAACGTTCGTGGCGCTGACGACGCTGCTCGAACCGTTGATCGCCGCCGTCGCCGCGGCGTTCGTTTTCGGCGAGCAGCCGGCGCCGCTCACCGCCGCCGGCGCGGTCCTGATCTTGATCGCGATCGCGATGGCAATTCGCGCCGAGTCGCGCGAGGAGCCTAGTAGTGCTTGAACGTGTCGTGGATGAGGTGAATCGTCATCGCGATGTTACGGCCGTCGGCCGGATCGTTGTCCGCACTGACGTTGCCGTTGAGCGTGATCGTCGCCGGAACCGAGCTGTCCGCGTCGTAGAGCATCGTTCCGCTCCAGCGCGCGACCGAGCCGTCGTCACGCACGAGATCGCGCGACACTGCCAACTGCACGAGCCCGTCATCGGTCACGCCGAGCACGGAGAACCGCGTGTGGTGGCGGCCGCCGGGAACCGGACCTTGGCGCTCCCAATGGTCGCCGACTCCAACGCCGTACATGTCCTCGGATTCGAGCGCCATCAAACTGCACAGCGCTTCTTCTTCGTTGGTCAAACCGCTCGGCGATTCAGCTCGCAGCGCGCCCGACGGCTCGATGCCGATGGCCGCATCGAGCATTTGGCCGGCGTCGCCGACCTCGTCGACGTCGACGTTCATCACCCGCTCGGCCGAGCCGCCGACGAAGTCGATCGTCACGGTTGCCCGGCGGGCGATGCCGCCGCTCGTGGCGACCACGGAATATTGGAGCGTTCGGCCCCCGACGGCGTCCGCCGGCAGCGCGACCAATAGCGGTAACGACGAAGAAAGAACGGCTGCAAGGAAGCGTCGCATTTCCTCTTGAGCAAACCAAAACGGCGGACGCCCGTCATTAAGCGCTTGCTAGAATTTAGACCCGGGGGAAAAGGGGGCACCTTGCGGAACGCCTCCGCATGAGCGACGACTCACCCACCCTCGGCGAACAGATGAACCGCGACCTGTATTTGGATCCCGGCTTCACCGAGGACAAGCCCCCACTCGTAGAGGCTATACGTAAAGAGATCGATGAAACCGCCGAGCGCGCGCAAGCGAATCTCGATCAGCAGCGCCGCAACGCCGACGACGTCGACCTGATCGCCAAAGACATCGCGCGCAAAGCCGGCGAGGCCATCCTACCCGACGAGCCGTAAGGCGGCGATGAACTCGCCGACGCTCCACGCCTGCGCGATCGTTCCGCCGGGCGCGTGCGGCGCATCGCCGTCGAAGACTTCCCCCAGCGTTCCGATACCGTAACCGTCGAGCGCGTCGGCCAACGGCGCGACGAACGTGCGCGCCAGCACCGGATCGTCGTAGACGTTGAGGTGCGCCTGCACCAGCGCGCCGAGCAGCCACGGCCACACCGTACCTTGATGGTAGGCGCCGTCGCGCGAGAGTTGGTCGCCGCCGTAGTGTCCGCCGTAGTTCGGATCGCCCGGTGCCAAGGTGCGCAAACCGACCGGCGTCCACAGTTCGCGCACGCACACGTCGACGACGGCGCGCGCGCGCTCGGGCGCCAGTAATTCCGGCGCCAGCGCCACGGCGAAGATCTGATTCGGACGGATCGCCGGATCGTTGCCGTCCGGTCCGTCGATAACGTCGAAGCAGCAGTTGCGTTCGCCGTTCCAAAAACGGTCGAACGATTCGTGCACGCGGGCCGCGGCGTCTTCGTAGGGCTGCGGGTCGGCGCCGCAGTGTTCGGCGAAGTGTGCCGTCGTCTTCAGCGCGGCAAACCACAGCGCGTTGATCTCGACGGGTTTGCCGACGCGCGGCGTCATGACGCGATCGCCCACTTTGGCATCCATCCACGTCAGCTGCACGCCCGGAACGCCGGCGTGCACCAGGCCGTCGACGGGATCGACGCCGATGCCGTAGCGCGTACCCGCAGTGTAGCCCGCCACGATCGAGCACAGTACCGGGAACAGATCGCGCGCGAAATTCGAATCGCGCGTCACCGCAGCGCAGGCGCGAATTGCTTCGACGTACCACAGCGCCGCATCGACGGTGTTGTACTCCGGCGCTCTGCCCCCGTCGGGAAAGAGGTTCGGCAGCATCCCGCCGTCGACGAACGGCGCGAAGTCGCGGACGATCGCTTCCGCGATCACGCCGCGCCGGTTGGCAAGCAACAGCCCGGGCAGCGCGATCATCGTGTCGCGGCCCCAGTCGGTGAACCACGGATAGCCGGCGATTATCGTCGTGCGCCTCGGGCCTTCCGGCGCCGCAACGACCACGAACGCGTCGGCGGCAATCGCCAACTGGGCGAGCAGCGGATCGGTTTCACCGGCGGCGAGCTCGGCGCCGCGCGCGCGGGCGGCGTCGACGATCCCCGGCGCATCGTCGCCTTCGGCCTCCAGCCCCACCACGATGCCGGCCCGTTCGCCCGGCCCGAGCGTGAAGCGCGCGTCGACGGCGTAGAGGTAATCGTCGAACGGGTTGAGCCCGCGCTCGCTCTCGCGGGCCAAAAAGAACCCGGTCCAACGATCGCGGTGCGGACTGAGCACGGCACCGGACGGGGCCGCAACGAACAGCGTGCGCCCGCTTTCCGGCAACGTGATCTCGGCCCGCGCCGGATCGACGGTGACGTTGAAGCGTTCGGGGTCCGGCAATCCGCCGCCGTGGTGATCCCGGTCGGCGACGAGCACGCGCGCCGTGCAGCGCAACGGCTCGGTCGCGCGCACGGCACGCAGCGCCAAGGCCGTACGGTCGAGTCCGTAGGGCATCGCGATCGCCACCTCGAGTTCGGCGTCGCCCAGTGCATAGGTCCAGACCGGCACGCCGTCCGTCACCGCAAAATCCTCGACGTAGCGCCACCCCTCGGGCACGCGCCCGCCCGAAGCCCAACGGTTCGTCGCCAACGCGTAGGTCGTGCCGCGGTATTGCACCTCGAGCGCGATCGTCGGCACCAACAACCGCCGCGTGACCGGCGGCTCCAGCGCCGCGATCAAGAGCCCATGGTAGCTCCGCGTCAGCGTACCCGCGACGGTTCCCATCGCATAGCTGCCGCGGCCATTAGTCACGAGCCATTCCCGGCGCTCGGCGACGCCGAGATCGGTGCAGTCCGGCCGGCCGAGCCGTCGCGAGATCATCGAAGCGGAACTTGCCATGTGCGTCGAACCGGCCCTGCGTGGCGAATCCGGAATCCGAGCGCATCCTCGCTCTAGAACGGCGAGAAGCGCATTGGCGCCGCTGGGGACCCTACCTCAGCGGACGCCAGTGGGGAACCGTCCGGGAGGACTATTCGGCCGACGGCAACGCCTGGGATTATTTCCCCTTCGAGATGGCGCATCTACGGACGTACCGCTGGGGCGAAGACGGCATCCTGGGGATCAGCGACAACCACCAGCGCCTGTGCTTCGCGCCGGCGTTCTGGAACGGCCGCGACCGCATCATCAAGGAGCGCCTCTACGGGCTGAACGGGCACGAAGGCAACCACGGCGAGGACGTCAAGGAGGTATGGTTTCACCTCGACAACCTGCCGTCGCACGCCTACATGAAGGCGCTCTACCGCTATCCGCAGCGGCCCTTTCCGTACGAGGATCTGCGCACCCAGAACGCGAGCCGCGGACGCGAGTCGCCGGAATACGAACTGACCGACACCGGCGTGTTCGCCGGCGACGGCTTCTTCGACATCGTGGTCGAGTACGCCAAGGCCACGACCGAAGACATCCTCATCCGCCTGACCATCACCAATCACGGGCGCCTGCGGGCGCCGCTGCACGTGCTGCCGACGCTGTGGTTTCGCAACGAGTGGTCGTGGCGCGCCGGCGTCTCGAAGCCGACGATCGGCGACGCCGGCGAGACGAACGTCGCGATGGTCGCGCAACACACGACGCTGGGCCGGCGCTGGCTGATCGGCGACGGCAACGCGACGAGCATCCTCTACACCGAGAATGAAACGAACTACGAGCGCGCGTTCGGCGTGAAGAACGCGCGGCCGTACGTGAAGGACGCGTTCGGGCGCTTCCTCATCAACAACGATCCGACCGCGATCAACCCCAAACGCACCGGCACCAAAGCGGCGTTCCAATACGTCTCGGTCATCGAGCCCGGCGAAACCGAGACCATCCGCTTGCGGCTCACCGATTCGCCGGGAACGCTCTCGATCGATCCGGCCGCCTTCGACGGCATCGTCGACCAGCGCATCCGTGAGGCGGACGCGTTCTACGAAACGCTGCTCCCGCCGACCGCGCGGCAAGAGGACCGCACGATCCAACGCCGTGCCCTGGCCGGCTTGTTGTGGACGAAGCAGTGGTACAACTACGTCATCCGCGATTGGCTCAAGGGCGATCCGCTGATGCCCACGCCGCCCGCGAACCGGTTGCACGGGCGCAACTCCGGCTGGACGCACCTCTACAACGAAGAGATCCTCTCGATGCCCGACGAGTGGGAATACCCGTGGTATGCGAGCTGGGATCTGGCTTTCCACGTCATCCCGTTCGCGCTGATCGATCCGGAATACGCCAAACGCCAACTCGTCGCGCTCACGCGCGAGCGCTACATGCATCCCAACGGTCAGCTGCCGGCCTACGAGTGGGCGTTCGACGACGTCAACCCGCCGGTGCACGCGTGGGCGGCGTATCGCGTCTACAAGATCGAAGCCAAACGCCGCGGCGGCATCGGCGACTTACCCTTTCTCGAGCGCATTTTCCAGAAGCTGCTGCTGAACTTCACCTGGTGGGTCAACCGTAAAGACGTCAGCGGGCGCAACGTGTTTCAGGGCGGCTTCCTGGGCCTCGACAACATCGGGATCTTCGACCGCAGCACGAAACTGCCGACCGGGGGTTACCTCGCGCAAGCCGACGGAACGGCGTGGATGGCGGTGTACTCGCTCAACATGCTGGCGATCGCGATCGAGCTCTCGCGCCACGATCCGGTGTACGAGCATCTGGCCAACAAGTTCTTCGAGCACTTCCTTTATATCGCCGACGCGATGAACTCGCAGCGCGACGACGACGACGCAGGCGTCGGCCTCTGGGATCCGCAGGACGAGTTCTACTACGACCAGCTCTACCTGCCGACCGGCGAGCGCATCCCGTTGAAGGTGCGCTCGGCCGTCGGCGTGATCCCGATCTTCGCGGTCGAAACGCTCGACCCGGACACGCTCGAGAAGCTCCCGCTGCTCAAGGCCCGGGTGGAGTGGTTCATCGCCAACCGTCCGGAGCTGGCCGAGAACGTCGCGCGCATCGAGACCAGCGGCATGCGGCAGCGCCGCCTGCTGGCCATCGTCAGCCCCGACCGGCTGCGGCGCATCCTGCGCCGGCTCTTCGCCGCGGAAGAATTCCTCAGCCCGAACGGACTGCGCGCGCTCTCGAAATTTCACGACGCCAACCCCTACGAGCTCAAGGTCGGCGGGGCGATCTTCCGGGTCGATTACGAGCCCGCCGAATCGACCAGCGGGCTGTTCGGCGGAAATTCCAACTGGCGCGGACCGATCTGGTTTCCGCTCAACTACTTGCTGATCGAATCGCTGCAGAAATTCCACTACTACTTGGGCGACGATTACAAGGTCGAGTTCCCGACCGGCTCGGGCGAGATGCTCACGTTGTGGCAGATCTCGCAGCAGCTTGCAAATCGCCTGATCGGATTGTTCCGGGCAGGTCCCGACGGCCGGCGGCCGTTTCAGAACCCGGATTCCCCGATCGAGAGCGGTCCGCTCTGGCGCGACCACCTGCTCTTCCACGAGTACTTCAACGGCGACACGGGACAAGGGCTGGGCGCATCGCACCAGACCGGCTGGACAGCCGTCGTCGCCAAGCTCATCCAGCAAGTCGCCGAATACGAAGCACCGTCGCATCCGGCCGTCGGACGTGACTTCACCGTGAAGGCGACGCGTTGAACGGGTATGCCTCTGAAGTGAACGCGACGCACCAGCCGGTCCTCGGCGACCTCGACGCCTATCTCCTCGGCGAGGGCACCCATCTCCGGCTCTACGACGTAATGGGCGCGCACGTCCGCACGATCGACGGCGTCAGCGGCACGACCTTTGCCGTATGGGCACCGAACGCACGGCGCGCCAGCGTCGTCGGCGACTTCAACAATTGGGACGGCAACCGCAACCGCATGTGGCTGCGCCGCGAATGCGGCGTGTGGGAGCTGTTCGTGCCGGGCGTCGGCGCCGGCGCGCGCTACAAATACGAGTTCGAGGACAACGCGGGCCGGCTGCTGCCGCTGCGCATCGATCCGCTGGCCTTCACCGCCGAGCAGCGCCCGCGCAACGCCTCGATCGTCTGGGATGCAGCGCCGTTTCCGTGGACCGACGGCGCGTGGATGGAAGCGCGCGGAGCGCGCCAGCACCGCGACGCGCCGATCTCGATCTACGAGGTCCATCTCGGCTCGTGGGCGCGCGTCCCCGAGGACGGCAACCGGTTTCTCACCTATCGCGAGCTCGCGACCACGCTGGTGCCGTACGCGCGCGACATGGGCTTCACGCACATCGAGCTGCTGCCGATCACGGAGCATCCCTTCGACGGGTCGTGGGGCTATCAGACCACCGGCTGGTTCGCGCCGACGAGCCGCTTCGGCACCCCCGACGACGCGCGCGCGCTGATCGACGCCGCGCACGCCGCCGGACTCGGCGTGATCGTCGACTGGGTGCCGGGACACTTTCCGACCGACGACTTCAGCCTCGGCAAATTCGACGGCACGAGCCTGTTCGAACACGCCGATCCGCGCAAGGGCTTCCACCGCGAGTGGGGGACCTACGCCTTCAATCTCGGCCGCACCGAGGTCGCGAACATGCTGCTGGCCAGCGCGCTGTTCTGGCTGCGCGAGTTCCACATCGACGGCCTGCGCGTCGACGCGGTGTCGTCGATCATCTACCTCGATTACGACCGCCCGGCCGGCGAATGGATTCCGAACGTCTACGGCGGCAACGAAAACCTGGACTCGACCGCCTTCCTGCGCCGCTTCAACACGGTCGTGTACGCCGAATTTCCCGACGTGATGACGATCGCCGAGGAGTCGACGGCCTACGCGGGCGTGACGACGCCCGTATCGCACGGCGGGCTCGGGTTCGGTTTCAAGTGGAACATGGGCTGGATGCACGACACGCTCGAGTTCATGAAACGCGATCCGCTCTACCGCAGCCATCACCTCAACGAGATCTCCTTCGGTTTGATCTACGCGTTCAGCGAAAACTTCGTGTTGCCGCTCTCGCACGACGAGGTCGTGCACGGCAAGGGTTCGCTGCTCGGCAAGATGCCGGGGTACGACGAGCAGAAATTCGCCAACCTGCGGCTGCTGTTTGCGCACATGTTCGGCCATCCGGGAAAGAAGCTGATCTTCGCCGGCGGCGAGTTCGCGCAGTGGCATGAGTGGAACGACAGCGCGTCGCTCGATTGGCACCTCACCCAGTGGTTGCCGCATTCCGGCATGCAGCGCTTGGTCGGCGACTGCAACCGGCTCTACCGCGATCTGCGGGCGCTGCACGAGCGCGACGCGAGCCCCGACGGCTTCGAGTGGATCCAGTACGACGACCGGCGGAACTGCGTCTGCGCGTGGGTGCGTTACGACGCGCAGCGTTCGAGCCACGCGGTCGTCGTCTGCAACTATTCGGGCGTGCGCCTCGACGGCTACCGCATCGGTGTGCCGTGGGCCGGGCGGTACCGCGAGTTGCTCAACACCGACGCCGGCCTCTACGGCGGGGGCAACGCTGGCAACGCCGGATCCGTTCACACCGACGCGGTGGCGATGCACGGTCGCGAGCAGTCGCTCGCGCTGACGCTCCCGCCGCTGGCCGCGTTGATCCTCGCACCGTAGTGGCGACGGCGAAGCGGCTCGAGGCCGGCAGCTCCTACCCGCTCGGCGCAACGTGGGACGGCACTGGCGTGAACTTCGCGCTGTTCTCGGCGCACGCCGAACGCGTCGACGTGTGCATCTTCGACGCGCGCGGCCGGCGCGAGATCGCGCGCTATACGCTGCCCGAATACACCGATGAAGTCTGGCACGGCTACCTGCCCGGTCTGCGGCCCGGCGCGCTCTACGGTTACCGCGTCTACGGACCGTACGAGCCGGCGCACGGGCACCGTTTCAACCACCACAAACTATTGATCGATCCGTACGCCAAAGCGTTGAGCGGCGCGTTGCGCTGGAGCGACGCCCACTACGGCTACCGCATCGGTGCGCACCGCGCCGACTTGAGCTTCGACCGGCGCGACAACGCCGGCGGCATGCCGAAGTCCGTCGTCGTCGACACGTCGTTCATGTGGGGCGGCGACCGTCCGCCCAACGTGCCGTGGATGCGCCGCGTATTCTACGAAACCCACGTCCGCGGCTACACGATGCTGCATCCCGACGTCCCGCCGGCCGCACGCGGAACGTTCACCGGCCTGTCCTCGCCACGCGTGATCGAGCATCTGCTCGACTTGGGCGTGACGACGATCGAGCTGTTGCCGGTGCACGCGTTCATCGACGACCGCAGCCTGATCGAGCGCCGGCTGCGCAACTACTGGGGCTACAACTCGATCTGCTACTTCGCGCCGGAACCGCGCTATCTGTCGGTCCATCACGACGAGTTCAAGACGATGGTCAAGAACCTGCACGAGGCGGGGCTCGAAGTCGTCCTCGACGTGGTCTACAATCACACGGCCGAAGGAAACCAGCTCGGGCCGACGCTGTCGTTTCGCGGCATCGACAACCTCTCGTATTACCGGCTGGCGGAAGACCGGCGCTACTACGAAGACTACACCGGCTGCGGCAACACGCTCAACCTGCGCCACACGCGCGTGTTACAGATGGTCACCGATTCGCTACGCTACTGGGTCGAAGAGATGCACGTCGACGGCTTCCGGTTCGATCTCGCGACGACGCTCGCGCGCGAGGATCACGGCTACGACTACAACTCCGCGTTCTTCAAAGCGCTCAAGCAAGACCCGGTGCTGGCGCGCGCCAAGCTGATCTCCGAGCCGTGGGACGTCGGGCCGGGCGGCTATCAGGTCGGCGGCTTTCCGCCCGGTTGGTCGGAATGGAACGGCAAGTATCGCGACACCGTGCGGCGCTATTGGCAGGGTCACGGCGGCCTCTTGCCCGAGTTCGCTTCGCGGTTGGCCGGATCGAGCGATTTGTTCAACAAACACGGTCGCCGGCCGCGCGCGAGCATCAACTTCATCACCGTGCACGACGGCTTCACCCTCACCGACCTCGTTTCGTACAACGAGAAGCACAACGAAGCGAACGGCGAGGAGAACCGCGACGGCACGGACGACAACGCGTCGTGGAATTGCGGCGTCGAAGGGCCGGCCGACGATCCGGCGATCCTCACGTTGCGCGAACGGCAGAAACGCAACTTGGTCTCGACGCTGTTCCTCTCGCTGGGCGTTCCGCTGCTGCTGGCGGGCGATGAATTCGGGCACTCGCAGCGCGGCAACAACAACGCCTACTGCCAGGACAACGAGATCTCGTGGATCGACTGGAACGGCCGCAGCGAACGCGACCTGGCCTTCGAGCACTTCGTCAAGACCGTCATGCGCTTGCGGCGCGAGCACCCGGCGTTCCAGCGCGACCGGTTCTTCACCGGGAAGCCGCAGCCGGGAAGCGAGCGGCCCGACATCTCGTGGTACACGCCGGCGGGCACCGAAATGAGGGGCGAGGATTGGCAGCGCGACGGGCGCAGCATCAGCGTGTTCTTCGGCGACCGCCCGATGTTCGCGGTGCTCTTCAACGCCGCCGATGCCGACGTAGAGTTCACGCTGCCCGACGCCGCGGCCGTGCAGTGGCACCTGTTGCTCGACACGGCCTTCGATGCGCGCGGCTCCGAGGCGGCGACGGACGGGCCGGTCACCACGTTCACCGTGCACTCGCGCTCGATCGCCGTGTTCAACGGGCTGGATCTATGACGCCGCGCGAGCTGGTCGGCGACCGTTACACCGACGCGCTGGGGTTGGAGCGGATCGTTCCGGCCGCGACGCGCGAGGCATTCATCGCGGCCTTGACCGGCCCCGAGTCCACCAGCATCGCTCCGGCCACCCGCGTGCTGCGCGAAGGCGAGCTGCTGACGCTCGACATCACGCTGCCGTCCGAACATTGGAGCGAGAGCGTGCTGTGGACCGTCAGCGACGAAACGGGCGCGGTCAAAGCCGGCACGCTGCCGCTGCGCGACACGCCGATGGTGCGCCTGTTTCAACGCGGCAGCACGACGCTCGAAACGCACCGCGTCACGTTCCCCGTCGTCGCGTCGAGCCCGTATCGCGCCACGCTGGACGTGGGCACGTTCGGACACGCCGGCATCGACGTCGTCGTGGCGCCGGCCCGGGCCTATCTGCCGCCCGGCGAGGCGCGCGTCTGGGGGCTGGCGGTGCAGCTCTACACGCTCCGCTCGCAGCGCAACTGGGGCATCGGCGACCTCGGCGATCTGAAACGGGTCTGCGAGATCGCCGGCAACGCCGGCGCTGCGCTCGTCGGCATCAACCCGCTGCACGCCTCACACCGCAGCGATCCGGAAGCGGCGAGCCCCTACGCCCCGACGTCGCGCCGCTTCCTCAACTGGCTGGCGATCGACGTCGATGCCGTGCCGGAATCGAGCGATCCCGACGTTCAGCACTACATCGCGTCGGTAAGCGACGATCTCGCGGTGCTGCGAGCGAAATCGTTCGTCGACTACACCGGCGTCGCGATGGTCAAGGCGCCGGCGCTGAAGCTGTGCTTCGCCGCCTTGAGCGGCGCCCGCACCGAAACGTTCGGCGCCTACGTCGCCGCCGGCGGCGACGAGCTGCGGTGGTTCGCGATTCACGAGGCGCTGGTGGCGCGTTACGGGCGTAACAACGCACACTGGCCGGCGCCCTTGCGCGCGGGCGAGAGCGACGCGGTCGGAGCGTTCTCCCGCGAGGAGCCGCGCGCGATCGAATTCTCGATGTACCTGCAGTGGTGCGCGAAGCAGCAACTCGACGCAGCGGCGGCGGTCGCGCGCGCGCACGGCGTCGTGCTCTACCGCGACCTCGCCGTCGGGGTCGAATCGGGCGGGGCCGAAGCGTGGGGCAGCGACGACTACGTCACGACCGCGAGCGTCGGCGCCCCGCCCGACCTGCTCAACACGCAAGGCCAGGACTGGGGACTGCCGCCGCTCTCGCCGACCACGCTCGAGCGCAACGCGTACGCCTCCTTTGCCGGGCTACTGGCCGACAACATGGACGACGCCGGCGCGCTGCGCATCGACCATGCCATGTCGCTGATGCGCTTGTTCTGGATACCACGCGGCGGACAGCCTGCCGAAGGCGCCTACGTGAACTACCCCTTCGACGACTTGCTGGCGATCGTGGCGCGGGAGAGCGTGCGCGCGCACTGCATCGTGATCGGCGAGGACTTGGGCACCGTACCCAGCGGTTTTCGCGAGAAGATGGCGGCGCACAACATCCTCTCCTACCGCATCCTGCTCTTCGAGCGCGGCGCCGACGGCGGGTTTCTGCCGCCGGAAGCGTACCCGGAGCTGGCGCTCGCAACCGCCGGCACGCACGACCTGCCGCCGCTCGCCGGCTGGCTCGAAGGCGAAGACATCGCGCTGCACGAGCGTTTGGGGCTGCTCGACGCCGACAGCGCGCGCCGGACGCGCGGCGCGCGCGAGGGCGGGGTCGCGCAGCTGCGGGCCGCCCTCGTCGCAAGCGGGGACCTGCGCGCGGTCGACCCGGACACCGAATCGGTCGTGCTCGCCGCCTACCGGTACCTGGCCCGCTCGCCGGCGCGGATCGTCATGGTGCAGATCGAAGATGCGCTCGGAGAACGTGCGCCGGTCAACATTCCGGGTACGTATCGACAGTATCCGAACTGGCGCCGAAAACTACGCGACGATTTGGAGTCGTTCGCGACCGGCGAGCGGTTCGCACGATTTGCCAGTGCACTGCGGGAGATACGGCCGCGCGCATGAACGTGATGGGGACATTCCCTGAGGTGGAGACAGCATGAAAGGCGTTCTGATGGCCGGCGGGGAGGGGTCGCGTCTGCGGCCGCTGACCTCCCGTCGTCCGAAGCCGCTCGCTCCCGTCGCCGGTAAGCCGGTGATGGAGCACATCATCGCCCTGTTGCGGCGCCACGGGATCACCGAAATCGTCGCGACGCTGCACTACCTCGCCGACGAGGTGGAGTCGTACTTCAACACCGGCACCGACTTCGGCGTAACGATGGAATACGTGGTCGAGGATACGCCGCTCGGGACCGCCGGCGCCGTGAAGATGGCCGACAAGCTGCTGACCGGCGAGACGTTCGTCGTGATCTCCGGCGACGCGCTCACCGACATCGACCTCACCGCGCTGGTCGAACACCACCGCCGCGAAGCGAACGACGTCACGATCGCGCTGCAGCGCGTCACCAACCCGCTCGAGTTCGGCGTCGTCGTCACCGACGAGGCCGGGCGCATCACGCGTTTCCTCGAGAAGCCGTCGTGGGGCGAGGTGTTCTCGGACACCATCAACACCGGGATCTACGTGCTGGAACCGGCGATCCTCGACCGCATGATCCGCGGCCGCAACTACGATTTCTCCAAGGACCTCTTCCCCGAGATGCTGCGCGACGGCATGAAGCTCGGCGGCTACGTGATCGACGCGTACTGGACCGACATCGGCAACCTCGAACAGTACCAGCAGGCGAATTACGACGCGCTCGAGGGCAAGGTCCGGCTCGATCCGCTCGGCACCGAGATCGCGCCGGGCGTGCTGGCCGGTCCGGGCTGCCGCATCGATCCCTCGGCGCAGTTGCACCGGCCGATCGTGCTGGGCGAGGGCGTGCGAATCGCGGCCGGCGTCGAGATCGTCGGGCCGGCGACGCTCGGTGACGGTTCGATCGTCGAGCACGGCGCGCGCATCGAGCGCAGCGTGCTGTGGGAAGACTGCTATATCGGCGAGGACGTCGCCATCCGCGACTGCACGATCGCCGACCGCAACACGATCGAACGCAACGCGACCGTCAGCGAAGGCACCGTCATCGGCCGCGGCTGCACGATCGGCGCGGGCGCGGTCGTCAACGCCAACTTGAAGCTGTGGCCCGACAAGTGGGTGACGTCGGGCTCGGTCGTCTCGATGTCGCTGATCTACGGCCAGAAGTGGCCCGGATCGCTGTTCGGCTCGGTCGGCATCAGCGGTCTCGCGAACCTCGAGTTCACGCCCGAATTCGCGCTCAAGCTTGGGCAGGCGTTCGGCTCGTACCTGAAGCCGGGTCAAACGGTAATGACCAGCCGCGACACGCACCCGGCCACGCGCGTGATGAACCGTTGCGTCATCTCCGGGCTGCTCAGCGTCGGCATCCACGTCCTCGACCTGCGTTCGTATCCGTTGCCGCTCGCGCGGTACGCGGTGCGCATCGGCGGCGACGGCGGCGTTCACGTGCGCGTCGCGCCGAACGATCCCAACGCCTTGCTGATGGAATTCTTCGATCAGCAAGGGATCACGACCGACAAGAATACCGAGCGCAAGATCGAGAGCCTGTTCTTTCGCGAAGACTTCCGGCGCACCGGGATGGACGAGGTCGGGCTGCTCGACTTCCCCTCGCGCATGCTCGAACGCTACACCAGCGCGTTCCTCGAAGCGCTCTCGGCGCACGCGGTCAAGGAAGCCGGCTTCAAGGTGGTGATCGACTACGCGTGGGGCAACTCCGCGATCGTGCTGCCGCAGCTGCTGGGCGGCTTGGGCGTCGATCAGATCTCGCTCAACGCCTACTTCGACGCGCAGCGGGCGCGCAATTTCCGCGACGATCGCGAACGGCATCTCGAACAGCTCGCCACCGTCGTGACCTCGCTCGAAGCCGATCTCGGCTTGCTGATCGACGCCGACGGCGAAACGTTCACGCTGGTCGACGACCGCGGGCGCATCGTCGGGCGCAACCGGCTCTTCGCGCTGATGACGCTCTTGATCGCGCGCGCGACGCCCGGCGCGCGGATCGCGATGCCGGTGACGGTGCCTGACGCCGTCGAGCGCATCGCCGAGCAGAACGGCGCCCACATCGTGCGCACGCGCAGCGACCGCCGCTCGCTGATGGCGCTGGCCGAAAAAGACGGTACCGGCCTCGCGTTTGCCGGCGGCGCCGACTACGAGGTGATCTTCCCCGAATTCCAGCCCGCCTTCGACGGCCTCTACGGCGCGGCCAAGGTGATGGAACTGCTCGCGGCCGAGCACCAGCCGGCGAGTGAGCTCGTCGATCAGCTGCCGAACTGGCACATGGCCAGCCGTGCCGTCCCATGTCCGTGGGACCGCAAAGGCTTGGTCATGCGCGCGCTGCACGACGAGTCTCGCAACGGCATCGGCGTGCAGACGATCGACGGCATCCGCATCTCCGAAAACGGCGGCTGGGTGCTCGTGCTCCCCGACGCCTCCGAAGCCGCGGTCAACGTGATCGCCGAGAGCACGAGCGACGAGAGCGCTGAGGGCACGGCCGCCAACATGGCCAACCACATCATGCACCTGATCGCAATGGGCTGAGCCGCCCTCCAGATTTGTGCCGGTGTTGAAAGAGCGGAGAGAGTAAACGCGTCCGCCCTCCCTACGGAATAGGAAGAGGGGGAGTAAAACGCGTCCGCCCTACGGCGATCCGCTCCTCGGGCGAACGTTTATTCTGATGGATGAACGTTTTGTTTAGCTTGTCATCGCGAGCGTTTTTTAGCTTGTCATCGCGAGCGTTTTTTAGCTTGTCATCGCGAGCGTTTTGTAGCTTGTCATCGCGAGCGTAGTCGAGCGACAGCCACGATCGCTGGGATTCGAGAAGATCGACTCGGTCACGAGCGAAGCCGAGTGACCACCACGATCTTGCCATTCGCCCGGCCGG
>Ga0181536_10004082_pt1 | contig 15627 bp, 13 predicted proteins | sample PEATcosm2014_Bin_41_FD_121105 | JGI IMG/M metagenome (GOLD analysis project Ga0181536, IMG submission 121105) | Peatland microbial communities from MTU Mesocosm Facility, Houghton, MI, USA - PEATcosm2014_Bin17_60_metaG | ecosystem: Environmental > Terrestrial > Soil > Wetlands > Peat | place... | reverse complement strand
TATCAGCCTCGACCACAAATCCGGAAGCGCCAGCCGCGGGTGCCCCACACATTCGCGCCTTGTGCGAATGTGTGGGTCCGCGCAGCAGCACCAAGTTAGGTTACGGAGCAACATTCACCCCATCTTCTGCGCGATGGTAATTGTGTACCCGTCAACATCTTCGAAGGCAAATTCCTTCATGCCATAAAACTGGTCGGTCACAGGCATGGAGATCTTCGCTCCCGCTTTCTGGACTTGATCGAGGACGGCTTGCAGGCAGTCCACTTCCATGTAGAGAGTCAGGCTTCCTCCGATGGTTGCGGCTAGTTTGGGATATTCGGCAGCCACGGTCTTCTGATCGTTGAAGAAGATTTCGACCGCTCCGTTCGAGACTGCGGCAAAGACGTAAGGCGACTCGTCCGGAACGCTGATGGATTTTTCCAGGCCGAGTATCTCGCGATAGAACTTAAGGCTGGCTTCGACGTTGCGAACTACCAGATTGGGTGTGAGTTTCTTGATCTGCATGGCTTCTCCTCGTTTTCGTAAATTCGGTTCGTAAATAGGGTTCGTGAATTGATTTCCGGACAGTGTGTGTCGTTGTCACTAAAGGCGAAGGACGATGGCACACACTTCCGGTGTGCTCGCATCGCCTCCATCCACGACCCTTGCGAGGAAGGACGTAGGTAGGGACCCTCATTTTCGGTGGCGCCAAGACTAACGGGCGCGCGGGCCCCGCGAGGTACGAGACAAATAATAGCACGGAGAGGCAAGCGGTGCGGCCAGTTGACCAGCGGTACAATGGCGGCTCTTGGTGCGGCTGAGGGAGAGGATCGATGGCGAGTAAAAGGATTCTTTCGGGAATCAATCGGGATTCTGTTCTGGATTCGGTTCGAACCGCTCTAGCGGCGGTGGTCGCGATGCTGCTCGCTCGTCTGCTGAAGCTGCCGGAATACTATTGGGCGCCGATCTCGGCCATCGTCGTCATTCAATCGACGATTCCCGCGCTGACGCTGGGCTGGCAGCGATTTGTGGGCACGGCGCTGGGGGCGGTGCTGGGAGCTGCGGTGGCTACGTTCTTCAGCCCAAATGCTCTGGTTTACGGCCTGGGAATTTTTTTGTGCGGAGTGCTGGCGTGGTTATTGCGCGTGGGTAGCGCTTACCGGTTCGCCGGAATTACTCTTACCATTGTTTTGCTGATTCAGCATACGCGAGGTCCCTGGATCATCGCGTTGCACCGGTTTCTGGAAGTCTCGCTGGGAATTGCGGTGGCGCTGGCGGTGACGATGGCTTGGCCGCTGGCGAGAAAACTGCAGCCTCGTCACATTAGTCCGCGATAGATGTTCAGCCATTGTTCGCGGACAGCTTCCCAGGTGTAGTTTTGCGATTCCTGGTGGGCATTCTGCGCCAGACGAGCGGCGAGCGCGGGGTCGCGCAACAGGCGGATGACGTTGGCAGCGAGCGCTTTCTCGTCGCCCACGGATGAGAGCAATCCGGTGCGCTCGTGCTCGACCAGATAGGGCATGCACTCGGGCGAAGTGGTGACAACCGGAGTGCCCGCCGCAAAAGCTTCGATGATCGACAGCGGCATGTTGTCGAGCCATGAGGCGTTGATAAAGATGTCGGCCCGGTCGTAATATTTTCCGATTTCCTGGCGCGACGCGATACCGGTGAAATTGACACCGCTGAGATTCAAGTCCGCAACCAGCTTGCGGACATCGCCTTCGAGCGGGCCGCCGCCGACTAGATCGAGCTGCGCTTCGGGATATTCTTTTTTTACTTGGGCAAATGCGCGGACGACGACATCCACGCTGTAGTAAGCGGAGAAGCCGCGGGTGCAGACGAGGTGCGGGCGCAGCACAGTGCGCTCGCGATAGCGGAACTGCGTGAGGTCGACGATGTTCGGCACGGCGGATGCCGGTAATCCGAATTCGTCGAAGACCTCGACGAGGTAGCCGGAGGGAACGACGATCTTATCGACGCGAGAGAGAACGAACTTGGCTGAGCGGAAGCGCTGGAGGTGGTCGCGGGCTTCGCCACTGTGGTAGTTGATCAAGGTCTTGGTGCCGCGCGTCTTCATTTGTGCAAAGAACCACGCGGGCGCCGGAGCGAGCAGGAAAGACCAGTAGGATGCGGAGAAGATGTGAGCAATGTCCACGTCTTTTAAGCCGCGCCGGAGGTGCCAGAAGTAGATGGGCTCGCGCAGAATTGTGCGCAGGCCGGGAATGCGTTCCGCCCATACGAGAGCGCGGGGCAATGGCGGATCGACGGCAAGGAAGCTGATGGCGATGTCGGGATCGTTCTGCCAGTGCTGCAGGAGCAAGTCGGCCTGGGCGGATTGTCCGCCGACGTAGCGCAGGCTGGGCGCGACGATCGCAACTCGCAGGCGCTTGGAGGAGCTTTCCTTGGCGGGATCGCTCATGCGGCGGAATTCCTTCGGCGCTTTTTCTGGAGAAGCGCGACGTAGAGTTCCACGTAGCGCTGGCGCACGCGATCGAGGCTGAAGTTTGCCTGTGCGAACTGCTGGGCTTTGCTTCCCAGTTGCTGGCGAAGCGCGGCGTCGGCGAGAAGGTTCTGGACCGCGTCGGCAAAGGCGGTTTCGTTGCCGGCGGGAATCAAGGCTCCGCGCTGATGGCTGAGCAGTTCGGAGTTGCCGCCGACGCTGTAGGCAACCGCGGGCAAGCCCGCGGCCATGGCTTCGAGAATAACGTTGGACAAGCTTTCGGAATCGGAAGTGAGGACCGCAACATCCATCGAGGCTAGAACGGCAGGCATATCCTGGCGATCGCCAAGAAAAATCGCGGAGGCGCCGAGGCCGAGAGTTGAAGCTTCCTGCTCCAGTTCGTCACGCAGCGGGCCGTCACCGACGAGAAGAAATTCAGCATCCGGCATGCGCGCATGGATTCGCGCAGCAATGCGCAGGAATCCGGAGTGATTCTTGTACCGATGATTCATGCGCGCAACCATACCGACGCGGATGACACCCGGACGCTTCGGCAAAGCTGCAGGCGCGGCGGTGAAAGCCTCGGCTGGCAGCGCGTTTCCTATGATTGCGATTTTATTGGGCGCGAGTCCAGTGGCAATGAGGCGATCGGCGGCGGCTTGCGAGTTGCAGACAACGGCGTCACACCAGCGAAAAGCGGCAGCCTGCGCGCGGAATTGCGCTGAAGTCATCAGGTCTCCCAGTTGGCGATGGCTACCGATGACTACGGGCACACGGGCAAATCTGGCAGCCGGAATCAGCGTGAGATTGGCGTAGAAATCGAAAGCGTGGGCAACTTGCACTTGGTGTTGGCGCAGATAGCGGCTTAGCTTGAGGCGAGTGCGTAGCGACTGCCATCCAAAGAGGCTCCCGCCAAGGGGAAACTGGGGAACGTCCGGGAAGGTGTCGGCGAGCGGGCCGCGCCGGCTAACGCAGCCGAGAAGAGTTTGAAATTGAGGCGCGAGACTCCGCGCAAGGACAGTGAACTGACGCTCGGATCCTCCCGTTTCAAAAGTGTTGATCATTAGAAACAGGCGGATCGCGGGATGAGGATGAAGATAAGAAGGATCGGTCAGATCGGCAATGTCCGTGGGCGGAGTTCTGGTCAGGCTGGCAGCGTCGGTGGCTTGCACCCGGTCACCCTCCGAGATCATCCTCCCACCGGAGCGGTGGCAAGCGCGGCGGCGGAATTGGGCGCCTGGCGGCGAGAGTCGGCGACCACGGGGAGCGAGAAGAGTCCGGCCGGCCTAATGTATTTTTCGAGGAAGTTGCGATGCCAGAGCTCGAACATCAGAAGACGCCAGATGCGTCCCGTCATGGTCTTGCCGCGGACAAGGTGGTCGTCCATTAATTTGCGAACCCCGTCGGCGGCGAAGTAGCCGCGCTCGAGGGTGCGGGGTTCGAGCAGGATCATCAACATGTCTTTCAGTTCGTTGCGCATCCAGTGGACGAGGGGGAGCGAGAATCCTTGCTTTTGCCGATAGAGCACTTCGCGCGGAACGCCAACGCGCTCGGCCAGTTTTCGGAGAATGTATTTTTGCTGGTTGCCGCGCAGTTTCCACTGTGACGGCAGGCCGGCGACCCACTCGACGAATACGTGATCGAGAATGGGGACGCGTACCTCGAGCGAATTCAACATGCTCATGCGGTCAACCTTGGTGAGGATGTCGCCGACCATATAAGTTTTGGCGTCAACGTAGAGGAGCTGGTCGACCGGATCTTTCGTGGGCGCCTGCGCAAAGTAACGGCGCAAAACATTGGCGGGATCGTCGCTGCGGTTCAGAATCTGGCGAAAATCATGCGAAAGCAGCGGAGTGTCGCGCTCGAAAGCGGGCAGGAAAGACAAATGGTCGATGTAGCGTTCCTGCCAGGGCAACGAAACGTTGTAGCTGAATTTGCGGCCCTGCATGCTGTTGGGTAAGCGCGGGAAGATCTGGTCGCGGAAAAAGCTGCGGGCCCATCCGGGAATGTGTTCGAAGATGCGCCGGCCCTCGTGAATGCGGTAGCGATCATATCCGGCAAACATCTCGTCGCCGCCGTCGCCGGAAAGAGCCACGGTCACATGCTGCCGAGCCATCTGTGAAACATAGTAAGTGGGCAGCATGGAGGAGTCGCCGAATGGCTCTTCGAGCGAACCGGTGAGATGCTCGACGGTCTGAACAACGTCAGGTTCAAGAATCATCTCGTGATGATCGGTGGCGAATTTGCGGGCGACGATACGCGCGTAGTCGGCTTCGTTGAAATCGTCCTTCTTGAAGCCGATAGAGAAAGTCTTGACCGGGCCGGAACTGGCGCGTGCCATCAATGCAACGACGGTCGAGGAATCGGTGCCGCCGCTGAGAAAGGCGCCCAGAGGCACATCGGAGATCAAGCGGATCTTGGTCGCCTCAAACAGCCGGTGCTCCAATTCTTCCAGACATTCTTCTTCGCTCTTCGGCGGGTGCGTGTTGTATTTGGGCAGATCCCAGTACTGACGGATGCCGATCTTGCCATCCTGAAACTCTAGCAGGTGTCCGGGAGGAAGCTTGTGGATTCCGGTGAACGCGGTAATGGGATCGGGGACGTATCCGTAATAAAGATATTCGAGCAGACCCTGAGAGTTGACTTCGGCAAGTTCAGGTGCGACGGCGAGGATCGATTTGATTTCGGAGGCGAAGTAGAGATTGCCGTTATGAAACGCATACTGCAGCGGCTTCTTGCCTAGGCGGTCGCGGGCCAGAGTCAATTTGCGCTTCGTTTTGTCGTAGATGGCAAGAGCGAACATGCCACGCAGTTTCTTGACGCAGTCGGCGCCCATTTCTTCGTAGAGATGAATGATGACTTCGGTATCGGTGTGGGTGCGGAAGCGATGGCCGCGACTTTCGAGCTCGGGGCGAAGATCGGGGAAATTATAAATCTCGCCGTTGAAAACGATCCATGCGCTGCGGTCTTCGTTGAACACGGGCTGATGGCCGCCGGAAAGATCGATGATGCTGAGGCGGCGCATGCCGAGACCCGCGCCGTCGGCGACGTAGAGTCCCTCATCGTCGGGGCCGCGGTACACGATCTGCTCGCACATGTGGTGCACGAAAGCTTCAGTGATGTTGCTCTCGCGAGTCGTGCTCACCACTCCGGCAATTCCACACATGGGTCTTTCTTCTTTCCTTTCAACTTTTCTTTCAACTATCCTTTCAACCTCACAGGAACAGAACTGGATATCTCTGCCGGTAGCGGCAGGTCGGCAATCCGTTTGAAGCGATAATGGCGGTAGTCGCCGGGATTGCCGTCGCGGCCGTCGCAGGCGGCAAGCAGGATGTTAGCCATCTCGCGCGCGGTAACAAAGTGCAACGTTTCTTTCCTATCGGCCGCGCCCCCAACCAAAGCTGTAAGAAAATTGCGGAAGCTGTCGCCGATAACCGCTTCTCTCTGGGTCGGGTTCATGCCATGGCAATGCAGTTTGATGAACAGCCAGTCGGGACGCCCGAGCACGCCGACTTGCGCCTGCTTCCAGAGCGAAAACCGGTGCATGGTTGGAGGATTGGCTTCGGTGATGGCGCCGTTTTCGAGGACGGGCCGCGCAGAACGCAAGCTGCGACTCAGGTCGGTAATCAGCGGGCCTTGCACGATGAGGGGAAAAGTCCTGGGCGCACGTCCTGCAGACAGATCGTGTCCCTCACGGTGCGGTGCTGCCTGATCGAGTGGAAGAGCGCATTCGTAAACGGAATTGATTTTCCCGATTTGGGCCGGATGCCAGAAGCCGCTTGGCATGGTCAAGTCAGCGTAGCAGCCGGTCTCGGCTAGAATCCGCATTTCCGAATCGACGCCGCAAAAGCGTCCGGCGGCGGAGTTGGCGAGCGCGAAATTTCCGTGTACAAAAGCGTAGCCGGGACGATTGGACCCTGCTTCTGCGGCGAGGCACCGATGGCGAAAAGCCAGCCGGTCGCGGTATTCCGTGAGCACGCGGCGAGTGTTTTCAGCGGTGTCGGGACGCGAAAATCCGTGATGCAGATGAACCTCGACTTCTCCCCAACCGGCATGGCAGTGATCGGCGAGCATCTCGATCAGCCCCTCGTCGTATTGTTCGGCGGGATAGAAGTAGGTGTGGACAAGCGGGCGGCCGTCGTGGTCGCGCCAGCTGTCGACCACTTTGGGATATTCGCGCGCCCACCATTCCAGGCGGCGTTCTTGCTCGGATCGAGGAACACGCTTCTGGCCGTCTTCGGGATCGATGGCCGGCTCGAAATGATCGGCTAAGGCAAAGATCACGTGCACGGGGCCGTGGGCAGGCGATTTGAGCGCACGCCAAGTCGCGGACGGCAGGACCTTTCTGGCATAGGCGATTTGTTTCTTTAGACCCATTTGGAATCTGGACTTCGCTTACATTGGTTCCGGGTGGACGGGCGAGGACGCCCGTCTCTCCGCCGGTTCGTCATCCTCTTGCTCTTGCCGGTTTGCGGCCACGGACGGCGATGGAAATCTCGCCCACGCGCATGTCTTCCATGCCCATCGCTTCATACCATTTGAACACCTGCTCGTAAGTGTGCTTGGACTGATACTTCGGAGAATACCAGTCGAAGGTGTCGAGCATACGGGCTTCTGGATTTTTCTGGCGGTTCACCGGAAATACGTGATGAACCATGCCCGCGACCGGAGGACCTAGCAGAGGCACGCGCTTCAAACCCTGGTTCAAGTTATAGAAGAATGGGACCGCAAATTTCAGAATGCCGTGCAGCGTCTCGGGCTTCATCTTGTGGGTATAGCGGCGCCAGAAATCGCTGAAGCGGTACCACTTGTTGTATCCGCTGTAAAGCCAGACCACGAGGAGTCCACCGGGTTTCAGATATTTATCGAGCGTCTTGACGGCGGCTTCGCAATCCGGCGTGTGATGGAGCACACCAATACTATAGATAACGTCGAAGCTTTCAGGAGCGAAGGGCAGAGCGAAGACATCGGACTGGAAAGCAACGAAGTCGCGGTCGGCAAGATTTCTGGCGGCAACTTCGGCGGCGGCGCTCAAGTCAACGCCGACCACGCGCGCGCCCCAGCGGGTAGCAACTTCGGCAAAGCGTCCCATGCCGCAACCGACGTCGAGGACTAACTTGCCTTTAAGATCTCCGGGGCGTAGAGCAGTCTTCGCCAAGAAATGGCGCTCGGATTCGCGGAGCTCATCTTTATCACTGTCGAGCTGCGTCTTCTGATAACGATGCCATTGAAAGCCGAAACTGGCGGCGTAGTGCTGGGCGTCAACGAAGCGCGCAATGCCCTGCACGTTGGGGTAGACGCGCTTGCAAGCTGGGCAGAAGTAGCCTGCGGCCTGGTCGCTTTCAAGTTTCGAGCCGCAACTCAGGCAACTCAATATTGCCTGCAAGTCAGCGGACAGGGGAGACTGCACCGGTTGTGTTGCGGTCGGCATAAACCTCCAGGAAATGACGCGGCTTTTTCGGCGGCGGCGGCGCGCTGCCGCCCTCTTTCTGTTGTTCCTTCATCGTCTGTAACAAAGTGGCTGTAAATGCCGTGGCAAAATATGGGTAGAACTGGTAGGCTTCCGGCGCAAATAGCGCCCCCACAATGAAGCCGACCTGGGTACCAATCAAGGCTCCTGCAAACAGCCTAACGTCGGGAGGGAGATCCTTCATTCTCTGGAGCTCACCTATATTCTGGAAGTCTCGCCGAAAAAACATCAAGTAAAGAATCAGCACCGGTATGCCGCCTTCGACGGCGATCTGGAGGTAGGTCATGTGCACTTCGTGCCAGATGAGCGAGTAGGTTTCGAAGTTGCGACAACCCAGGCCGAACAGTGGATAATGCTCGATGCCTTCGACGGCGCGCACCATGAGGTACTTGCGGTCCTCGTAAGAACCGTACGCGGACTGCTCGGTGGTGCTGCCACCGGACATCGCGCTAAAGCGCTCGTAAAGTCTCCCGCCAACCGTGGACACGATCACAATCCCAATGAGCGCGCTCGCCACGATCAGCCAATAGCGCTTCCCCTTGATGGCGATGAAGTAGAGCGCAGCACTGTAGGAACAGCACAAATCGATGAAACCGGCTCGGGAGGCGGTCAGGAAAATGACGGTCAACATCAGCAACATTCCGACACACCAGAACGCCTTCACCATGGCGTTCCTCGCCGCCACGAAGAAAGCCAGCGCATAAGGCAGCGACAGCACGACGGCAAACGCGAGGTCGTTTGGATTCGAATAGAAGCCACCCAGCACATTGTCGAGGCGCGGCACGTCGTGGCCCTTGATAATGACCGCAATACAAACCAAGACCACGGAGAACGCCTGAATGAAGATGATTCGTTTCAGACGGTCAAACGTGGTGATGATCAGGAAAACGAGCACCCAACAGACATAAATCTTGGAAAAATCGGCGGTGCGCGTCAGCGCGCCGCCCTTCCATATCGGAGACAAAAAAGCTCCGATGTACAGAAGAATGATCATGTAGAGCAGCAGATTGACCATCTTCGGCATGTCTTTGAAAGTCCGCTTGGTCTTGCCCATAGCGCTGAACAAGCCCCAGATAGCCATGAAGATGGGAACCTTGGCGAACGGGAGATATGGCGGCAGGCCGGGAATAAAATCCTGGAAGCGGGTGCAATAGACCACGAAGAAACAGGCCAGCCAGAAGAACGCGCTCTTGGTCGGGTCCGCCATCTTGACGGACATGCGCCTTATGGGGGCTTCCGTCGTCGCTACGTTGCTGTTGTTGCCGTTATCGCCGATGGCCACAAATCCCTCTTCTTCTCTTTCTCTTAAGCTTTCTTTTCCACTAGGCGCGCTGGCATGGCGCGTGCTGCAACCGATTTCTTTTCCGCTACCGACTGCAAGATTGCGCTGAAGCGCTCCCCGATCGCCGGCCAGTCGTAGCGGGCGGCGGTCTCGGCAGCGGCCTTTTCGTAACGGCGGCGCAGTTCCGGATCGCGCAACAGCATGATCACTGCCTGGGCGAACGCACCGGGATCGTCGGCCAGAATAATGTCGCGGCCGTGATGAACATCCAAGCCTTCGGCGCCGACGGTGGTGGAAACGACGGCCTTGGCGGCGGCCATGGCCTCGTAGATTTTCAGACGCGTTCCACCGCCGATGCGCAAGGGCACGATGACCACGGCCGACTGGCGCAGATGTTCGACCACCGAGGGCACCCGTCCGGTAACTTCGATCGAGTGATCGCTCGAGCGATCATCCGAGGATGAAGCCCACTTTTGAACCCGGCGGTCGGGATTGCGGCCGACGATGCGCAGTCGCGCCTGCGGCACTTCGGCCTTGATCGATGGCCAGACTTGACTGCAGAAATATTCGACACCGTCGACGTTCGGCTCCCAGTCCATGGCGCCCACGAAGGTGACGAGAGTTGCGGATGCATGGGGCGAATTCGAGGCCGCCGGAGCGGACTCTGAAACATCGGGGCGATATTGCTCCAAATCGACGCCGGTGGGCACGACGGACACGCGGTCTCCATCCACCCACTGCATCATGATGCGGCGATCGTTTTCAGAGACGGCAATCACATGCTGAAACTTGCACACTGCCGCGCGCTCGTAGCGGAACATCTTTCGGAACTCCATGTCGTACATCATCTTTTTTGCCGGATTGCCGGTAGTGGCGGCATGGCGGCGCCAGATTTCGCTTTCCACGTTGTGCTGGAAAAGCACACTGGGGACGGTGAGTTTGCCGGGAAAGTTGACTGCGGCATCCAGGAAGTCGCAGATGGCGACATCGAAGCGCTGCTCGCGGAACCAGGCCTGTATCTGCCTCTGGACCTTAGCGTAAGCGAAACGGCTGACCGCATACGGCGGCTGAGTGCGGAGATGGGCCAGATAGTCGAGGGCGCGCGCCGCTCCCGAAAGTTCGCGCTTGCCGGTGCAGACCGCCACCGCACCGGGCAACTTCTGCTGCAACTCGTGCTCGTAATCTGGATCGGGTGGTCCTCCATAGTAAGAGTAGAACGTAAGCTCATGCCGCGCGGACAGATATCGCAAGACGTGGTACGTGCGGATATTGCCGCCATTCTGCACGGGGAGCAGCTTATCGGCTTTGACCCAAAGGATTCTCATGCGGGGATCAGCGCTCTTTGTTCAGCGATCATGTTCAGCAAACCCAGTTCAGCGAACCCACACTGCCTTTCTGCCCGTAACAAAGTTAACGAAGGCAACCAGGGCGGCGGAATTAAGGACAACGAAAGTGCGCGCCGGATCGGCAATGCGTGCGAGCGGGCCAATCTTTACGCCCGCCAGCGCGGCCAGGCTGAGCGCGTAAAACGCCAACTGCGCCCCGAGCGCCGCTCGATACACCGGTTGCGGCAACATGGCGGAGGCGATCAGAAGCGCCAGCAATGCAAAAGGCACAGTCAAGCGCGAGAGCTTGTGGCTTACGAACTCGAATCGAATCGCATTCTGCGAGCTCAACAGCCACGGAGCCAGCTGGAGCAGTTGATAATTGCCGCTCAGGGTGCGCACCTTGCGGGAGAATTCACGGCCTTCGCCCAGGTCGGGCGCGTCCCAGGCGCGGGCGCGGGAGTCGAACACAACGCGAAATCCCTGGCGCACGATCTGCATGGGCAGGAGGACGTCGTCGAGGATAGTGCCCTCGGGCAAGGGCTCGATCAGTTTCCTGCGGGCGCAGTAGAGGGCGCCAGTGGCGCCGACGACAGAACCGGAGGCGGACTCCAGTTCGCGAATCTCCTTCTCGATTTGCCAGTACAATCCCATGCCCTTTGCGGTTTCTCCGCTGGCGGGATCGCCCAGCATTAATTCGCCACTGGCGGCGCCGACATCGGGATCGGCAAAATTCTCAATCAGCAAACGCAGGGCGCCGGGTTCGATCTGCTGGCGGGCGTCGGTAAACAGCAGCACTTCCCCGGTGGCCAACTGGATGGCATCGTTGAGGCCAGCGGCTTTGCCCTGAGATACAGGCTTCATCAAAGTTCGCACGCGGGTTGGTGCGCCGGTCCGGTCTTGGCCTGGCACTCCAGCCGGCCGCCCGGAATCGCGGGCATAATCGGCGAGTATAGCGGGCGTGCGATCGCTGGAGCCGTCGGAAACGACGACGACATCCAGTTTCTCCTGGGGATAGTCAAGTGTCAGCAGGTTTTCGAGCTTACGAGCGACGATCGCTTCCTCATTGCGCACCACCATCACCGCCGAGACTGCGGGGGGGGCGGAACTTCGACCGGAACTCCGGCGGACCGGTCGCGGCAACCACCGGCTGCGCAGCCATAGCCACGCCGGATAGCCCAGATAAGAGTAGCCAACCAACGAGGCCGCGAGCCAGAAGACGTATTTGATCTTCATCATCGTTGCGCCCGCCGTCATTGCGCCCGCCATGATTGCGCATCTCATTGCGCACCCCGGCGCAACAGAACCGTCTTGACCGTCTGGAACATGATCAGCAAATCCAGACCAATCGAAGCGTTCTTGATGTAGAAGAGGTCGTACTGAAGTTTTTCGCGCGCATCCTCGACCGTGCTGCCGTACTTGTACTTCACCTGCGCCCAACCCGTGAGGCCGGGACGCACCATGTGGCGCACCCCGAAATAGGGGATCTCTTTGGAGAGCAACTCAATGAATTCGGGCCGCTCGGGCCGCGGGCCGACAAAAGCCATATCGCCCTTGAGCACGCACCACAACTGCGGAATCTCATCGAGGCGGGAGGAGCGGAGAAACTGGCCGACGCGGGTCACGCGGGGATCGTGATCGCCCGCCCACTTCGGACCGCTGGCCGCTTCGGCGTCCTGGCGCATGGTGCGGAACTTCACTACCTTGAAGAGGCGTCCGTTCTTGCCCACTCGCGTCTGGGTATAGAACACGGGCCCCTGGGAATCGAAGCGGATGGCGAGCATGATCAGCGGCATCAAAGGCAACGCGAGGATAAGACCGATCAGCGAGATGACGAACGACAGCGTGCGGCGGATCGCGATGAAGAGGTCGCTGCGGCGAAAACCCTCGCCAAACACCATCCAGCTGGGATACAGATTCTCGACCTCAATCTTGCCCGAGATCTTTTCCAGCCAGGAGGTGGCTTCCTCGATCTTGACCCCATGCATGCGCAGGTCGAGCAGTTCCTGCATGGGGATGGTTCCGCGGCGATCGGGCATGGCGACAATGACGCGATGGACTTTTTGCTTGTGGGCAACTTCCATGAGGTGCGCCGCTACGGACTCGCGGGTGATCGCGCCTTCCATCTTGCCCGTCCAGCTCGCGATTTCAACTCCAATTTCAGGATTCTGACGGAGGCCCTGCACCAAGCGCTGCGCGCGCTCGCCCGTACCGAGGACGTATACGCGCTCTACCAGAATCGGCAACCGGACCAGCCAGGTGAAGGCGAGCCGCCATCCGATCAGGGCGACCGTCAGGATGATGAGCCCGACGGTCGAAGACCCTCCCCCCAACAAGTAATTAGGCTTTACCCAGGCGACGCCCGCCAGAATGAAGGCCATCACACCGGGCAGCATCAGCAGGCGGAAATACAGCTCGCCTTTGGTATTGAGGCGCGCCGTGTCGTACAAGTCAAGCCCGTGCGAGCATAGCAATACCAGTACCGTGAGTCCGAAGATCTTGTAATAACCGCCATCGACGTTGAGCGCCAGGTAACTGTCCGGGCCGAATTCGTACACTGCCCCCAGTAGGAACGAGGTCCAGACGATCAGGGCCTCTCCGATGAGCAGGACCAGAGTACGAATTGGGTAATAAACATTGAAGAGCCGGATCAACTTGGCCTCGGTTCAAATTCATCTCGACACTAGGCTTGGCTGCTCACGGCCTCGCCATAGTAGTACTTTGTCTGTGCAAGCTCTCCCGACGAGATTCCGTTAAGCACGACTCCGAGCAGCAGCTTGTCCGGAAATTCTTCGCGGGCACGGCGCGCCAAATCGGAAGGCGTCACGTTGGAACGAACGACCATGAGGACGCCGTCGCAGCAATTAGCGACCAGGGTGGCATCGGATACGGGAATCACGGGTGAAGTATCGAGAATGATCCAATCGAACAAGGGCTCGACCCGCTGCAGGAACAGCTTCAGACGGCCGTTGGAGAGCAGTTCGGCGGCGCTCGGAGCGATCCGGCCCGCGGGCATGAAGAACAGGTTTTCCATGGGCCCGCGTTGCAGGGCGGCGAACTCATCGCATTCGCCCATCAGGTACTCGGACAATCCGGGCGACGGGGGCGCTCCGAAGTGGCGGTGCATGCCGGGGTTGCGTAGATCGGCATCGATCACCAGCGCGCGACGCCCTTGCTGCCGCACCATGACCTGGCCGAGGTTGGCCGCCACGAACGACTTCCCTTCTTTCGGAAGCGCGCTGGTCACCATCAGCCGTTTCAGCGGCATCTTCTCGCGGATCTGGTAGAGCCGCGAGCGCAATGTGCGGAACTCTTCCGCCCCGACGCGATTCTCCTCATCCTTGAAGAAAAGCATGGTCAGCGGATCGGGGCTCCATTCCGTCTGCGGGCAGCGGGCCAGCAGCGATTCGTAGTTCATCCCCGAGGACATGGCCGGCCTTGCCGGCGCTCCCGAGGGTTGCAGCGAAGGCATGATTTCGCGATGCACTTCGTTTCGTAAATCCGGTTGCTCGAAAGCGGGTTGGTCGAAAGTGGGCTCGACGTGCGTCCCCGTGGAGGTTGCTCTTTCCTGTTCGGCGCGTTTCAAAGCGTCATGGATGCGGCTCATAGTTTCCTTTCCTTGGGGAGATCCTGTTCTTCCGAATGGCGCAGGCGGTCGGCCAGTGTCGCCAAGGTGCGTAAGGCTTCAACTAAGTCAAACTTTTCAGATGCGGGCACCGGCGCCGTCATGGCCGCAGCGGCGTTCCCATTGGTCAGATCGAAATCGATGGCGACGGAATCGACGACGTCCACCGACACCGTCTTTCTCTGATCGACAAACGCGCTCACCAGGCAGTGCTCGCAGAGCAAATTGATGATGCGCGGAATGCCCAGCGAATACCGGAAAAGGGCAACCGTGGCGCCGGAATCGAAGATCGGGTCGCCGTTCGATCCCGCGATGCGCAGGCGCTGGCTGATATAGGACTTGGTTTCCTCAAGATTGAAAGGATGAGTCTTGGCGCGCAGTGTCAAGCGCTGCCGCAACTGGCGCAACTGTGGCTGCTTCAAGCGCTGTTCAAGTTCCGGTTGTCCAACCAGGATAATCTGCAGAAGCTTCTCGGTGAAGGTCTCGAGATTGGTGAGCATGCGGATTTCTTCAAGTACTTCATCGGAGAGATTCTGGGCCTCGTCGACCACCAGCACCGCCGTTTCACCGGCGCGATAGCGATCAAGCAGCCAGTTGTAGAGGCGCTGCAGCAACTGGCTCTTCGACGTGGCATCGCAGGGAATGCCGAAATCGGCCATCATGAAATCGAGAAACTGCGGCACGTCCATGCGCGAGTTGAAGATGAAGGCAGTGGCCACCTGCTGCAGCCGGAGCCATTCCATCAATTTATTGATCAGCGTCGTTTTACCGGTGCCCACTTCGCCGGTAAGCAGCACGAAGCCTTTGCGGCTCTGAATGCCGTAGGTAAGGCAGGCCAGCGCCTCTTCGGTGTGCCGCGTCAAAAACAGGTAACGCGGGTCCGGATTGACGTTGAACGGGTTGGCGCGAAGTCCAAAAAATTCCTTGTACATAAGCTGGCTTTAGACCCCGACGTTCTCGTGCTCTTTGGGCGCAGGCGGCTCACTCCGTCCCCAGAAACCGCGGCGGGCATTGCCATTGCCGGCGGCGGCCTCGCCCTCTTCCTCACCCAGCCAGGGCACGGAAATCAGGAGCGGCAGATCCATGACGGCGGCAGCATCCTTGGCTGTGCGGATCGACTTGTCGCTGAACTCCAGAACGACGGCGATGAGTAGGCCGAGCCCGAGGCCGACACCCAGGCCAGCGGCAGCGAAAAGCGGGCGGACAGGGAAACTGGGAGAATCGGACAGGCCAGCGGGCCACAGAATTTGCATCTGCTCGCCCTCCTGCTGGTTCTCCATATTGGTAGCGACCGAGGATAGGTTCTTCTTGCCCAGCAAATCTTTGTAAATGGCCTGGGCGTTATCGTTATCGCGGGTGAGCAGTTTGTATTGCTCCTCGACACCCGGGCTCATGGCGGTGCGGCTCTGATAGACGTTAATCGAGCTTTGCAGCTTTTTCTGGTCGACGGTGGCCTGCTCGATCACGCTCTGGTACTGGTGAATCTGCAGACGTAGCTGGCGAATT
>Ga0181536_10004081_pt1 | contig 15628 bp, 7 predicted proteins | sample PEATcosm2014_Bin_41_FD_121105 | JGI IMG/M metagenome (GOLD analysis project Ga0181536, IMG submission 121105) | Peatland microbial communities from MTU Mesocosm Facility, Houghton, MI, USA - PEATcosm2014_Bin17_60_metaG | ecosystem: Environmental > Terrestrial > Soil > Wetlands > Peat | place... | reverse complement strand
CGCTCACGACGCTGCAAGGTCATCCGATCGAAGCGCAAGGCCGCGCCATCGCCGGCCGCGCAGTGCTGCGCCTGAAAGATGCAAGCGGCGTCAAGCGCGACCTTGTGGAGCTGTTATCCCGTCACGAGGCCTTGCTGACCGAGGTTGCCGCGCTGCGCATGCTGATCGAAACCCTGCCGTCGCCGGTGTGGACACGCGATGCGACTGGGCAGCTGACCTTCGTCAATGCCGCCTACGCGCGCGCCGTCGAAGCGAACAATGCCGCCGAAGCCGTCGCGCGGCGTCTGGAGCTGCTCGATAGCGCCGTGCGCGACAACATTTCGCGGGCGCGCGTCAGCAGCGGCGCTTATGCCGGCCGGCTCCCCGCCGTTGTCGCTGGAACGCGGCGGACCTTCGATGTGCACGATTTTCGTACCGAGACCGGCAGCGCCGGCATCGGCATTGACGCCACGGAAGCGGAAACGATGCGCCTTGCGCTCGCCCGCATGGTCGATGCGCACCGCCGCACGCTCGACCAGCTTTCCACGGGTGTTGCCATGTTCGACTCCGATCACAGGCTGTCATTCTACAACGCCGCCTATCGCGCGCTGTGGGATCTCGATGCCGGCTATCTCGATCAGCGGCCGACCGATTCGGCGGTGATCGAGGAGTTGCGCGCGGCGCGCAAGCTGCCGGAGGAGCAAGACTTCCGGCAATGGAAGGCGCAGCTTCACGAGGCCTATCGCGCCGTCGAGGCCAAGGAATACACCTGGCACCTGCCTGCCGGGCGCACCTTGCGCGTCGTTACCACCCCCAATCCGGACGGCGGCGTAACCTACCTGTTCCACGACGTCACCGAGCGGCTCGATCTCGAGCGACGCTTCGAGGAGATGATCCGCTTTCAAGGCGAGACGCTCGACAACCTTGCCGAAGGCGTCGCCGTGTTCGCCAGCGACGGCCGCATCCGGCTGCACAACCCCGCGTTCGCCCGCATGTGGCGGCTGTCGCCGCAATTGCTGGCCGAGCGGCCGCACATCGAAACCATAACGACGCTATGCCAGCCGTTGCATGGCGATGACGCTACCTGGCAGGCGCTGCGCGAGGTGGTGACCGCGATCGACAGCCGCGAGGCGATTGCGGGGCGGCTCGAACGGCGCGACGGCAGCGTGGTCGATTGCACGACCGTGCCGCTGCCCGACGGCGCCACACTGGTGACGTTCCACGACGTTACCGACTCGGTCAACGTCGAGCGCGCGCTGCGTGAGCGCAACGAGGCGCTGGAAGACGCCGACAAGATCAAAATCGATTTCGTCCACCACGTGTCGTACGAACTGCGCTCGCCACTGACCAACATCATCGGATTCGTCCACCTGCTCGGCGACCCATCGACCGGACCGCTGGCGCAAAAGCAGCGCGAATATCTCGACTACATCACCGTCTCGACGAATACGCTGCTCGCGCTGATCAACAACATTCTCGACCTCGCAACCATCGATGCCGGCCGGATGCAACTCAATCTCGGGACCGTCGATATCCGCGCCACCATGGAGGCCGCCGCCGAAGGCGTGCAGGATCGGCTGGTCGGCGCCGGCCTGGTGCTCGACATCCGCGCCCCCCAAGAGATCGGCTCCTTCATCGCCGACGAACGGCGCGTCCGGCAGATTCTCTTCAACCTGTTGGCAAACGCCGTCAGCTTTTCGCCCTCCGGTGAGCGGGTGACTCTGTTCGCCGAACGGCGCGCCGACGCCGTGATCTTCTCGGTGACCGACCGCGGACCGGGGATTCCGCCCCACGTGCTCGAAAAGGTCTTCGACTGGTTCGAAACGCACTCGCTCGGTTCGCAGCATCGCGGACCGGGAATCGGACTTTCGCTGGTGCGATCGTTCGTCGAGCTTCATGGCGGCACGGTCACGATCGCCTCAATTGTCGGGCAAGGCACCACCGTGACATGCACGTTCCCGCTCGGCGAGGCCGCCGCGCTGACGGCGGCCTAATAAGCGGATAAGCGGAGCGGTCAATGCTTCTGTCCACCACAGGTGGCGCCAGCTTTACTGTGACATTAGCGAACGAGCCGGCGATGGTTCGCTTCGCGACCGACATCGCCTGCGCGCTCGACCCCGGCGATCTTGTGACGCTGTCGGGCGATCTCGGCGCCGGCAAGACGACGTTTGCGCGCGCGCTGATCCGCACCCTCGCCGGCGATGACACGATCGAGGTGCCGAGCCCGACCTTCACATTGATGCAGACCTATGAGCTGCCGCGGTTCCCGCTCGTCCACGCCGATCTCTACCGCCTCGCGGGCGCGGCCGAGCTCGCCGAGCTCGGCTTCGACGATCTGCCGGAGGGCGCCGTGGTGCTGCTGGAATGGCCCGACCGCGCCGCCGGATTTCTGCCGCCCGATCGCCTCGATATCACGTTCACACTCGCGCCGGCGCTCGGCGCCGAGGTCCGCAATGCCCGCTGCATCGGCTATGGCGCCTTCACAGCGCGCGCCGAGCGCATCGCGCTGATCCGGGCGTTTCTCGACGAATCCGGGTTCGGCGCGGCCCACCGCCAACGCATGCAGGGCGACGCCTCGACGCGAATCTTCGAGCGCCTGACGCTCAACGATCAGACAACCGTGCTGATGAACGCGCCGCCGCGGCCCGACGGCCCGCCGCTACGCGACGGCAAATCCTATAGCGCCATCGCGCATCTCGCCGAGGATACGGTTCCCTACGTTGCGCTTGCCGCGGGCCTGCGCGACCGCAACCTGTCGGCACCGACGATCCTGAACGCCGATCCCGCGCGCGGGCTCATCATCATGGAGGACCTTGGCGAGGAGCGCATCGTCGCGGGCGACCCGCCGGCGCCGATCGAGGCGCGCTATGAAGTCGCCATCGATCTGTTGATCTCGCTGCATCGCCGCAGATTGCCGCAAACGCTGCCGATGGCGCCGCATCTCGACTACCGCCTGCCGCGCTACGACATGGCGGCCTTCCTGATCGAGGCCGAGCTGTTGCTCGATTGGTACCTGGTGAGCGTCAACGCCCCGCCGACGAACGCCGTGCGCGAAGCCTTCGTCGCACTGTGGCGCGACGCGCTCGCGGCGGCGGTCGAGGCGCCGCCCACCTGGGTGCTGCGCGATTATCATTCGCCCAATCTGCTGTGGCTGCCGCAGCGCGAAGACGTCGCCCGGATCGGCGTGCTCGATTTCCAGGACGCCTTGATCGGTCCCGCGGCCTACGACGTCGCCTCGCTCATCCAGGATGCGCGCGTCGATGTCCCGGAAGCCATGGAGGTGGCGCTGCTCAGCCGCTACGTCCGCGCCCGCCTCAAGGATGATCGAAATTTCGACACCGCCGCCTTTACGCGGCTTTACGCGACGCTCGCCGCGCAACGGGCCACCAAGATCCTCGGCATCTTTGCCCGGCTCGACCGGCGCGATGGCAAGCCACAATACCTGCGTCACATGCCTCGTTTATGGAATTATCTGCAGCGCTCGCTGGCGCATCCGGAACTCGCACCGCTCAAAGAGTGGTATGACGCCAATGCGCCGGCCCGAGATCGGTTATGATGTCGCGAATCGAGCGATGACGGCGGGGTCGGGCGAGACGATGATGCCGAAAAGCGCGATCGTGCTGGCAGCCGGTCTTGGTACGCGCATGCGGCCGCACAACGGCAATGTCCCGAAGCCGATGGTCACGATCGGCGGCAAGTCTCTGATCGATTATCCGCTCGACCGTCTCGCCGAGGTCGGCGTCGAGCGCGCGGTGGTGAACGTGCATTTTCTCGCGGACGCGCTGGAACGGCACCTCGCGTCGCGGCAGCGGCCGCGAATCGTCATCTCCGATGAGCGCCGAGCGCTGCTCGGCACCGGCGGCGGCATTGCCAAGGCATTGCCGGAACTGGGCGACGCGCCGTTCTTTCTCGTCAACTCCGATACGCTGTGGCTCGATGGCGTCAAACCCAATCTGGTGCGCCTTGCCGACGCCTTCGCAGCCGACGACATGGACGCCCTGCTGCTGCTGGCGCCGACGACCAACAGCATCGGCTATGCCGGTCGCGGCGACTTCGCCATGCTGCCCGACGGCCGTTTGCTGCGGCGCGCCGAGCGCGAAGTGGTGCCGTTTGTCTATGCCGGTGCGGCAATTCTTGCCCCGGCGCTGTTCGCCGATGCCCCCTCCGGCGCCTTCCCGCTCACGCTGTTGTTCGACCGCGCCGGCGAGACTGACCGGCTGTTCGGGCTGCGCCTCGAAGGCGTGTGGATGCACGTCGGTACCCCCGAGGCCGTCGCCGCCGCCGAGACGGCGCTCGCCGCCGTATCATAGAATCTGATAAGTCGTTGCGGCGATTCCCCGCGAACCCGACATGTTCCCACGATGGCCCCACGATGGCCCCACGCGTCTTCACTATTCCGGCGTCGGCGCGGTTTCTGCCGACGCTGATCGAGGCGTTGACCAGCGGCAAGCTTGGCTTTGCCGCTGCTCGCGATCCGCTCGCGCTGGCGCCGGCCACGCTCTATCTGCCGACGCGTCGCGCCTGCCGGCTGGCGCGCGACGCCTTTCTCGATATCCTGAAAGATGATGCCGCCATCCTGCCGCGCATCATCGCGATTGGCGATATCGACGAGGACGAGATTGCGTTTGCCGAAGCCGCATCGGGCGACATCGCGGCGGACGCGCTCGCTTTGCCGGAGGCTTTGGGCGGTCTTGAACGGCGCCTGCTGCTGACCCGGCTCGTCATGGAATGGGCCAAAGCATCCGACGTCCGCGGCGCGTACGGCACCCCGCTCGTCGCCCAGACGCCGGCGGCGGCTTGCGCGCTCGCCGACGATCTTGCCCGGCTCATCGACGACATGACGATGCGCGGCGTGTCATGGGACCGGTTCGACGATCTCGTGCCCGACATGTTCGATCCGTATTGGCAGCTGACGCTGAGGTTTTTGCAAATCGCACGCGAGGCGTGGCCCGCAGTCCTCGACGAACGCAAGCTTATGGAGCCGGCCGAGCGGCGCGACGCGCTGATCAAGGCCGAAGCCGCGCATCTTGCGCGCAAGACCGATGGCCCGGTGATTGCCGCCGGCTCGACCGGCTCGATCCCGGCGACGGCTGAATTGATCGCGACCATCGCACGCTTGCCTCACGGCGCCGTCGTGCTGCCCGGACTCGACACCGATCTCGACGAGGAATCTTGGCGGATGATCGCCGGCGAGCCCCCACCCTACCCTCCCCCGCTTGCGGGGGAGGGTAGGGTGGGGGCGGCGGCGCCGGGACATCCGCAATTCGCCATGCAGGCTTTGCTCACGCGCATCGGCATCGCGCGCGATGCCGTCGAGCGCCTGGCCGAGGCAAAAGGCCGCGAGCGGCTGGTGTCGGAGGCGCTACGCCCTGCGGCGTCGACCGACATTTGGCGGCAAACAGCCGCCGATCCGGCATTCGACCAGCACGCAGAGGCCGCGCTCAAAACACTCACGGTGATCGAAGCGGCCAACGCCGAGGAAGAAGCGCTCGCCATCGCGGTCGCGCTGCGCGAAGCGGTGCATGACGGCAAGACCGCTGCGTTGGTGACGCCGGACCGCGCGCTCGGGCGTCGCGTGCTCGCCGCGCTCGCGCGCTGGAATATTTCCGCCGAGGATTCCGGCGGTGATGCGCTTGCGGAAACGCCGGCCGGAATTTTTGCGCGGCTGGCCGCGGAGGCCGCGCTCGGCGGGCTTGCCCCGGTGACGCTGCTTGCCTTGCTCAAGCACCCGCTGCTGCGGCTCGGCTTGAGCGATCGGGAGCACGCCGTCGCCACGCTCGAACGCGCGATCCTGCGCGGGCCTCGTCCACGTCCCGGCACCGGCGGCTTGGCGCACGCGCTCAATACCTTCCGCACGACGCTCGAAAAATTCCATCGCCAGGAGCCGGTCGATCTGCATCCCTCCGATCCGCGCATCGATCTGACCGCCATCGAGCTTACCGCCGCCGCAGACCTCGTTGCCCGGCTCGCCGATGCGCTGGCGCCGCTCGAAAGCATCGGCAACAAGCCGCATCCGCTCAGCGACATCGCCGCACGCCATCGCGACGTGCTGGCCGCCCTGTTGCGCCCCCTCCCTACCCTCCCCCGCGAGCGGGGGAGGGTAGGGAGGGGGCAGGTCGCTTTCGCCGGTCCCGATGGCGCAAAACTCGCCGACGCGCTCGATGAACTGGCGACCAGCAAAGCCGCCGCTGGTCTGGTCGTGGCAGCGTCCGACTATGTCGAGCTGTTTGCCGCCGCCCTCGCCGGCCGCGTCGTGCGCCGGCCGTCCCGCCCCGGCATGCGCGTGCGCATCCTCGGGCTCCTCGAAGCGCGCCTCACCGAGAGCGACCGCGTCGTGCTCGGCGGCCTCGTCGAAGGGACGTGGCCGCCGGAGAGTCAAACCGATGCCTGGCTCAGCCGCCCGATGCGGCTCGCTCTCGGGCTCGATCTGCCGGAGCGCCGCATCGGCCTCTCCGCCCATGACTTCGCGCAGATGCTCGGCGCGAGCGAAGTGATCCTGACCCACGCCGCCAAGATCGCCGGCACCCCCACGGTTGCCTCGCGCTTCATGCAGCGCCTCGCCGCCGTTGCCGGCGCGCGCTGGCAGGCGGTCGTCAAGCGCGGCGACACTTACCTCGCCTGGGCGCGCGAACTCGACCGCCCGGAACGGCCGCCACGCTCGGCGCCGCAGCCCGCACCAAAACCGCCGCGCGCGGCACGGCCAAAAAGCCTCTCGGTGACCGATATCGAACACTGGCTGCGCGACCCCTATACGATCTACGCCAAGCACATTTTGCGCCTGAGGCCGCTCGACGCGGTCGATGGGTCGCCCGGCGCTGCCGAGCGCGGCACGATCATCCACGCCGCCATCGGCGAATTCACGCAGCTTTTCGCCAAAAAGCTGCCGGCCGATCCGGCGCGCGAACTCATCGCGCTTGGGCGGGCGCATTTCGCCGCGTTCGAAGATTTTCCCGACGCACAAGCATTCTGGTGGCCGCGCTTCGAGCGCATCGCGCGCTGGTTTGCCGGCTGGGAGACCGCGCGCCGTCCCACCATCACCGCGATCGCCGCCGAGATCCGCGGCGAGATCGACATCCCGCTCGCCGAAAGCACCTTTAAGCTGCGCGGCATCGCCGACCGCATCGAGCGCGGCACCGACGGCCGCTACGTCATCCTCGACTACAAAACCGGCGCCGCGCGGACCGAGAAGCAAGTGCGCACGGGGCTTGCCCCGCAGCTCACGCTGGAAGCCGCGATGCTGCGCAAGGGCGCCTTCAAGGAAATTCCCGCCGGCGCATCTGTCGCCGAGATCGTCTACGTGATGCTCAAAGGCGGCGAGCCTCCGGGCGAATGCAAGTCGATCGCGTTCAAGGAAGGCACACCCGACGGCCACGCCGATCATGCGTGGGAAAAACTTAGCGGCCTCGCCAGACGCTTCGACGACGAGAGCGTGCCCTATCGCTCGCTCGTTCATCCGATGTGGACAACGCATTACGGCGACTACGATCATCTCGCGCGCGTCAAGGAATGGTCGAGCACGGGTGGCGCGGGCGATGACGGCGGGGGCGGCGAATGAGAACGCCGAGCGACATCCCATCCGACGTACGGGAACTGCAGGGCGCGGCCTCCGATCCGGACGTTTCGGCATGGGTTGCCGCCAATGCCGGGTCGGGCAAGACCCATGTGTTGGTGCAGCGCGTGATCAATCTGCTGCTCAAGGGCGTGGAGCCCGAAAAAATCCTCTGCATCACCTTCACCAAGGCGGCCGCCGCCAACATGGCCAAGCGCATCTTTGACACGCTGGCCGGGTGGACCACGCTCGACGACGCCGCGCTCGATGAAGCCATTCGCGAGCGGTCGAGCGTGGCGCCCGACGCCCGGCGGCGGGCGCTGGCGCGGCGGCTGTTTGCGCGCGCGCTGGAAACGCCGGGCGGTCTCAAGGTGCAGACCATCCACGCCTTCTGCACGCAGCTTCTCCACCAGTTCCCGTTCGAAGCCAACGTCGCCGCGCGCTTTGCCGTGCTCGACGAGACCGAGCAAGCGCAGCTTCTTGAGCAATTGACTCTCACCGTCCTGCTCAAAGGCGCTGGCGCGCCCGACAGCGCTCTCGGCTGCGCGCTCGCTGTGGCCATGACGGCCGCCGCCGATCAAACGTTTCGCGATGTCGTGCGCGAAGCGATCGGCCAGCGCGACGCGATCAGCCGGTGGGTGATGAGCGCGGGCAGCGTGGGTGCGGCAATCGCCGCCCTGTCACACGCGCTCGACGTGGAGCCGAACGAGGGCCGCGAGAGCATCGACACGGAGTTTTTTGCAGGCTCCTTGATCGCGCCTTCGGACTGGCCTGCACTCGCCGCCGCCTTGGCGCAGGGCGCCAAGACCGATTGTGAGCAAGCTCGCCGCTTCAGCATGCTGACGGCGCTGTTCGGTTCCGAACGCGTCGAGACGTATCTCCAGATATTCTGTACGGGCGAAGGTGCCCCGCGCAAATCCATCGTGACGAAGGCGATCAAGGACGTGGGCCTGGTCGAACGTCTATGCGCGGAGCAGGAGCGCGTGGTCGCTCTTCTCCAGCGGCGCCGCGCCGTCGCCTGCCGCGATCGCAGTGCTGCGCTTTTCACCGTCACTTATGACCTGCTGACACGGTATCAGAACGAGAAAGAGCGCCGCGGCCTCGTCGATTACGACGACCTCATCGACAAGACGCTTGATCTGCTTCGCAACGTCGATGCTGCCTGGGTCCATTACAAGCTCGATCTCGGAATCGATCATCTGCTGATCGACGAGGCGCAGGACACCAGCAAGAAGCAATGGGAAATTGTGCGCCGGCTTGTCGCCGAGTTCACCGCGGGCGCGGGAGCGCGATCCGCCAAGCGCACCATCTTCGCCGTCGGCGATGAAAAGCAGTCGATCTACTCGTTCCAGGATGCCGCGCCGAAGGAGTTCGCGGAAATGCGGCGCCATTTCGAGATCGCGCACAACAACAGCGAACTCAGATTTGTCTTCCGCGAGCTCAAGCACTCATTCCGTTCGGGCGAGAGCGTGCTCGGCGCCGTGGACGAAGTGTTCAAGAGCAAGGACATCGCCGCAAGCGTCACCTCGGATGCCGGCGGTTTTCCGCCGCACATCGCCTTGCCCGATGCGCCGCCCAGCGTGGTCGAGATCTGGGAGCCGATGAAACCGGACGAACGGCGCGAGATCGAAGGTTGGGACGCGCCGTTCGATAAGATGAACGAGACGAGCCCGCGCGTAAAACTCGCACGACAGATCGCGCGCACGGTGCGAGGGCTGGTCGACAGCCGGGAGCCGGTCGGCATGGAGCGCCGCGCTGTGCGGTACGGCGATGTTTTGGTTCTGGTGCGCCAGCGCGGACCGCTGTTCGAGGCGATCATCCGCGCGCTGAAGAACGAAAATGTCGAAGTTGCCGGCGCCGACCGGCTGGTGCTCACCGAGCATATCGCGGTGATGGACCTCATGGCGCTCGCCGACGCGCTGCTGTTGCCGGAGGACGATCTTGCGCTCGCCACCGTGCTGCGCAGTCCCTTGTTCGGCTTCGAGGACGAAGATCTGTTTGCGATTGCGTGGGACCGCGGCCGCTCGTCGCTGCGCGCGGCGCTGGCGCGCAAAGCCGGCGAGCGCGAACAGTTCGCGGCGGCCGCCGCGCGGCTCGATGAACTCGCCTTGGCCGCGCGGCGCGAGACGCCGTTTGCGTTCTTCGCGGCAATCCTGGGCGCTGGCGGCGCGCGGCGGCGCTTGCTGTCGCGGCTGGGCGCGGAGGCGAACGACGCGCTCGACGAGTTTGTCAATCTCGCGTTTGACTATGAGCGGCGGCAGACGCCTTCGCTTCAGGGGTTTGTCGCCTGGCTGCGCGAGGCGCGCGCCGAGGTCAAGCGCGACATGGAGATCGCGCGCAACGAAGTGCGCGTCATGACCGTGCACGGCGCCAAGGGCCTCGAAGCGCCGATCGTCATTCTCGCCGACACGATGACGCAGCCCGCCGGCCCGCGGCCGCCGCGGCTGCTTGAGCTGTCGGGCGGCGCCGTGATCTGGACCGGCCGCAAGGATGACGACGTGCCGCGCGTCGCTGCGGCCCGCGACGCTGCGCGCGCCGAAGCCGAGAATGAATATCGCCGGCTGCTTTATGTCGCCATGACGCGCGCCGCCGACCGGCTGATTGTTTGCGGCGCCGATGGCGTTCGGGCGCGGCCGAAAGGGTGCTGGTACGATCTTGTGCGCGAGCCGCTTAATTCGTTCCTGGTCGAGGAAGATGACAAAGAAGGCAAGGTTTTGCGGTATCGCAAGCCCACGACCAGCGATGTCGCCGAGTCTGCGCCGCCCGCCGCAGGTCCGGCAGCAGGTCCGGCAAAAACCGATCGGCGCGCGCTTCCGTTGTGGCTGCGGCAGCCGGCTCCCGCCGCAGCGCCGCTCGCGGCGCCGCTTTCGCCCGCCTCGGCTTTTGACGAGGAGATCGGCGGGTTTTTTTCGCACGCGCCGGGCTCTGCCGCAGATCGCCGTAAGGCGCTGGAGCGTGGGCGCTTGGTGCATCGGCTGATGCAGTCGTTGCCCGATATTCCACCGGAGCGCCGCAACGACGCCATCGAGCGCTATCTCGCGAATGCCGCCGCGGATTTTCCCGCCGTTGAGCAGGCAGCGATCGCGAGACAGGTCCGCGCCATCCTCGATGACCAGAACTTTGCCGAACTCTTTGCGCCGGGAAGCCGGGCCGAGGTGCCGATCGTCGGTCGCATCGCCAACGAAGGCGCCGCTCCGATCGCCGTCGCCGGGCAGGTGGATCGCTTGGCCGTCGTGGGCGATGCCGTCCTGATCGCCGACTACAAGACCGATCGCATTGTGCCGCGCCGGCTCGACGAGGTGCAGCCCTATGTCACCCAACTCGCGCTTTACCGCGCGGTGCTGTCGCGCATTTATCCGGGAAAAGCCGTGCGCGCGGCGCTCCTCTTCACCGAGGGGTCCCACCTGATGGAAATCCCCGCCGCGGCCATGGATAAGGCGCTCGCGGCGCTCCGGTCGCGAGGTCACGCTCCGGTGAAGGTCCCTTGACGCGCTGGGGGCTGGTTCATACGTTCAGCGGCCCCGGGGCTGCCGATTCTTTCGAAAAGACGAGGTTTTCTATGGTCGACAAGGTGACGGACGCGACGTTCGATCAGGACGTGCTCAAGGCGAGCGGGCCCGTGGTCGTTGATTTCTGGGCGGAGTGGTGCGGCCCGTGCAAGATGATCGCCCCCGCGCTCGAAGAGATTTCCAAAACCCTCAACGGCAAGGTGAAGATCCTCAAGCTCAACGTCGACGAGAACCCCGGCACAGCGGCGAAGTTCGGCATCATGTCGATCCCGACGCTGATGCTGTTCAAGGACGGCCAACTCGCCTCCCGTCAAGTCGGCGCCGCTCCCAAGCAGAAGCTGGAGCAGTGGATCGCCGGCTCGGTTTGAGGCGCGGTTTCCCTCATCCGCTCGTCCCCGCGAAAGCGGGGACCCAGTTCTTCTACCGTAGCAACGACGTGGCCCTCTGGATTCCCGCTTTCGCGGGAATGAGCGGGCGGGGCTTCAATGCCTAAAATGTCTTGTCCCGGTGAACACCATGGCGATGCCATGCTCGTCGGCGGCCTTGATCACCTCGTCGTCGCGCACTGAGCCGCCGGGCTGGATCACCGCGGTCGCGCCGGCCTCGATGGCGACCAGGAGGCCGTCGGCGAACGGGAAGAACGCGTCGGAGGCGACCACCGATCCCTTGGTCGCAGGCTCCGCAAGCCCGGCCTGTTTCGCGGCGTCCGCGGCCTTGCGCGCGGCGATGCGCGCGGAATCGACGCGACTCATCTGCCCGGCGCCGATGCCGACGGTGGAAGAGTCCTTCGCGTAGACGATGGTATTCGATTTGACGTGCTTGGCGACGCGGAAGGCGAAACGCAGGTCGCGCAACTCGGCATTGGTCGGCGCGCGTTTGGTCACCGGCTTCAGGTTCATGTCGTCGACCACCGCGTTGTCGCGCGACTGCACGAGGAGCCCGCCGGCGACGGTCTTGGCGGTCAAGCCGGCCGCGCGCGGATCGGGCACGCCACCGGCGAGCAGGAGCCGCAAGTTTTTCTTGGCGGCGACGATGGCGATCGCGTCCTCGGTCGCGTCCGGCGCAATGATGACTTCAGTAAAAATCTCCGTGATGGCGCGCGCCGCTTCGGCGTCGAGCGTCCTGTTGAGCGCGACGATGCCGCCGAATGCCGAGACCGCATCGCAGGCCAGCGCCTTGCGATAGGCATCGCGCAGATTTTCGCCCTCGGCGACCCCGCACGGATTGGCGTGCTTGATGATGGCGCAGGCCGCCGTGCGGACGGGATCGAATTCGGCCACGCATTCGAAAGCCGCGTCGGTGTCGTTGATGTTGTTGTAGGAGAGCTGCTTGCCCTGGACCTGGCGCGCGGTCGAGACGCCGAAGCGCAGATCCGGCGTGCGATAGAAAGCCGCCGACTGGTGCGGGTTCTCGCCATAGCGCAATGTCTCGATCAGCCGGCCGCCGAAGGCCCGATAATCGGGAGCCGGGTCCGCAAGTTGGCCGGCGAACCAGTTGGCAATCGCCGCGTCGTAGGCGGCGGTGCGCGCAAAGGCTTTGGCTGCGAGCCGGCGGCGCAGCGCAAGCGTCGTCATGCCGCCGTGCCGAGCAAGCTCGCCAAGCACCGCGGCGTAATCGCCGGCATCGACCAATACCGCGACATCGTCATGGTTCTTCGCCGCGGCGCGGATCATGGCCGGGCCGCCGATGTCGATGTTCTCGATGCAGGTTGCAAAATCGGCGCCGCGCGCCACGGTGTCCTCGAACGGGTAGAGATTGACCACCAGAAGATCGATCGGATGGATATTGTGCGCGCGCATCGCTTCGACGTGCGCGGGATTGTCGCGCATGGCGAGCAAGCCGCCGTGGACGGCCGGATGCAGCGTCTTGACGCGGCCATCCATCATTTCGGGAAATCCGGTGAGCTCGCCGACGTCGCGCACGGTGAGGCCGGCATCGCTCAGCGTCTTGCGCGTGCCGCCGGTCGAAACCAGCTCGATGCCGTAGCCGGCGAGCGCGCGGGCGAATTCGATCATCCCGGACTTATCGGAGATTGAAATGAGGGCGCGCAATGCGCGGCGCAGGTGCTCGGTCATGCCTAACCTGTCATGCTCCGCGAAGGCGGAGCATCAAGTATCCACCGCGCAGTGTCGTGCGACGGATATTAACTCCTCCTTCTGTGATTACTGGGTCGCCCGGTCAAGCCGGGCGATGACAATACGAACACGTCGCGATACTACAGTGGCAGCCTCGGCTCGTCTTCGCGCATGCGGCGCGTGGCGGCGACGGTCGCGAGAGCAGCGGAATTGTTCTGCTGGAACGTCCAGAGCACGCGCGGTGTGGCGCGCGCACGGCCGTGGATGACCATCTGCACCGTGCGGCGCGGGCCTTCGATTCCGGCGAGATAGACGCTGTCTTCGAGTTCCACGCGATCCTCGTGGGCGCTAAAGGTCCATACTTCCTTGTTCGGCATCATCAGCATGACGCCGTGGCCGTCGGTGAGCCGCGTCACCTTGATCGAAGGATGCAGGTGGAAGCGCACCGCAAACTGGTCATGGCCGGGGCGGATTTGCGGGGCGCCGTCGGCGGCAAGGAACATGTCCTCGCCTTCGAACCGCGTGCCGTCGGCCGCCAGCACCAGCGTGCGCTCGTGCAAAATGCCGTAGCGGTCGGCATAGCCGTCGTGCGCCGCGCGCAGCACGATTGCATCGGGGCGATCCTCGCGGGTCACGGCCACGTGGCTTGGGCCGCCGAGCATCGGCGAGCCGCCCAGCAGACGCCGGAATGCCGCCGTTTCGACGAAACGCGCCGAGGACGCCGCGTTGAACGTGACCGTCGAATGCGCCGCGGTCGAACGCGAGAACCGCCGCCAATCGTCGCGTGCGGTCGGCGGCATGCCGCAATTCACGACGATGAGGCTCTGCTTCGGGGAAGAAAATTCGAACGACAGGCAGCCGGCATGCGCTTCGAGACTCATCTCGATCGGCGGCGCGCCGCCGGTATCCATGATCAGCACGCCGCCGCCGGCTTCGAGGCGTTGATAAGCGGAATACGGCGCATTGGACAGCGGAGCGCCGCGAGTCTCGTCATAGGCCAGCAGCGTCAGCAGCTGTTCGGCCGGCGTCGCCCCCATGCCGTTGAAATGCGCAAACGTTCCCTCGGAGTGGCGGAAGAAGCGCAGCATCGGCATCATGCGGTCGATGGCGTTGAGCAGCGCTTGCGGCGGCGCGATGTTGCGCGATGCGAACGCCTGGCGCAGCGGCAGCAGTTCGAGCAGTATCTTGATGATCGCTCCGGGGTCGCGGCCGACGTGGCCGCCGTCGGGAAGGATCTGCCGCTCGATTTCAGTTTTCAGGCGCTCGGTCGCGGACTTGATATGGCGCGCCTGGCCGGCGATGCAGAGCGCGGCGTAGGTCAGCGCGATCACGGCCTGCATATGGGCCACGCCGCGACGCGCATCGCCGGCGGTGTGGCGCAGATAACGCACCTGGCGGACCAGGCTGCGCAGGAAGCGCCGGTAGAAGCGCACATCCGCGTCTTGCAAAACCAGAGTCGCCTGGCTGAGCCACGAGATGATGCGCCGCGACAGCACGTCGGGGCGCCAGGCAACAGGATGCCACGAACCCTGCAGCGTGATCCATTCATCCACCAGCGCGCGCGCATTGGCGCGGGTGATGCCCGATTCGGCGGCGCGCAGGTGGCGTAGCCAGCCGAAGCCCAAGAGCGCCGCCGCCCAGTCGTCGGATGGCGGCTCCATTTCGAAAACCGAGCGGCCGTCGCAAACCACGACCTTGCCGGCAAAGGCGAAGCGGCCGGAATAGATTTCAGTCGCGCGCGTGGCGTCGGCGGTGCGCAAGTCCTGCGGCGCGATCAGGAGGCGGTCGGCCTTGAGCGGCGGCAGCGGCCAGCGCAGCAGCGGATGGCCGTTGAGCCGTCCGGCGGCGCGCCGCAGCCCGCCGCGCAGCAGAAGCCATGACAGCTTCGCATTATTGCCAACTGAAACGCCCGCCATCGACGCGTTCGCCCCTCCTTGGGCGCGGCTGCGCTACGCCCGTCGCACCATATAACGGAACCCCGGGCGGACGGCCAACGAACGTGTAAATATATGAAATTCTATCGTTTTTCGAGCCGCGCGGCATAGAAGCCATCGACGCCCGCGAAGCGCGAATCAGCATCGGGAAGATGGCAGGGCAGCGTCCGCAGGTCGCCGTCTTTGGTGATGAACTCGCCTTCACCAAAAACTTCAGACGCGGCGATCGGCGCCCGCCGCATGCTTTGCTCGCGCGCGAGCAGATCGGCGATGATGTCCTCGCCTTCTTCGGGCTCGAGCGAACAGGTGCAATAGACCAGCGTGCCGCCAGGTTTCGTCAGGGCGACTGCGCGCTCGATCAGCCGGCGTTGCAACGCGGCGAGTGCGGTAATGTCGGAGGCGCGCTTGAGCCACGGCACATCCGGGTGACGGCGAATGGTACCGGTCGACGAGCAGGGCGCATCGAGCAAGACGGCGTCGAACGGTTCTGCCGTCCACTCCGCAACATCCGCGCAAATCAGCTCGGCATCGAGCGCCAGCCGGGTGAGATTGTCGCGCAGCCGCTTCAGCCGCGCCGGCGCG
>Ga0181536_10004079_pt1 | contig 15636 bp, 18 predicted proteins | sample PEATcosm2014_Bin_41_FD_121105 | JGI IMG/M metagenome (GOLD analysis project Ga0181536, IMG submission 121105) | Peatland microbial communities from MTU Mesocosm Facility, Houghton, MI, USA - PEATcosm2014_Bin17_60_metaG | ecosystem: Environmental > Terrestrial > Soil > Wetlands > Peat | place... | reverse complement strand
TGCTGGTGGGGCGCTCAACGGGGAAGTCAATGCGAGTGTAAGCCCGGTGTCGGTCTTCAACTGTAATACCGGCATGGCCCCGCCCGCTTCAATTGGAACAATCAGACCTTGCAGAAAGGCGGCAAGGTTCCCGTCGAGGACTGGTAGCCAGCCGGTCGCTTCCGCGGTCAACTCCGGCCACTCGTCAAAGTCAGGCTGTGCCTCTGCCCACCAGATGCGCGCCGGGCCACTCGGGCTTCCGCCTTGGAATTCATGGCCGATGAGTGGAACTGAGAAGGCGAATGGAACCGGAGTCTTCACCCCTGCTGGCGTATTCGCGGTCAATGTCACGGTTGCGCCGTCTGAAGACACGAAGGGGATCTCAACATCTTTCCCGCCCGTGTCCATCGGAACCGTCATGCCGCGCATGTACTTCGGCTTGTTGGTCCCGAAGTTCATCCACGGGCCGGCAGCCTGACTCATCTCCGGCCATGCTTCACATTCCCATACCGCCTCTTGCGGCCAGATCCTCAATGGGCACGCCACGTCAGGGAGAAACTGCATTTCGTGGGCTACGATGGGCGGGTTGAAATCGAGCGGCACTGGCGTCTTGACGTTGAGAACGGTCTGGGCTGAGAATGGAACGGAGGCTCCATCTGATGATGCCATGTGGAACGTGGCAATCTTTCCTCCGGTCTCTACCGGAACCGTTACCCTTCGGGTGTATTTCGCCGCTGAACTTCCGCCGTTGATCCAAGGGGTTGCTTCCTTCAGAAACTCCGGCCACGGGTCGAAGATCCATAGCGCCTCATTCAACCACATGCGGCACAATCCATCTGGCACGATCTGAAGCTCGTGGGCTACGATAGGGACCGAGAACGCCATCGGCACTGGAGTCTTCACGGCGGCCGGCGTAGTGAACGGCCCCAAGGTTTCCGTGCCACCGTCAGAGGTATTGAAGGTCAGGCTTACCGGCTCTCCGTCGGTGTCCATGGGAAGCACCAGGGCCAGCAAATATTTCGCTCCAGGCGCCCCGCAGTTCAGCCATGGACTTGGAGCTATGGAAAGTTCCGGCCACAGTTCCCTACTCCATTCGATTTCCCCGAATTTCTTCCAGAGTACGAGGTCTTGAGGTTCATCTCGCACGAGTTGAGCGACGAACGGGGTTACGAAGTCGTACTGAATTTTCGTCTGCCCATCGTGCTGAATCGTTCCGTTCGCGGGGCCTCCGGTGTAGTCATGGAGTGCTTTGGTTTCCGCGTCTCGGATTCCTAATGCCTTCGGCTTGTTGAAGGTGTCCGCTTGCAGCTTGAATCCCAGGTAGTAGAAGGCCATGGATTATCCCCAATCCCCCGCGCGGTCTCCCGTGATTTCAGGTTGCGGTAGTGCGGATACGCCCCACCGGAACAGTTTGGTTGGAGCCACTTGCGATCTGAAGTCGTCGCTCCATGAAAGCAAAAGTCCGAGGGACTTCCCGGTGAACTGCTTCCCTACGCTGATCGGCACTCCCGCGCGCGGACCTTGCGGAACATTCACAGTCCCGCTCGGAATTGGTGCCATCTGAGACATCGGGGTGACTTGAATCCCCGCTCCTGCTGCCGGTAAGCAATCCAGGTACGTGTCGCCCCACTCGGGCTGCGCTCGGTCGTCCCCACCGTCCCATTCAAAGGTGGAAACGAGGCAGACGATGGGAGTTGCGTTATCGTTGTGAAGGTCTTGCTGCTGCCATATCCTTCCCTGGCTGTCTCCCATGACGGCCAGTGGGTTCGCCGCCGGCGGCCATGCCAACGCTCCAGACTGTTGCGGAACGCTGTAGTGAACCGTCATCCTGTCGTGGTACTCGTCGCGTGACCAAGAGCCGGTTTGGAGATCCAACACCAGGGTTCTGTTGGCACCGTCCGCATCTTGATAGTCCGCGTAAAGGAATTTGTTCGCCACTGATAGGCGGAATGATGCCACCCGAGAATAGTCTGGGGCGTGGAATGTGTCGCCTTCTCTTGAGACATCGGAACCTGGAATACCTTCATGCGCGAAGAGTGGATAAAGATCGGTTTTCGATGTCAGATCCTCGTAGGCTCCGCCCGCTGTGGCCGCGATGCAGTCCTTTGCCCAAAAGTAGACCTTTTGCCCGTCGCTGCAAATACCGTGAGGTGCGGCAAGAGCACGCCCTACGTCGCGTCTCAGTGTTGTGTAGTTTCCGGTTGAACCCAACAGGAATGACGGGTAGATCGCCCACCAGCGATCCGTCGAAGATACCATCGTCACGGCGCCGAGTTGCGCTCCACCGATCAATGGCTCGGATGGCGGAGATAATTCGTTTGTGTTCTCGGAAGGAACTGAATCGAAATTGAAGGATGCTGACTCGTACAACGTACCTGGGCGGAGTGGATCTCCCATCCCGAATAGGGTCCCATATTCATCTGGTCCGACCAAGTAGGGAAGGATCTGACACGCGACATCCGGCTCCAGCACCGAGAACTCGGTGGCGGTCGCAGAACCGACACACTCCTCAATCTCGAACAGATACGATGTGGCGCTCAAAGAGACAGGCCGCGATCTCAGCGTAACCGTATCGACGTTAGCCAACGTCAGGAGAGTTCCCGGCAACCATCGCAAGATATTAGAGGGCCAGACGGTTGGGCCAGTTACAGTGACCCACGTTCCCACCGCAGTAATCGTCGTCCCAACTCCCGCAGACACCTTGAATGGAACGTCGATTGAGGGCCATGGCTCAAAGTTATCCGTGTTCAGTACGGCGGCGTCTGTGAGCGCGTCATCGAAATAGGTGTCTGTGAAATCGCTCCCGACCGATACGGTTCCAAGGTAGCGGAAGGATGTCAATGAACCTCCGTAGCGGTACACGTCCAGCAAATCCACTTGCGGATCGGTGAATGCCAGGGCCGAGGTCTTCACCAGAACCGACTGCCTACGTGGGCTGGCGCTGCTCCGTTCATCGGGGCAGGGGTTCCCTTGCGCTCCGGTGGTGCTGGAACGGGGCACGGCCCGATAGCGGTACGGAATGCCGGTGTCTCCGATATCCGGCCCCGATCCTCCGCCCACCCATAGGCTGCCGACGCCTGTTATGCAAGTTCCCCCCGTGACGATTTCAACCCGAAAGCCGTAGCAGTACTCCAAGCTCCCGTTCAATGCGCTGATCGGGAAATGGATCTCAACAATTTCTCCAGCCAATAGAAGCGGGGCCAAACTCGCTCCGGTGATGCTATAGGTCAAAATTGAGGTAGTGTAGTCTGGCGTGGATTTTCCGATGTCGAAAATGAGGTTGATGGTCGTTACCGCCGCGATATTATTTAACAGCAAAACGACGTGGATGTAATCGTCTTGGGTGTACTTTCGGAACAAATTGGATGCGCTGAGAGTCTGGCTGAGTGTCCCTGTGCCGCTGGTTACCGAGGAAAGAACATCGGGAACCGCGACGGAATCGCCGGGAGACACCGCCCCATAAACTACAATGGCAAGCACCCCGGTTATCGCTTCAGTCGCCGCGTGCGTGCCTGCCGTCGAACACTCGAATGCACAGGTTCCATTTTCTCCTTTTATGACCGAGAGGACAAGAACCGTTTCTGTCCCAAGCGTTACCAGCGATCCGCGTCCGATGGTATCGGAAAGATCCACTGAGGGAACCACCATGCACTTTCCGGCGGTTCCAGAGTAGTATTGAATCGCCGTGATGGTGCAGGTGTCGCATGGATTCCAGACTTCTTCAATCGGATAGGTGTGTGCGCTTGCGAACGTCGCCAGCATCCCCGGAGAGTAGTAAGGTATCGTGACTTGGCAACTCAACCGCGTGTCTACGACCGGATCGGCAATCACCGCCGCGCCTACGGTGTCGTTCAAAACCGCTCCGTCCGAAAGCGCACCTGCTGTACCTGCCGCTGTCCAGTCAGCCGCCGCCTGATAAAATGTCGTGAATGCAGGCGCTTCCGTGGACGCGTCAAGCGCCGCTTGCGGCTCCGCAATACCCACCTTCGAGGCCACCACGTTGCCGCTTGAGTCGGGGGCCGAGAGTTTCTGGTAATCGGCTCCGTTGGTAATGTACATCCACGCTTGCGGTGAAGCACTGGGCCGGAACGGGATCATGCAGACGCCAGCCTGATTGGATGTTGCCAGGGTCGCTACCAAGTCGCCTGTATCCAAGTACACCTTGTCGTTGCTGAGATGCGCGAGAAATCGAGGCTTCCCGTCCGTCCCTAATGTGGCATAGGAGCCGATGTCGGTTACAGCGTGAGCATCGCCAGTGTCAAACAGGAGCACGTAGCCCGGTCGCGTCTGGAGTGAGTTATCCGAAGCGGCCCGGATGTTCTGCAAGATCACATACTTGTCCGGCTGCATCGCATCGGCAGGCGAGCGGAGGTCTACTCCCTTGCAGGCGAATTTGAACCCAGGCGGCCGCTGGTAGTTCATCCGGTCGCCTCCGGTTTCTTGCTCGAATACACTGGGTCGCGTTGCGCCTGTAACTGAGACAGTTCCGACATTTGTTTTGAGAAGTAACCCATCTCGCTCAAACGGCTATTGTACAATGACGCGGCCCGAAGGAATGCTTGATATAGAGGCACGGTGGAAAGGAACTCCGCGCCGCCGAGTTTCACGCTGGCGAGATGATGCGCGTAGCCGAGCATCGCATCGTATTGGTCGCGCGGAATTTGAAGGGGATCACCCGCTGCTGATGGTACGGGCTGATTCTGAACCACGCTCAAGGTTGCCGAGTACCCGGTGCTTGAATCCGGCGCGGGACCGAAGGCGACAAGGTTCAAGCCGGCGACATAGACCGTCTCCGGTTGCCCCGGCGCCGCGGCCTGCCATCCCGCGTCGAAGTCATCCCCGTTGCGAATCGCATCCACGCCGATGGGCTTCCCATTCAGCTTCGCCGAGAGTACGCATGGCGCATCGCTCAACAGGCCGATGCCTTCCTCGAATCGTTGACGGCAGTACTTCTCTCGGAGTGGATCTTTGGCAAGCGATTCTTTAGCGAAGAGGTCTGCAAGCGCACCCCACTTCTCCACCCAGGCCCAATCGTCTGGCACTGAAAGCGTCGTGGCCGCCGTCGTGCTCAAAGATCCATCGCTATTGGCGCTCAGGACCTCCAGGAGAGCGGCGCATGGGCTGGTCCTGTCGAGACGTATGCCTAACGGTGGATCGGCGCTCTGAAGCCATGCGGAGGGCACTCCCTGGGGTGCTGTAGTCCAACTGGCGTCGAAGGACTCTAGGGTGAAATCGTCCGACTGCTCAAGAGGCTTGACTGTGAAAGCCGCGGGTTGGGGCAACCAGGCCACCCGGCGAATCACCAAGGTGGAATCGGGCAGGATGATCCGACCCGGAGTGCAAGCCACAGTTGACCGGGTGAGCGTGCAGAAGGTCGTACCCAGTACGGCATCGTGCGCCCGTTCCAAAGCGTCGAGGATGTCGGCTACGGTGAACTGATTTGAACCCGTCCACGAGAGTGGGTAGGAGTCTGTCAGAGGTTCGAGGAGGTGATATTCAATGAGGGTAGCGAGGAGGTTGTCTGTCGTCGTGAACGGGCGTGGTGTATTGGTTTGCGCGGTGAGGTCGTAGAACCATGTGTTCGTTTGGAGGTTAAACGAAAGTTCCCCGCGCCAGAATCCAGTGAGAGCGTTCCATGTTTTCAGGGCTTCAACGATGTAGGCTTGGAGTTCAGCGGGCGTCCAGAACTGCTGGTTGGCGTCAGAACCAAGGTAGAGCCTTCCTTGCAATGCTGCGATGGCTTGCGCCAGAGTCACGTAACTGTATGTGTTTGGCACTCATCCCACCTCTCGCAACCTCAAGTCATTGCGCCGGCCGCCAACGTGAAACTGCTCACAGAACTGGCATCGGTAGATGTCGAAGGCGCGGTGAAACTGCTTGTGCATCGTTCGCGCCGCCCGCTTCGCCGCCTTCCATGTTTCGTAGGGAATCTTCCCTTCGCATCCGGTGTGAAACTCAGGTACTTCGGCAAGATTCACCTTCCGCGCTAGAGCTTCGGCGATAGAGCCAGGGAGCAGGTCAGTACCTCTTTCGCGGGCCTTTCTCGCCCGCCCGTCGGGCCTTGGACAGAAGGATCGCAACCCGCTGCTTGTTGGCCGCCTTCTTCCCCTTCTTGCGTCGGGTCTTCGCCAGCACGCGCGGGGGTTTTTTCTTTAGCTCATGGCCCGCCGCTTCGAGAGCTTCTCTTGAAGGCATTGGGCCTCACCATAACGGGAGCAGGAACCCTAGAACGAAAAACAGCATGGCGGCGATGAACAACGCCGAGTGATAGCCCGGCACGTTCTGCGGGGTTGGCCCCCACCACTGACGGTAGGTAATCAGCGAAATCACCAACAGAATCGCTGAAATCAGCCAGCAAACAAACTGTGACGAATGCATACCTTTCTCCTCTCGCCCGTTATCCCGAGCGCACGGTTACTTTCGTTTTTCTTCTTTCAACGTGACCTGGATATCCGTTATGGCGTCGTGCATGGCCGTCATCCGATCATCCAGTTTTTGAGTCCACAGATCGCGTTTCGTCTGCCCATCTGTCAGGGCGTCCAGCTTCGCCATAACCTGCGCTTGGTTTTCATAGACTGACTGGAGGGTCTGAGTCTTGGCCCCTAAGTAGAAGGCCATACTGATGATTGCCACAAGGCTAATGCTGGTGCTGATAATCAATGGCCGGTGACCGTTCAGGTTTTCCATCACTCTACTCCCGGACTTGCTACGCCAGCAATGGCGTTGTAATAAGCTGAAAACGCTCCTACTGCCCCCTTCCATTGTCGCACAGCTACCCAGTTGTCAACGAGTTCCCTGTCATCCTTTCGGTATTCATGCCAAAGACGGGTGTACTCTGCTTTTGCAATCCCCATCAGGAATCGGAAGTCTGGTCCTGCGTTGCGCGGGTTGTCGCCCTTGTTCGCTTCGGCCCATTCATAGGCTTTCACCTTGGCGAGTTCCACAACGCAGTCTTCACCGATCACTGAAGGCAAGGTGTCTGTATCGTCCGACAGATCCGCGCCGCGCCGGATGCCATAGATGATGTACGGTAGCTGATACTGGGGCTGGCCCCACAGTTCAAACAGCATCCAACCGAACGTAGGGCTGGCCGGGTTGTTGTCTGGCATGAATGGGACTACGTGAGTGGGTTGCCTGTAGTTCTGCCGCTGCCGGTCCTGCTCGTCAATCCATCCCCGGTTCCGGGTGGTTACGAGTTCCCAGTTGTTGATGGTGTCTCGGACTGTCAGGAAAGCCCGGAAGTCCTGAAATGGGGCCGGGTAGTAGCACTGCATGATTGAGTACGCGGAGCCGGTCGCGGATGCTTCACAATAGGGCCTATCCAGCGTGGCTGTATTCGTTCCGTCCCATCCCCAGATGTTGTAGATGGTGTTTACGTCGATACGGAATTGGCGGGCGGTTACAGGGCTTGGCACTAAGCCTATGGCGTTTATGAGCGCGGCTGCCGCCGCGTCAAATACGACCGTGTTTTGTCCCTGGGTGACTGTGACCGTACCGCCCGTGATGAGAGATGGCGTGAACCAGCAGGACTCAAAAAGCTGGAAAGACCAAATGTTCTTTCTTCGGATGTCTCTCCACGCCCGGTTGATGAAGGTTTTACATAGGGCTTGGGGGATCTTCGGTACTACGCCGTGAAGTTCTTTGTACAGGTCAATGTATGGCACGGCGCACCAGACCCTTTCCGGCCTAGCCGCCGATCACCCGCAACCGAATGAACTCCGCGGTGAGTACCGTTTGGGATGTGACTTCGTTATTGTCCGACACGTTGTACCACTTGAGCACGACATTGACGCTGCCACTGGCTCCGGCCACGCCCTGCCCGATGGGATAGAACACCTTGACGTAGTACGTGCCGCTCGTGGTGGAATTGAATGAGAGGCCGTCGGCTTCAATGTAGTCGATCACCCCGCCACCGTTCAGGTGGGCGATGTCGAAGGTTTCTCCCCCCGTCGCGTAAAGCGCGGGGCCAGCGTGCTGAAGCACCCACTCTTGGCGCCCGCCGTGGGGAACCGGATATCCTGGTAGAACTTGATCCGCCATAATGGTCTCCTTAGTACCCGATGCACGTGTAACGGAATGTGTCGGTGTTGGTGTTTGGCCCAGTGAAAGTCACGGCACTGCCTGATACGTATCCGGCGGTAAGCACTCCGATGTTGGTGGCGATGGTGGTTACGTCCTGGGCCGTACAAGTGTAGCTGCTCGCGCTGGTGAAGGCTGGACTCATGCCGGTTACCTGGAACGTGGAAGGGGTGTTGCTTACCAGCAAGCCGATTCCTTGAACCACTTTCAGAGTACTGCTGATATTCGTCGCGCCGCAAGCCGCGGTAGATCCGCAAGTCTGAGCCACTGCACCTGACACGGTAATGGAGGCGTCGGGAAGGGTGATGTTTCGCGCCCCCGTCGCCGCGCCAATGAACTTGAAATTGTTGCTCGCGGGAGTACCGGATGATCCAGCCAGCCACAAGTATTGCCACGGCAGAGAAGCCGTTCCCAGGCTCACCGTTCCAGCGGCGCTCGGGTTCATTGTCGTGACCGCCGATCCTGAACTTGTCGAGGCTGCGTTCGTCCACGTCGATCCGCTTTGAAGTGGCAGAACCACACTGTTCGGGTATCCGTTCCCGTCTGTCTCAATGAACGCCATGATCGTATCGCCGGCGGCGGCGGCCGTTCCGATGGTCTGTGTTACCGCCACGGTCCCGCTGCTGTTTGCAAACAGGATGTTACAGGCGCCGAAATTGGGATACGTGCAATCGTTCTCCGATGCCGCTGTAGCTGCGCTGCCAGCCGCCACTGCGACCGCATGGCCTCCGTTGTTGACCGTTCCGGCTGTCCAGTAGGCTTTAGCGGACTTCGCCACGGCGTAAACCGTAGGCGCCCGGAAAGTGCCGGGATTGGTGGTCTGGGCTATCAGAGCAGCCATGCCCACGAGGAGCGCGAATGGTAGTAAAATCTTGAGGGTTCTCATTTCAGTTCTCCGTAAAATTTCGGTTGTCGTAGGCTTCCGGGTAACGTCTTTGACAATACCCTCGGCCCGCCATCGCTTCGACTTGAGCGAGCTTGTCGGGATCATCCCGAAGCGCGAGCGCAGCCATGCTTCGACCGCGCTCCGCAGCTTCGGCGTATTCTGCCGGTGTCATCGTCGCCCTGAAGTCTCCCATTTCCATGTTCGGTTACCAGCGGAACATCCGGTTCATCCGCATGTCCACCGTCGAAGTGGTTGCGGCGGCCGGCAATCCAACGGCATCTCCGAGATACCGTTGAAGCATCTGGCCGATCTGGGTGAATGACGGCGCTCCGCCTCCGTCCAAAACGTCGGCCCGGCCCGCAGCGTCCGCAGCCGCATAAACGGGGCACCCGTCCGTGGGCACGCCGGTTAGCGGAGTAGTGAACGCGATGTTGGCAAGGCCCGCTGCCTGAATCCACCAGCTGTATCCCTTGGTCATGGTGGACACGAAAACGCCAGCGCAGAGGGCCACGCCCTGAGCGCCGCTTTCGTCCGGCGTCACTTGATGGATCGACTCGGCAACTCCGGTGTCCCAGAACGCCATGTGACCGAGAGTCGGGGTTAATGTGGAGGTCGCCTTGGTCCTCACGTAGATGTACAGACCATCCCACAGGTTCGACGTGGTGACATTCACCGTGTCCGACAAGGCCAGCGCATCCACCGCGTTGAGGATGATGCGATCTCCCGGTATCGTCTGTTGGCCTTGGCTGATTGCGAGGCCGGAAGGCGCCGAGGTAATCAATCCGCCGACGATGGCATCGCCGAGGTAGTAGTTCAGCTTTCCGCTGATCCGAATGTTCTGTTTTGTGAAAGGGCCGGATGGCATGGCTTTTCTCCTTTACGCCCCAAATCCGATCATGAGCTTATTGTCCCGCGGCGAAGGCGTGAACCAGTTAACTCCTTCTCTGTAAAACATAACTTCGAGATCCGGCGCATCCTGCGAGGGGATCGGTCCCTTGAAGTAGTGCCGGAACGCGGGGTCGGAGGCCGGGGTCAGAACCCAGTCCTGCAATCGCAGCCACATGAAAGGCTCACCCACCTTGCATGTGGTACTGGCCGGGAAATTGGAGATTGCTGTCTGGGCCGCCGTCAAGGCTCCGACCGTGATATCCGAAGGCACCAGCGAAGCCCCGATGAGGCCGGTGGGCAGTAACGCCCCGAACTTGGTGCTGGGCGCCAGGTTGTCCAGGTGGATGTAGGCGTCCATGATCTTGAAGCCGGTGACGCCAATGCGAACGTCCGTCTCCTGAGCGAACCGCTGCTTTGGCTCTTCGCGGGCCGCGATCAGGGCGAACAGTTCCCGGTTGCACAGGCCGGTGTCGGGCCTTTGGATGCACTGGAGGTAGCCGCGCAGCAGGGCCAAGTAATTCACTTGCCCTACCGCTCCCGCCGCGTCACCGCACCAGAGCGGAATAGAGTTCAGGGCGATGCCCACCGTACCGTTGCGCGTCTCGCCGCCGATGGTCAGGTAAGTGTTACCCATCCATCCGGGGTTCACGCCGTCGTTCAGGAATTCGTCCATGCCGTTCACGGCGATGGAACGGTCCTGAGACACCGTGGCGGCCGATGCTTGCCCGTGTCGATACGCGTCCACGTTCCAGTCGGTGTTGAAAGCCTTCACCGCCAGTTGCATGTACGTGTCGTAGATGTCCACGGCAGCGTTCGGGCCGGCGTTGATGACTTTGTTTTTCCACTCGTTGATCGGGATTTCCTCGATGTATTCCCGTTCACTGAAGGCGAAGGCCGCGAGCAGCTGCTTGTCTTTCACTTCGCGCGTGCTGCCGGGAACCGAGGCGCCGCCCGTGGGCCGGTCATACACGAAGGGGATCTGGTTGAACAGACCGCCCGTGTAAGGCCGTTCGTTCGCATAGAAGCGCACGATTTTCTGAAGCCCGTCTTCCACGAACAGGTTGTCCTGTACGACATCCTGCTCGATTGCCGCGCGGGTTGTCGCTGATAATTCGTCAAAAAGCGTGGGCATAGTTTACTCCGTTTTCCTTAGTGAACCAACTCACTTTGAGCCTGCACCTTATTGGCGCGCTCGATTCGTTGCGTCTTCAACTGATTGGGTGTACCGCGTTCCCACGGGAGGCCCTTGTCGCCGGTAGGTTTCGCCGGGATGAAAGGCTGGCTGGACGGCGCCCGCATTTGCAGGTTCGGGTTGCCCCCGTGTTCGCTGATGTACTTCGCCGTGGCCGCATCCGCAACCTGCTTGTCGTGAGCTTCCTGCTCCTGCTTCGCAAGTTCCGCGCGCCGTTCAGGAACCTTGTACTTCGCTTCCCAGATTGAGCGGATGGTAGCCGCCGGGTTCCGTTGCTGGGCCGTCAGGAAGTCATCGTAGAGCGTTCCGAACTCTTCGATTGACTTTCCGAACAGACGGGCGTGCTCATTGGCGATGTCCACGTAGGTTGACATGGCCTTTCCTTGCGCTCTTGCCAGCGTCGGGATGTCCGACATCGTGACCAGATTGTGTTGCTTTGGGTCGAAGGCGGGCGGTGTTGCGGCGACAACCTTTGCGGCGGCGGCGCTTGCGGCCTCTTCCGTCAGGTAGCCAAACTCTTTGGCGATGGCGACTTGCTCTCGCAGTGTCGCGGCTTCCATCCGGGCGTCGGCGGCGATCTTCTCGGCCTTCGTGATGGCGGGCTGGTACTCGGTGTCCAGCTTGTTCTTCCACTCGTCATTTACCGACCGCAGCGTGTCGCGCTCGGTTTCCAGCCCTGAGTACGTCGCTTCCAGGGTTTCGCGCATCGCAGGCGTAAGCACTGCAATGTCCGCGTCCGAGAAGCCCTTCGATTTTAAAATCTCGTCAAGTTTCATGTCCTTACCTCATCGTCATACTGGCGGCGCTTGGCTCTCAGGAGATGGGTGAGCAGCGAGAAGGCGCGGCTGAATCCTTTGGCACGCATCGTTAATCGTCCTCACCTCTGCCGTGGTCTGCGGATACATCATCCCGATTCGCCTGGAGAGAGAGACGATCCGCAAAATCCACTCCGCCGCCTGTGCCGCGCGTGGATCGGCCTGCGCTGGCGCTGGCGATGGGAACCCGCCACCCGCACCTGGCCCCATGCTCTGAGGGTCTTGAGGTGCCTGCTGACCTCCGAGGTCCTGTGGCGGCGAGTAGGGTTGCGGGGACATCGGAGCTAGAACTTCTTGCCCTTCCCGGTCTTCTCGTGGCCGCTGCCCTTAATCCGAGTTTTTCCACGCCGTTTCGTACCCACCATCTTTGCCATGGACTTTTCCTTTCTTTTCTTAAACTGGGGCGACTACCACGGGAGAGCCGCCCCTTGCTGCTTCCGGTTGACCCTCTTTCTCGGGGAACCAAACATGCGCTTCACTTTCGCTGGCGGCATGTGCGGCTCGTTTCCGGGATCAAGGGGCGGGCTACTTGTGGCCGCGCTTGCGACCGCCTTTCTTCCCCCGCTTCCGCATCTCGACAGGACCGAAGGTGAACATAGTGGCATCTCCTTTCCGTGACCCTACCCCCAAAAATCAAAACGGCCCGCAAGCAGTTTTCAAGCTGCCTGCGGGCCGTCCGGTACGATGAGGTTCCGTGTCGCTCAACGCCGGGGTCGAATCCCGACTTTCTGTTCCGATTAAAACTCTACACCAAATGACGATTCTTTGTCAAGTGGCTTTTTTGCTGCGATGGCGTTTCGCACCGAATTCCGCTGCCGGGGCCGATCCTTCGGTTGCCGGCGCTCGGGGCTTCCTGGTTCTTTTCGGTGGCTGATAGCCGAGTGCCGTCAGCTTCACGTCGATTTCCAGCCGCTCTTGCAAGAGGGCTTCAACCAATTTCGGCTTCCGTTCGGCAAGCCGCAATGCGCTTTCGATTTCGTCGTGTATTTCTTGTTCCAACTGTTTCTCCTTTTTGCGTTACGAATTCTGCTCATTCGACACAAGCTGAAGACTTTCCTCAGCCCTCACGTGACTGAACCCCCCTTGGCTGAAGTCGATCCTTAGTTGGCCCGTGAAACCTTCCACGTACAGGGCCGCGATCACAACAGCCAGATCCTCCATCGAAGCAACTGGGATATGCCGAGTCCGGCTCACCGCATGAGACTCGTGGGCCGCCTGTACCAAGATACCGCCCTGTTCCAGCAGTAGATCACGCTCTGAGGGAATCAACCCAATTCTGGCTATCATCGGCTTTCGGTGATTGTAGCGCGCGACCCGCCGTCCTTCGTCTGCATCTGAGGCTTCTCATTCCCGCTTGGCGGCCGGCCACCCTTTTTTGAACTGCCCGGCTTCGGCCCGCCGAGGATAGCCGGGTCGATACCGGAACCCTCCATGATTTTCTGCATTTCAGCCGCGAACAGAATTTTCTCTTTCTGCTCCGTCTTCCAGCGGTCCTGTTCATGCAGACCATCGGGGATATGCACGTCTGGCACTTCGCAGGCTTCCATTACGGTAGCGTCGGCAACCGGCAACCCGCGCTGCTTCAACTGTGCCAGCAGCAGCCGGTAGCTCATCTGAGAAATCTCATGGGCAGAGTGAGGCAGCAGGAAGTGCTGGACGTTATCGGCAAACCATCGTGCGCGCTGGCGTTGGTCGTACTTGCTCTTTGTGGGGGTTTCTGATCCGGGTTCCGTCGTGTCCTCTCCCGGCATGTGAGACGGTACAAGGCTCGACGGTTCATAGTCGAAGACTTCCGGCGCCATTCCCTCGATGCCCACGTACTGAAGCAACGTGGGAGTGTCCATGTACTGAAGCATCAACCACCCGACTTGGTTCCCTGTCGCACCCAGCGACTTCTCCATTCCCCGGCAGATGTCTCTTACCAGCGGGCCGCTTGCCGCAATGAGCGCCTGGGCATCGTCCATGCCTTTCGCGGTTGCGCGGGCCTTGGCGAGTTCGATCATCTCGCGGGTCTGTAGCAGGTAGTCGAGTTCGTTCTGGAACTGCTCTCGCACCGCAAGAGTCGTCTGGCTGATTTGAAAGAACGACTCATCCACGGGCGACGTGAATGGCCTATCGACTTGCGAGCCGTCGTACCCTATTCGGTTCCGCGGCTCCATCGGGTCGAACGACTTTGCCTCTTTCAAGGTCACCGCGTCCTGATTGTATGCGAGCGGGCGGTCCAAGTCGATGCGAACTTTATCCATGCAACCCCGGTCGATTTCGTCGATTGATCTCTGGAGTTGCCATCCGTCGTGGATCGGGCTGAGTCCCATCGGTTCCCAGGGCCACCAGTCCACGTAGAAAGGAATCAGGTCAAGCTCGGGACACCAGTTGAACTGCGGGCCGTCGTACATCACACAGTTCTGAGAGGAAATCAGTAGGCGCCCGGCGGGGTATAGTCGCGCGTCGTTCTCATCGGCCACTCGCGGTTTCCCATCGGGGCCTTGCATCTCCATCCCGAGTGACGGTACTTCGTAATACCACGGGCTTCCCAGTTGCCCCATCGGCATTGTGTAGCCGGTCATGTTCAGCGCCAAGTCATTGATGCGCGTGTAGCGAATCGGGATCAAGAGATCCGTGAGGGTGTCCGATTCCTTTTTCGAGAACCAGTTGGCCGCCCGCTTCGCAAGGTTCTGACTCGCAGCTTTTCGGATCTGTGCTGAGTACCAGTAGCGGGACTGGGTTGGTTGCAACTTGTCCTGGTACAGCGGGAACATCCCATGCGCCATCCAGATCGGCTGCTCATCCAGGTACGTCACGGCGTAGGCGTTGTTCCAGTCGCCGTTGCTCGGCATTTGGACTGGGCAGACGCTTGGCGCTCCGCAAGTGTCAATCTCGATTCGGCCCTTACCCTTGCCCCCCATCGCGCGCCGATAAACTGGCCTTGTAAAACCGACGCCGGTTGCGAAGGCCCACAGTAACGCGGCTTTCACGTCCTGATCCCAGTACCCCTGGAGATACAGCGCACGCGCCGTCTTGTTCATCATCTTGGCGTGTTCGGCATAGGCGTTTGTGGCGTGCCATCCCCAGATGGGGCGAATGTTACTCAGGCCCGCCGCCGCCACGCGGATGTTGGTTTTCAGCCGGCGCCCACTGATGTGTGAGCGGTATTCCAGGCAGTTCTTGATGGACTCATCCCCTGAGATTATGTCGAGGGCGGTCTGCCAGTCCTTGTACCCACGCTGCGCTTGCTGCCATTTCTGGCCTTCGGAGGTCGCGTCGTCAATCCATCCGAGACGACGTTTCTCATCTGCTTCGGCGGGGGGTACTTGCCAAGAACGTGGGACTTGATCGCTCATGGGATTTGCTCAATAGAGAAGAAATTCCACAGCGGGGTGTCTGGGTCTAACCCGGTTCGCCGCGCGGTCTCGTTCACGTAGTTCTCGGTGTTGTTCCCGTCGGAGGCTGGTGCCCATGCCATAATGAGTTGCCGCAACGTATAGCCTCGGGCGATGTCGAGCGCGATCTGATGGTACAGGCCGGCGATGCCCTCCGCCAACGTAGGTGCCACCCAGAATCCGTTCGTTACGACGGGATGAACCAGCCAGGGCGCGGACCGCAAGTCACCGGGGTTGTTATTCCGTTGCGGGAGCGCCCCGTTGACAAAGAATCCCTCACCTGAGGCGATGGCGGAAGCGATGAGGGAGATGATGCTGTCCATTGGTGCCCTATTGTCCGGTCTTCGTTTGCTCGGTGTGGGTCGTGACGCTGCCGGTCGGGTCCGTGGTGCGCTTCACGCTGTCGGTTACGGTCTT
>Ga0181536_10004076_pt1 | contig 15644 bp, 6 predicted proteins | sample PEATcosm2014_Bin_41_FD_121105 | JGI IMG/M metagenome (GOLD analysis project Ga0181536, IMG submission 121105) | Peatland microbial communities from MTU Mesocosm Facility, Houghton, MI, USA - PEATcosm2014_Bin17_60_metaG | ecosystem: Environmental > Terrestrial > Soil > Wetlands > Peat | place... | reverse complement strand
GTTGCGGTCGACTGCGCCGATCGGCGGGCCGACGGTATCGGACAACCACCGGCGGCTTCGTCGGCGCGGCTGCGACAGTAGCCTTGCGCCGCGCCCTATAGGCTGCGGATCGCTCGGCGGGGGTCGCGGCGCGATCGCCGCGGGGTGGTGGTCCTGGCATCTGAGCTTAATATCCCGTGACGCGTCACGAGTGCAATGGATAAATATGCACCATCAACCCGGCGTGCTGACCGCGGTCTGTCGGCAGGGCAGAGATCGCCGAACCTTCGCTGTTATCGAAACAACCTACATTCCTCCATAAGCCGCTGATCGACGCGGGTGAAAGATCCGGTCAGTTGCGCCCTTAACCGAAGGTGTTCACCTGCAAGTGCGGCCGGTCGTGACCGCGCAGCGCTTTCAGGCGATCGAGGAAATCAAGGCGCCCGCCCCGCCACCACCCTCTTCCGACGATGCGTTGGATACCGCGCTAGGTGTGGTGTTTTGCATAGCCTGCGGGGTCGGCGGTTTTATAGCCCTGCACTGGTTGTTCGGATGAATGTGGGAAAGGCCGGGCCGCGAAAGCAGCCCGGTTGCGCCGTGCCGCTCATCGCCGGTGCCGCGCTTTTGCTCACGGCGGGATGCACGGCCAGCCCTCCGCGAGCGCCGGAGTACTATGCTCCGACCGTCGCCCCGTTTGTGCGGTACGCCCCGCCTGTTCCGCGGTGGGGTTCTCCCGCGCCGGACGACGATGACCTGCCATACGCCCCGCTCGCTCGCCCGCAGGCGGGCAAGTGGTACTCGTCCCCCAACCCCGGCCCCATTTTTCCTGAGCTACAGCAGAGGTTCGCGTCGCCGCCCTCGGTGCAGCGATACGTGCCGACACCGCCGCCCGTGGCGCGCGCGCCGGAGCCGGTCGCGCCGCCAATTGCAACCTATCCGGCGGCAGTGCCCGCGCCGGAGACGCCGGACGATCGGAATCCGGTCGATCTGACGTGCGGTCACTGGTGGCGGCTATCGAATTTCTACTGTATGAATTCCGGACCGTCAGTTCGGTCGATTGAACGCTCCGGAGCCGATGGCCAGGTTTATCGATCGACCGTGCGTCCAGGCACGGTGGCATTGTGGGAGGGCGGGATTGGGGTCCATCGCGCCGGCGAGGGGAACCCTTGCACGTGCCACGGAACGCATTCATGGTGACAACAATCCAAAAGCGCGCGACGATGTCAGTAACGGGGGAGAGACAAGATGGCCGGTACATGTCGCCTGGCTGCCGCGGTTGCGATAACCTTGGTGCTCGCTGCGTGCGGCAGGAGCGGAGGAGGGGCGAGCAGTGCTCCACCCCCCCCAATAACCCCTTCCGTCCCCGTCCCCTCTACTCTGCAGGGGCCTGGCGCGGTCGCGCAATATGCCGTCAACTCGGCTTCCGCATCGGTAAGCAATGGGGCGATAACCGCAAGCAGGATTGACCCCGCGGGAACCGGAAGCACGATCACAATAACCACGGATGCAACCGGTAATGTTAGGCGTCTCCAATTCAATATCGTGACACCCGCGGCGAGTTTTAATAATTTTTATGATCCAACCGGCACCGCTCCATCCACGATCGGCATCGTTCCGTTCGCACCTTTGTCATCGGGACAACCTTTGACATTGGGCCAACTTGCCACCTTCTTAAACGCGGTGAACACAACCGCGTTGTCGAGTGGTGCCGTCACTTCCCTCGCCACGGGCCTTTCCTCTTCCGTCTATGGTATATGGGCGTCAAATGATACTGGTTCCTCCGGCCGGGTAGGTGTTTTCGCAACCGGCAACCCGACCCCAACCGCTTCGATGCCAACGAACGTCACCGCGACATACAATGGCTCAACCATAGGGGTGGCGGGCTCGCCATCTGCCTCCTATGCGGTAACCGGCACCGTGCAACTCACAGCTACCTTTGCAACAGGTAACGTTACGACAACCATTTCAAACCTGCAGTTTCAGAATACCGCCACCAATGCTATCACGAACCAGCCCAATCTGACCGGGTTAGCCACGATTTCGCCAACCATGGGAAACCAGTATGGCGGCCCGCTGTCCAGCGCGGCGTTGACTGGCACCTCCACGGGCACGTTCTATGGACCGGCCGCGAAAGAAACCGCCGGCGTCTGGAACGTTTCAGGTGGCGGGCTCACGGCGATTGGCAGCTACGGCGCCAAACAATAGCTTAGCGAGATTTTGGTGTGGAGATTTGCTGTCGGGGGGTGTCTGTTGATGGCCACCCACGTGTGGATCCCGGCCTGGAGCGAACCGCTCAACAACCGGCCGGCCACAAGCCAAACCATCGCCGTAGATAATGTCACGGCGGCCCGGCTGCTCATCGAACTGGGCGACTGGGCCCATGCACGGATGATTTTGGAGGCATCGACTGCCTCCGATCCGTCAAATCCAGAAGCATGGTTCTTGCTTGGGATGGCCCGCCGCGGCGGTGGCGACGAGCGTGCGGCGGCTGACGCATTCCGGCATGCGATCAAATTGCAACCATCTTCGCCTCGGCCATACCTGGAGTTGGGCAGGTCGCTGACGGAGATCAAAGAATTTGACGATGCCAAGAAGGCATTCGATCAGGGGCTGGCACTCGCGGATAACCGTGTCGTGCGACGCAACATCCGAAATTACCTCAAAATAATAGAGCAGAACCGTGAGCTTAACTTCTCCATTGCCGCCCGCGTGCAGCCGGATACGAACCCGGCCGCTTCTTCGGGGCAGAAGGTGGTTAATATCGGTGGAATTCCTTTCGTCCTGAACTCCCCGCCCAGCAACAAGAGTGCCTTCGGCGCGGGCATTACTACAGCTATACGATATGCTCCCTGGATCACTGACGAAACGCGCATGGTCGGGGAAATCGGGTATAGCGGTATCCACTTTCTTCACGCATGCTGTAGCGATGATAACTTCTCGGCGGCGGTTGGACCATCGTTCCAAATTCAGAATTTCGAAATAACCCCTCAGGCATATTATCGGTACCGGCTGTACGATGGTAGAGCATATTCGGAAGAGGAGGGTTTGAGGCTTGGAACCGCCTACCATCAGTCTTCCTATCAGTTGGGCGTTGGTGCGGAAGCGGGAAAGGCGCGGCTGCTTGAGATTCAGCTGCCGGGCACCGTGGCCAGAGGTTACGCATCCGCCGACCTTGCTGTGTTCCGCTCGTTTTCGGTGGGAACCACGATCAGATATGAACGTGACAACTATCCTATTCCGTCGCAGGCGTTTTCGGCTCCGTCGATTGAACTCCGATCATCATTCCTGGGCCCGTGGGATTTGCCGGCGAGCATGTGGACGACCTTCCTGTATCGTGATTACGACGGTGCGACCCTGACATCCTCGGGGGTCCGTATAGACCGATATTGGAGTTTTGGCATTTCGGTCGAGCTCGATTTTTTGAACATCTGGGGCATGTCTCCCTCGGTTGGTCTCGCGTACGAGACCGAATCTTCAACTGACCAGCTCGGACGATTTGATCGGGTCAGAGTTCTTGTTGGTATCGGAAAAGTATTCTGATGTGCGTATGTCTCGGCCATCCTCAAGATGTTGGTGATAGACGCACGGCACTCAAAACCTTCATGCGGGCCAGTTGCGTGGCGGCCAGTGACCGGGCCACAAAGGAGATTTCTCGGAGACGTCACGAATTCTGCCCCGGGTTCGATTTCCCATGAGGAATTCGCGCGCTCGGGCAAGCGAGGTCCCGCAAGCCGGTAACCATGGTAACCATGGGTTGCACAATGTCTGGAAGGGTGACACATTTCTATCAAGAACGTTATCAGAAGGGGCTTGGCGATCATCGTTTTACCGACTCCACGGAGTTGCCCTGTTGTGGCGATGTGGCAGCCTGTCCGGGCAGCCAACGACAAACATGACCTGTCAATGAGGAGCGTCATCACCAAATGAGCGCTCCGTTATCGCGACGCCGGAAATCCGGCTGCGGAATGAGTGTGTCAGAGTAAGGTAGACCTCAGGACCCAAGGATATCGCGCGGCAAAGTCGAATATGAGGCAACATGGGGGGAAGCCAAATGTTTCCGAATCTGTTGTGAGTTCCGGCCTGTGATTGGCTCCATAACGCAACACAAATGGTGGGGCGGTGTGGCACTGGCTCTGGCGCTCGCCATGGCCTGGCCCATGGTCGCGCGGGCTCAGCCGGCTCTCACGGGGATCGCGCAACCGCCGCCTGGCTCGCCGATTGAGCGGATCGCGCCGCGGCAACTCCCCGCGGTCTCGCCGGACGGCAGGAAACTCGGCGAAATGGGTGAGGGCGAAGTACCAAATGTCCCGATCGATGTGCGCCGGGTCGAGATCGTGGGCGCGACATTGTTCGGGGACGCGCTGCTTCCGTATGTCGAGGGGCTAACCGGTCCCGGCGTATCTCTGGTCCGGCTTAATCAGGCCCGGCAGGCCATTCTCATGCACTATCGCTCACGCGGCTATGTACTTTGCTCGGTGTCGCTGGCGATCGACCAGCCAACCGGGACTGTGCGGTACCGTGTGATCGAGGGGCGGATCGCCGCCGTCAAACTGGATGGCGATATCGGCCCGGCGGGCACGATGGTGTTGCGCTTCCTCAACCACCTGACCGAGTATCCGGTGATCGATAGCGCGACCCTGGAACGCTATCTGCTGCTGGCGCAGGACGTGCCGGGTGTAAGCCTGAGCACGGGGCTGGCGTCATCGAAAGATGACCCTGGCGCGCTAACGCTGATCGCGCAGGTCAGCCTGAAGCACATCTCCGGACAGGTCTCGCTCGACAACCGCGCCTTCCAGTTGACCGGGCCGTTTGAGTTTCTTGGCATTGTCGACCTGAATTCCTACACCGAATGGGGCGAGAAGACGGAACTGTCGTTTTTCCACACGTTTCCCAACAGTCAGAATTTCGGCCAGGTGTCGGCCGACTGGTTCATCGGTTCCCGGGGCCTGAAGATCCGGGTTTATGGCGGCGCGGGCGTGAACGATCCGACCGGGTCGCTCGCGGCGCTGAATTATCACGGGTTCACGGATATCTTCGGTGCTCAGCTTTCCTATCCGGTCATCCGGTCGCGCCAGCAGGACCTGAACGTCTATGGGGCGCTGGACGCGCTGGAATCGACCATTACGACCGGGCCCACGAACACTCAGGCGAGCGCCGACGAAGTCAGGGTCCTGCGGGTTGGCGAAGATTACGTCGTCTCGGATCTCCTGGCCGGCAACGCGCGTCCGGCCACCAACCAACTCTCAGTGCGGCTTTCGCAAGGACTGGAGATCCTCGGCGGCTACCACGGCCCCTCGCAACTGCCGAGCACGGCACGCCAGAACGAGAACCATGACTTCACCGCCATCATGTTCAGTGCCACCCGGACCCAGACCCTGTTCGTGCCCTGGGAAGGGGCGAGCGTCGCGGTGATGGGCCTGGTGACCGGGCAGTACACGCCCGATATTCTGCCCCCGGCGGAGGAGTTCTACCTCGGTGGCTCGCGCTTTACGCGTGGCTTCTATATCGGGCAGGAACCCGGGGACAAGGCGTTGGCGGCCACGGTCGAATTGCAGCTCAATTCGCCGGTCGATTTGTCCGCCATTGGCAGCCACGCGGAAATCGCGGCGCAGTTCTATCTGTTCTACGACTGGGGCGAGACCTGGCAGAATCTGAACACCGATTTCGCCGCTCGGCTGGCCTCCGCCGGCGGCGGCGTGCGGCTACAGATGACGAAATATGTGGAAGTGGATTTGGAGGCGCTAGGCCGCTTCACCACCCGCCCGGCGCCCGCGACATCGAACATGAACGGCATCGGGCTGTTCACGCGTTTGGTGGGGCGGTTCTGATCATGAACAGACATGACGGAGCGGCAACGTTGAGCGTCACCATGCATTGCCGGATTTCGCTGACCAAGGAGAACAGCTGATGGCCAGGGCGCGGAGAGAGTCGATGGTTCGTCCGGTCGGGCTGGTCCGACGGACACGCTCGGCGCTGCTGGTCAGTACCGCGCTACAGGCGGCCGCGGTACTGGTCCTGGCGATGCCGGCCGACGCGCAGCCGGCGCCGAACGCGCAGCCCATGGGTGGGGTGGTGGTCGGCGGTGCGGCGACGATCAGTCAGACCGCCAGCAATACGACCATCAACCAGTCCTCAGCCCGCGGCGCTGTCAATTGGCAGAGCTTTAATGTTGGCTCGCAGCAGGCGGTCACATTCCAACAGCCGAGTGCGCAGGCGATCACGTTGAACACCGTGACCGGGTCAAATCCGTCGCAGATCGCGGGCCGGATCGACGCGAACGGCCAGATCGTGCTGGTCAATCAGTCGGGTGTGGTTTTTTATAAAGGCTCGCAGGTCAATACCGCCGGCCTGGCGGTGTCCGCGGCCGGCGCGAACCCGGCGCAATTCATGGCCGGAGGCAATGTCGCCCTGAATCAGGCGGCCAACCCCAACGCGCAAATCGTCAATAACGGCAACATCACCATCAAGGGCGCCGGTCTCGCCGCGCTGGTGGCGCCCAGTGTCGCGAACGCGGGGGTGATCAATGCGAAGCTTGGGCATGTGGTGCTGGCGGGCGCGCCGACCGCGATGCTCGATCTGTATGGCGACAAGCTGGTCAGTGTGATCGTTACTGGTGCGGTGACTCAGGCGCCGGATGGTGCCGACGCGTTGGTAACGAATACCGGCGTGGTCCGCGCCAGTGGCGGCACGGTCCAACTGACCGCGAAGGCGGTGGACGGGGTGGTGACCAATCTGGTGTCCGCCGGTGGGAAGATTGAGGCGAACACGGTTGGAGTTAACCAGGGACGGATCACGATCGACGGGGTGGGCGGCTCGATCTCGATTACCGGCAATCTGAGCGCCCAGGGCAAGGTGGCCGGCGCAAAGGGCGGTCATATCGGGGTGCTGGCGACCGATGCGGTGGTGGTGAATTCGGGCGCGGCGGTGAACGCTTCGGGCGCGGCGGGCGGCGGGACGGTCGCGATTGGGACCACGCTGAAGCGCGCACAGGGCGGATCGGCGGTCACCGGCGCGAAGATGGCGAAAGGCGTGCTGGTTCAGCAGGGTGCCACGATCTCAGCGGACGCGACCGCGACCGGGAATGGCGGCAAGGTCACGGTGCTTTCGTCGCAATTCACCGGGATGGAAGGCCTGATCAGCGCCAAAGGAGGGCAGGGCGGTGGCGATGGCGGGCTTGTCGAAGTTTCGGGCGGTCTGGTGGCTCTGACCGGGCTGGTGAACACCGCCGCGCCGAAAGGCAAAGTCGGCACGCTGCAGATCGATCCACTGGATCTTTACATTTCGGACACGCAGCCCGCGGCGGCGACTTATACGGTTCTCCCGGCCGATCTACCGACGATCCTGGCGAATAAAGCGCCCGACGCGGCGACCGTGTCCTGGGTCACGCCGGCGCTGCTGCAACTCGAGACTACCGACGTGTCTCTTGCCGCCACGCGGAGCCTGTTCGTCACGACGAGCACCGGCACGACGAACACGTTGGATATGAAGGGGTACGCTCTGACGTTGACCGCGGGGGCCACCCTGACGATCGACAGTGGTTTCAGGATCGATGCCCGCACCGTGACATTAATCGCAAACGGCGCCACCGCCTCGGGTACCGTGCCGGCTGTTTTCGGCAACCTGACCAATTCCGGCATCGTGAATGCCACGGCCGGCGATGTGGTTTTCAATACGCCGACTCTGGGCGCGATAACGAACGCGGGCCAGGTGCTCGCGCCCGCCGGCAATGCACAATTGATCGGCGGCGACGTGACGCAGTCGGGCGTCGTCAACGCGGCGACGGTCACTGTCAGGGGCGATAACCTAACCCTCTCCGGCACCACCACCGCGCAGGGCGGGGATGTCACGGTCACCGCCATCGTCGATCCGGTGTTTGGCACGCCGAGTTCGATCACGCTGAATGGCGGCACGATCTCGGCGGCTGGCGGAAATGTCGGCATGACCGCCAGCGGCAGCATCGCGATGACCACTTCGGCGACCATCTCCGCCACGCAGGGCTTCATCGGCGGTGGAACCTTCGTGGGAGGCGGAAATGTCAGCCTAGCCGCGGCAACCGGGATCGCGGTCACCGCGGCGACTATCTCCGCGCCAGGCACGCTGAGCCTTGGATCCACCGCCGGGGGGGTAAACCAGGACTCCCTCTCCAAGATCGTCGCCGGCAGACTGATCGCCACGGTCTCTGGAACAATGTCGCTTCTTGGAACCGCGAACGCCATCAATCAGATAGGCGGCGGCAGGCTGCCGACGACCGCCGGGACGATGGCCGTCATCGACAATGTTCCTCTCACTCTCGTTGGTACCGTCAGCGCCTCGTCAGGCAATATCTTCATCTCCACTGGTGCGAACGATCTCACGTTCTCCAGCTTCAGTTCGCTCTCGGCGCCCGGCCAAACGATCGGGATTCAGGCCGCTCACGTGCGCAATTTCGGCATCACCGATACGTCGGGCGGGGATTTTCCGCCAGGCCAGTTGACGGCCGGGGTCTTGGAACTCGCCCCACCCGGTCCGGTGGGAGGCACCGGCACCGTCGTTACAATCGGCACGACCGGCGCGGATCTGTCGCTGACCAACCTGACCAGTATTTCGGTCGGCACGCTGTTGCTCGGGGCAGTGACATTGCCCGGCGGGACCAAGCCGACAACGTTCGCGGCTGGGATCACCGTCGCCGGCACGTTCGACGCCCAATCGACGCTGTTCGGGGTCGGCTCCATCGCTCGTCTCGAACTCGAAGCGAATGGCGCCATCAATCAGAGTCCGAGCGCGCCGATCCTGAATCTCCCAACGCTGATCGCCAGCACCAACGGCTTCCCCGGGGACATCAATCTGGGCCATCCGTCGAACACAATCAGCACTCTGGACGACGTCACGGCCGCCAACGGCAACGTCATTCTGGCGGGTGCCGCCGCCTCGCTTTCGATTCCGCAGGGCGCGACGATATTCGGCAATAACGTTACGATCACCAACGCCGGGTCGATTGACATATCTGGCAGTATCGGTGCCTGCGCGCCGACGGTGGGCTCTCTCATCGTTACGGCGACGACAGGAGATCTCGTCATCGACAGCCCGGCTCTGGTCGGCGCACAGGGGAGCGCGACGCTGTCGGCGCCGTTTGGCAACGTGACGCAGACCGGTGGACTGATCAATGCGTTGGGCATCACCATCGTCACCGGAAGCGCCCTTTCGCCGCTGGGGGGCACGTTTACTCAAAACGGCGGCACCATCGCCGCTTTGGATACCGCCGGGATCGGCGTCGCCATCAGTGCCGCGGCGAGTTTCAATCAGAACGCCGGAGCCATCACCTCGAACAGCGTTTTCGTGATCGATTCACCGACGATTAGCGTCGGCGGGACCATAATTGGCGTGGGCATCGGGTCGTTCATCAGTCAGGGCGGCGGTGCCCAACCGCTGACCCAGAACGGTGGCACGATCGCATCGGGTGGAAGTTTGTTCTTCAATACGCCCGGAATCAATCAGCTCGGCGGCACCATTGGTGTTCCCGGCACGCTCACCGTCACACTGACAAATTCGAATGGCGCCGGCATGCTCGGCGGCGACTCGATATTTGTCACGATCCCGGGTGGATCTTTCCCGTCGTTTACCGGCGGTGCGCTGGTGACGCCCGGGGGGACAGTCGTCGATTGCATGTGCGCGACCGGCCCAGGGGTTCCTCCAACACTTCCCGGCGTGAGTTTTCGGCTCCCCTCGCACATCGATGTCACGTATCTGGGAGATGCCACGATCGACAAACCGCTCGCGGCGACCTGGGTGTCGTTGCACGGCGTTGGCGCATCGAAGCTGACCGAGACCGCCGCCGGCGCGATTATCGCGACGTTCCTCTCGGGAGACGCATCGGGGAATGTCTCTCTGGGCTCGCTGGCTGGGGCATTGCCGGTTAATCAGGTGGGTTCGCTTGGGAATGGCGATTACCGGCTGTCGGGCAGCGCGACGTTCACGCTAAATGACGGCATCCCGCTCACCATCGCCAATACGGTGTCCGCTCTGTCCGTGGGGCTCAAGGCCACGAGCATCACGATCCCCGGTACGGTGACGGCCGGCACCACCGGGACGGTCACCCTGATCGCGACGGGAGGCACGATCAGCGAGACCGGGGCGCTGATCGCCGGAACCCTGACCGGAAGTTCGACCGGCGCGACGACGTTGACCGGCGCGGCGCCGGCGACCAATCAGATCATCAATCTCGGTGCGTTCACGGCGGGCGCGGGGTCAATCGTGGTCAACGACGGGACCGTGCTGACCGTGACCGGACTGGTCTCCGCCACGGCCGGTGACGTGGTGGTGCGCTCCACGGGTATCAATGGCGGCGTGACCATCGCCGCCGGGTTCCCATTGATCGCCAGGGGTACGCTCGCCGCGGCGGCCAATACCGGGACGGTTTCGGTTCGGGCAAATAACTTCTCGAACAATGGGTCGGTTTTCGGAGGCACGCTGGAAGTCGCGCCGGACACCGCCTCCCCGCTCACGATTTCCGGAGTCCCCGGGGGGATCACGGTAAACATGGTGCGATTTGGGGCCGCCCGCGGGTCGATTACCGCCACGTCGATCACGCTGGCGAGTAACCTGACCTTGAATAACGGCGGCAACCCGTTCGCCTTGGACCTGGAGGCCAATGGTCCGATCACCGATGGCGGCACCGGCGGCAATCCGGGGTTCGCGCTGAATGTGTCCACTCTGACCGGAGTGGCCAACGGCGGCCTGGTTTCGTTCACCAACACCGCGAATGCGATCTCTGCGATCGGCAGTTTCAGTGCGACGCAGGGCTTCGCGCTGAACGACGGAACCGCTTTGGTGGTCACGGGTCCTGTCACCGCGGGCGGTTCGCTCAGTCTGACCGCCAACGGTCCGATGAACGTGACCGGGTCCGTCACCGCGGGCGGCGCTGTCAGTCTCATCGCCAACGGTGCGCTGACTCTCGGCGGCCCCGTCACCGGGGCCGGGGTCAATCTCACCGCGACCGGCGCGATCAGCGAGACCGACGGCGTTGTGAACACCGGCATTCTGACTGCCTCGGGCAGTTCGGTGTCGCTGAATGGCGCCAACAGCGTCAGCACGCTGGGGGCGTCCAGCGCGGGCGGCGGCTTCCTGTTGAACGATGGGACCGCGCTCGCGGTCACCGGGCCGGTCACCGCGGGCGGCACTGTCAGTCTCGCCGCCATTGGCACCCTGAGCCTGGCCGGACCGGTCACCGGGGCTGGAGTGGGTCTCACCGCGACAAGCGCGATCAGCGAGAACGGCGGCGCTGTGAACACCGCCATTCTGGCTGCCTTGGGCAGTTTGGTGTCGCTGAATGGCGCCAATAGCGTCGGCACGCTGGGGGCGTCCAGTGCGACCAGTGGCGGTTTCACACTGGCCGACACGGTTCCTCTCACGGTCGCCGGGGTGTTGTCCGGTGCGCCCGTCGTGCTGGCCGCGCCCGGTATCGCTGTCGCCGGCCAGATCACCACGGGTGGCGGCACGACGAGTTCGGTGACCCTCACCGCAAGCGTCGGAACGATCGACGGAGCCGGGACGATCATCACCGGCACGCTGTCGGGCTCCGCCGCCGGGACGGTCAACCTGACGGGGCCAAACCAGATTGGGTCTGTGGGGTCGTTCTCCGCGGCCGGCTTTACACTGAATGACGCAACCACTCTTACGGTCGCCAATTCGGTGTCCGCGCCAGCCGTGAGCATTACCGCCACCAGTATCGCGATCCCTGGCGTCGTGACGGATGGCGGAACCGGAACGGTCAGTCTGAACGCGACCGGCGGTACGATCACTGAGACCGGGACGCTGATCGCTGGCACGCTATCGGGCAGTTCGACCGGGGCGACGACGCTGAGCGGGGCGGGTCCAACGGTCAACCAGGTGACGACGCTCGGAAATTTTACCGCCGCAGGCTTCACGTTGAACGACGGGAAAAGCCTCTCGGTAGCCGGCATGGTGAGCGGCGGGACGAGCGCGGCGATCGTCGATAGTGGCCCGTTGTTGATTGGCGGCACGGTGACCGCCGACGCGATTGGGCTGACGGGCGCGAATATTGCGATTCCGGGCGCGGTGACCAGTGTCGCGCCCGGAACGGTCAGTCTGATCGCGACGGGTGGCGGGATCAACGAGGCCGGGACACTGATCGCGGGTACGCTGACGGGCAGCTCGACCGGGACGACGACGTTGACCGGCGCGAACGTCACCGCGACCAACGGCATCGCCGATCTCGCGCTGGCAGGCATGATCGGCGCGAGCGCCGGCACCGTAAACCTGACCGCGACCGGCAACGTTTACGAGATCGGCAATGGATCGGTGAGCGCCAGGAATGCCAGCATCAGTGCCGGGACCAATCCTGTTATCGGGACGCCGAACCAGGTCACCAATCTGGGATCGTTCAGCACCGGCACCGGTTTCTCGCTCCGCGATGGCGAGGCAGTGGTAGTGAATGGACCCATTAACGCGACAACCGGCGGCGTCACGGCCAGCGCGTACGGCGTTGCGCCCACCACCGGGCCCGCCGCGATCATAAGCTTCCCAGGTCCGAACAGTGTAGGCACCGTCATCGCGACGGCCCCGGGGGGCGTCCTGTTCAACCCGATCATTCCGTTCAACGATGCCGTCCCGACCACGCCGAAGCTCCAAACCATCGACCTGTTGGCGGGCACGGTCTTTTCGAAAACCGGCGGCAATGGAATCGGACCCACCTATCAATTTGGCGCCTTCCTGCTTGGGTCCATCTTCTATCCGAGCGACCAGGACGATCTGCTCCTTCCGCTCGTTTCTGATCTGGAATACTGACATGCGCGCGTTCCTGACGGCCCTGATCTTCCTGTCGACCTTTCTCGTTGGATGCCATCGACCGGCGCCGAGCGATTATTGGAGCGGATCGCGAGCGAATGACGCGGTTGGACAACCGAGAGCCGGAGACGAGGCCCCGTACGAGCGGTTGATGGCGGACGGCGCGCGGGCCAACCTGGCGGGGCGATCCGCCGACGCCTTGGATTTGTTCCGGCAGGCGCTTAAAGTGGCGGAAACCCGACACGGTCGCGATAGTCCAGAAACGGCGCTTCCGCTGATGTCAGTCGCGCTGTCCCTGTCGGTCGAGCGCCAGTTTCAGGAAGCCGATATGCGTTTCACGGAGGCGGAGCGGGTGCTGCAACCCTCCAAGGATCGTGCGCTGAAGGCCCGGTTTTTGCACTACCGCGGCATCCATATGTTGAACCAGAAGAAACTACAGGAGGCCGACACCCTGTTGGGGTCGGCACAGGCCGCCTACACCGCGCTGGTGCCGGAAGACGCGCTGACCCGCGCCCCTGTTGCCAGGTTGCCGCCTGGCAGCTTTGATATCAACGGTGGTGGGCGGATAGCGACGGCGAGCAGACTGCGGGACGGTAGAACCGATCCGGCTACTGTGCCAATCCTGTTGGGTCTGATCGAAGTGCTGCGGTACCGCGCGATCACGCTGCGTCAGTTGGGCCGGGCGGGGGAGGCCGAGACGCTCACGGCGTTCGCCGCCCGGATCGCGGCGGGCAATGACCTCGGCCGGGCGAGTGTGTACGCGCGTCTCTATCGGACCGCGGGTGTTACCGCGACCGACCTTTCATTGTCGGGTCGTGCTCTGGACGATCTCAGCCGGTCGGATGACGCGTTCGAAAAAGCATTGCCCGAAACGAAGCCGGCAGCGGAAACGGAGTTGGTTCGTGCCGGCGAACTCATGCGGGCAGGCAAGGCGTCGGCCGCGCTGTCGATTTGCCGGCGCGCCGTGCACACGCTGATCGCGATTTCTTCGGGCACGTCGCCCGAGCTCATGGCGCCGTGCCTGGATGCTTATGCGACGGGCGGGACGTTCGGTTCCGGGGCTGGGAACCGCGCGGAAATGTTCTTGGCCGCGCAGGCCGCCCAAGGCACCTTGACCAGCCATCAGATCGCCCAGGCGAGCGCCGCGCTCGAGGTAAGCGCACGAGATCCCGCGGTCGGCGAGGTGCTGAGGCAGAAGGATTCGTTGCAACGTGAGCTGGACCGGATTTACCGCGCGCTGGACACGCTTGGCGGTTCCGCGGCCTCGGTTCGGGCTGGCGAAGAAATCACCCAGCTGCAACAGGAGGCGGACCAGGTCCAGGCGGCGCTGAAGCAGGCCGAGGCGAAGGTGCGCGAAATGGCGCCGAATTATGCGCAACTCGTGCAGGACGTGGTACCCGCGCGGGACGTATTCGCCGTCATGCGCCCGAATGAAGTTTTCGTTGCCCTGTTCCTTAGCCAGCACGACGGTTGGACGTTCGCACTGCGCAACGGTGACATCGCGATCTCCAGAATCGAAGGCGGCATCGACACCATCGGCCCGTTGGTGAAGCAGGTTCGGGCGGGTATGGACGAACCGGCGAGTGTGTTCGATATCGACAATTCGCGGCGGCTGTACGACCAAACTCTGGGCGGGGTCGCCAATACACTTCAGGGCGCGAAAGCGTTCGTGTTCGCGCCCACCGGGCCGTTGCTGTCGGTGCCGTTCGCGGTGCTGCTGACCGGTCCGGCGGAACCGGACAAGCTGGCCACCGCGCCTTGGCTGTTGCGCCAGGGAACCATTACCCACGTGCCGGCGCCAACCAACTTCGTCAGCCTGCGTAAAGTCGCCAACACCTCGAAGGCGGAGAAGAGGTGGTTTGGCTTCGGCGACTTCCGCAAGCCTTCCCCGGCGCTGATCCAGGCCGGATTTCCCGACCGGCAATGTGGCCGCGACCGCGCCGCGCTGGCCGGTTTGCCGTTGCTGCCCGGCGCGACCGCGGAGTTGAAAGGGGCACAGGACATTCTTGCCGCGCCGCCGGGCGACGAGCTGCTGGGGGCCGCGTTCACCGCCGACCAGGTCATGAAGCAGGATCTCAAGTCCTACCAGATTCTGCATTTCGCGGCGCACGCGCTGCTTCCGACCGATCTGGAATGCCAGACCGAGGCGGCGATCGTGACCTCGCCGCCACCGAGCGGGACGAGCAAGGACGGTTGGTTGCTGACCGCGTCCCGCCTTCTGGGCCTGGATCTGGATGCGAATCTCGTGATTCTCTCAGCCTGTAACTCGGGCGGAGGCGACGGGAAGGCGGGTGAAAGTTTGTCAGGGCTGGCACGATCGTTTTTCTTTGCCCGTGCCCGATCGTTGCTGGTGACGCACTGGGATGTGAACGATAAGGTCGCCGCGCTGCTCGTGGTACTGACCATCAACAATATGAAAGACAAGCCGGAGATTGGTGTTACGGGAGCGCTTCGGGAGGCGCAACTGGCCCTGCTCGATCAGGCTTCGACCGGGAAGCTTCCGCCTGAGATCACACACCCGTTTTTCTGGGCGCCCTTCGCCGTGATTGGCGATGGAGGCGAAGGAAATGGGCAGAGCACTTTGTCGTCCAGGCTGTAGCTGAGGTTAGCCGCGTTGGTGCATCGATAGACCGTAGGTTGTGGGACGGGGCGTACCCTCGCGCGCCATGCGATCGGGAGGGCTGTGTCAAAGATCTGGACGGATGCGCGTTGGTGCGCGGATATACCTGCGGTTGTAGGAGCCCCGAGCTTCCGCCTCAAGAGTCCGACTCGAATCTCATGCGGAACGAGCCAGTCGCCGTGTCAGTAGCATGACGCACGCGGCGTAGAGGAATGCCGTCGCCGAGGCGATGGTGCCCTCGAAGTCTTTGGCGAGGCGCCGG
>Ga0181536_10004075_pt1 | contig 15649 bp, 15 predicted proteins | sample PEATcosm2014_Bin_41_FD_121105 | JGI IMG/M metagenome (GOLD analysis project Ga0181536, IMG submission 121105) | Peatland microbial communities from MTU Mesocosm Facility, Houghton, MI, USA - PEATcosm2014_Bin17_60_metaG | ecosystem: Environmental > Terrestrial > Soil > Wetlands > Peat | place... | reverse complement strand
GGACTATATCACCGCTAAGAACGAGATCGACCGAGTTTTGAGTCATGCGCTTAGACCCGCGTCTTTCCGCTGCCTAGACCGAGACTAGATCACGGACCATACAATACTTGCGGCCTATTGCGGAGCATAATTAATCGTATCGGTTATTCCGTCGCATACCACGCCATTGCGAGCGTGGATCAGAAAGACTTCACCGACAACCATGCTGCTCTCACCGAACTACAGAATGCTGTGCAGCCTACACTCGAACTGAATCTTGCACTCGGCGATCCGCGGCGTAGCGATCTTCTCCGACGGCATCGCCCTTAGTCCCGCCAACTCAATCTTTGGCACGCGGGCTTCTTGCTCTTCTCCGCAAAGTTGAACCGGACGCGCGAATTCCTCCGAAACTGTATTGATCACGAATTCGCGGTTGCGCTGGATGTTCCGCAGCGTCGATTTCAGCTTCTCGCTAGGGCCGACGGAGAAAGCGAGATAACCAGCCTCCACCGAGGCGATCATAAAGCTGCTAAACAGTGCGGCATTAGTGCCGTCCTTATTGAGGGTTGAAACTAACGCGATCGGACGCGGAATTATCGACCCGTTGAGCAGCCGGTACCGCTGGTCAAAGGTCGTTCCCGCGAGTTCGAAACTATCAAACTCTTGGTCTAAACCCACGCGGCCCTCAAATCTTGATCTCCGAAATATTCTAGCCGAGACTGTTAAGTCAGCATTCGTTCCGCCTTCGGAGGCAGGAATTTATCGGTGTAGATGTCCGCCATTTTTGGCTTTTCAGTTAAGCCGAACGCTTCCGCGACAAGTCCGGTTGTGTATTCGAACCGTTTTTGATCGACCGTACTCAGACCGTTCTCTTTGACCCACGGCGTTAGCAGCGATCCTTCGATGATCAAATCGTTTCGCTCGCTTTCGACGTCGTACTTGAGCAGGCTGTCGCGCTTGATCAAAGAATCGATGGCTGCCTTCTTGTCGGCCAGCATCGCCTTAACGCCTTTTACAGTGCCGCGCACAAAACCGCCGACCGCCTCCGGATTTGCCGCCATATAGTCTTTGCGGCAAACTAGGCTGAGCGAGTAGAGCGCGAGACCGTTCTTGTTGAATTGCAGGTAGCCGATGTCGTCGCGCGGAACGCCGGCGGCGGCGATGTTGAGAACGGCAGTCACGAAGAAACCAATTGAGGCGTCGACGCGCTTCTGGATCACCATGCTGTCGCGCAGTTGGCCACTCATGTTTTGCGTGTTTATTTTTTTAACGTCGACATTGTTGATCTTGCAGAGCACCTGGAACAATGGCCAAGTCGCGTCGCCTTCCGATATCGCAAGGCTGCGGCCTTCCAAATCCTTCAGCGTCTTGATGCCGGACGACTTGAGGAAAATCACTGAACTCGGCGCCGCGTCGTACACGATGCAGGTAGCGATCGCCTGGGCGCTCGGATTGTCGCGATTGAACTTCGCGAGCAGATTCAGGTCGACTAGCGCCATGTCCAGTGCACCACCGGCAAGCTTGGTCAGATTGTCGGCCGATCCATATCCGCGCATCAGCTGCGGTTCGATCTTCTCGGCCGCGAACAGTCCCTTGTCCTGCGCGTAGGTCCAGATCGAATGGTTGCCCTGCCAAACCCAGTCGACCGCGAAGCGCACAGTGGGTGCGGCATTTTGTCCTCGTCCAATCACAGGCACGGCGAGGGCCCCAGCGGTGCCAGCAACGAAGGCGCGGCGCGAAACTGCTTTCATGATTGATATCTCTAGCAGAAGGCCAAGTTCAGCTACGGCAAGTGCTCAGGGCCTGTTGGTTGGTGAAGCTGTTTAATAATATTCGGCATTTCGTATGGCTATCCGCCACAAAGTTGGGCGAATAAGCCGTAACCTGTATATATTGCATGCTTTTGCCGCGCAAACAAAGGGTTAAACAAGTTTGAAACGGTGGTTGACCAAGGGTACTATACCGTAACAAACGCTGGTATTTGTTCGGAGTAAAATGGGTGGAGTTGGCACGAACGAAAGCGAGGCAACCCGCCTCGAGAACGGAAGCCGCGTTAGCTTCACCCATCAGCGATTACGCCGCGCTCGACGGTCGCGCTCCTACCAAAGAGCAGGTCCGAAATCAGGCCGAAAAAATTCTGCAAACCGGCCCGCTAGTACGCATCAATCGCGCGCGCAAGCTGTTTCAATACATCATCGATCAGACGCTTGCTGGCAATGCAAAGCGGCTTAAGCAGTATTCGATTGCAACAGAAGCGCTCGGGCGCGAATCGGATTTTGACCCGGACACCGATCCGATCGTTCGCCTCGAGGCAAGCAAGCTGCGCCGCGTACTCGACGACTATTACCTTCGCTCGGGTTCGAATGATCCAATCCGGATTTCAATCCCGAAGGGAAGCTATGTGCCAGCGTTCGAACTGGTCGATTGGAAAGACACAGACCCCGGCTTAGCGCGTCCTGGGTTTGTAAATTTTGTCACGCCGGCCTTGAGCATGCAGCGCCTGCTCGTGATACCGCCGCGCGCCCAACTCAAAAACAGTGCCAGCCAAGAATTGACGGACGGCCTTTTCGAGCAACTTATCGTCGAGCTAGCCCGTTACAGCGACATTTCACTCGTGACTCCTTTGGAGACGCTGAGCGAAACAACGATTGATCCGGTCGGTACAGGCATCAAGTCTCAGGCACGTTTCGTTGTTTCGGGCAGCGTGCGACAGAGCAGCGAACAGATTCGGATCACCGTGCGCCTGCATGATGCAAGCGCAGGATCGATTATCTGGATCGAATGCTTCGATCTTGATGCGAATTCAAGTGTCGGTTTACAGGCCGAAGATAAGATCGCCCGCCACATCGCTGGTGCGATCGCCGACTATTACGGGGTCATTTCGCATACGTTAAGCATGCAGTCGGTTTATTCGGTCTCAAAGCCATGGAACCTGCAGGATGCGATCCATCGCCACCGTTACCTCGCTCGCACGTTGACCGAGCGGGTCTACCGGATCGCACGCGCTGATCTTGAATTTGGGACGACGCATGCGCCATTCCATCCGATGATCTGGGCAGCGCTGGCGCACACGATCTTCTACGGCAACGTGCTCGGTTTTGATAACGACGAAAACTGGATACCGCTAGTGTACCGCTATGTGCAGCGGTCGTTCGAACTCGATCACAAATGCGCGTTCGGCCATGTCGTAATGGGTTTGCATGGACTCTATCAGCGCGAATTCCAGGACGTCTTCGAAACCTGCAAGCGCATCACGCAGGACAATCCGCATGCTCCGAGCACGAACCTCAGTGCTGGTTTTTTCCGTGCATTGGCCGGCGATTGGGACAATGGCGTGGCGATGATCAATTCCGCGCTGCCCGTACTGCTGCATCCGCCGGGATGGGCGTATCGAGTCACTTTCCTCGATCATTATCGGCGTAAGAATTACGGCGAGGCACTGCACGAGATCGGTAAATATCACTCGCCAGAAAATTTCACGCCACCGCTTTTGCGCGCCGCAGCGCTGGCCCAACTCGGGCGAATTGAAGAGGCCTCAAGTTCTGTTGCCGAAGCGCTGCACATCTGCCCGCGGCTTACGGAAATCGCCCAGTGTTATTTCCGCTATCTGACGGCCTTCGACGACATTTCTGATCACTTGGCCGATGGCCTCCAAAAGGCCGGGCTCAAACTGTAGTGCATCGAAATTCAACCGACTAATTCCTGACTGCGAAATGCCCAGCGTGTCATACGCTGCTCGACCACGACGCAGATCGCGTACATCGCGATGCCCATCGCTCCGACCACCACCAAACCCGCGAACACTAGCGGAACATCGAAGCGCGAAGACGCCGACAACATCAGGTAACCGATACCCTTGTTGGAGGCGATGGTTTCCGAAATTACCGAGCCGATGAACGATAACGTAATCGCGATCTTGAGCGAAGCGAAGAGATACGGCATCGAGCGCGGGATGCCGACCTTGGTCAGAATTTCCCAGCGCGTAGCGCCGAGTGAACGCAAAACGTCGCGCATCTCCGGCTCAATCGTGGCAAGGCCGGTTGCGATGTTCACCGCAATGGGAAAGAAGGCGATGCTGCAGGCTGTAATGATTGCCGGCACGGTGCCGATGCCGAACCAGATCACGATTACCGGAACCAAAGCGACTTTTGGGATCGAATTGAATCCGATCATGACTGGGTAAAGTCCGATATAGACGAAGCGCGATGCCCCGACCGCCAAACCGATCAGCAATCCGCCGATGACTGCAAGAACAAAGCCGATAAATGTCGTAAACAGCGTGTGGAGGCTATGGTCGAGGATTTGGCCGTGAAACTGGTACATCGTCTTAAAGATCAAAGTCGGCCGCGGCAGCACGTAAGGCGCGACATTGAAAAGCCGGCAACTCGTCTCCCAAATCACGAAGAGCCCTAAGGCGACGGCCCAAGGCGTTACCAATTGCAGGCGCCGCGTATTCGTCATGTGTTGAGCTCGTGACTGATTCGCGCGCGCAGGCGGTGCACTATATCGATAAATTTTGCGTCAAAAGTCGTTTCCAGGGTGCGCGGCCGCGGCAGGTCAACTTTTGCCTTGTAGATCACGCGGCCTGGGCGATGGCTGATGACATAAACCGTATCGGACAGATAGACGGCCTCGCGCAAATCATGCGTAACCAGCACGGCGGTGAAGTGCTTCTGCAGCCACAAATTCTGCATCACCGCCCAAAGTTCTTCGCGCGTGAAGGCGTCGAGCGCGCCAAACGGCTCATCAAGCATCAAGAGTTCGGGCTGATGTACCAGCGCGCGGCATAGATTGGCACGTTGCTGCATACCGCCCGACAGTTCCCAGGGGAATTTCTTGCCGAAATTGCTCAGACCCACGGTCGCGAGCAACTGCTCGGCCTGCGCGACATATTTCGCTTTCTCGGCGCGTAAACGCCGTTTATGCGGCTCGACGATTTCGAACGGCAGCATGATGTTGTCGAGCGTAGTGCGCCACGGCATGAGCGTAGAGTTCTGAAACGCCATGCCGACGCCGCGTATCGGCCGCGTGACTTTTTCTCCGGCGACCCGGATTTCGCCCGTGGTTGGCGGCACCAGGCCGGTAACGAGCTTCATCAAAGATGATTTGCCGCAGCCGCTCGGGCCAACGACGGCGACAAAGTCACCCTTCGCAATATCGAGGGTCAGGTTTTGGACGGCCAATACGCCATCTTCGCCGTGACCGTAAGTCAAGCTGACATCGCGAATGGCTACGAGTGGCGTGGGTTGCATCACTCTCGATTAAAGGCGGCTTTTGAAATCGCGCGCCGTCACACCTACCATTTGCCCGGCGCGAATTGTTCTACCATTTCGTCGTAGTTTTCCGAAAGTGGCAGAATGATCGGATAGGTAATGCCGGCATCGAGCCAGGCGCCCATCCGGTCCTTGATCGCCGTCATGTTGCCGGAAATAGTCATCGAATCTGTGACAACGTCACTCACCAGCTTCATCGCATCTTCGATGCCGCCGGGGCGCGCCGGCCAACCGCCCATCGTCTTGTTGATGCGTTCCAGAAGCTCGGGATCGAGCCCCGCCGCCTTGCCGATATGGGCCTGCTGCCCGAGGTACTTAGTGACGAGATAACGCGATATTTGCCGCGCCGCCTTTTCGTCGTCTGACAACGAGATATTGATCAGCTGCGGATGCTCGAATTTGTCGAGCGAGCGTCCAGCCTTGGCGGCGCCCTTTTTGATCCATTCAACCATTCCCCGCGTGTATTGCGGCGAAAGCAGGCCGTTGAGAAGCGCACCGTCAGCAATTTCACCGGCGAGTTGCGTCATCACCGGGCCTGTCGGCCCGATATAAAGCTTGACGTTCTTTGGTTCGCGCTTGGCACCGTGCCCAAGATCGAGGCAAATGTCGCGCAACTTCACGAACTGACCTTCATAGGTGAATTCTTCGAGGTTCAGAAGCCGCCGCACCGCGATAAGATATTCCCGCATCTGCTCGATCGGTTTCGAGCGTTCAATGCCCTGCTTCCAGGCCAACGGATCCCAGTAGGCGCCGAGCCCGCAAATCACCCGATTTGGTGCGAGTTCATCCAAAGTCGCTAGTGTCATCGCCATTAATGCCGGGCCGCGCGTCCACGAATTGACGATGCCGGTGCAAAGTTTGATGCGCTTCGTGACGGCCGCAAACGCGCCGAGGACTGAGAAGGCGTCGCGCGCCAGGCGCGTCTCTGTCACCCACGCCGACTCGTAGCCGAGCCGCTCGATTTTTTGCACCAGATCAAGCTGTTTGGCCGTCGACGGTCGATCAAGAAAGCAAAATCCCACGCGGTCCATTCCTTCGTCCTCGCTTTGCGCGGCGTGTAGTTGTGGAAACCTGTGGCAGCGTAAGATTTTCCGTTTTTTTTCAGATCGGCACCGGCAAAGACAGTTTTTTACCGTTCGCTACTGACATGCGGGACTGGCCGAGACTACGCAAGCGATGCAGGCTAAATCGTCTGCGTGCATTGTCCGGAGAGCAAATTGCCGGAATCCGATCGCTATCTGCCGACTGAAGTTGGGGTTTCGACGTGGGCCGGAAGGCTTGAAAACCGTTCGCTTCATGACCTTATGAGCGAAGCCGCCAAGATGCGGCGGCAGGGGCACGGCGACATTATTTCTTTCTCGCCGAAGGTCTTCATACCGCTGACCCAATTGTGCCGAGATGCCTGCGGCTACTGCACCTTCGCAAAATCGCCCGGGGCAATAGAGCGGCCCTATTTGACCGCCGAAAACGTATTGAAGATTGCGCGCCAAGGCGCAGACGCTGGTTGCACCGAAGCGCTTTTCGCACTGGGCGACCGGCCAGAACAACGATACCGGCTTGCCAAAAATGCACTGGCGGCAATCGGACATGAGACGACGGCTGACTATCTCGCGGAGATGGCCGCACTGGTGCAGAAAGAAACAGGCCTCCTCGTGCATGTTAATGCCGGCATCCTAACGCGCGACGAAATCGCGCCATTGCGCGGTGTCAGCGTGTCGCAAGGGATCATGCTCGAAGGCACCGCGGAGCGCCTCACCAGCAAGGGCGGTGCCCACTATGGCTGCGCCAGCAAGCGGCCGTCCGTTCGCATCAAGATGATTGAAAGCGCAGGCGCACTCGCGGTGCCTTTCACCACCGGCATATTGATCGGCATCGGTGAAACGCGCGCCGAGCGCATCGAAGCGCTGCTCACGATCAAAAAGCTGCATGAGCGCTACGGCCACATCCAGGAAGTCATCATCCAGAACTTTCTGCCGAAACCGAACACGCCGATGCGCCGTGCCCTCGAGCCCGCTTTCGACGATTTGCTTTGGACCGTCGCAGTTGCCCGTCTCATGCTCGGGCCGGCGATGCACCTCCAAGCCCCGCCCAATCTGAGCTTCGAGCGTTTTCCGGAGTTGATCGCTGCCGGCATAGACGATTGGGGCGGCGTATCGCCAGTGACGCCCGATTTCGTCAACCCTGAGGCACCATGGCCCGAATTCGAACGGCTGCGCGAAGCGACCGAGCGCTCCGGATGCGAGCTTGTCGCGCGCCTTCCGGTCTACCCGGAATATCTGCGCGAGGCGAGCCGCTGGATCGATCCGGCTGTTCTGCCGCTCGCGTTGCGCGCCTCGGATGCTGAAGGTTGGGCTCGGTTCGATCGCTGGTCGCCCGGCGTCGGCGGTGTCGCCATGGAGTCTTTTCCTGCCGTAGTTGATCGCCGCGGTGGCGACGTCGATCGCACCCTGTCACGCGCACTGCGCGGCGATCGGCTTGAGCTGCCGGACATCGAAAGGCTGTTTCGGGCGCGCGGCAACGAAGTCGGTGAAGTGTCCAACGCGGCCGATGAAATGCGCCAACGCGTCAGCGGCAGAGTCGTGCGCTATGTAGTGAACCGCAATATTAACTACACCAATATTTGCGAATACAAATGCTCATTTTGTGCGTTTTCAAAGGGCAAGACGTCCGATGGCCTGCGCGGCAAGCCGTACAACCTCTCGCTCGAAGAAGTCGGCCGACGCGCCGCCGAAGCCTGGGATCGCGGCGCCACCGAAGTCTGCATGCAAGGGGGTATTCACCCGTCTTTCAGCGGGAACACCTATCTTGCCCTGCTGCGCACGGTGAAAGACGCTGCACCGGGCATCCATGTCCACGCGTTTTCGCCGCTCGAGGTCACGCATGGCGCCGAAAGCCTTGGTATTTCTATCGATCGCTTCCTCGGAACATTGCGCGATGCTGGATTAGGCTCGTTGCCGGGTACGGCGGCGGAAATTCTCGATGATTCTGTGCGTGCCTTGCTGTGCCCCGACAAACTGAAAACGCAGCAATGGCTCGACGTGATCGAAGCCGCGCATCGCACGGGGCTCCGGACGACGGCGACCATTATGTTCGGTCATATGGATGCGCCGAAACATTGGGCGCGCCACCTGCTCGCCATTCGGGATTTACAGGACCGCACCGGCGGCTTCACCGAATTCGTACCGCTACCGTTCGTGCATATGGAAGCGCCGGCCTACTACAGAGGCTTTGCACGCAAGGGCCCGACTTCGCGCGAAACCATCCTGATGCATGCTGTCAGCCGGCTCACGCTCAATCCACTGATACCCAATATTCAGACGTCGTGGGTTAAGCTCGGCCCGGTTGGTGTGCGTGCTTGCCTCGCAGCCGGCGTCAACGATCTCGGCGGAACTTTGATGAACGAAAGTATTTCGCGCGCGGCCGGTACCGAACACGGCCAGGAAATGCCGCCGGAAGAGATGGATCGACTGATCGCATCCGCGGGACGCATTCCCGAGCAACGGACGACGCTTTATCACCCGGCGTTGTTTACCCAGAAAAACAGATCTTACGATGCGGCGCAGCTTCTGCCTCTAACTTACGGAATTGCGCCGGTTGACACCACCGCGCCGTTGTCGCTGACGAACTGAGGAGCGAATGCAGCACCACAGAATTGGCATCCTCGGCGGAACAGGAAAGGAAGGCGGCGGTTTGGCGGCCCGGTTCAGCTTTGCCGGACACCAGGTGACGATTGGTTCTCGGACCGCGGATAAAGCGGAGAGCTGCGCCAGGGAATTCCTGACTCTCAACCAGCTTAAGGTCGCGGCCGGAAACAACTGCGACGCAGTCTTGGCGTCGGATATTATTATTCTCACCGTGCCTTTCGGCGCGCAATTGTCGACGCTCGAAAGCGTCAAGTCTGACCTGCAAGGCAAGATCCTGATCGATGCGACCGTGCCGCTGATGCCCCCTAAGTTCTCACAGGTGCAATTGCCTAAAGAGGGCTCCGCAGTGGTAATGGCACAAAAACTGCTCGGCGAAGGCATTTGCGTCGTTTCGGCGTTTCAGAATGTTTCGGCGCACCATTTGCGCGACTTGTCGCATCCGATCGATTGCGATGTAATCGTATGTGGCGACGACGCGACGGCGTGTGATGTCGTTATCGAACTCGCGCGCGGCATTCGCTTACGCGCGTTCTATGGCGGCGCGCTGTGCAATTCGGCGGCGGCCGAGGCTTTGACCAGCGTCTTGATCGCAATCAATCGACGCTACAAAGTACCGGCTTCCGGCATCCAGATCTCCGGTGTCCCCGTCAGTCCATAAGCTTTGAAATGCTCCGCCATACTGTTCTGATCCCGTGTAAGCGCCTAAGTGAAGGCAAGTCCCGCTTATCGGAACTGCTGTCTTCGCGTAAACGACAGGAGTTATGCGCATCCTTGCTCAAGCAAACGCTTGCGCTCGCCAAGCTTGTCGCCTCGCCTGAACGCATATTCTTGATTACGGCAGACATGGAGGCGATGGCCCAAGCGTCCGCTCACGGTGTTTCTGTTATCGCCGACCACGCGAATGATCTGAATGGAGCGTTGAGCGAAGGTCGCGAGCGTGCGTTGCTCCAATCCGCTTTAACAAACAACGAAGGCCTGCTCATCCTTCCGATCGATCTTCCGCTCGCGACCAAGGCGTCGCTTATGAAAGCAGCCGGCTATTGCGACGTCACTTTGGCGTGCGACAGTCGCAGAAGCGGGACAAATCTTCTGGCGTTGCGAGGCGAGGCAGTTCGCGATTTTCCTTTCACGTTCGGGAACAACAGTTTTATCCGCCATCGCGACATTGCACAGCGTGCCGGCTATTCGCTCTCGATCGTCGATGATCCAGTGCTCGCGTTCGATCTCGACACGGCGGAAGACTATCTGCGCGTAAGCCGTCGGAACCCCTTCAAAGCAATACAGATGGCATCATGATCGGATCGCGTTACGAAAAGAAAAAAGTCCTCAGCTTCGACGAACGCGTCGATCCCACCAGCACCGCGCTCGTCGTGATCGACGTGCAAAACGACTTTGCATTACCGCAGGGCGTCTGCGGCCAAGTCGGCGACGACATTTCGCTGGTGGCGCCGATGGTTGCGCGGCTGAAAGCCTTGATCGAGTCGGCACGCAAGGCCGGCGTTCTGATCGTGTTTGTACGAACGATCTACGACGAACCGGTGCTCAGCCCCGCTTTGGCGGAACAATATTCGCGGCGAGGCTATCCAAACAGTATTTGCCTTACTGGCACGCGGGGCGCCGAATTCTATCACGGCATAGGGCCGAAAAAAAATGCGCCCAATGAAATCCTCGTAACTAAGCACCGCTACAGCGCGTTTTGGGGATCGTCGATCGACCTCGTATTGCGGAATAACGGCATCCGCACGGTAGTTCTGACCGGCATCGCTACGGAAGTCTGCGTCGAATCGACCGCCCGCGACGCCTTTTTTAAGGACTATCAGGTCGTCGTGCCGGAGGATTGCGTCGGCTGCTACTCGGAGGACCGGCAGCAAGCCGCCCTCGTCGTCATCGCACGCTCGTTTGGCGTAGTGACTTCGGGAACTGAAATTGCCACCGTTTGGCAAAAGCTCGGCAACGGAGCTCGCAATTGGCAACCGGAAATGCGTGCTCAGCGGGCGCTGACCACGCTTGACGAACGATTACGCCCGGCCCATACCGCGCTTGTGTTGGCAAATATACAGTCGGATATCTATGGCGCCGACCAAGACCGGGATAATGTGGCAATGATCTCAACATTGCCGGCGACTAAAGCCTTGCTTGATAATGCTCGGTACGCCAGCTGTTTCATTATTCATGCACGTGCCGCGACACTATCTGAGCGTGGGGTCGAAAGCGCTCCGTTTGTTGCCGGATTTGAGCCGCGAGGTGAGGAGCAGGTCGTTACCTGTCACCGCTTCAGCGCCTTCGCCGACACGCAGCTCGATGTGTTGCTGAGAAGCAATTGCATCCGTACCGCTGTTTTTGCAGGCGCGACGACAAATTGCACGATCGAAACAACTGTAAGAGAAACCGCCGACCGGGACTACTATGCAATCGTCGCCGTGGACTGTGTCGCGGCGCCCGACACCGAGGCCGATCTGCATGCCGCAGCGCTGACCAATATAGGCCGTTATTTCGGTACCGTGCTCAGTTCGGATGCGATTGCTGCGACATGGGCGCACGATGCGTCGCTCCACCGCGAAACGTACGCAGTCCCCAGCACGCCATGAGCACTCTGCTCGTCCGTAATGCGCGCGTGCTCGTCACGATGGACGAGACGCGCCGCGAAATTGCGCGCGGTGGAATGTTCATTCGCGGCGGCTTTATTGAGCAGGTTGGAGACACCAAAAACCTACCGCAAATTGCCGACGAGATCTTCGATTTGTCCGGACATATCGTGCTGCCTGGCTTCGTGAACACGCATCATCACCTGAACCAAACCCTCGACCGCGCCTATCCTTCTTCGCAAAACGGCAATCTGGTGCAATGGTTAAAGATGCTTTATCCACGCTGGGAAAAATTCAAGCCCGAGGACACGGCGGTCGCGACCGAGCTTGGTCTTGTCGAAATCGCATTGTCCGGCTGCACAACCGTTGCGGATCATCAATATTTATGGCCGAAAGGCGTGACCGCCGGCGGGCAGTTCGAGATCGCGAGCAAGATTGGTGTGCGATTTCATTTGGGGCGCGGAAGTCAGAATGTTGGTCAGGCACAAGGCGGCTTTGCGCCCGCCTCTCTTGTCGAGGACGACGACGACATCCTCGCAAGCACCGCAGAAATAGTCACAAAATTTCACAACCCTTCACCGGGCTCCTTTAACCAGGTTTTCGTGGCGCCAAGCTCGCTTCGCACCGCGACGACGGGACTGTTGCAAAAATCCGCCGAGTTTGCGGCCAAGCGCAACTTGCGCTTTCACTTTCATCTCGGCGAGACCAAACCCGAAATAGATTTCGTCCGCGACAAGTACGGCAAGCGCCCCGCACAACTTGCCGACGAGTTGGGATGTCTCACGCCGCGGTCGTGGGTCGCCCACGGCGTGCACTTTGACGACGACGACATCAGCGCGCTTTTGCGTTGTGGCTGCGGAATCTGCCATTGCCCAAGTTCCAACATGCGACTGAGCTCCGGGATCGCCCCGGTCAGACGCTACCTCAACCGGGGACTAGCCGTCGGCCTCGGCGTCGACGGCTCGGCGTCCAACGATTCTTCCAATCTTCTGGTGGAGATGCGTACGGCGCTGCTATTGTCTCGTCTGGCGACAGAGGACGGTACCGAGTTTCTCACTGCGCGCAATGTTATCGAAATGGCAACGCGCAACGGTGCGCGGCTACTTGGGAGGACCGATATCGGCTGTCTCGCGGCTGGTTACGTCGCCGATTTTGTGGCAATCGATGCCGAACGTCTTGAAATTGCCGGTTCTTGCGATCCCGTTGCGGCAATTGCGTTTTGTGCAATGACGCGGGTCGACCACTCCTGGGTACATGGAAAGCCACTAGTACGGCACGGCGAGTTGAAAGGATATGATTTCGCCGGGACACTCGAGAGAATTCGCCGCCGAGCCCTGCACTGAGCGTTGTACCGATGAACATACAGGAAACCAAAAAGCGAGCGATTTCAACCGAACGATTGACAATGCAGCTCATCGCTCTTTCCGACATTCCGCTCGTCGGGCCGGGCGACGATCTCGCTGACATAGTAGTCGCAGGACTCGGAGTGTCGCGTGAAAAGCTATGCGACGGCGATATTCTTGTCATTGCACAGAAGGTCGTTTCGAAATCCGAAGGCCGAACCGTAAAGCTGGATAGTGTCGAATCCTCACCCCGAGCGCAAGAGATCGCCCATGCAGTCAACAAAGACCCTCGGCTCGTCGAGCTTATTCTACGCGAGTCGACGGAGATCATACGCTACCGGCGGGACGTGCTTATCGTCGCGCACAAGCTCGGTTTCATCATGGCCAATGCCGGCATTGATCTTTCGAATGTCGAACACGGCGCGGGCGACGATACAGCGCTGCTATTGCCTGAAAACCCTGATCAAACTTGCGCGCTGTTGCGGAAAAAACTCATAACGCTGACCGGCGCCGAGATTGGCGTCATCATCAATGACAGCCACGGCCGGGCGTTTCGCAACGGCACGGTCGGCGTCGCGATTGGCGTCAGCGGTTTGCCCGCTTTGACCGACCGGCGCGGCGAGCTAGACCTCTACGGGCGCCAGTTGCAAAGCACAGAGGTCGCGCTCGCCGATGAGGTCGCATCCGCGGCGTCGCTCCTGATGGGACAGGCCGATGAGGGGCGGCCGATCGTGATCGCGCGCGGTGTGCCCATGCACCGCCGCGACGGTTCCGCGGCCGAATTGATTCGGCCCAAGCACATGGACTTGTTTCGCGCACGATCGGGCGAAGCTTTACTGCGGAGTAGACGCTCGATCCGGCGCTACTTGCAACAGGCGGTGCCCGCCGCAACGCTTGACGCGATACTGGAGACCGCGGTCAGCGCGCCGTCCGCGCACAATCGCCAGCCTTGGCGCTTTGCGGTCATCGAGGATACGCAGATAAAAAGCCGACTCGCCGGCGCGATGGGAGGAAGGTTGCGCGCTGATCGCGCGCGTGACGGCGATGCGTCCGATTCAATCGAGAAAGACGTCGCCCGTTCCTACGCGCGTATCACGTCCGCGCCCGCCCTCGTGCTGGTTTGTCTGACGATGGAAGACATGGATCGCTATCCGGACGCGCACCGAAGCGCGGCCGAACATCAGATGGCTGTGCAAGGCACGGCGATGGCGACCCAAAATCTGTTGCTTGCCGCGCACGCTGCCGGGCTCGGAGCGAGCCTGATGTGTGCGCCACTGTTCTGCTCCGACACCGTGCGATCAGTGCTCGACCTGCCTTCGGCCTGGGAGCCCCAGGCGCTGGTCACACTGGGGTTTCCGGGACATTCCGGCAAGCCATTTCGGCGGCAGGCGCTCGGCGACGTCGTTCGAAAAATACGAGCAAAGCCTTGATCCTTGCGCTCGCTGGCGGCGTTGGCGGGGCAAAGTTGGCCCACGGATTGTCGCTGGAAATTCCGCCGGACGAATTGCAGATCGTCGTGAATACTGGCGACGATTTCGTTCATCTCGGGCTCCATGTCTCCCCCGATATCGACACGGTGATGTATTGGCTCGCTGGCATTAACGACATCGAGCGCGGATGGGCCTCGCTCGAGAAAGCTGGAACTTCATGGCGGCGCTTGAAAAACTCGGAGGCCCGACCTGGTTCCAGCTGGGTGATCGCGATTTAGCGACGCATATCGAACGGACGCGGCGGTTGAACGAGGGTGAGGCACTTTCAACGGTGACGCAATTTCTCTGCGAGCGCCTGGGTATCCGTCATCCCGTTGCGCCGATGTCTGACCGTTCGGTTCGAACCATCGTCCATACCGACGAAGGAGAGCTTGAGTTTCAGCATTATTTCGTGCGCCGTCGATGTGAGCCGCGCGTCGTTAAATTGGAATATCGTGGCGCGGATATTGCCGCGCCGGCTTCGGCGTTTGACGCCGCGCTCTCTCGGGACGATCTAGAAGCAGTCATCATTTGTCCGTCGAACCTGTTTCTCAGTATCCGTCCAATTTTAGTTCTCGGCGACATTCGCGCGAAGATCGAACGCCAAAGCGCGCCCGTTGTTGCGGTGTCGCCCATTGTCGGAGGACAAGCGATTAAGGGACCCGCTGCAAAACTCTTCCGTGAGCTTGGCGGGGAGTCTTCTGCGCTTGAAGTAGCGCGGCTTTTCGCTGGCCTGATCGATGGACTCGTGATCGACCGTGTCGATGCCGGTTTCGCACCTGAGATCGAAAAACTCGGTTTGCGGGCAAGAGTTGCTGAGACCGTAATGAGGAACAAGCGCGATCAAGCGGAACTGGCGCGCGCTACCGTCCAATTCGCCGCCACGTTAGCTCACTGATCAGTTCATAAGTTAGCGGCTATTTTGTGAATTTTGCGCGCGGCTGCGTATGGCGGGTGCGTATGATTGAGTCTATGAAGGTCGATGGCCGCAAGCAGAGCCATGCGCAACTGGAAGAGATCCGGTTCAGGGCCGTGAAAGCGGTGCAGGCCGGGTGATCGCCGACGGCGGTGGCACGTGAGCTTGGTCTTTACTCGACGAGGGTAGTTGTCTGGTTGGCGGCGTACCGTTCGGGCGGATGGGATGCGCTTCGTGCTCGCAAAGCGAGCGGCCGACCGAAGCGGTTGACGGGCGCGCAACTGAAATGGATTTACAATATGGTGACAACGAAGAATCCGATGCAGCTGCGATTTCCATTTGCGTTGTGGACGAGGGCGATGATCCGGACGCTGGTTCAGCGGAAGTCCGGCATCAAGCTCAGCGTGATCTCAGTGGGACGGCTGCTGGCGCAAATGGGT
>Ga0181536_10004074_pt1 | contig 15656 bp, 12 predicted proteins | sample PEATcosm2014_Bin_41_FD_121105 | JGI IMG/M metagenome (GOLD analysis project Ga0181536, IMG submission 121105) | Peatland microbial communities from MTU Mesocosm Facility, Houghton, MI, USA - PEATcosm2014_Bin17_60_metaG | ecosystem: Environmental > Terrestrial > Soil > Wetlands > Peat | place... | reverse complement strand
GTTCGGCGGACCGATCTACACGACGCCGGCGACCGTCGACCTGTGCAACTGGATGTTGCGCGACTCGGCGCACATTCATGAGAAGGACGCGGAGTTCCTGAACAAGCGGCATGAGCACCGCAGGAACCTGGGGCTTGCGGACGGGCCGGTGGTGCCGCTCTACACGACCGAGGATGCCGAACGGACGCTGCCGCTGTTTCAAGCGGTGGGATACCACTCCCCGCAGAATCTGGCGCCGGGAGTGATCTACGTACCGTACGATGCCGGCCACATTCTGGGTTCTTCCTGCGTGGTGCTGCACGAACAGCGGGACGGCGGGCAGGTCCGGCTGGCGTTCTCAGGCGACGTGGGGCGCCCCCATCTGCCGATCATCCGCGACCCGGAGAGCATGCCGCCGGCCGAATACCTGATCATGGAGAGCACCTACGGCGGCCGGCTGCATAAGAGCACCAGCCACGTCATCAACAAGCTGCGCGAGGTGGTGATCCGCACGGCCAAGCGCGGCGGCCGGATCATCGTGCCGGCGTTCGCGGTGGGGCGCACGCAGCAACTGGTGCTGCTGCTGCACGAACTGGCAAACGCCAAGGAGATTCCGGATATCCCGATTTTCGTCGACAGCCCGCTGGCGCTCAACGTCACGCAGGTGCATCGCGACCACCCGGAGTGCTTCGACGACGAAACCCGCGACTTCCTGACTCACGGCGAGGATCCCTTCGGGTTCGGGCGTTTGCAGTATGTTCGCTCGGCCGAGGATTCGAAAAAGCTGAACGACCTGCACGGGCCGTTCGTGGTGATCTCGGCCTCGGGGATGTGCGAGCAGGGCCGGATTCTCCACCACTTGCGCAACAATATTGAAGATCCGCGGAATACGGTGCTGATCACGGGGTTCCAGGCGCAGGACACCCTGGGACGGAAATTAGTGGAGAAATGGCCGGAAGTCTCGATCTTTGGCGAACCGCTGCGGGTGCGCGCGGAAATTTCGAGCCTGGACGAGCTGAGCGGCCATGCCGACCAGCACGAATTGTTGCAGTGGATTGAGCCGCTGGCGCCCTCTTTGCGGAAAGTGTTTCTGGTGCACGGGGAGCCGCAACAAGCCGCGGTTCTGGCGAAACTGCTCCACTCCACTTACGGGCTGGAGGTGGTGGTTCCGTCACCCGGACAGAGCTTTGAGTTGGGATAGGCGAAACCAAACCAAAACCGCCCGGCTTTCCATCTATACTGTAGAGTACAAGGAGTATAAGTTACGTGAGCCCCACACATGAAGAAAGAGATCGCTCTGGCCTGATGACCGCGCTGGTGGCCGGCGCGATTATCGCCCTGCTGGCCGCGGTTATTTATCTGTTCGTGCAGATCGACCACCTGCAAACCGATTTGGCCAAACTGCAAGACAAGATGATGACCGCGATGACCAACGAGAAGGATGCGGCAGCGGAGAGAACGTCATCCCAACAGAAACGCATCGAAGCGCTGAAGGCAGATCTGGAAGCGACGCGCGAGCAGAACGCGGCGCAGGCCAAGAACCTATCGGCTCAGGCGCAAAAGGCAGCCACGGCGCACGCGGATGCGCTGGCGAGACAGCTTGCGGAAGAAGAAGCCAAAATGGGGGCGCAGGTGGCGGCGCAGCAGTCGCAGATCGGCGACGTGCAGCAGGCGGCCACCGCGGCCAATGCGAAGATTGCCGATGTAACCACCGACGTCGGAGGCGTGAAGACGCATTTGAGCGCTACCGACGCCGAGCTGCAGAAGACCATCTCCGAGCTGAAGTCGGCGCGCGGTGATCTGGGTGTGCAGAGCGGCTTGATCGCCACCAACGCCACTGAGCTGGCGGCCCTGAGACTGAAGGGCGAGCGCAACTACGTGGATATCACGCTCAGCAAGAGCGACAAGAAGGGCAAGCGGTTCGCCGACATTACCCTGACGCTGAAGGCTGTTGACCCCAAGAAGAACAAGTACACGGTGGATGTGATGGCCGACGACAAGCTCACCGAAAAGAAGGACAAGAGCCTGAACGAGCCGGTACAGTTCTACACAGCCAAGGGTGGCCACACGCCGTACGAGATAGTGATCAACAAGGTAGGGAAAGACCAGATCGTCGGCTATCTTTCGACGCCTAAAGACATGGCGCCCCGATAACGCCGGAACGGGGCAAACCGGGGACAGCTATCCAATTCCAAAGGCGGGAATTGACAGCAGTCCCCGTTTTGCGGCGCGGGACTCCGCGTCGATTCTCTCCACTAAGCGCTCGACGTGCACGCAGTAGATGGCCGGCTTGCCGTCGCGGTCGCTCTGGAAGTAGATGCGCTGGGCGTCGGGTGAGAAGCGCGGCGCGGTGGTTTCCGGGTGGCTGGCCTTGTGTTCGCAGAGCGTCAATTCCCGCTGCGTGATGCGCAGCAGCAGGAGGATGGTGGGCGAGGCGGCGCTGCGGCTGGCGCCCACGAACACCGAGGTATCGCGATTGAATCCGAAGTGCGCGAACTGGCTGGTCTTGGCCACGAGCTTGTCGGAAGCTGCGTCGGGGTTGCATTCGCGGATGGCGGTCAACTGTCTGGAATCCTCGGGAAAACTCAGGTAGAGGACGGTCTTGCCGTCGGGCGCCCAATCGGCCGGACCCACGCGGCCGGCGGCGAGCTTGAGCGAGTGCTTCTGGGTGCCGTCGGAATTCACCAGCCAGAGGGCGCCGTCACCTTGCCGGAAGAGAATCTGGGCGCGCATGGGCCGCACGATGGGGTGGTTCATTACGAAGGCCGACTCCACCACGGTGCGGGCGGCGCCTTGCGCCAGCGAAACCATGCGCAGGCGCGAGCCATCGGCCTGGCGTTCGGCGAAGGTGGCGTGCGTGCCGTCGGGGCCCACGCTCAGGCCCTCGGTGCGTTCCCAGCCGTCGGGAATCTTGTAGAGTTCACGCGGCCGGCTGCCCAGGCCCGCCAGGAACAGAGAGCGGCCGCCGAAAAAGCAGAAGGAGCGGCTGTCGGGAGTCAGGGTGAGGGAACTGCCGTCGAGGTCTTCGACTGTGGTGAGCTCCCTGGTCTCGCCCGACCTGAGATCGAGGCGGAAGGCCTGCGGCGAGCCATTGCGCCCGCAACAGAAGAGCATCGATGCGTTGTTGTGCGCGATGACGCGGTTGTAGGCGGCGGGCAGCGTGCTGGAATAAGAGGGGTCGGTGAGGCGGTAGACATCCAGCTCAGTGGTGGGGTCGGAATACCGCTTGACGGCGGAGGGAAAGCTGGCGCCCGGCCTTTCCTGGGCGAGCAAACCAGCCGCAAAGCCCGAAAACAGGAACCCTCTGCGCGAAAAGCCGCGCGCCAGACCAGCCATACTAGGATGGTATCAAGGGCGGCGGGCGGTGCGCGGGGAGAAGCCGGCGGAGAATTGGCCGCTAAGCCGCGGCGGCCCGGCCCGTCTTCTTTGCATACAAGCTAAAATAGAAGTTGCGGGCTTCCCACCGTACCGAGACCATTCATGATTGTTGACACCATCCTGGCGAAAGTCTTCGGCACCAAAACCGAGCGCGAGATCAAAGAGATGCAGCCCACCGTGGCGGCCATCAACGATTTCGAGCCGGCCATGCGGCAATTGTCGGATATCGACCTGGCCGCCAAGACCATCGAGTTCAAAGAAAGACTGGCGCAGGGCGCGCCGCTGGACGATTTGTTGATTGAGAGCTTCGCAGTGGTGCGCGAAGCCGGACGGCGCGTGCTGAACATGCGGCATTTCGACGTGCAGTTGATCGGCGGCATGGTACTGCACAAAGGCAAGATCGCCGAAATGAAGACCGGCGAAGGCAAGACGCTGGTGGCCACGCTGCCGTGCTACCTGAACGCGCTCGAAGGCAAGGGTGTGCACGTGGTGACGGTGAACGATTACCTGGCCAAGCGCGACTCGGAATGGATGGGCCGGCTGCACAAGTTTCTGGGCCTGCACGTGGGCGTGATCGTGCACGACCTGGACGACGCGGAGCGCACGGCGGCCTACGGCGCCGACATCACGTACGGGACGAACAACGAATTCGGTTTCGACTACCTGCGCGACAACATGAAGTTCCGGATCGCGGACTGCGTGCAGCGCGAGTATCAGTACGCCATCGTGGACGAAGTGGATTCGATCCTGATCGACGAAGCGCGGACGCCGCTGATCATTTCGGGTCCGAGCGAGGAATCCACGGATAAGTATTACAAGGCCAATCGCATCATCCCGAGACTGGTGCGCGGCGAAGTGATCGAGACCCAGGATCCGAGCGAAAAAGGCATCACCACGGGCGATTACACGATGGACGAGAAGCACAAAGCCGTGGCGCTCACCGAAGAGGGCTTCGACAAAGTGGCCAAGTTGCTGAACCTTCCCGATATCTACAGCTACGAAACCCAGGAATGGAAGCACCACGTAGAAGCGGCTTTGAAGGCGCATGTAATCTACCAGCGGGATCGCGAATACGTGATCAAGGACGGCGACGAAGGTCCGGAAGTGATCATCGTGGACGAGTTCACGGGGCGCCTGATGCCGGGACGGCGCTGGTCCGACGGGCTGCACCAGGCGGTGGAAGCCAAGGAAGGCGTGAAGATCCAGCGCGAGAACCAGACGCTGGCCACCATCACGTTCCAGAATTATTTCCGCATGTACAAGAAGCTGGCGGGGATGACCGGCACGGCGGAGACCGAAGCCGCGGAGTTTCAGAAGACCTACAACATCGACGTCACGGTGATTCCCACCAACATGCCGATGATCCGCAAAGAAAACCAGGACATGGTTTACCGGACCGAGGAGGAGAAGTTCCGCAACGCCGCGAAGGAGATCAAGGAACTCAACTCCAAGGGACAGCCGGTGCTGGTGGGCACCATCTCGGTCGAGAAATCCGAGAAGCTCTCGGGCATTCTGAAGAAGATGGGCGTGCGGCACGAAGTGCTGAACGCCAAGAACCACGAGCGCGAAGCCAGCATCGTGGCGCAGGCCGGGCGCAAGGGCACTGTGACGGTTTCCACCAACATGGCCGGCCGCGGCACGGATATCCTGCTGGGCGGAAACCCGGAATTCATGACCAAGGACGCCTGCCTGAAGGAGAAGGTGGCGGAGCGGTTGTCGGAGAGCGAAGCGCAGTATATAGCCGACGAACATTTCTACTTTTTCACGCACCTGGACCAGTTCTACCGCGTGCGACGCGACAAGTGGGACGAAATTTTTGCGCGTTACAAGGCAGAAACCGAACGGGAGCACGACGAAGTGGTGGGGTTGGGCGGGCTGCACATTGTGGCGACGGAGCGGCACGAATCGCGGCGCATCGATAACCAGCTTCGCGGGCGCGCCGGCCGCCAGGGCGACCCCGGCAGCTCGAAGTTCTTCCTCTCTTTGCAGGACGACCTGCTGCGGATTTTCGGCGGCGAGCGGATGCAGAACCTGATGCTGCGTCTGGGCATGGAAGAGGACGTGCCGATCGAAAGCGGGCTCATCACCAAGCGCATCGCCAAGGCGCAGGAAGCCGTCGAAATGCAGAATTTCGAGGCGCGCAAACACCTGCTGGAATACGACGATGTGATGAACAAGCAGCGCAAGGCGGTCTACGGAATGCGGCGCCAGTTGCTGGAAGGGATCGACCAGAAGGAGCGGGTGATGGAGATGGTGCAGGGCATCGTCGATCAACTGATCGACATGCGCTGCCCCGACGACAAGCACCCCGACACCTGGGACCTGGCCACGCTGCGCAACGACATCCTGAGCGCCTTCGGAGCGAAGATCGACCTGGCGGAGCTGGGCGACAAGACGCGCACCGAGATGTCGGACACGGTGCTGGAACGGCTGAAGCAGAAGTACCAGGAAAAAGAGGAAATGGTGGGCGCCGATGTGATGCGGCAGACCGAGCGCATCGTGATGCTGCAGGTGATCGACAACCAGTGGAAGGACCACCTGCTCACGATGGACGAGCTGAAGCAGGGAATCGGCAACCGCGCATACGGGCAAAAGGACCCGCTGGTGGAGTACAAGAAGGAATCGTTCGAGCTGTTCACGGCGATGATGGACCGGATCGAAGACGAGACGGTGCGGTACCTTTTCTTTCTGCAGGTAAGCACGAGTTCCGGGCCGATTCTGCCGTTCCCGGAAGAAGGCGAAGAGGAAAGCGACGGATCGGGCAACGGAGGGCCTTCCGCGGCTGCGCAAGCCGTGGAGGAAGAACGGCGGCGCGCGGCCAAGGCGCAGATGGAAGACTTCACGCGCAACATCGAGCGCAAGAAGGATAAGGAACTGGCGGCGTTGCAATTGGGCGGCGACGATTCCAGCGGGCCGAGAACCGTGGCCGTGGGGCAGAAGGTGGGACGCAACGATCCCTGCCCGTGCGGCAGCGGGAAGAAGTATAAGAAGTGCCACGGGGCGGGGTAACCGGCGGGTGAGAATATAGGGAGGGGACGTTGTTATTTGTGCGGAGAATAATTCTGAACGGTGTGTGCGCGGCAGTGGCGTTGGCGCAGGGTCAGACGGCGGCGCCCCAGAAGGCCACGGCCCCGCTGGCATTCGAAGTGGCGTCGATCAAGCCGGCTGAGCCGCTCAGCGCGGAGCGAATGATGGCCGGCCAGCAGCACATCAGCGCCAACGTGGACGCCGCGCGCGTGAATTTCTCGGACCTCTCGCTGGCCGAGCTGATTCGCGCCGCCTACCGCGTGAAACTGTACCAGATCTCTGGACCGGACTGGATCACTACGACGAGGTTCGACGTGGTGGCCAAGCTGCCCGAAGGCGCCAAGACCGACCAGGTGCCCGAGATGCTGCGGACGCTGCTCGGGGAACGATTTCACCTGGCGCTGCACAACTCCAGCAAGGAGATGCCGGTGTACGCGCTGGTGGTGGGCAAGGAGGGATCGAAGCTGAAGGAGTCGACGCCGGATGACGCCACGGACGGAGCGGGCGCAGCGGCTGGCGGTTCCGCCGCTGGCGGCGCCGGCGGCCGGCGCGGGGAAGGCGCCAGTCCGATGACCAGCAGTGGCAGTGGTCCGAACGGGTCGTACACCATGTCCGCGGGACCGAACGGGCTGCACCTGGATTTGAAGAACATGACGATGGCAAGTATGCTGGACTGGCTGTCGCGATTCACGGACCGGCCGGTGGTGGACCAGACCGGGCTGACCGGACGATACGACCTGGCGCTGGACGTCTCGCGCGACGAGATGCTCAACGCGGCGCGCGCCGCGGGCATGGTGATCGACTCGGCCCGGCGCGCGCCGGAAGGCGCTACGGACCCCGGCGGCGACTCGGTTTTCGCGTCGGTACAGAAAGCCGGTCTCAAGCTGGAGCCGCGCCGGCTGCCGTTGACACTCCTGGTGGTGGACCGCCTGGATAAGACGCCGACGGAGAATTGATCGTATTTTTCGGCACTCAGGTATACCGGATATACCGCGACACTCTCGCGAGCATTTAGCGAGGCTTTCATCGGGCAGTAACAATAGGCGCGTAAAATCGAAATCGTAAAGCACGGGAGGTGTATGGTGTCGCGGAAGATCCGAGAAACCTTGCAAACCGTCCTCAACACCGTGATTACTCCGGCTTGCCTGCTGGCAGTGCTGGTGATCTGGCCGGTTTCGAACCTGGTCCGGGCGCGTCGCGCTTCGCATTGAGCCGCGCGCCCCGATGAGACGAAAGATCGATTTCATTTACATCGATGCGGGTGGAGGTCACCGCGCCGCCGCCAAGGCATTGGCTGAAGTGATCGGCGAGCAGGAACGTCCCTGGGACCTTCAATTCCTGTGTATCCAGGACCTGCTCGATGGCATAGACTTCATCCGCAAATCGGTTGGCATTCCATTCCAGGACGTGTACAACATCATGCTGCGGCGGGGCTGGACGCTGGGAACGGCGCAAATGGTGCCGGTGATGCACCTGGCCATCCGCATGAGTCATCGGGCGCAAGTGGAAGTACTGACGCGGCACTGGGCGGCGCACCGTCCCGACATGGTGGTCTCGCTGATCCCGCACTACAACCGCGCGCTGCGGGAGGCCCTGGACCACGCATGGCCGGGGACGCCGTTCGTGACCATCCTCACCGATATAGCCGATTATCCCCCCAACTTCTGGATTGAGCCGCTGGACCAGCACGTGGTGTGCGGTTCGGAGCGCGCAGTCGACCAGGCGCGCGCGATGGGGCTTCCGGAATCGCGCGTCGTCAAGACTTCCGGCATGATTCTGAACCCGCAATTTTACGCGCCACGGGAGATGAACCGCACCGCAGAACGCGCGCGCCTGGGACTGCGGGCCGATCTGCCCACCGGGCTGGTGCTGTTCGGCGGCGAGGGATCGCTCGAAATGGCGCGGATCGCCAGGTGCCTGAGCGAGGCCGCGAGCGGCGTGCAGTTGATCCTGCTGTGCGGGCGCAACCAGGAAGCCCTGCGCCAAGTGCGTTCTCTCGACAGCCACATCCCGTTGTTCGCGGAGGGATTCACCAAGGATGTCCCGTACTACATGGCGCTGGCCGATTTCTTCATCGGCAAGCCGGGGCCCGGTTCGATCAGCGAGGCGATTGCCATGGGCCTGCCAGTGATTGTGGAGCGGAACGCCTGGACGCTGGCGCACGAGCGTTACAACGCGGATTGGATCGAAGAGCTGGGCGTAGGAATGGTGGTGCGCAGCTTCTCGAAGATCGCCGACGCCGTGAGCGAACTGCTGGCGCCGGAACGTTACCGGCGCTTCCAGGAGCGCATTGCAGGTATGCGGAACCGCGCGGTATACGAGATTCCTGCGGTGCTCGAAGAAATCCTGTTGCGGAGCGGCTCGCCGAGTGCATTTCCCGCGGCGCCGGCGCCGGCCCGCGCGGCCGCCATCATGTGACACTGGTTACGCCCCGCGGTTGTCAACGGGCCGAAGCCGCAGCCAGCAAACCAGCGAAGCGTAGAGCAGAATTCCCAGCGGGACGCACACCACGAACCAGCCGGTGATGGCTTGCAGCGCGGCCGTGCCCAGCTTCCAGGCGGCGGGCGCCGCGGCCGGCGATGGCACGATGCGCGCGCCCAACCGCGCGAACGGCACCAGCAGCGCGATTTGCAGCGGCGAAGTGAGTTGATTCACCAATTGCAGCGCCGGCAGGTTCAGCCGCAGTGCAACCGCCGCCAGGAGGCAGAACAGCGTGGGACACCCATAGACCGGAAACGTGCCGAGCACGAAACCGACCGCCAGGATCAGCACCACGGTTTCGGGCGGGAGGCCGTGGAGCGCCGTCGCGAATCGAAATGTCGCCAGACGAATCGCGGCGGCCCTCACGGCAGCGCCTCGGCGTGCCGCGCGAGCAGCAGTCGCAGCGCCAGCCGAATTTGCGCGGACGCCAGGAGCTGCACCAAGCCGGTGGCCGGCCTCAGAATCCACGGCATGCGGTGGCCCCAGATCATCGAGAGCGGGCGCGCGAGGCCGTCGCTCGCGCGGTAGAAGACGCGGTCGGTCCACTGCTCGCGGCCGGGATACTCGGGATACGGGCGGAGAATATCCCAGGCGGCTTCGAGCACGCGCAGGGGCATGGGTTCACGATAGTGCGGCATGAAGAGAACGGAGCTGTGACCGGCGCGGACTTCCGCGACGAACTCGGCGAAGGAGCACGCATTGGTGAGGTTGAGACAGGCGGCGGGCTCGCCGGCATGGCGGTCGCCACCGGAGATGACGGGCCGCGAGTGGGCTCGCGCCAGCTCGACTACGGCCGCGTTTTCGTGCCAGCGGCGCGTGCCGTTCAGTTCGAAGGCGTGCAGGCAGGGGAGGCATTCGCGACAGACGCGACGGAGCGCGCGGGCGTGATCGGCTTCTGCGACGCCCTCCTCCAGCCAGTATGGATGGTTGAGAACGATGAGGACCTCAGGGAGGGCGCCGAGCGCGCCGAGGATCTCCGGCAGCCAGCGTTCTCTCGGCGCCGCGGTGTAAGCGGCCATGGTGGAAAGCCAGTGTCGAGCCGCGCCAGGCGGCAGGTTGTGAATCCCCAAATGCAGAATGGAGCGGTGGTACGGAACCGTCCACTCGATCGATACCGGAACTTCGCGGTTGCGCTCGGTCACTTGGAGCGCCATGCCGGCTTCGATGTTGTCGTGGTCGGTGAGAGAGACCAGCGGACGCAAACCCAGCTTGGCGATTTGATCGCGTTCCAGGCGGAGCGCGGAGGAAGGCGTGAGCGGCGGCGTCCACCAGGCGCGCGCAAAGTCCACCGGCCGCGGGCCGCGCTGATAGCGGCCTACGATCTGCGAAATTCCGGGAACCAGGTGCAGGTAACGAGGCAGGAACGACAGGCACTCTTCGGAGTACATGGTGTGGCCGTGGAGGCAGACGCCGGTGGAGAACGGCAGCGCCGCTCGCGGGCTTTGCCACAAGAACGACAGGTTGCTCTTCACGTGTCCCTCCGCCTCCAGCATGGCCGGGAGACGGTTACAATTCGTTCGCAAATTGGTAGTCTTTTGAAAAACATTTTCAATGAGACTTGTTTTAATTCGCGTGGCACTACACTAGGAGAATGAACTCAATCCAGAACAAAGTCGCAATCGTGACAGGCGGTACACGCGGCATCGGGCGCGCCATCGCCGAACGGCTGCTGAGGGAAGGCGCGGCGGTGGCCCTCTGCGGGCGCAGCCAGGACTCGGTGGATTCCGCCGTCGCCGGCATGAAGCCGCTGGGCCGGGTCTTCGGACAGGCCACGGACGTCACACAAGTGGAGCAAGTGAGCCGGTTTTTCCAGGCGGTGGAACGCGAATTCGGCGGCCTGGACATCCTGGTGAACAATGCCGGCGAAGGGGTGTTCCGCAAGGTGGGCGAGATGACGCCGGAGGAGTGGCGCCGCAACATCGACCTGAACCTGAACGGCGCATTCTACTGCTCGCGGGAAGCGCTCCAGCAGTTCGCGCGGCGCGGCGGCGGGTTCATCGTCAACATCTCCAGCCTGGCCGCGAAGAACCCCTTCAGCGGCGGCGCCGGGTATAACGCCTCGAAGTTCGGGCTCAATGGTTTCAGCGAAGCGATGATGCTGGACCATCGCCACGACCATGTACGAGTCAGCTCTATTATGCCGGGGAGCGTAGACACGGAATTCGGCGGACCGGGGCACAAACGCGCAGGCGACACCAGTTGGATGATCGCGCCGGAGGACGTGGCGGAGGTGGTAACCCTGGTGCTGCGCATGCCGGCGCGCACCATGGTCAGCCACGTGGAGATGCGGCCTTCCGAGCCGCGCAAGCCAGGGTAGTGTTTTACACTAATTTACGCGTTGCGCCCGTACTCCAAGCGGTCCCCCCGACATCTAAGACAGTGAGAAGGGAGGGTGTATGGAGCCGATCCACCGGATGTTGGACCCGGCGCGAACCGGAAGCGAAGCCGGGAAGCTCGAGTCGGACCTGCGGAAGCGGGTGGTAGGCCAGGACGAAGCGATCCGCCAGATCATCGATGTGTACCAGACTTTCCTGGCGGGAATGGCGAGCGCCGGGCGGCCTATCGGGAACCTGCTGTTTCTGGGACCGACGGGCTCCGGCAAGACGCGCATGGTGGAGGCGGTAGCGGAGAGCCTGGTGGGGCACGCGCGCGCGGTGGTCAAAATCGATTGCGCGGAGTTCCAGCACAGTCACGAAATTGCCAAACTGATCGGCTCGCCTCCCGGATACCTGGGCCATCGCGAGACGCACCCGCTGCTCAGCCAGGAAGCGCTCGACCAATACCAGACGGACGAGGTGAAGCTCAGTTTCGTGCTGTTCGACGAAATCGAGAAGGCCAGCGACTCCCTGTGGAACCTGCTGCTGGGCGTGCTGGACAAGGCGACGCTGACGCTGGGGGACAACCGCCGCGTGGATTTTTCGCGAGCTTTGATCTTTATGACCGGCAATCTGGGCGCCGCGGAGATGCAGGCGCTGCTGCGGCCCAACCTGGGATTTGCGGCCGGCGATGCCGAGCGGCGGCGCGCCGGAGGCATGGTAGACGCCGAGTTGACCGGCAAGATGGCCTCGGCCGGCATGGAAGCCGCGCGCCGCAAATTCACGCCGGAGTTCCTGAACCGTATCGACAAGGTGGTAGTTTTCCAACCGCTGGGCACGGCGGAACTGCGCCAGGTTCTGGGGATGGAGCTGAACATGGTGCAGCAACGCATCTTCAGCACCGCCGCCGGCGCGCCGTTCGTGTTTTCCGCCACCGAAGCGGCCAAGGCTTATCTGCTGCGCGAAGGCACCGACCTGACATATGGCGCGCGGCACCTGAAGCGCGCCGTCGACCGTAACCTGGTGCACGCGCTGTCGAACCTGATAGCCACCGAGCAGGTGCGCGGCGGCGACCTGATTCGCGTGGACTGCGACGCGTCCGGCTCGCACCTGACCTTTATGAGGGAAGCCGAGGATGTCGCTATCCAGGCGATGCTGCAGATGGTGGATGGGTCGATCGCGCCGCCCCCGGTGCTGGCGGCTGCCAGCGCGATGGCGGAGCCGAAGATGGCTGCGAACGCGAAGGGATCGCGGCGGTAAGTTGGAGGGCGGACCCCCCTGGTCCGCGCGGGACGCCCTCGTCCCGCAGTTGGATCAGCGATATCAGCATCATGCAAACGGCAGCCGGCCGACGGGGCGTCGGCCGCGGACCAGGGGGTCCGCCCTCCAGCTTGTGCAGATGTGCGATCGCCTTCTGTCGTCCTTCAAGCCCGGGCTTAGCGAGGCATGACAGACCACCAAACCCGATGGTCTGTCCCACTGGCCGGACGCAGCCACGCGGCCGCGTCCGACGGGGCAATACCGAGCACCACGGGGCTCACCTCGTCGCTCGCGCTGAAGACCGGGTGCTGCTTCCATCCGTTGGCCTCGGCCTCCTTGGCAACCTGCGCCGTGACCCATGGATAGATCTTGTCGAGCGGCGCGTCTTTCTGCTGTTTGAGACCCTGCAGCAGATAGTAAGTGAAGAGGCCGTGGGAATACTTGGCTAACTCGTAGGAACTTTCCTCCGTGCGGCTGGCCGCCAGAATCACGCGGCCGGTGCCTTCCTTGATGCGATCCAGGGTTTGCGAAGATAGCGACTGCGGAACGGTCACGGTCTGCGCCAGCGCGCCCTGGCTGTGGCAGGTGTCCAGAATCACGGCGACTTTCAGCGCCTTGATCCGTGTGCGCACGACGGTGGTGATCTCCACCATCGGAATGGCGGTGGAATACAGGCCGTCCTCCGTGTTGACGTCGGTGTCGTAGGTCACAATGTAACTGGCGCCGGCGGCATCCTGCTCCCGCGCCGTGCCGTGAGTGGCGATGTAGATAACCGCCATGTCGTCCTCGGTCGCGCTGCGCACCAGCCAGTTGAGACCGGCGCGGATGTTGACCGCGGTAGCTTCCGAATCGGCAATCAGGCGCACGTGGTCGGCGCGGAACCGGCCGTAGGTGGGGTCGCGCAGTAACTCCGCGACGGACTGGGCATCGTTGCGCGTGTATCTCAGATTGAGGCGCGGGTTATGGAATTGGCCGACGCCCACCACCAGCGCCCATTTGTGCGAAACGGCGGGTTGGTGGATGTCGCGGGTGGTGCGCGAAACGGCGCCCGGAGCCGGGTTGTCATGCGCCACAACCGCGACACCGCGCGCCGGGGTGGAGAGCGTGAAGGGGTCTTCGGCGTTTCTGATGGCCGGGGCATTGCGCTCCCGCGCCTTCCCCAGGGAGTATTGCGGATTGCCCGTGCCGAGCTTGCGCTCAAACAGCGACCGGTAATACCAGGCATCGCCATTCTCGTCGCAAGCCTCTTCCGCCTGCTTGAGCAGCAGCAGGCCGTTCGACAGATCGTCCCGGGCGGGTGAGGCGGAGACTAGTTCCAGCGCGCGCACCACCAGGTCCTTGGAAACGGCGCAACCCTGCTGCGCATGGCCGGCCGCTGCCAGCGCCAACATTGCAGCCCACGGTCTCAATTGTCTTTCCCCTTCTTCGGCGGCGTCTTGGCGGCGGGAGCGGCCGGTGGAGCGGACAGTTGCTTGTAGTGCTCCAGGGCGATCTCGATGCGGTTTACCGGCTCGATGAAGCCCTTCTCCTGAGGGTTGGCTTCGCCCGCTTTGCGATATTGCATGACGGCCTGCTCGAAGTAACGTTTGGCGCTGGCCGGGCTTTCGGCTTTGTAACCGAGGGCTTCGTCTCCGACACCGATGTTATAAAGGCGATAAGCATCGTCATCCATGTGCGGGAGCGGCGGCATGGTTTCCAAATTCTCGACGAACTTGGTCCATTGGCCGGCGTCGGCATAACGGTTGTTTTGATCGAGCGCGCCGCGCGCCAGAGAGATTGTGACGCGTTCGTTGGTATTCACCAGGCGGGCCGCCACGTGCTGCGCCGCGCGGTCGACCAGAATCCCGATGACGTCCTCCTTGGTCTGCGGTTGGTCTTCGCCCTCGTCATCCCTGTGTTTGGCGCCTGGGTGAGGGATTTTGCTGAGGATCTTCTTAGTTTCGGAAATCGCGCCGGTCACCTGGTTGAACTCGTGGTTGTATTTGACGTCGATGGGCTCGGCATCCACAAACTTGCCTCCGCGAGTCCTGGCCTGATAGGTCACCTGCAGGTGCCCGTCCACCTTCACGCCGGAGAGCTGCTCCTTTTTCTTCCCGCCAGGCAGCGTGTCATGCACCGGCGTAGCCACGGCGTTGCAGATGAGAACCTTAAGGGCGATGAGTGTATCGGGCTTGTCGGGATTGACCTCGAGTTGGCTGTTGAAGCGGATGAGGTTGGTCTCGACCATGGACTGCAATCTGTCGGCAGCCAGTTTCTGGCACTGGTCCTGCGGCTTCTCCGCCGTGGCCTTGACGTCGAATGAGTTGCCCGGCAGTTTTACCGCAGCGGGCAGCTTGCGTTCCAAAACGATGGTCTTCTTCAGCGCTCCGAAACCTTGGCCGGACAGTAAAGCCGGGCACAAAACAATCAAGCTGGCGAGCAGCAACTTGCACATTCGCGGGGCCTCGCTACCGGCCAATCATATCATGCTCAAACTCCCGGCCATTTGGTACAATTCGGCTGCGAGTGAAACTTCCGGCAGAGAAACAGGACCTGCGGCTGATGCGACGGATGTTTTCGACCGTCGCACCGCGCTATGACTTCATCACGCGCGTCTTCTCCTATGGGATGGACGAGCATTGGAAAAAGATGGGCGTGGAGCGGGCGCGGCTGCCGCAGAGACCGGTGATCCTCGACCTGGCATCGGGCACCGGCGATTTTTCGGCGCTGGTCGAAGCGCAATACCCGGGCGCGCGGGCAGTGGCAGCCGATCTCACCGAGCGCATGCTGCACCTCGCCCGCGAGCGCGGTGTGAAGCATGCCGTTTGCGCCGACGCCGGCCGCCTGCCTTTTGCGGATGGCGCCTTCGACTGCGTGTTCGTGGGCTACGGCCTGCGCAATTTTCCGGACCTGGGACTGGCGGTGCGGGAGATCGAGCGGGTGACGCGGCGCGGCGGGCTGCTGGTGAGCCTGGACTTTTTCCTGCCCGCCAACCCGGTGTTCCGGCGGCTGTACCTGAGCTACCTTTTTGCGCAAGGCGTATTCTGGGGCCTGCTGCTGCACGGGCGGCCGCGCGTGTATACCTACATCCCCGATTCGCTGCGCAGCTTCGTTTCGATCGACGAGTTTTCGTCGCTGCTGCGGCGCACGGGCTACGGCCAGGTAGCGGCGCGCCGCTACATCCTGGGCGGCATCGGGCTGCATTGGGCGGCTAAGGAGTAGAAGGATGAAGGAACG
>Ga0181536_10004073_pt1 | contig 15659 bp, 13 predicted proteins | sample PEATcosm2014_Bin_41_FD_121105 | JGI IMG/M metagenome (GOLD analysis project Ga0181536, IMG submission 121105) | Peatland microbial communities from MTU Mesocosm Facility, Houghton, MI, USA - PEATcosm2014_Bin17_60_metaG | ecosystem: Environmental > Terrestrial > Soil > Wetlands > Peat | place... | reverse complement strand
TCGCCGCACGCCTCGCCGCATGGAAGCAGCCGGCGTTGCGCTATTCCACTGGGGTATTCGCCAAGTACTGCGCGCTGGTGGCCTCGGCTTCGGAAGGCGCGGTCACTAGGCCGTCACAGAATTAGCCCGGTTGGCGCTGTCACCTCCGCAAAGGGCCGCGACCGTTAGGGAGTGGACGCCGCCAAACGTCGGGCCGTGCGGCATTTCATCTAAAGTAGATCCATAGAGTTACGAGAACCATCAGATAAGAGATGAGACAACCGGTTACCATCGCTCCCGCGGCCCGCGCGGCCCAGTGAACGCGCGCTCTGAGTAGTCCGGATTTCACCACGAGGATCGCAAACGCGATCTCGGTCGCGGCGAAGAGGATGAATGTGAGAACGGACTCGTCCGCTTCTTCGCTTCCATGATAATTTGGATCGACCTTCATTTCGCCTGCCGTGATGCCCGAACCCACGGACGTGAGTAAGAGGGCCCAGGCGACCACGCTCAGGATTACCGCCCCTATTGCGAAGGTAGCTGATCTGGAAAGCTGCTCTACCGACATGCGCATTGCGGCACCACGACTCTGATATTACTGAACCGTCGAATAGACTGTGGATTAGTGTGGCAGAAACCCCACCCCTCACACAATCAACATGCTGTCGCCGTAGGAATAAAAGCGGTACCGTTCTTCGACCGCATGACGGTACGCCGCCAGCGCCAGTTCGGTCCCGGCGAAAGCGCAGACCAGGAGCAGCAGGCTGGTGCGCGGCAGGTGAAAGTTGGTAAGCATAGCCCCAGCCGCGCGGAATTCATATCCTGGGTAAATAAAGATATCGGTCTCGCCGCTTGCGGCGCCGGAGGCGCGCGCGCTTTCGATGGTGCGGACACTGGTGGTTCCGACGGCGACCAGGCGGCCGGCGGCACGCATCAGAGGGGCATTCGATTCGGTGATGCAATAGCGCTCCGTGTGCAGCCGTCCGTCTTCCACGCGCTCGGCATGCAGGGGCTGAAACGTGCCTAGCCCGACATGCAGCGTGACATAGGCCACGGCGGCGCCGCGGGCGCGGCAGGCGTCGAGGATTTCGTGCGTGAAGTGCAGCCCGGCGGTGGGCGCGGCCACCGAGCCTCTCTCGCGCGCGAAAACGGTCTGATATCTTTCGCGGTCGGCTGCGGCATCGGGCCGCTTGATGTAAGGCGGCAGCGGGACGTGCCCGATCTTCTCGAACTCCGCGAACAGGTCGGACGAACCCGCGAAGCGGATGGTGCGCTGGCCGAATTCGTCGCGCGCGATGATTTCGGCTTCCAGGTCCGGGCTGAAGCGGATGCGTTCGCCCACCGGCAATTTGCGGCCGGGCCGCACCAGCGCCTCCCAATCGCGGCCATCGGCGCTGACGGCGCGCAGCAGAAAAACTTCCACGTCCCCGCTCAGGAATTCCCGCCGCTTGGGGTTGTTCTTTCCCACCGGCAGCGCGTGCAGCCCCGCGCGATGCCCGAAGAGCCGCGCCGGGAAGACGCGCGAATCGTTGAGCACCAGGCAATCGCCGCGGTGGAGATACTCGGGAAAGTCGCGAAACAGGCGATCTTCCCAGCGTCCGGTGCGGCGGTCGACCACCAACATGCGGCCGCCGGCGCGGTCGGTGGGCGGCGCCTGGGCGATCAACTCTTCGGGCAGTTGGTAGTCGAAGTCCGCCAGATCCATGCAGACTTCACTGTAGCGAAAACAGTTCCCCCTGCTCCTGGCCTTCCCACAGTTCGGGCCGGTATTCGATCCAGCCGGAGGCCAGGCCGTAGCGGTCGCGGACGCGGTCGAGGCGCGCCGCCAGCGCATCTTTGTACGCGCGGCCGAGGTGGACGCGGCCTTCATACATGGCCCGGTAGCGCGGGGCGAGGTCCGGAAACTCGCGATCGAGGAACGGCAGGAAGACCTTGCGCGCGGCCGCGCCCAGAAAAAGCGGGCCGCCGCCGAAGGTCATGGCGCCGGCTTGGCGGGCGGAGTAGGCTAAGCGGTCGAGCGATCTCTCGCCATCGGTTAGCCCGGGCATGACGGGGTTGGGAAGCACGCCCACGCAAATGCCGGCGGCTCTCAATTTACGCGCCGCAACCAGACGCAGCTCCGGGAGCGGCGCCAGCGGTTCGAGCAGGCGCGCCAGCTTTTCGTCCAGCGTGGTGATGGTGAAATGGACAGCCAGCACGTTCGACCGCGCGATCTCGCGGAGCAGATCGAGATCGCGCACCACCAGGTCGCTCTTCGTGGTGACGCCCACGTGACGGCCCCGCTCGCGCGCGAAGACCTCCAGGATGGCGCGGGTGCGGCGATAGCGGCGCTCCGCGGGTTGATAGGGGTCGGTGGCGGTTCCGATGGCGATGTGGTCCGCGCGGTCTATGCGGCCCAGTTCCTGCCGCAAAAGGTGCGCGGTGGCCGATTTGGCGTAGATCTTGTCTTCGAAATCCTCCGGCGTCATCTCCATGAATTCGTGGGTGTAGCGCGCATAACAATACTTGCAGCCGAATTCGCAGCCGCGGTAGGGGTTGATGGTCCATCGAAACGGCATCCCCGGGCGGGTGCGGTTGAGGATGCTGCGGGTGGGGATCTCGAAGTACTGAACCTGGCGTTTGGCTTCGAGCAATTCGCTCTGGGAAGCCAGCCGAGCGATGCCTACCAGTGCCATGTTCTATTTTCGCTTTTTATTCGCCTTTTGGCAAGAGGAATCTCAAGCAAAGCTAGTTATAAATAATTTATTTAGTTTCTTGTTGTTGCGTGGATACGGTTAGGCCTGCTCCCAGCGCCAGACGGGCATGCCGTCCTCCTGCTCTTCGCCGGCGAGTTTCATGCCGATTTTCTCCAGAATCCGGGTGGACGCATTGCGCTCCGCGGCGGTGTGCGCGATCACCGCGGTGACGCCGGGTAAAGCGGCGGCACGCTCCACTAAGAAGCGCGCCATCTCGGTTCCAATCCCGCGGCCTTCGAGGCCGGGGAAGCAATAGTAGGCGATCTCGACCGTGCCGTCTACGGGCGGGCCCTTCAGGCTGCACGTGCCGACCAGTTGGCGGGTCGACTCTTCAACGACCAGGTATCCGAACCACTCGGGCGCGGTCTCGTAGGGAAAAGTCTTCATGAAGGTGAGGCTCTGCTGCGCGACGGGCTGCGCCACTTCGTGAAGGCCGATGTTATATTCCGCGGCGAATTCCTGTGGATCGGATGCCAGGTGGCGCAGCAGCTTCCGCGTGGCAGGGATGAATTCCAAGACGCCCAAATATCACCTCTTTCTGTCGAGCGACCGACTCTTACGGCCCCTTCCGGGACTACTTGGACTCACGACAGGTTCCACACGGCTTACGCCGGGGCTAGTATCTTGCGCCCTGGCGGGCTTGCCGTGCTTTGCCCGACTTGGCAGGCTGAAGCCTGCCCCGCCTTGCAACCGGCCAGGAGGCCGGTCCCACTTGGCGCGGCTTCGTCAAGAATGTCCAAACTCCAAGGGGGCAGGCGGCACCGACTGCCCCACCTTGCCTCTATCCTAGTTTAGTTTCCACCATTAGGAGACGCAGGTCACGGAGATTTCGCAAGAGAATGTGAGGGTTCTCGCGAATCAGATCTTCGACGGGGGTGATTCCGGTGCGCACGGCGATGGAGCGGATGGAATTCCGGCGCGCCGCCTGGATGTCGGAAGTGGCATCGCCGATCAATGAAATCGGAGTGTCCGCGTCGATCCAGCGGTGGCGGCGCGCTTCGGCGATGGCCAGCGCCACCAGGCCGCCGCGAGTCTTGGCCATTTCGCCGAAAGCGCCGTATCGGAAATACTCGCGAAGTCCGGCGCGCTCGAGTTTGCGCCAGCCGATGCGCGTGAGGTTGCCCGTGACCAGGGCGAGCAGGACATCGCGGCGGGCCAGGCGCTGCAGCACGGGCTCGACGCCGGGACAGTGTTTGTGGCGGAGGTCGGGACAGACGCGCAGGTAATAGCGCCCGGCGGCGGCGAGGATTTTGGGCATGGCGGCGCGGATGAACCGGGGCGCGGCGCCGGCGCGGCGCATCATCTCGTGAAGGATCACGGGATCGAGCATGCCCTGCACGGGGATGCCTTCGGTGGTGGTGCGGAGGCCGGTAACGCGGCGAATGCCTTCCACCAGGGCTTCGCGGTGATGGGGCCCGGCACGGCGGGTCAGGGTGCCGTCGATATCGAAGAGAACCAGAGCGCGGTGGATCAAACTGCAATCATACGCCGCTACAATGGGGATGTGCAGCAAGCGAAATTCCGCATCGGCCTGATCCAGATGGCCTGCGCGAAAGATCCCAACGAGAATCTGGCGAAAGCCGAGTGGCGCATCCGGGAGGCGGCCGGCCAAGGGGCGCGGATCATTTGCGTGCAGGAGTTATTCCGCAGCGAGTACTTCTGCCGCGAGGAGAATGCCGGTAACTTCGATCTGGCGGAGCCGGTGCCGGGATCGACCAGCGAGAGCTTCGGCAAACTGGCGGGCGAGCTGGGAGTGGCGATCGTCAGCTCCGTTTTCGAGCGCCGCGCGGCGGGCGTTTACCACAACACCGCGCTGGTGACTGATGCGGACGGCGCGCTGGTGGGGACGTATCGCAAGATGCACGTCCCGGACGATCCGCTGTATTACGAGAAGTATTATTTCACTCCCGGCGACCTGGGATTCCGCGCCTTCGATACGCGCTATGCGCGCGTTGCGCCGCTGGTCTGCTGGGATCAATGGTATCCGGAGGCGGCGCGGCTGGCGGCGCTCGACGGCGCGCAAATCATCTTCTATCCGACCGCGATCGGATGGCATCCGGCGGAGAAACAGCAGTACGGGAAGGCGCAGCACGACGCGTGGCGCACCATCCAGCGGGCGCACGCCATTGCCAACGGAGTTTACGTGGCGGTGGTGAATCGCGTGGGCTATGAGGGCACGGCCGAACAAGGCATCGAGTTTTGGGGTGGATCGTTCGTGTGCGATCCCTTCGGCGAAGTGCTGGCGGAGGCGTCGCACAGCCGGGAGGAAACGCTGATCGTGGAATGCGACCCGCGGCGCATCGAAGAAGTGCGGCGCAACTGGCCGTTCCTGCGCGACCGCCGGATCGACGCCTACGGCGGCATCGTCAACCGGGTGATCGATTGAAGCCGGACCGCACACCGCGGCAACTGGGCTTCCGCATGCCGGCCGAATGGGAGCCGCATGAAGCCACCTGGATTGCCTGGCCGCACAACCGCACCGACTGGCCGGGGCGGTTTGCGCCAATTCCGTGGGTGTACGGCGAGATCGTGCGCAGGTTGAGCCGTGTGGAGCGCGTGCGGATTCTGGTGGAGGGCCTCGAGGCGGAAGAGGGAGCGCGCCGCGTGCTGCGCAAAGTGGGGGCGGAAGAACACGCGGTGGAGTTTTTCGCGTGTCCCACCAACCGCGCGTGGACGCGCGACTACGGGCCCATCTTCGTGACGAGCCCGCGCGGCGAGACGGCGCTCGCCGCGTGGCGTTTCAACGCCTGGGCCAAGTACGACGATTGGCAAAAGGACTCGAAAGTTCCGGCCTACGTGGCGAAGCGGCTGCGCTTGCCGCTGTTCGCTTCCGAGATGGTGCTTGAGGGCGGCAGCATCGATGTCAACGGCGCGGGCCTGCTGCTCACCACCGAAGAGTGCCTGCTGAGCGACGTGCAGGCGCGCAACGCCGGGATGAGCCGCGCGGAAATCGAGGGCCGGTTGCGCGACTGGCTGGGGGCCGAGCGCGTGATCTGGCTGCGCCAGGGGATTGCGGGCGACGATACTCACGGCCACGTGGACGATCTGGCGCGCTTCGTGGCAGCGGATACGGTGGTGGTGGCGGCGGAGCCCGACCGGTCGGATGCCAATTACGAGCCGTTGCGCGAGAACCACGCGTTGCTGCGCGCGGCGGGGTTGCGGGTGGTGAAACTGCCGATGCCGCGTCCGCTGATTTTTGACGGACAACGCCTGCCGGCGAGCTACGCTAATTTTTATATCGCCAACGGGCTGGTGCTGGCGCCGACATTCAACGATCCCAACGACCGCGTAGCGCTCCACACGCTGGCGCGGGTCTTCCCGGACCGCGAAGTAGTAGGGATCAATTGCACCGAGCTCATTTGGGGGTTGGGCGCGCTGCACTGCATGACGCAGCAGCAGCCGAAGTAAGGCAGCTCCTCAATCGCCGCGTCTTTGCTTTCGCTCCAGGTACCACGGAACGTCGACTATCACGATGCGGCCGTTTCCCTTCATCATCAGCAGCGCTTTCAGTAGGGCGGCGCGCTGGTTGTGGAGCATGTAATGATACCAGCGGCTCTCCACCAGTTCCGGAATGACCACCGCTACAATCCGTCCGGGATTCTGGCGCTCCAGATCCAGAATGAATGTCAGGATGGGGGTGACCACGAAGCGGTAGGGAGACTCGATCACCGCCAGCACCGGCTCCTGGAGGCCCGATTCACGCGCGGGACGCGCCACGTGGTCTTGCCACGCCTTCACCAGTCGGTCGCTTTCCTCGCACTCGATGTGCACGGCGCGCACGTCCGGGGAAATATTCAGAGCGAATCGCAGGGCCTGGGCCGCGATGAGGCTCCAGCGCTGCACCGGCAGCACCACCAGGGGCGGATTCGGCTGGCCGGGGCTGAACTCGAGCGGTGCGGCAATCTCTCTCGCAACCGACTCATAGTGCCGCCGGACGGCCACCATCGCCGCCAGCAACAGCGGAACCATGATGACGGTGATCCACGCGCCTTCCATGAATTTCGCGGCGAGGACGACGACCACTGTGATGCCCGTGGCGGTTGCTCCCACGGCGTTGATCACAATGCTTTTTCGCGCGTGCCGGCCGCCGGTGCGCTTCCAATGCATCACCATTCCGGCCTGCGAGAGTGTGAAAGCCAGAAATGCGCCGATGGCGAACAGCGGAATCAGCCGGTCCGTGACGCCTCCGAAGACGATCAGCAGGACCCCCGAGATCACCGCCAGCACAATGATGCCCTCGGAATAGACCAGGCGCCGCCCGCGCGCGCCGAACGAAGTTGGAAGGTAACCGGTCTCCGCGATGACGCGGCAGAGCCTGGGGAAACCCGAAAAAGAGGTATTCGCGGAGAAGACCAGCACCAGCACTACCGAGGAAATGGTCACGTAGTAGAATGCGCCTCTACCGGCGATCGAGCCGAGAAGTTGCGACAACATACTTTGGTATCCCGGGCTGCCGGGATCGGTGGCGGCGATATGGTAAGCCCGCCCCAGCCAGGCGATGCCGCCCAGCAGCGCAATCAGGATGGCGATGATGATCCCAAGCGTGCGCTGCGCCGCTTGGACCACCGGCTCGCGGAAAGCCGTGACGCCGTTGCTCACCGCTTCCACGCCGGTCATGGCCGTGCATCCGCTGGCGAAGGCCTTCAACAGCAGCCACCATCCGACCGCGGCGATTTGTGGGGGAAAGGCCGGCGGCGCGACCACCGGCACGGGCTGGCCACCAGCCGCAAGGGTTTTGAAGATGCCGATGCCGATGGCCAGCAGCAGCGAACCCACAAACAGGTATGTGGGCGCCATGAAGACCAGTCCCGCCTCGCGCAGGCCGCGGAGGTTGATCAGCGTGATGGCCGCCAGAATTCCGAGGCAGAGCAACAGGGTGTGCGGCTGCAGCGAAGGCGCCGCCGAAACCAGCGCGCCCACGCCGGCGGAGATACCCACCGCCACGTTCAAAATGTAGTCGATCATCAGCGCCGATCCGGCCAGCAAGCCCGCGGAACTTCCCAGGTTCTCGCGCGCCACGGTATACGACCCGCCGCCGCCCGGATAGGCCGCTATCGTCTGGCGGTAGGAGAAGAACACGATGGTCAGCAGCGCGATGATCGACAGGCTGATAGGGACGAGGTACTGATTGCCGAGCGCGCCGAGAGGCCGCATCACGGTCAAGGCAGCTTCCGGGCCGTAGGCCGCCGAACTTAAGGCGTCCAGCCCGAAAATGGCGATGCCCGCCAGCACCGCGATCCTCTGCCCCTGCTCTTCACGGGATGAGAGTGGGCGGCCCAGCAGGAAATCGAGAATCGGCATGGATTCTCAGTGTACCGTGGGAGTGATTCGGGCAGAGCCGCGACCGTAAGGGAGCGTTAGTCAGAACTGCGGGATGGCAGACGTTCCCTTACGGTCGCGGCTCTGATGAGCTTACTTGCCCGTCAGTTCGTTCACCAGGCTCTTGGCATTGTAGAGCTTGCCGAGGGCTTCGGTCATGGCGGCGGTGTGGACGGCCACGGCACGGTTGGTGGACCCGTCGTAGACGTAATCGCCCACCAGGGATTCGATGTTGCCGTCGAAAATGAGGCCGACGATCTCACCCTTGGCATTGATGACCGGCGATCCGGAATTGCCGCCGATGATGTCGTTGGTGGTGACGAAATTGAGCGGCGTGGCCAGGTTGAGTTTGTCGGGGCCTTCCTGGTAGCGCGAGGGCAGGTAGAACGGTCCCTCATAGTTGAAGCCGGCGGCGCGGTCGTATAAGCCGTACAGCGTGGTCTTGGCCGGCGCCTTGGTGCCGTTCATGGGATAGCCCTGCACCTGGCCGTAGGAAAGGCGGAGAGTGAAGGTGGCGTCGGGATAGGTGGTCTTGCCGTATGCGGCGAAGCGCGCTTTGCCGAGTTGTTCGCCGGCGCGCTGCTCCACGCCTTGCACGTGATCCTCAAGCCACTTGGTGAGTTCGCGGCGCAGCGGATCGACGCGGCGCGCCATAACGATCATGGGATCAGTGGAGGCGGCCAGGGCCGGTTCCCCGCCATCCACCAGCTTGTGGCGCACTGCAGGGTCGGAGAGGGTGGTGGCGTTGACCAGCTCCGTGGCGGCCCGCTGGGGCGAGCGGCCATCCAGTACGGTCTTCACAAAAGCGTCATCGGGGCCGAGTTCGGCCAGCGCCAGCTCAAGCGAGCCGGTGAGACGCGCGATTTCCATGGCCGGATAAATCGGTGCAGGAGAATACAGGCGCAAGCGCGTGGATTCGAGCTGCGAATCGTGATAACCGGCCAGGCGTTCGCCATCGGGCTTCTTGATCTCGGCCACATACTGCACGATGGTGGTGGCCAATGTGGCGAGCCCGGAATCGAGCGAGCGCAAGAGACGTTGCCTGGTGCGTGGGGCGGCCACCTTTTCGGCGGCCGCGATCGCGTCCCAGGCGCCGCCATAGGCGGCCTTCCATTGCGGGTTGGCCATCACCTTGGCGCGGAAATCGCCTTCGTCCTTCTGCTTGGCGGCCATCACGGCGGGATCCTGCAGACCGCGTAACCGTCCATCATCCCCTTTGAGGCTGTTGGCGAGGCTGAAAATGGTGGAACCGGTTTGGCGCGCCTGCTCTTCGCCAAGCGAAGCGTAGCGTTCGAGCGCCGCGATGCGGTTCCTCAGGTTCTTGATGGTGAGGGGCATCGTGAGATCGCGGACGGCTTCGAGTTGCGCGACGGTATCGAGGCGCGCTGTAGAGCCGGGGTGCCCCACCACGAAAACCAGCTCGCTATCGGCGGCGCCGGTGGAGTTCCACTGCAAATAGTCCTTGCTGTCGATGGGCTTGCCGTCCTGGTAGACGCGGAACAGCGCCATATCGAGGTCGTAACGGGGATAGGTGAAGTTGTCGGGATCGCCGCCGAAAAAGGCGATCTGTTGCTCGGGCGCGAAGACCAGGCGCACGTCGGTGTACTTCTGATAGCGGTAGAGCCAGTATTCGCCGCCATTGTAGAGCGTGATGACGTCGGAGCGGAAGCCGGTCTTCTGCTGGCTCTCACGCTCGATTTCGGCAACCACCGCGCGGCGGGCGGCGAATTCTTCTTCCGGCCTGGCGGCCTTCTTCACCGCGGCGGCTACGCGCTCGGTGACGTTTTCGAAGGAAACCAGCACGTTGACTTCGAGGTCCGGCGATTTCATTTCCTGGTCGGGCGTGGCGGCGTAAAAGCCGTTCTTGAGGTAGTCATGCTGGGCGGTGGAGTTCTTTTGCAACTGGCCGCGGGCCACGTGATGATTGGTGAGCAGCAGGCCGTGGGCGCTGACAAAAGAGCCGGAACCGCCGTCGTTCAGCCGCGCGCAGGAGAGGCGGATGTGGTCCAGCCACTGCTGGGTGGGCGTGAAGTGATATTTCTCCTGCAACTGCTTGAGCGGCGGATTGTCGAAGGTCCACATGCCTTCGTCGGAGCGCACGGGCACGCTGAACAGCAGGGCGGCGCACGAAGAGATGACCAGGGTGCGGAAGACTTGCGGGCGAATACTCATAAAAAGAGACCTCCAGTTCTTGAATCCATAGCTTAGCGCGCTTCGGGGCCATGCGCCGTCAGCAGGTGAGCGCGGCGATTACGCGGCTTTGGGCCGGCTCTCGCGCACTTCCACGATCACCGAAGTGGTGATGGGCTGATGAGCCGGGTGGCCGAATTCCAGGCACATGCCCCGGCCGATGTAGCGCTCTTTGAGCATGGAACCGCCCCACGTGGAGCCGTGGATGTTGACCAGAACGGGTTCCGGGCAGAAGACCGGGTGGCCGGAAATCAGGGCCTGCCCCGAGCCGCGGTACTGAATGGTGTAAGCGCGGTTCTGGGTGCGGACTTCGAGAACCGTGCCGGGAGTGAGATCGCGGAGATGCACGCCGCCTTCGATCTCGGATTGCACGATGCGGCCGTTGACGGCATCGCTCAGATGCGGGCTTGGGATGAATACGGCCGTCCTGAGAGCCGAGGTCCTGTCGCGCATGGCACTACGCCTATTTTGGCACAGGAGGCGGCGCATGCGGAACCGGTCTCGCCGGCCACCGCCCTGGGGTCGTGCTTTCAGGATCGTCTGGTCAGGACGGTGATCCAAAAGGGGCCCTCGGCGCATTGAAAGCCAAGCCGCTCCCGGACCTCGGCCCCGCAGACCCGCAGGCTGTAGTCGCTGCCATCCACTATGGAGGGCATGGAAAGCCGGATCCCCGCCGTTAACACACACTTCAGGTTGCCGCCAATCATGTTGGCCAGTTCGCCGAGGACGTCGCGCACGACATCGTCCACGGCGTCGGGCGGATCCATGGAGAGGAAGCGGCCGGCGAAGCGGCAAGCCTGGCCCCGGTCGCACTCCAGCAGCACCGCTCCGTTCCAATCGCCCGACAGGTGGAGAGCGGACGTCAAGCGATCCCCGCTGGGGAGCCAGGGCGTCCCACATTCGGCCACTGGCAGGCTCATCATGGTCTCGAATACGGACTCCACGATCTGCACCAGCGCGCTTGTCAGTGTCTCTGTGGTGAATTCGATGGGCATCAGTTTCCCTCTCAGCGGGCGACGTAGACGGTCGCGCTTCCAACGGTCTGTCTTTCAAACCACTCCTCGACGCCGAACGCCGTCTCGGCGCCGCCCAGCAGCAGCCAGCCGCCTCGAAACAACGTGCCATGGAGTTCTTTCAGGATGTCCTTCCTGGTCCCGGCGTCGAAGTAGATCAGGACGTTGCGGCAGAACACCAGGTCGAAAGGTCCGAGGGCGCGCATGCTTTTGCGCAGGTCCATGGTCTCAAAACGGGCCATCGAACGTACCAGCTCGCTCAACTGCCAGTCCACGCCGGAACGGCGGAAATATTTCACCAGGAGGGCCGCCGGCAAGCCCCGGTTCACCTCAATCTGCTGGTACTTGCCGGACCGCGCGCGTTCCAGGACCTGCGAGGAAAAGTCGGTACCCAGAATTTGAATATTCCAGTCGCTCAACGCGTCGTCCAAGAGAAGCATGGCCAGGCTGTAAGCTTCCTGCCCGGTGGACGCGGCAGCCGACCAAAACCGCAGTTTCCTGGTGTCCCGCCGGCCTTCCTTCAACCGGGGCAACAGGACAGTCCGTATGGCCTCATAATGAACGGGATCGCGGAAGAAATAGGTTTCGTTGGTGGTCATGGCCTCGACCACGCGGCGGCCGACCTCCGGCTCGCCAGTGGCCTGGATGAGCGCGCATAAGTCGTTGATCGAGCCGAGGCCGAGTTGCCTGACGATGGGCGTGAGGCGGCTTTCGAACAGGTAATGCTTGTCCTCTTCGAGCACGATGCCCGCTTGGGAATAGACATGCTGTTGAAGGAACCGGTAGTTTTCCGAGTGGATCTCCGCGATTGGCGTTTGGCTAGGCATCCAGTTCCCCTTACGGTCGGCCGGCTATGCGCAGGATCTCGGGCACGACTTGATCGAGGGGCAGCACGCGGTCGGCGAGGCCAGCGTTCACCACGGCGCCGGGCATTCCCCAAACGACACTCGAAGCCTCATCCTGCGCCAGGACGCTGGCACCCTGAGCCTTGAGGATCTCCGCACCGCGCAACCCATCCTGCCCCATGCCGGTCAGGATGGCGGCTATGACGGCGCCGCCATACACCTCGCCGATGGAAGTAAACAGCGCGTCGACCGCGGGACGGCAGGAGTTCTGCGGTGGCGACTGATCCAGAAAGACGCGCACTCCGCCGCCATTGGAGGCCACCTTCAAATGAAAGTCTCCGGGCGCAATCAGGATCTTGCCCGCTTCCACCGGGTTGCCCTGGCCGGCTTCTTCGACTGGCAGCCGGCAGGCGGAGTGAAGACGCTCGGCGAGCAACCGGGTAAAGAGAGGCGGCATGTGCTGCACCACCAGGACCGGCAGTGGGAACCCGGCCGGCAACTCGGGCAGGATCGCACCCAGCGCGGTCGGCCCTCCGGTGGAGACTCCGATCACCACCACTTTGGCCCGCACCCTGGTAGTCTGCCAGGCCGGCGTGCCCCGCCAGGCCGGCTGGACCGCCGGCAGGAGCGACGGTTCCGGGCGGGCCGCGGCGTGGCTTTGCGCGGCCATGTGGAAGAACTGTTTGATCTTGGGGACCAGCTCTTCCCGCAGGCGCGTCATGGAGCGATCGAGCGACCCTTCGTTGGAGGCTTTGGCCACGTAGTCGTCGGCCCCGAGGGTCAAAGCTTCCAGAGTCACCGCCGCGCCGCGCGCGGTGAGCGTGCTGAACATGATGACGCGCAGTTGGGGATACTCGCGCCGGACGCGCCGCAGCGTTTCCAGACCGTCCATTTCCGGCATCTCGATATCCAACGTGAGGACGTCGGGGTTGAATTGGGGGATGCGTTGCAGTGCGATCGCGCCGTTCGATGCCGCCCCTACGACTTCCAGCTCGGGATTCTGCTCAAGGGCATGAGTGACGAGGCGCCGGATGACCACGGAGTCGTCCACCACCAGCACGCGAATCCGCTCTCCAGGTTGGAGCAATCGCTTGTTCAGCGGAGCCATGCCAGGTTTTTCCTCAAGAATGGATCCCCACAAGCTGGAGCTTCTCCACGAGGATCTCTTTTGTGAATGGCTTCATGACGTACTCGTTGGCGCCCGCCTCCAGGGCCACCGCCATTTGGTCCAGCTCGGTCTCGGTGGTGACCATGACCACCACCAGTCGGGAAAGTTCCGGATTCTGGCGCAACCGCTTGAGCAGCTCCAGCCCATTGATCTCTGGCATGTTCCAGTCCGCCAGAACCAGCGTCACCGCGGTTTTCTCGGCTTCGATCACCTCCAGGGCTTCTCGTCCATTGGCCGCCTCGCGGACCTCATACCCGAGTTCCTTCAAGGTCCTGACGAGGATCATCCGAACGGCCCTGGAATCGTCCACAACTAGCGCTTTGGCCATCATTTCACCTGTATTGGTTGAGTGAGGGGAGGGACGCGGCCTGGCGGACGAATACCAGCCGCCGGGCCGCGTCCCTAACCGTTCATCCGGTCAAAACGTGAACTTCGAGGTGACCGTCTGGAGCCGGGCCGCCATCTGGCTCAGCTCTTGCGAGGCCTTTTGTGTGTCGTTGGCGCCTTGTGTGGTGTTCTTCGCCGCCACGGCCACGCCGCCGATGTTTTTGGCGATGTCACCGACTCCCTTGGCGGCTTCGGTCACGCTGCGGCCGATCTCGTTGGTGGTCACCGTCTGTTCTTCCACCGCCGAGGCGATGCTGTTGGAGATGTCGTTGATCTGGTTGATAATGGTTCCGATCTCCTCGATCGCCTGGACGGAGCCCTTGGTATCGCCCTGGATGGCTTCGATCTTCTGACCGATCTCCTCGGTGGCTTTGGCGGTCTGCTTGGCGAGTTCCTTGACTTCGTTGGCTACCACCGCGAAGCCCTTACCCGCTTCGCCGGCGCGCGCGGCCTCAATGGTGGCATTGAGGGCCAGCAGGTTGGTCTGCTGCGCGATCGAAGTAATCACCTTGATCACGTTGCCGATCTCCTGGCTGGACTCGCCCAACTTCCTCACGGTCTCGTTCGTGGAATGCGCCACGCTGACGGCATTCTTGGCCACCCGGGCCGATTCATTGGCGTTCTTGGCGATCTCGCGGATGGATGCTTGCATTTGCTCGGAGGCTGAAGCAACCGAGGCGACGTTCTTCGAGACCTGCTCGCTGGCCGCGGACACTACGTTGGCCTGCGTGGCGGTCTCCTCGGCGTTGCCCGCCATCTGCTGGCTGACTGCCGTCAGTTCTTCGGAGGAAGAGGCCAGTGTCGCCGCGTTTTGCGCCGTGACCTTAAGCGGCTCGACGATCGCCTCGAGGGTCTGGTTCACGCCCTCGACGATGGTGCGGTAAGCACCCTGGTGCTTGCTGGTGTCGGCGCGCGTGCCCACCCGGCCGTCGGCGGCCGCTTTGGCGAGCAGAGCGGCGTCTGCCACCAGCGCGTTGATGCTAGTCTTCAACAGCATCAGCCACTCGTGAATCTGGTCCTTATCGGAAGCCTTGGCCATGGACGCGGTCATGTCGCCGTTGGCGATCTTGGTTACATAAGCAATCAGATCGCTCAGCCAGTCATGCACACCATTGATGGCCTGTTTCATCTTCTCGTGGTCGCCCTTACAGGCAATCTCGACTTTCTCCCGCAGGTTGCCGCCACGGACCAGGCCCAGAATGCGGTTGCCTTCGCCGATGGGCATCAGGATGGCGTCCAGCATCTCGTTGACGCCTTTCACGATGCCCGCATAGGCGCCCTGGAACTGGTCGGGTTTACCACGTTCCGAGAGTAGCCCTTCCCGCGATGCCTCCGCCAGCCGCCCCAACTCCTTCTGCAACCCTTGCAGAATTACGGCCACGTTGTTGACCGCCTGCTTCATCTTCTCGTGGTCACCCTTGTAGGTCTGCGCGATTAGTTCGTCGATTTTGCCCGCGCTGACCTGGGCCAGAATGCGGTTGCCTTCGCCGATGGGCAGCAGGATGGCATCTAACATTTCGTTGACGCCCTCGACGATCTTGCGGTAGTCGCCCTGGTGCTTGGTGGCGTCGCCGCGGGTGGCCAGTTTGCCTTCCGCCGACGCCTTGATCAGCACGCCGGTTTCGGCAACCAGCGCCTTGATGTTGTCGATGCAGTTGTTCAGGTTGTTCTTGACCTCGTTGAAATCGCCGGCGTAGGTGTCGGTGATCTTGGGCGGGATATCGCCCTTGGAGATGCGGTCCATGTATTCTGCCGACATGTTCAACGGCTTGATGACGTTGTCCAGTGTCAGGTTGAAGCCCTCGATCACCTTGCGGAAGTCGCCCTGGTGCTTGGCCGCATCGGCCCGCGCCGCCAGCTTGCCTTCCAACATGGACTGCGTCAGTGCCACGCCGTCGCCTACCAAGCGGCTGATGTTGTCGATGCAGTTGTTCAGGTTGTTCTTGACCTCGTTGAAATCGCCGGCGTAGGTGTCGGTGATCTTGGGCGGGATATCGCCCTTGGAGATGCGGTCCATGTATTC
>Ga0181536_10004071_pt1 | contig 15660 bp, 16 predicted proteins | sample PEATcosm2014_Bin_41_FD_121105 | JGI IMG/M metagenome (GOLD analysis project Ga0181536, IMG submission 121105) | Peatland microbial communities from MTU Mesocosm Facility, Houghton, MI, USA - PEATcosm2014_Bin17_60_metaG | ecosystem: Environmental > Terrestrial > Soil > Wetlands > Peat | place... | reverse complement strand
GCTACTTTCCCATTCAATTCCGTCACCCTGTTCTTGACCTGCAGCCATGCTACCAAAGCTTGATTTCCGCTCCGTGCGCCCTCTTGCCGAGGTTGACAGTCGTAAGGCCGCGTGCCTATAATTTTTTCGCCCCTCACCACAGCGGACTCGGTCCGTTCGGTGGCGGTTTCAGGAGCAATATTTATGAAGAGCTTTACTCGTTTCGGAATGGCTTGTGGACTGGTGTTTCTGGCGGCACTGGGAGCGCGGCCGATGCTGGCGCAAGGCGGGAAGGGCGCGGGTTCGCCCACCGATATCTCCGGGACGTGGCGCAAGATTGGACAGGAAGATACCCACGAGCGCGGGTCCGGTCCCGATCCCGGCGAGTACTGGGGCCTGCCCATCAACGACGCCGCCCGCATGCGCGGTGACACCTATAACGAAGAGTGGGTTTCCACTTCTTATATCTTGCAATGCCGCCCGCATCCCACCGGCTACCAACCCTTAGGCCCCGACCCGATGCGCATCGAGCAACTGACGACTCCTATCAATCGCCAGCTGATCGCCTATCGGATTTCCTACGACGAAACGCCTGGCGATCGCATGATCTGGCTGGACGGGCGCCCTGGCCTGTCGCCGCTTGCGGTGCATACGTGGGAGGGATTCTCGAAAGGCCATTTCAAGGGTGACACACTCATCATCGAAAGCACGCACATGAAGGAGGCGTTCCACCGCCGCAACGGCGTGCCGAGCAGTTTCCGCGCGACTACGATCGAGCACATCTCGCTCGATGAACCGTACCTCACCTGGGTGGTCACCACCTACGACGACGACTATCTGACCGAACCCGTGGTGCGCAGCGTGACCTATATTCGCGCGCCCAACGTCCAGATCCCGCCCTATCCGTGCGCCGCGCAGCAGGAAGAAATCGGCGCCGATGCGGACAACTACCGCGTGCCCAATTACTTTATGGGGGAGAATCCATACCTGACCGAGGTCGCCGTGAAGTACAAGGTGCCGCTCGAAGGAGTTCGCGGCGGAGCCGAGACCACGTATCCGGAATGGCGCGTCAAGGGGCTGGCCTTGAAGCCTCCCACCGCTCAGTTCACGTTGAAGCCGGCCTACACGGATGCTTCGACGAAAATCGCGGAGCGCGCCGACGCAATGCCGAAGCGCGCGCCGACGTACGACAAAGTGGAAGCGCTGCACGCCAACGGAAATGTCTACATGATTGCGGGCGCGGGCGGCAATATCGCGGCCTCGGTGGGCGGGGACGGCGTCCTACTGGTGGATTCGGGCGCCGAGCAGGCCGTGGATAAGGTCCTGGCGGCCATCGAGGACATCAACAGAGAACTGCGTCCTCCGGAGCGGCCGGATTCGGCGTCTCCCTTTGCCGATACCTGGCAGGCGACGCATGCCTTCGCGCCGACCAATATCCGGACTATTATCAATACCAGCCCGATTCCGGATCACGTGGGCGGTAACGCCAAGATCCGCAATGCGCCGCAGTTTCATCCGCTGGGCGTTCTGGGCGAAGAGGAGCAGGGCAGCGAGATTATCCTGGCGCAGGAAAACGCCTCGAAGCGGATCGGTGAGATGGGAATTCCCGACGATGGCGTCCCGACCAACACGTACTTCTCGGCGCGCTACAACCTGCACCGGTTCTTCAACAACCAGGCCGTGCAGGTGATGCACATGGCCAATGCCTTGACCGACGGCGACTCGGTAGTGCTGTTCCGGAAGTCCGACGTCATCGCCACCGGCGACATCTACATCGCCGACCAGTACCCGCCGATCGACGTCGACAAAGGCGGCTCGATCGACGGCGAAATCACCGCGCTGAACAAGGTTTTCGATCTGTGCGTCACGGAATTCATGGCGCAGGGCGGAACGATCGTCATTCCCGGCCACGGCTGGATGGGCGATGCCGCCGACCTCGGGTACTATCGCGACATGCTCACGGTTATCCGCGAGCGCATTCAGAAGATGGTCGACGGCAACATGACGCTGGCGCAGGTGAAAGCCGCGAAACCGACCATGGATTACGATCCGGAATACGGCCGCGAACCCGGCGTAACCTCGAAGTTCGTCGAGGCTGTCTATCGCAGCATTTCCGCCAAGAAGAAGGGCAAGTAGGAAAACACCATAAGGAAACCTCATGACCTACACGAATAAGCTTGCTCTCCTTGTTCCCGCGGCGCTGCTGGCGCTTGCTCTGCCCGCGACTCTTGGCGCGCAGGGGCGCGGCGGACGCGGCGCCGCTCCACCTCCTCTCCCGGCAAAGGCGGACGCGCCGATCGACATGACCGGTTATTGGACGGCCGTGATCACTGAGGACTGGCATCAGCGCATGCTGACCGCCGAAAAGGGCGATTTCGGCACCGGAGCTCCCGGAGCTGTCACGGTTCCCGGCGGACGTCCAGGTCCCAGCAATATCCCATTTAATCCGAACGGGCGCAAACTAGCGCTCGCGTGGGATCCCGCCAAGGACGAGGCCGAAGGCAATCAATGCAAAGCTTATGGCGCGGTCGGAATCTTGCGCCAGCCGACGCATCTGCATATCACCTGGCAGGACGACAACACGCTCAAAATGGAAGCAGACTTCGGCAATCAGACGCGTCTCTTCCATTTCGTAAGGCAAGCCGGTGGCATGGGCGCGCCCGCGACGAAAGCGGGTCCTCCCGCGGGTGAAGCGCCCAGCTGGCAAGGATATTCGGTGGCGGAGTGGAAGGAACTCGGCGGCAAGGAAGGCTTCGAAAGAGGCGGTAACATGTCCGTCGTCACCACTAATTTGAAGCCCGGCTACTACTATCGGAACGGCCTTCCGTATTCGGGAAACGCGGTCCTCACGGAGCACTTCCGCGTCATCGACATCCCACAGAGCGGCCAATGGCTGAGCTTCTCGTCGATGGTCGTAGATCCCGAGTATTTAACGCAGCCCTACATCGTGACGTATCAGTTCAAGAAATTGCCCGACGGTTCCAAGTGGAATCCGCAGCCCTGCGCGGTGAGGTAGAGCAGCGAGCTTGTGGGGCGGCTTTTCAAGCTGCCGCCGGTTTTCAGCGGGCGATTGGCGGGTTTGAAAAACCCGCGCAGGATAAAATCCTGCCCCACCCGGACTCCTACTTCTCCTTTTTCGGCGGCGTCGGATTTTCCAGGATGCGCTGCTTCTGCGCCAGCGTGCATTCCTCGATCACCTGGAAGTAGCGGGCATAGGTCGCCGTCGGCACCACGAACGGATTCACCTCGCCCGGCTTGCGCGATTGCAGCTTGTCGAGCTTCTCGGTAATCCCCAGCATGTGCGGATGATTCTGCAGCTGCACGTCGATCTTGTACTTCTTCGCCGCGGCCTCCCATTTTTCCAGCGACTTCACGTATTCGTCGAGGCTGTACGCAATCCGCGGCAACAGCACGTTCCCGCCGAACATTCCCGCCGTGTAGGTTTTCTTGCCGTCCTTCACCGGGAAAATATAGCCCAGCGTTCCCGGCGTGTGGCCCGGCAATAACAGCGCGGCGATGTGAAAATCGCCGATTGTCATCGTCTGCCCGTCTTTGATCACTATGTCGCGCTTGGGAGCGTCGTCACGCGCCTTCTTGCCGCTGCTCGCTGGCGGATCCACTACGTCCCAATCCGCGTCCGAGAGCACAATATGCGTTCCGTACTTATCTTGCAGGTATTTCGACGCGCCGTAATGATCCACGTGGCCGTGCCCCAGGAACACATATTTGATCTTCGATTCGTCGAGGCCCAGCTTCTTCAGTTGCGGCAGCAGTACAGTGTCAGCCTGATTCGGATAACCCGCGTCGATCAGCACCAAGCCCTCTGAGGTGTTGAACGCGTAGATCGTCGTGCTGATGCTGCCAAGGATGTAGACGTTATCGAAAATCTTCATCGGGGTGAGCAGCGGATCGGTGGCCAGATTCGCGACCGGCATCTCGCAGAAGAATTTCTCCTGCGCGGCCCACTCCTTGCCGGCGATCTTGACGGCCTTATCGATGTGCTCCTTCACGGCCGGCGAGTCACTGTCGGCGGCAAGCACGGCGGGCGCGATCGCAAGGGCGGCACCGATCACAAGCACGGGCGCGCGGAGCAGGGAGCTAATCATGGATGGTTTCCTCACCCGCATATCTTAGCTCAGGGGGCGAGGGCTGTCGCGATCATGCGGAGGTCTCTACGCGTCCAACGCTCTCACGAACTCTTCAACGCTAACGCCGGATTTGGCGATTGGACCGCGCAACGTTCCTCTCGCCACCTGTGGATGATCGGGTACCGATAGTGTAACAATATGGCCAGGCTTGGTGAGCAGGATGTGGCTTCCCTTTTGCCGAACCACGCGCCAGCCGAATGTTTCAAATGCCCGGATCACGTCCCGTGGCCGCAAGAGCGGAACGGGAGGCATTAGACCGTCACTTCAATTTCCTTTGTGGACACGGTGAGCGGCAATCCCAATTCCGCCCGCGCCGCCAGACTTTCGCGAATGGCATCGGCGATGTTGGCCTCCGCTTCCGTCTGGGATGCGCCCTGACTTATGCAACCGGGGATGGCCGGGCATTCGGCGATGTAAATCCCGTCCTCGTCCTGATAAATGACAACCATGAGTTTCATAAGGCTGCGACGCATCGGGTGCGCTTATTCGTAGTGTAGCCCCCCTTGCAGGATTTCTGATGTCCCGCAAATCGGGACTGCTCAGCCGGACGAATCGCTACAGCTTCTCGCCGATGGACTTTGCCTGCAAGAATTGGAGCAGGTAGTCCGGGCCGCCCGCTTTTGAATCCGTACCCGACATGTTGAATCCGCCGAAGGGATGCGCGCCCACCATCGCGCCCGTGCACTTTCGGTTGATGTAGAGATTGCCTGCGAAGAATTCTTCGCGCGCGCGCCGGATTTTTTCCGGATTGCGCGTATAAACCGACCCGGTGAGCCCGTATTCGGTATCGTTTGCGAGCTCCAGCGCGTGGTCGAAATCGCGGGCGCGGGTGACCGCCAGAACAGGGCCGAAAATCTCCTCGCGGAAAATGCGCGCGGTGCGGTCGACGTCGGTGAAAACCGTGGGCGCGACGAAATAGCCTCCGTTTTCGGAACCCGCCGCGCGGTGCTCTTTCGCGTTCGTCCGGCCCAGCAGCCGTGCTTCACCCATGCCGGTCCCCACGTAATCGAGGATCGTCCGGCGCGCCGCGGCGCTGATCACCGGTCCCATGTCATTCCCGCGATCTTCGGCCGGACCGACCCTCAGCGCTTCCAGGCGATCGCCGAGCTTATCGATAAACTCCTGGTACACGGCGCCGTCAACGATGGCCCGCGAGCAAGCCGAGCACTTCTGCCCGCTATATCCGAACGCGGACTGCACGACGCCCGCGACGGCGCTATCGACGTCGGCCTCGCGATCGACAAGGATGGCGTCCTTGCCGCCCATCTCGACGGATACGCGTTTGATCCAGATCTGCCCGTAATGGGGCTTCGCGGCCAGTTCATTTATCCGCAGGCCCACGTCGCGCGATCCGGTGAAAGCGATCAGCCGCGTCTTCGGGTGTTCGACCAGCGCATCGCCCACCACCGATCCGCTGCCCACGCACAGGTTGAAACTGCGCGGCGGGAATCCGGCGGCCAGCAAAACCTCAGCGAATTTATGAGCGATGACAGGCGTCTCGCTGGATGGTTTGATAACAACGGTGTTGCCAGCGACCAGTGCGGCTACCGTCATTCCGGCGAGAATCGCCAGCGAAAAATTCCAGGGCGGAATGATGACGCCCGCGCCGAGCGGGAAGTACACCATATTGTCGCGCTCGCCAGGGAGCTGCGCGAGCTCGGGCGGATTGGCGAAGCGCAACATTTCTCGCGCGTAGTACTCGCAAAAGTCGATAGCCTCGGCGACCTCCGCCTCCGCTTCGGGCCACGTCTTGCCGGCTTCCACGACCAGCCATGCGTCGAATTCGAACTTGCGCTCGCGCAAAATGGCCGCCGCGCGGATCAGAAGATCGGCGCGATGAGCGGGCGAGGTGCGCTTCCATTCCTGAAAATACGCGTGCGCGTCTTCGACGGCGCGGACCGCCAGTTCCGCAGTCGCTTTATGCGCGCGGCCGGCAATTTCCGTCGGATAGGATGGATTGGCGCTCGCGAGCAGATCCCCGGTGCCATGCGGAGCGCCCGCGATCCACAGCGGATATTCGCGGCCGGATTCGGCTCGGACTCGCGCTAGGGCCGCATGGGCCGAAGCGTACACGTCGGGCTTGGAAAAATCGGCATACGGCTCGTTGACGAACGTTGACAGCGAAGCCGATCTCAACATTTTTCCGGAGAATTCATCAAAAGGTCGAGAGGCCGGTTAGCCGTCGACCATCTTGCGGCCGCGCTCGAACAAGTCGGCGGCTTCGTCGGCCACGCGGCGTCCCTGCTTATAGAGGTCGCGGCCTTTGTCGAGGAGTTCGCGCCCGCTGTCTCCGAGGGCCTCGCCGCCCTCGCGAGCCTTGCGGGTAATTAATCGCCGGGTTTTATCGCCGGTCATGGGAGCGTAGAGGAGAGCGACGGAGGCGCCGAGCGCCGCGCCGATCATAAACCAAAGAATGCGATCGCCGGTATCTTCCATAACTCCATTCTAGCCCCTGTTCCTAATCGCGGTTTGGCCTACACGCTCCCTCCTGGATCGTCTATCCTGTTCCGAGTGACCCACTCGTACGATCCCAAGCGTATGGTGCGCGGATTTGCCGTGTTGCTCGCGGTGTATCTGGTCGTCGTGTATGCGCTTCCCTGGTCGGCGGCGGTGAAGCCGGCGGGGAGACACGTAACGGGACTGTTCCTTGCGACCATCGCCGGCTCGATCCTGGAACCGATTCCCGCGGCGGCGCTGGTACTCATCGCGATCACTCTGGCCGGACTAAGCGGCGCGCTGACCATGGATCAGGCCCTGGGCGGCTACGCGGATCGCACCGTGTGGCTGGTGATGTCGGCGTTTTTCCTTTCGCGCGCGCTTATCAACACGGGTCTGGCGCGGCGCATCGCACTGACGTTCGTGCGCTGGTTTGGGAAAACCTCACTCGGCGTGTGCTACTCGCTCGGATTATCGGATTTCGTACTCGCGGGAATGATTCCCGCCAACGGCGCGCGCGCGGGCGGCGTGATCCGGCCGATCGGCAAGGCGATCGCGGAGATTTATGGATCCACGCCGGGACCAACGGCGAATAAGCTCGGGTCATATTTATATACAGCGGTTTACCAGTCAGTCTGTGTTTCCACCGCGATGTTTTACACGGGCCAGGCGAGCAATCCGCTGGCGGCGCGCTTCGCCGCGGGTTATGGATACTCGGTCACGTGGGCCAGTTGGTTCGCGGCGGCCATCGTTCCGGGAGCGCTGTCGCTCGCGGTGATCCCATGGGTGGTGATGCGGCTGAATCCACCCGAGTTGAAAAAGACGCCCGAAGCGGCCGCGTTCGCGCGCAGTGAAATCGAGGCGATGGGTCCGCCCAACCGCGGCGAGAAGATCACGGGCGCCATACTGACGCTGGTGTGCGCGTTGTGGGTATCGTCGTCCTGGACCAAGGTCGATATTACGGCGATCGCTCTGCTGGGCGGCGCGCTGCTGCTGATCACCGGCGTCCTGAGCTGGGAGGACGTCAAGAGCGAGCGCGCGGCCTGGGACGTCTTCATCTGGTTCGGAGGATTGTTTCGCCTGGGGCAGGCCCTCAACGAACAGGGCGTCACGCGCGCCTTTGCCGATGCCGTCGCCAAGGAGTTCGGCGGACTGGGATGGGCCGGCCTGTTCGTCGTCGCGCTGTTGATTTACTTCTACGCGCATTATGGATTTGCCAGCATCACCGCGCACATGGTGTCGATGTTTCCCCCATTCCTCGCCCTATTGTTGGCCAAGGGCGCGCCTCCCGGCCTCGTAATTTACGGATTCGCTTGCTTCACGAACCTGGCCGCAGGACTGACGCACTTCGGGACCACTCCAGGGCCGATTTTTTACGCCGACGGCTACGTGACGCTGAAGATGTGGTGGAGGGTCGGCGCGATTATTAGCGTGGTAAATATCGTGATCTGGACCACCGCGGGCTTCGCGTGGTGGAAATTCATCGGGGTGTGGTAGGCGTTTCGACGACGTGCCGTCGCAGGTCATTTCCGGGACTTCGCCCATTTCTTAGCCAGCACTTCGACGCGTCCAGGAACGCCCCATGACCCGGACACTTGCGAGTTGCCGTTGGCGGCTGCGCGGATTCGTGTCGAATACGACTTATCCCAATACTCCAGCTCCTCCAAATACCCGATGCGCGCCTTCGCTTCAGCGAACGTGTTGCTTTCTTCAAAGAGCCCAACCACGACTTCGCTCATCCGCCGCTCAGTCTGCTTGTTCCTCCGGTATGCGTCGAACAATTCGCGGGCCAGAGCGGCCGCCTGCTTGGCGTTACCGTTGAAGGCTTGAAATCGGCCGATAAAGCCGTAGGGGTCCTGGTCAAAACGCACGGCGAACGTCGGGACCCCTCGCCCCATCGCGAACCCAATCTCCTGATCCGTCCAATTGCTTGCGTGAAACTTCGGGTGAAGGAGGGCGACAAGGCCGTCACACGTTGCCAACGCTGTTTCGATTTGCGTTTGCCATTCTAGCGTAGGCTCGATGTCATTGTGTGCGACGAATCCGGAGATTCCGAAGTCGAGAAGCGCCGTTTGAAGCTCAGCCGCGAAAGTCCGCTCGGTCGCGAGGTGCGTTATGAACACCCGCAGCATTCCCTTTCGCCAAAAGGGCGGATCAACGCGAGGTGCGGGGACTATTTCGAAAGAGAATCCAACGTGGTGCGCCAACTCGATAAGCGTTTCGTCGGGCGCTTCGGAAATCATGTTCAGCACGTACTTGGTGCTCGACTCGTGCCACTCTTCGGACGTCGGCAACGAAAACTGCTTCAGCGTAATGTCAATAAGCGCGTAGTCTTCCGTCGCGAGTCGGGTGGAAATTTCTCTTATCAGTACGATCCGCTGCGAGGGCGAGAGAGGCATCTCTGGAGGGGTTCCGAACTAAAGGCGCGGAGCGGCAGCACACGATATCATTTCGCTGGCGATCAGGTCGGCCTTGACCCGTTCGAGCGGAATTCGTTTTTCCTGCCGCCGCGATCGGGAGACAAGGACGTCTTCGATATCCTCCCACAGCGCCTTGTGCTTCTTGAGGTCGATGACAGCTGCGGTTTTGCGGCCTTTCGCGTCCGTAATGAACTGAATTCCAGTCATGAACGTGGCTCCTTGAATCGTCCTGACCTATTTTCGCTCTACTGCGCTGCCTCCTGCAGCCAACGGCGCGGCAATGTCCGGCGATCGGCCAACTCGGCTAAAATTTCCGTATGCCGCCTTCTGCAAGCGACAAATCGGCCCGTTCCATCAAAGTTGGCCCTCTCAAAAAGAGTGAACTCGAAGAAGCGGATCGCATCGTCCGGTTCGCGTTCGGAACATTTCTGGGATTGCCCAATCCGCTCGCCTTCATGGGCGACCGCAATTACATGACTCCGCGCTGGCGCTCGTCTCACGTCAAGGTGATCGCGGCGCGCGCCGGAAGCCGATTAATAGGGTCTAACGTGATCACGCGCTGGGGATCGTTCGCGTACTTCGGACCGTTGACCGTGCTGCCCGAATACTGGGACCGCGGCGTGGCGCAGCGGCTGCTGGAAGCCACGATGTCGATTTTCGACAAGTGGGGCGTACGGCACACCGGGCTCTTCACCTTCCCGCAGAGTGCCAAGCACGTGGACTTGTATCAGAAGTTCGGCTACTGGCCGCGCTATCTCACCGCGCTCATGAGTCACGCGCCGGAGACGAACCCGAAACACACCGCTGCTCCAACGCTGCTATCGGTTCTCCCCAAGAGCCAGCGAGAAGAGGCCATCCAGGCATGCGGGAAGCTCACTAACAAAATCGATAAGGGTCTCGATCTCGGTGGCGAAATCCGGGCCGTGCTCGCGCAGCGCTCGGGCGACGTCGTGTTGACCTACACGCGCGGCGTTGTGGATGCCTTCGCGATATGCCTCCACGGACCTGGATCGGAGGGCGGCGAGAAGCTCTGCTACGTCAAGTTCGGCGCGGCCCGTGGCGGTGCGGGCGCGGGTCATCGTTTCGCCAAATTGCTGGAAGCCTGCGATGCGTTCGCGGCTTCGCGCGGAGTGGCGATCGAGGCCGGCGTAAGTCTGGCTCGCGAAGATGCCTACCGGCGCATGCGCGCCCACGGATATCGGGTGACCTTGCAAGGTGTCGCCATGCAACGCCCGCATGCGGAGGGATTCAATCGTCCCAATGCCTACGTGATCGACGACTGGCGTTAATTTCTTATCCGCTGGATTTGGCTAAACTTTTGATGTGCCCTTCGCGGAATAAGCGAGGCTGCCGGATGTATGAGTGAAGGCCAACAAAACCCGCTTGATGGACCGCCAAAGAAGTCCTCGCCACTGACCACGCTCACGTGGATCATCATTGCGTTGATGCTGACTCTCATCGCCGCCTGGACGGTGTGGGCAGCGCGCCAACCCGACGTTCGCTCGCTCTGGGCTCCCGAATAACAACCGCTAAGGACGCTCTGCCGGAGTTCGGAGCGGGATAAGGAGAGCGAGAATAGCGCTTTCCACGGTTCCCTCTAAGGCACGAGCGTTGCGGAATTAGGCAGGTCTCCCGGAGGCAAAGAAGAGAACACCGGAAACGCCTCGGCATTCAGCGACACGCTGATGATGGGGATCGTGGAGGTGATCTCGACGAATCCCGTGAAGCTTTGCAATCCGAGCAGGGGCCCGAGGTTGGCGGATCCATGCGCTAAAGGCCCAAGCGTGACCACCTGGCTTCCTAACGTCGTTGCCGACGCGCCCGCTGCTGGTGCGCCAATTACTGTTAACGTAATCGTGGCCGACTGCGTGGGGGAAGGATTTGCGTAAGCCACTCCGGTCGCGGTCTGGGCGAACGTGACGAATTTGCTGGCAGGTGTGAGCTCCGCATTGACGCTGGCTTCTCCGACCGCCACTTCCGATCCGGGCGGCGTTTCCAACTGGTAGAAGCGATAGAGCATGCTGGCCTGGATCTGGCCGTTGCACGTCGCTTGCGCCCACCCCTCCGTGACCGGCGCGGTGAGATCCGCCACGCTCTGGTCATGGATGATTTGCCCGGCCTGCAAGAAATCGGTTCGGCTCGAAACCGTTCCAACCGTATCTGGGCTAAACGGCACCGACAACGGTTGCCCAGAGTCGGAATAGAAGTTTGTCGTGCAGATGACTGTCTGCGGGGAGTAGTTGATATACGTGAGAGTCGTCTGGAAACCGCCCCCGAACGCGAGCTGGGAAAAGTAATAGGGCTGTGACACGCCGTTCGCTGTGTCGGTCAGTGTAATCTCGTCGAAGTCGATCTCAGAAAGTTGTGCCGCGGACCCGGAGCCATTGGCTGTCAATACGATTTGCAGGGGACTTCCCAATCCAGGAGGGTTGAATCCGGAAAAGTAGGTAAAACTTAATTGCGTGAAGGCGCCCATTTTAACCACACCGCAACTGACGCTGGCGTCGACAAGGAAGAGTGAATTCAGGACGATCCCGCCCGCCATCAAGCTCGCGTTGAAGCCGCTACATCCTAACGCGGGATTGAGCGTACTGGCGTCGGCCCTCTGTCCGACGTAAAAGGTCAGTGTGTAGGTGTCGTTGGCTTGCAGGACGGAGGTGAGCGTCTGCGTGAGCGAAACACTATAAACGCCCGTCTGCATATATGCGACGTTGACTCCATCGGGCACGCCGGCCGGATACTGTACGGGTCCGGGCTTGTACACGCCGTAAAAGCCGCCGCCCGAGAAGCCGCTAGGCGCGCCCGCGGGCGCGGTGGTAGATTCGGTCCACCCGCTGGGCACCTGGTTTTGCAAAACGCACGACGCTCCGGCTGTACAGTTCAAGACGTCGGCTTCGAAGCTGGGGTTCAGGATGGGGATGTTAGCAGACTGCGCCACGTTCGCGGCGCCGAGCAGAATCGCAGCCATAGGAATAAATCGCCAAATACGCATATGAGTGCCTCCGATGTGTGAAAAATCCACCTTTGCGGAACATTTTGCGGATCATTGATCATACTAGCACCGGGCCCGCGCGCTTCTTTCGCCGATTGAGATCCTCCGGAGCTCGTGATGATGCCGGAAGCGCCGTCATAATGGAAGGATGCATGCGAGCCTGTGGAATCCGGATGCGGCGAGCGATAACCCGGCCCCTGGCCGAAGCCAAGGAGCTCCGAAATTCTGGTTGTGGCCGAATCTGCTTAGCCTCGACGCGCCGTTTGTCGCGCTCATGTGGCAAATCCTGTTCATTCGCTGCTTCCATGCTGCGGCGGAGCCCGTGCCTGCGATCCTTTTGGCCGCTTCCGTGTGGCTGATCTATGCTGCGGATCGCGCCCTGGACGCATGGCGTGGGGAATGTGCCTCGCCGCGACACCGGTTTTATGGGGCGTATTGGCGGATTCTTTTACCGGTATGGATGGCGGTGCTGGCGGTAGCGGCATGGCTCGCGCTGACGCAATTACCGATGGTCTTGTTGCGGCGTGGATGCTTTCTGCTCGCCGCGGTCGTTGTGTACCTGGCTGTCATCCACGGTTTTAGGCGACACCTTCGCCGGTTGTGGTCGCCTCCTTTCACCAAGGAAGCCAGTGTCGGATTTTTGTTCGCTTTGGGAGCCTCGCTCACGGCGTGGACCAACGTGCGCACGGCCGTGGACGCGGCTTCCATCGCGCTGTTTTTCATGCTGTGCTGGATCAACTGCGCGGCGATCCAGAAGTGGGAATCGGGTCCCCCGCTCGGTATACCGCGACCGGCAAGGAAGCCGACCCCGGACCTCGATTGGCCGGTGGGATGGGCCGCGACGGGAGTGGCTCTCTTCGCGCTGGCGCTTTTATGGATGCATCGGCCCGTACTCGGCGGAGCGGAAATGGCGAGCGCCTTCGCCTTCCTCGCGCTGGATCGCGCCGGACGCCGTTTTTCGCCAGACATGTTGCGCGTGCTGGCGGATGTCGCGTTGCTGAGCCCCGTGGTATTTCTGCCGCTGGCGGGAAGCGTCTAAATGAGCGCTAGCGGTGTCGGCTACCGAGCCGCGACAGTGATGGAGCGGGGACCCGAGCCGCGATTATTAGGGAGCGGTCGATCCCAATGAATTGCGATCGCATCGCCGCTTTGTACCGATGGCTCGAATACGCGGCGTTTGGCCGGGCACTCGAGCAGCGGCGCACGGCGTTTCTGGACGAAGCGTCAGGTGCCCGCCGCGTGCTCGCGCTCGGAGATGGCGATGGACGCGCCTTGGCTGCCTTGCTCGCCGCCGTTCCACAAGCCCGCGTCGATTACGTCGATGCCAGTGCGAAGATGCTGGAGCTGGCCCGCGCCCGCGCAGGCGCCGATCGCGTGCACTATCGCCGGGCGGACGCGCTCGTTCTCCAACTCGGAGACTCTGAATATGATTTAGTGATCACGCATTTCTTCCTGGATTGCTTCAATGACGCGGAACTAAACGCCTTGGTGGAGAGGACCGCGCGTTCGGCCGCCCCTTCCGCCCGCTGGATCGTCTCGGAATTCCGTCCGGCGACGATCTTTGCCAGGCCCCTGATCGCCGTCATGTACGCCTTTTTTCGCGGCGTTACAGGACTCACAACGCGGCGCTTGGCGGATCATCATCCGCATCTGATGCGCCATGGCTTTCGCCTGCAACGGGTCGAGAAGACTTGGGCCGGCATGCTGGCCTCGGAATTGTGGGTCCGGTGTCGTTAGTCCGGTAGGGTATTTGGGCTGCGTCGTGTATAATGAATTTGTAAGATGTTTGGCCAACATTGTCAGTGGGCGAAAGCCCACTTTTTTGTTGGAATAAAGAGAAAGTTATGGCGCAACGCGAAGAAGTGACGCAAAAGGTGCTCGAAATTGCCGAACGCGCCGCCTCACCCGAGGGTATCGAAATCGTCGATGTCGAACTGTTGGGGGGCGGCCGTAACCGCGTCCTCCGTGTATACATAGACAAGCCCGGTGGCGTGACGCACGCCGATTGCGAACTGATGTCGATGCAAATCGGCACGGTGCTGGATGTCGAGGACGTGATTCCGGGCAGCAGCGGTTATAAGCTTGAAATCAGCTCGCCGGGCGTGGAACGCAAGCTCACCAAGCCGCGCGAGTTCGAGCGTTTCATCGGACACAAGGTGAAGGTCGTGCTGCGGGAACCTGTCGAAAACCAGAATCAGTGGGTCGGCGCACTCGCCGGTTTTCAGGGCGGAGTCGTCACCCTTGAGCCCGTGCCCGGTAAGACCATTCAATTCCCGCTCGAACAGGTGCAAAAGGCCAACCTGAAGTTCGAGTGGTAGTCTTCTCAAGAATCGAAATCAACGGAATTTTCTTATGAGCCTGGGACCTATAGTTCAATCCATCGAGATCCTCGCCAAGGAAAAGGGCGTGGAGCCGAAGGTCATTCTGGACGCGGTGAAAGACGCCATGCTAGTGGCCGCGCGGAAGCACTTCCATACCGAGGAAGATCTTGTCGCGGAAATGGATGAATCCACCGGCGCCATTCAGATCTTCGGCGTCCGCCATGTGGCCGCCGAGGTTGCCGATCCGCTGAAGGAAATTTCCCTGGCGGATGCCCGCAAAGTAAATCCGCAGGCCGAAATCGGGACCGAGATCCGGTTTCCCAAGCCCACCGAAGCGCTGGGCCGGATTTCCGCGCAGACCGCCAAGCAGGTGATTCTGCAAAAGGTGCGCGAGGCGGAGCGCGAGAATATCTATTCCGAATATTCAGGCCGCGTGGGCGAGCTGGTCAATTGCGTGGTGAAGCGCATCGAGGGGCCGGATCTGATTCTCGATCTCGGCAAAACGGAAGCCCGGCTGATGAAGAAGGAACAATCGAAGCTCGAAAGCTTCAGCGTGGGCGATCGCGTCCGCTGCGTGATCCGCGCCGTGGAAAAGGCCGGTAAGAACGCTGGCGTGATTGTATCGCGCGCCGCGCCGGAGCTGGTGATGCGTCTGTTCGAGCAGGAAGTCCCCGAAATTTACGACAACACGGTGATCATCAAGGCGTGCGCGCGCGAAGCCGGCGAGCGCACGAAAATCGCCGTCTCCAGCCGCGACCGCGACGTCGATAGCGTGGGCGCGTGCGTCGGCATGAAGGGCATGCGCGTGCAGTCGATCATTCGCGAACTGCGCGGAGAAAAGATCGACATTATCGAGTACAGCGACGATCCCGTGGTGTTCGCGACCCATGCCTTGAGTCCGGCGAAAATCTCGCGCGTCAGCGTGGTCGATCCGGCGGGGAAGCACATGGAAGTGATCGTCGACGATACCCAGCTATCGCTCGCCATCGGCAAGAAGGGCCAGAACGTGCGGCTCGCGGCGAAGCTGCTCGGCTGGCGCGTCGACATCAAGAGCGAAGAGGAAAAGCGCCAGGAAGCGGAATCGCAATTTGAAGCGCTGGTGGTGCCGGGAGCTCCCGTGTCGGTGCTGCTCGACCACGGCGTGACCGACGACATCGTCGAGAAACTGGTGCAAGGCGGCATCCCGACGGTGGAGGCGCTCGGCGCCATGACGCCGGAAGACTTGGAAGCCATTCCGGGGATCGATCCTGCCATGGTGGAGCGCATTCAGGCGGCCGTCAATAGCTATTACGGGCAGTTCGAAAATCCCGCCGAGATCGGAAGAGCACTGAACTCCAGTCACTCCGAGTTATCTCGTATGCCGT
>Ga0181536_10004069_pt1 | contig 15664 bp, 6 predicted proteins | sample PEATcosm2014_Bin_41_FD_121105 | JGI IMG/M metagenome (GOLD analysis project Ga0181536, IMG submission 121105) | Peatland microbial communities from MTU Mesocosm Facility, Houghton, MI, USA - PEATcosm2014_Bin17_60_metaG | ecosystem: Environmental > Terrestrial > Soil > Wetlands > Peat | place... | reverse complement strand
GGAGCGCTCGAATGCGTGGAGACGGATTTCCGCAAGCTCACCGACGCGCAGTTGTGGCAGCTCCGCACGAGCGCAACGAAAGCTCTCATCGAGTACACGCGCACACGGCTGGCTCGCCAGCGCGAAACACAGGGCGCGTCCGAAGAGGACATTGCGGAAGCTGCACGCATTTTCGATGTTGATATTCTGACCCTGGGCTTCGCCCGGCGCTTCGCAACCTACAAACGGCCCAACCTGCTGTTGCACGACCCCGAAAGACTCATCCGGATTCTGAACAATCCGCAGCGCCCGGTTCAGTTGATTTTGGCGGGTAAGGCACACCCGCAGGACAGCGGCGGCCAAGCCATGATTAAACAGTGGAACGACTTCATTCGCCGTCCCGAAGTGCGCTCCCGTGTTGTATTTCTGAGTGACTACGATATGTTGCTCACTCAGCAACTGGTGCAAGGCGTGGACGTGTGGATCAACACGCCACGGCGTCCGTGGGAAGCAAGCGGCACGAGCGGCATGAAAGTGCTGGTGAACGGCGGACTGAACCTATCGGAACTGGACGGCTGGTGGGTGGAAGCGTATTCACCGGATCTGGGCTGGGCGCTGGGCGACGGGAAGGAGCACGGAGACGATCCCACCTGGGACCGGGCGGAAGCTGAGGCTCTGTACAATTTGCTTGAGCGCGAAGTGGTTCCTGAGTTCTACAAGCGGGATGAGCAGGGCATCGCGCGAGGATGGGTGGCGAGGATGCGGGAAAGCATGGCGCGGCTGACCCCGGTTTTCTCAGCCAACCGCACGGTTCGCGAATACACTGAGGAGCATTACCTACCCGCCGCTGCCGCGTATTGCCAGCGCAGCTCCCAGGATGGTAAGTTCGGCGCCGATTTGCTCCAGTGGCAACGCGCCCTAGCCGCACATTGGGCCAACATCCGATTCGGCGCCGTCAAAGTCGAGACGCGCGATCAGAACCATTTTTTCGAGGTTCACGCCTATCTGGACGAACTGGATCCCGAAGCCGTGCGGGTGGAACTCTACTCCGATCCGCGCGTCCCCGAAGAGCCGGCGCGGCAAGTCATGACACGCAGCCAACCGCTCATCGGCTCTGCGGGCGGCTACCTCTATACGGCGACAGTACCGGCAACTCGCCCGGCCAGCGACTACACGCCACGCGTCGTCCCGTTCAAGGACGGAGCGATCATACCACTGGAAGCTGCGCAGATTCTGTGGCAGCGTTGACAGGCAGCGCTTCCTAAAACTTCTCCTTATTGGGGTTCCAGCGGACACCACCGCCGATGGTCGGACCGTAAAACTCGCGCTGGGCCAGATAGGCGGGGGATCCATTGTAGAATCCAAAGACTTCGTTGGTCAGATTCAGACCGTAGACGATCGCGGAGAAGCCCTTCGCGACCCGAATGCTTGCCTGTGCGTCTAACTGCAGATGAGGGTAGAAGTACTGGTCGCCGAACGGACCCTTCAACCCAAATGCCGTCCCGTTCAAGTATTGGTAGGCGAAGATGCTCGCGCCGTTGTACGAAAGGCCCACGCGTAGCGAGACTCGGCCGCGGTCATAGGTCGGACTGATGTTCCAGATATTAGGGGCCTGCCGTTGCAGTGGGGGGCTATCCGAACGGTTCGGAATGTCTTTCGCCTGCGACGTTGTCCAGGTGTAGTTCGCTGAGATACCAATTCCGCTAAAAACACCGGTCAGAAATGCAAGACGCTGCATGTACGCAGCTTCAAACCCATACAGGTATGCCGTGGTGCCGTTGAGCAACTGATATTGTTGGTAGCCAGTGTACGGTCCGTTGGTGAGCGTTGTTACCTGCTGGTAGATTGGTAGGCTCAGGTCCTTGTAGAAGAAGCCGCCCTGGATAAGCCCGTACGGTTTCAAATAGTGCTCGTAAAGCAGATCGTAATTATTGGCGTGTTCCGCCTTGAGGTTGGGGTTGCCAATCGTGAGGGTCTTGCCTTGGTCATCCTGCTGAAGATAAGGAATCGTGTCGTAGGGATTGGGCCGGGCGATGCCTCTTCCGTAAACCGCACGGATGTCGGAATCCTGAGTCAGTGTATATTTCAATGACACGCTGGGCAAGACGTTCAGGTATGAGGTGTTTTTCGCCAGTGGTGTGGTGGAAACCCAGTTGCCATTGGCGTCGTTGGTGACGTAGTTACCGAGCGTATACAACTGCGTGTCTTCAAAGCGCACGCCGGCCACCAGGCGGAACTTGCCGAAATCCAGCGTGTTCATCATGTAAGCGGCCGAGATACGCTCGACAAAGTCGAAATTGTTCGGGTCCGAGCCGATGTGCGTGTCGCTAACATCCAGGGTGAAATCGTTCGGATTGTTGGCAAAGAACGACGTGATGCTGTTGTAATTCGTGACCGGCCCCAGCCGGTACTTGTTGAAGTAGTAGTTAGGATCGGTAAAACCGCTCAGAAACTGGCTCATCAGCAGTGTGGTGTTGACGTCATACGTGGGTTGGAAGGCATTTTGGAATTTGTGGCCGTTCCGCACCTTGCCGCCAAACTCGAAGATTCCGAGGTGTCCGCCCAATTGATAGCGCTTGTCCAGCGATGCCGCGCCCTGCAGGTTGAGCTGTGCGGTGAGGCCGGTAGTTGTCTGTAACTGAGTCAATGCGTAATTGTTCGGATTGTAAACCGGGGAACCCGGCGCTGTGCAGGACGGGCTGAACTGCGGTTCGTACCGATTAGTAGTGGCGGCCGGATCGTATACGCAGGAAGTCAGATTAGCCAGCGGACCGATTGCCGAGAACGTCATCCCAGGATTGCCGGCGGCGTTTAACTCGCGGGAGCGGGACACGGACACGTTCCAGTTAAGCCATATGGAGCCGAAGTAGTGGTTGCCGCCGGCCACCAGGTTAGCGATGGCATAATCCGGCACGCGGCTTGAGGTAGAAAACTGGGGTGCACTGCCATTGTTCAAAGTGTAAACCCACTTATCGCCGTCGTCCATGAAGTCGGAGAACAACCCGCGAAGGTAGAGACTCGATCCCTCCGAGAGCTTGTAATCCACGCTTCCCGCGCTGCCGTAGCGGTAGCGGTGGTACCTGTATTCGCGGATGTCAATGCTGTCGAACGTGGGTGTGACCGTGTTCCCCGTCTGGATGGCGTCGGGCGCCGGCTCGATGTCGTTGATGCCGCGGCCGTTGTAGTCCCATGTGCCGCCGATCAGCACGCCAAGGCGTTTGTCTTTGCCAAAGCGCCTACCGACTGTGCCCGCGAATGTCTCCGTAGTCCGGCCGCCAATGATTGGCGTATATCCAGCGAGGCCGCTCAGGCTGATGGTGGGCATCTCGCCGGCGGTCTTGGTTACTAGGTTCACCGATCCGCCGATCCCATCGCCATCCATGTTTGCCTGCAGCGTCTTGTTCAACTCGACCGATTCGACGATGTCGGAGGGGATAACATCCAGCTTCACCTGGCGTACGTTCCCCTCGGGCGCGGGGACATTGATGCCGTCGATAGTCACGTTGTTCAGGCGCGGTTCGGTCCCGCGGACCTGGATGTACTTCCCTTCGCCCTCATCACGCTCCAAGCTAACTCCCGGCAGCCGTCCAATGGCGTCGGCCACATTTGCATTCGGGAGACTGGTGATCACTTCAGCCGTCATAACGTCGAGGATATTGTCAGCTGCGCGCTCGCGATTGATCGCCTCGGCTTCAGCATGTGGGACCTCCGCAGTCACCACCATTTCCTGGCTCGCCGACGCGACTTTCAAAACAAGGTCAGCGCGCGCCACCTGTCCGGCCACCACGGTGACCTTCGAGGTGAGGGACGCGAAGCCGACATAAGCCACAGTGACCTCATAATCGCCGGGCGCCAGGTCTTTGATCGTGAAATCACCCAGGCCATTCGAGACAATCGAGTAGCCTCCTGGCTGTACTGTTATTTGGGCCGCCAGTAGCGCGCCGCCGGCGCTGTCTGTGAGATGCCCGGTCATGCTTCCTTTGCCGGTTTGCGCTAAGGCCGCCGCCACCAGGAGAGTGCTAACGATGATCAGAGGCAACAACTTCGAAGGAAACGATCGCGTCATCCTCATACCTCGGCTGAACTTCGGTTGTCTGATTGGGCGCAGGAACTGCCATAGCGCTCGGCACGGTCGTCCAGGGCGTCTGGCGAAATTAGAGAAGCGTTGAATGCCAATAGTATGCGAAGGGATATTACGGGTTGATGAAGATGAGGTTCCGGAGCTATTAAATTGACCGCGTGCTTTACACAGCTTCCAGACCTGAGGCAGCCCTATGCCGTGGTGCTACATTCGCCCCTTGTACGCTGCGTCTAATGAGATCTTGTTGTCCGAGAGAATGCTTCCTGTGGCGCGTTGTAGAGCCGCCCGCGCCTTCACATACGCGCTTTTGGCCGCCACCTCGGTGGAACGCGCTTGAGCCAGAAGACTTTCGTACTGGATGACGAAAAAGCTGGTGGAGGCGCCGACTTCGTATTTGGCCTGTTCGGCTTCCAAGGATTCCTGCTGGAGCAGGCGTGTTTGCACGGCCGCCTCGTAGGACGATCTTGCGCGGCGCATGGCGATCAGCGCGTCCTCCACTTCCAGCCGCACCTGATTCTGCAACTGCCGGACGCGCACTTCCGACTGGCGGACTTGTAGTTCGTCGCGTGCTACATCGGCTTCGGCCACACGGTTGCGCAGCGGTAGAGTAACCTGGACGCCGATCTCGTAGGTGGGGAACTTGCGAGTAAACAATTGGTTGAGTACATCGCCGTATCCGCCGGCATAGGGAATGCTGGGAGCTTGTGCCAATGGATTGGCCACACCCGCCAGGCCATTATTTTGTGCCACGCCGACCAGATCAACCTCGGGCCGGAGCAGATTCCGCGATCCCTCCAGTCCGATCTGCGAGTTTTCGACTTGCAGGCGAGCCTGCCCCAAATCGGGCCGGTTCGCGACAGCGGCTGAGAGCACGTCCTGAATCGGGCGGACCTCTTCCTTTTCCGGGATGACCAGCGGGTCGGTCGGAACGACGCGTGCGCCGGCCACCTCCGCATCCTGATTGCCGCGCCGGGTGAGTACCGTCTTGAGGATCGCTTCCTGCTCCTCGAGCAACCCGCGCGAGTTAATCAGATCTTGGCGCGTGGCGAATACCTGGGCGTTGGCGCGTGTCAATTCCACCGGTGCGAGCGTCCCCTCGTCCACCTGGGCTTTGGTGTCGTCATAGAGCTTCTGCGCCAGCGCTACGGCTTCCTCCTTTACTTTCACGTCTTCGCTCAGAGCCACCAGATCGGTGTACAGCCGGATGACGCCGTAGACTGTCTCGATCAATTGCTGTTGGAATAAGAGGCTCGTGATCTTCTGCTGGTTGTAGGCAATGCGGATGAAGCGCCGGTTGAGGTTCATTCCGAAGCCGCGGACCAATGGCTGTGTTACGGTGAGACCCAACGAGGAGGTCGTGAATGGGTTGTACGAGGCGCTTAACGAGTTCCAGTCTGTACGGGTGTTGTTGAAAGCCAGGCTGACCTGCGTACCCGTGCTGAAGCTCTGCTGAAAGGCAGCGTCGGCCGTGGTGGTATTGGTGACCAGCGAGTTTGTGTCGTACGAGAAATAGTCGATTTGCGGCGCGGTTTGGTGGGCCCAGTTGACCTGGCCTGTCAACGTGGGGTCAAACGCCGGCACCGGAGTGCCGGTTGATTGCGGAATAGTGCCCTGCACCGACAGATTGGTTTGCGCCTCCCCCAGCACGCCAAGCTCGAGGGCATTGCTGGCTACCGTACTTCCGGGAGCCACCGAGGTGGAAGTGGCGGCATTCGTGACGAGCGGGCTGAGCGGACCACCCACGCCCGCCGGGGTCTCAGAAAGCGTGAACAGAACACCCCGCAGCGTGCCGCCCCCTTTGGCGCGCAGCACGTCGGTCTCGGCGATCGGCAGCGTGAAGCGATCAAGTTCGATGTCCAGGTTGTTCTCGATCGCGAGCGCCAGCGCGTCCGAAAGCGAGAGATACAAGTTGCCGGCGCGCAGCAGATCGTGAAAGCGCTGCGAGTTTGTGAAATCCGGGCGGGGCCGTTCGGCCGGACCCCGCGGCAGTGATGGCTGTGGAGACCCCGTAGGCGCCGGGGTTTCCGGAACTTGTCCACCGGGCGCGGCCATGCCTTCGCCGGCAGTCATTAGAATCGCAAGAAGAGTGCTCAGAGTGGCTCGAAACATCAGTCTGTCACGTATTTTCTTAGTGTCCCGCAGAAGGGGGCCCACCTCCAAGAACGGAGGAGGCCTGCGCTTTTTCTCTTAGCAGCATGGGGTTCACCTGGACCCCATCGCGAACCGCGTCGCCCGGGTTTACGACCACCCTCTGGCCCTCCTGCAAGCCAGCCACGACCTCGATCTGGTCTCCGTAATCCCGCCCCAGCTTGATGCGCTGGAAGTGGACGGCCTGGTCATTCCCCACGAGCGCTACTTGTGTGCCATCCGGCCGAACGACCAGTGTATCGCCGGGGATCAGCACTGGCGGATTACTACGCGGCGCGGTCAGGCTTACCTGGCAATACGTGCCAGGCAGCAATGTGCCTTCGGAATTTGGAACCTGCACCTCAACGAGCAAGGTACGGGTGGCGGGATCTAACGCGTTCGCGGTGCGGGTCACGGCGCCGCGGAACTGCCGGCCGGGAAGGTCTGGAAGGCTCAGGATTGCCGGCTGGCCGACCCGCACGGCATCGGCGTCCGATTGCGGCACATTGATGTAAGTGCGCAACATGTTGGTCTGCGCGATTCGATAGAGCAGCGTGTTGCCGTTGGTTACCAGCGTGCCAACGTCGATGTTCCTGAGCGTGATCACACCGCCGAAGGGCGCGCGCACGTTTTCATAGCTCTGCAATTCGGTTAATCTTGCCAGGTTGGCTTCGGCGGCCGACACGTTGCTTCGCGCTGCGGCCACGGCCTTCTGCAGTGACTGCACACTGGAGGCCTGCGCCTTGAACTGCGTCTGATATTGGTCATTCTCCTGGCGCGAGACGGCCCCCTTCGCGACCAGATTGTTCCAGCGAGCCGCGGTGACGCGCGCCAGCTCCTCGTTGGCCTTGCCCTGTTCCAGGTTGGCGTTGGCGGCTTCCAGTTCGGATCGCGACTGATCGGCTGAAGCCCGCGCCTGCTGCACCTGCTGGTCAAGCTCCGGCGCTTCGAGTTCCGCCAGAAGCTGGCCGGCCTTGACGCGATCGCCAATGTCCACGTACCGCTTCTTGATGTAACCATCGGCACGAGCCAGGACCGGCGCCTCGGCCACTGCCTGGATGTTGCCTGGCAGCGTAAGCTCCACTTTGGCCATAGCCCGCCGTACTGGCGCTACAGTTACCGAGGGCCGCGTCTCCGATGCCGTCTTCGCTTCCGCGATGAGCATGTGCTCGCGCTTCTGGTGTGGGACATAACCCGCGAAGAAGGCGCCTATTACGGCGATCAGGCCGATAAAGGACAGAGCTCCCAGAGTCATGCGCGACGGAGGCGGCGGCGCGGTATGCTGCAACTGGCTTTGCTGCTGTTCCAACTGGCGCTTGAGCTCCTCGATCTCGGCTCGCAAACGCTCTTCCGTGCTGAGTTCTTTTTCCATCTGGCTCATAGAAAATGTCAGTCTAGCTTCAGGATGTCTGCGACGCTCTGTTTCGCCTCCTCCTCGAGCTCCTTTTCATGATCGACCGGCGGCTTGCCCCGTAGCAAGCTGTAGACCAAGGGTACGATAAACAGGGTCGTGACTGTAGCCAGAAGGAGGCCGCCGATCACTGCGCGTCCCAGCGGCGCATTCTGCTCCCCGCCTTCGCCGTATCCGAGCGCCATCGGCAGCATGCCGATGATCATCGCGAGCGCCGTCATGGTGACCGGGCGAATGCGCGTATAACCTGCCGCCAAAGCCGCGGCGCGCTGGCCCATGCCCTCTTTGCGCTGGTCATTGGCGAAAACGACCAGCAGAATACTATTGGCAGTCGCCACGCCGATACTCATGATGCTGCCCATCAGAGATGGCACGCTAAAGGTGGTCTGCGTGACGAATAACATCCAGACGATCCCCGCCAGTGCTCCCGGCAGCGCCATCAGAATGATGAACGGATCTACCCAAGACTGGAAGTTCACTGCCATCAGCAGGTAAACCAGCACGACGGCGAAGATCAGGCCGAGTTCCAGGCGGACGAAGGAGGTCCGCATGGTGTTCACCTGGCCGCGGAGGGCCAGGGTTGTCCCGCGGGGCAGCCTCTTGGCTACGTCATTCATGATCTGTTCCACCGCGCCCCCCACACTGCCCAGGTCGCGCCGGTCCACATTCGCGTACACGTCGAAAACGGGTTGAACGTTGTAGTGGTTGACAATCTCGGTAGTGACACCGCGCTCCAGCGACGCGAGGTTGGTCAGTAATTGAGCGGTCGCTGGCGCCGCGCCGGGGTTTCCAAATGCCTGGGAAGCCTGGCTCGGGGCGTTACCTACGGAGGAACTGGAGGCGTTTGCGGAGCCGGACAGCGAGTATGCAGTGTTTGTGTTCACGGCACTCAAAACCGGTGTAATCGGCGTACGCATCATCGCGCTCAGCGAATCCATGCGGTATTGGGGCGTCTGCACGGCTACGCTGTAAGTGACTCCGTTGGCCCAGTTGACCCATTCCGTGGGAGCCACCTGTCCGCTCGACGCGAGCGAAATCAGCACGCTGTTGCTAACATCCCGCTGGGTCAGCCCCACCAGTCCCGCTTTGTTACGGTCCACGTTCACCCGGATTTCCGGATAGTTCACCACCTGGTGAATGTGCACATCAGCGGCGCCCGGGACGCGCGCGATGCGGCTTTCCAGTTCGCGGCAGGTACGGTAGCTGACTGCGGCGTCCCTGCCCACCACCTGGACATCGATGGGAGCGGGAAGGCCGAAATTCAGGATCTGGTTCGTGATATTCGCTGCCTCGAAGAAAAACGTGACGTCTGGAAACTTCTCGTGCAGCCGTTTGCGCAGAGTGGTGACGTACTCGTCGGTGGGACCGTGCTTCTCGCCCTTCAACGAAATCAAAATGTCACCGTCATCGCTCCCGATCGTTGTGTTATCCCCGAAAGCGAGGTTGAAGCCGCCGAAAGGAATCCCGATATTGTCGATGATCGTATCGATCTCGTCCGGCGGAATCACCTGCCGGATCTCGTTGTCAATATCTGCAAAAATCAGCTCCGTCTTCTCAATCCGCGTGCCCACGGGCGCGCGTGCGTGCAGGCGCAATTGGCCGGAATCCACTGTGGGGAAGAAATCCTGGCCGACGAATGGCGCCAGGCACAGCGAGCCCACGACGAACAGCGCAAAGATCGTCAGCACACGGCCGCGATGTTCCAGGGCCCAGTCCAGCAAGCCCGAGTACGCCATGCGTAGCTGTTCGAAGCGCCGGTTAAACAGGTGATGGACGTGCCAGATGATGCCGCTACCGCCCGCCGCTTCGCCATGCTCTCCCAGGAGATATAACTTCAGCTCGGGCTTGAGCAAGTAGTGCACCATATTCGGAATTAACGTGCGCGACAGCAGGTACGATGCCAGCATCGCGAACACCACCGCCAGGGCAAGGGGCGTGAATAGGTACTTGGCTGCACCGCTGAGTAGCAATACCGGCACGAACACGATGCAGATCGCGAGCGTGGAGACGAACGCGGGAGCCGCGATCTGATGCGCTCCGTCGAGCACCGCCTGCACCAACGGCTTCTTCATCGCCATGTTGCGGTGTGTGTTTTCGATCTCGACTGTGGCGTCGTCCACCAGGATGCCGACCGCCAGGGCCATGCCGCCCAGCGTCATCACGTTGATCGTATGGCCCATCAGGTCGAGAACGATCAGCGACGTCAGAATGGAGAGCGGAATCGAGATGCACACGATGATCGTGCTGCGCCAGCTTCCCAGGAACAGCAGGATCATCATGCCCGTCAGGAAAGCCGCAATCAAGGCTTCGCGCACCACGCCCGAGATCGTCGCACGCACGAACAGTGACTGATCGAAAAACTGCCGTACGTTCAACTCGGGAGGCAGTCCCGCCAGGATCTTAGGCAGCGTTGCCTTGACCTTTTGCACGATGTCCAGCGTCGACGCTTGGCCGTTGCGGAGAACCGTCAGCAGGGCGCCGCGCGTTCCGTTGGTCCGGACAATGCTGGTCTGCACCGCGTAGCCGTCCCGCACCTGCGCCACATCCTTGATGTACACGGTCGCGCCGTTGACCACCTTGACCGGCAGGTCATTGAGCTGGTCCAGGATTACCGGACTGTTGTTCAGCTTCACCTGGAAATCGATGTCTCCGATTTTGGCGTCGCCGGCCGGCAGAATCAGGCTTTGCTGTAGGAACGCGTTGGAAATATCCGTTGGCGAAAGTTGCTTGGCGTAGAGCGCCTCGGGATTGAGGTCTACCATTACCTCGCGGAACTTGCCGCCGTAGGGCAGCGGCACAGAGGCGCCCTGCACGGTGGCGAGTTGGGTGCGGATGAAGTTCAAGCCCAGGTCGAAAATCTGCTGCTCGCTGAGCGTCTTACTCTCCAGGCCCAGTTGCAGAACCGGCACGCTGGAGGCGTCGTATTTGATGATGTTGGGCGGAAAAGTTCCCGGCGGGAAGATGCGTAGCAGCGTCTGGCATATGGCCGTCACCTGCGCCATCGCCATTTCCACTTTCACGTTGGGCTGGAAGTAAACGCGCGTGACGGAAACACCGCTATACGCCTGCGTCTCGATGTGCTCGATATCGTTGACCGTCGTCGTCATCGAGCGCTCGAAGATGGTATCGATGCGCTTTTCCATCTCATCCGGCGACATACCGGAGTAGCTCCAGATCACGCTGATTACGGGAATGTCGATGTACGGGAAAATATCCACCGGCATGGTGACCATGGCGACCCCACCGAGAATCGCAATAAGCACCGCCACCACCACGAAGGTGTAGGGCCGGCGAAGAGCTAGTCGGACAATCCACATACTTAGTTCAGAACCCCAGCGGTTTCAATGCCTTAACTTGGCCGTAACTTGATTGGTGCCGGCTGGGTTTAATGCCTATTATCCAACACCCGGTTCTTTTGTTGATGACCCTAACGGGCTATTGGTCGCCAGCTATTTGGCATATGCGGCCGTAGGACGGAAGGCAAGCCAGACGGCGGATCAGGCCGCCAGATCACTCGCCGAGTTTGCCGCGGATGACCACAACCGACGCCTTCGGCAGCTCGAACAGTGTCTGTGAATCCGCGTGGATCGCAGACGTCACTGGCGGGCCATCCGGATCCGCCCAACTGTTCGCGCCATCGGCGTGCCACTGGTACTGCGCCGCGCCGAAAGTGACCTGAGTGACCGGCCCGGAGAAAACGCGGTCGGTTTTGGCGGCGGAATCCCGAAATGCAATGCGCACGCGATGCGGGCTGTCGTGGTCTTTGTTCACGATTAGCAGTGACCATTGGCCATCCGGACGCAGCACCGCGTATGCCGTCACCAGCGTGTCCGCCTCCGCGTCGTGCACATCGCTCGACACTCGGAATACGCGGTGCATCGCATCCACCGGCTGCGCCCATTCGCGCGTAATGAGCTGGCTGGCGAAGTACTGCGACAATCGGTCTTTCATGCGGTATTCGCGGTCGGTGTTGATGAAGCTGAACGTGCCGCCGCCGCCGTCACACCCGCTTCCCATCGGCTCCGGAATGTAGTGGAAAAAGTAACTGGCGGTTCCACCCGCCGTCAAAAAGGCTCCCTCGAAGTCCGCCAGCCACAGCGCGCCCATGATGTCGAGGAAAATTCCGCCATCGCGTGACGACATGTTCCCTTCGCTCATCAACAGCGGGACATCGGCTGGCAGGCCATCATTTCTCCACACCTCCATAATGTGCGTGATCAGCCCCGCTTCCTTATACAGCACCGGCCATTTCGATTGGCACGGGTACGGATAGTGTTCGAAGGACATGAATGCCAGATCGCTCATCCTGCCGTGCGCTTTCAGGTAACCCAGAAAGCGGCCCAGCCAGGAAACACGGCCGTCGGCAGTCGGCGCCAATTCGATGTCTTCGTTCTCTCCCTCGAACACCGGCCCGCCCAGCTTCAATTTCGCGTCGACCGTATGAATGGCCCTCGCAAACTGCAAGTAGAGGGCCGCGTAATCTTCCGGAACCATGCGCTGGCCATCCGGTTCCTCGCCCATTTCCACGTAGGAAATCGGGTAGCCGCGCTTCTCGATGTAGGCGATCTCCGCCGCCGCGTCTTCCGGCGTGCTGTACAGCATGGCGATGGGGATCATGGCCGGGAGGCCGCGCGTAATGCCGCTCGTATAGAAGAAATCGAACCCAACCTGCTCTCCACCCTTCTCATTAATGTCGGAAGACTCGTGCCATGGATCGACCGACGAGCAAATCGTGTGGCTCTGCGCGCCGCCGGCCGCATGCTTCACGAGATCTTCAAATCCGCCATCCGCGGCGACATTGCCAATATACAGTTCGCGAATGGCATATCCCACGCAGTTGCGGCGGTCGCCCGAGCCATGCGTGTCGCACGTGTTGGAAGACTCTGTCATCCAGATGCGAATGTACCTGGCGGACACAGGGAACGCGGTCAGCCGGAGGGTCGCTTCGCCGCCTTTTCCATCGTCTACCGCGCCAGCCGGAAAGGTTTGCCAGATGCCCTTCGTCGCATTTCTCCGTGGATTGTCTTCGCCGGCCGTCCAGAATTGCACCCGATAATTCTTTGCATACGGTTCGGCCCAAGCAATCCGTACCGCGCTCACTTTCTGCAAGCTGCCCAGGTCCACCATCACCCACTGCGGCAGCAGCGCATCGTCTTCTCCCGTGAAGGCGCGGGCCAGGTACGGATTGCTTTTCCAGTAGGTGCTCGTGTCCCCGTCCGTCAGGCGGGAGTAGTTCCGCGCGTCGGTTCCGCCCCTGGTCGTACCGCGATGTGGCAGCGTGTAACCGAAGGAGTGCCGCAGTGCCTCCGTCGGTGTCGCGTCCCCAACGAAGTAACCTCGCCCTGCCGGATCACTCCAGGTGCCTTGTGGATTCCAATGCCAGGCTTCCGCGGCGAGCTCCGTATTCTGGCGGTAGGTCACGGTCTGCCAGCCCGCCGACAGAATCTCCTTGAGCCTGGGCTCCACGAGCATCTTGTCCGCCAGGCCAAGGCCGATCCTGTCCACGCCCGCTCCCAGTGCGCGTACAGGGCTGAAGGAATTCACCTCGTGCGCCGAATCGACAGTCAGGTTTTGTGCTGTCAGTGTTCCAGCCAGCAAAACCGGCAGCAGAAACGTTCCACGGAGAATCATCGTGGATTACTCTATCACGGCAACCCAAACACGATGATGTTCGACCCCACCGACACGCCGAGATATTGCTTCCCATCCACCGCATACGTCATGGGTGAAGAATGCCAGGACTCGTTGGTGTGGAAATGCCAGAGCGACTTCCCCGTCTTCGCGTCCACCGCGGCGAATGCACCGCTATCGTCACCGAAGAACACCAAACCGCCGGCAGTGGTTAGCACGCCTGCCAGGCCGAAGCCCGGCGCGAGCTGTGGCACTTCCCAGGCAATCTTTCCTGTTTGCAGGTCGATCGCACGCAGAACCTTTTCGCTCGTCTCGCCTGGAACGTGGCGCGCACCACCCCCGTAAAACGACTTCCCCGGTTCCCACCACGCGGACGACTTGGTGTAGATGGCGCACGATTCGAAGGCCAGCACGTAAAACAAGCCCGTGGCCGGATTGTATGCCGTCGAATTCCAGTTGGTCGCTCCAATCACCGACGGGCACACTTTCGTTCCCTGCAGGCTCGGTTCCGACTCCGGCAGAACTTGCGGCCGCCCCTTCGCATCGAGCCCGCTGGCCCAGGTCAGCCTGTGAATGAACGGTTGTCCCAGCAGAAACTCGCCCGTCACGCGGTCCAGCACGTAAAAGAATCCGTTGCGGTTCGCTTGCGCCAGCAGTTTTCGCGGCCGTCCCTGGAACTCGGCGTCGATCAGCATCGGCGTTTCGGCGGCATCCCAATCGTGCAGATCGTGCGGCGTGAATTGGAAATACCAGCGCAGCTTTCCCGTCTTCGCATCCAATGCCACGACCGAGCTCGAGTACAGATTGTCGCCCTTGCGCTCGTCGCCGTTGTAATCGGGGCAGGGATTGCCCGTCGGCCAGTACACGAGACCCGTCTCCGGATCGTACGTACCGGTGAGCCATCCAGTCACGCATCCGTGTTCGATAGCCCGCCCCACCCACGTCTCCGATCCCGGTTCGCCTGGCGCGGGCATCGTCCAGAACTGCCACACGCGCTGTCCCGTTTCCGCGCTGAATGCAGCCACAAAACCCCGCGCGCCCTCGTCTCCGCCCGAAGTTCCCGAAATCACCAGATCGTTCACCACCAGCGGCGCCGAGGTTGCGCCGTATCCCTTGCGAAAGTCAGCCATCTCGGTGTCCCAAAGCAGATGGCCGGTGGTTCGATCGAGTGCGATCAGGTGCGCATTGTCGGTGGCCATGAACACCCTGCCGCCCAGCACCGCTACGCCGCGATTGATGCCCGACTCCGCATCGCCAATCACGCCCTTCGTTAACGTGCGCCCGTAATGCCAGATTTGCCGCCCCGAGCGCGCGTCCAGCGCGTACACTTCGTTCGCCGCCGTTACGTACATCACGCCGTCCGCAACCACAGGCGTCACCTCCAGCCGCTTCGAGTTGCCGATGGGGAACATCCACTTGGCTGCCAGGTGCGCAACATTTTCCGCATTGACCTCGTCGAGCGGGCTGTAGCGGTTGCCGCTCAGATGTCCGTGATAGCTGGGCCATTCGCCGGGTTTTGGATCGGTGATCGCGGCAAACGGCACACCGCTCCCCGAGGCCGCTACCCCCCCCAGCGTCGCATCCGGCGAATCATCCAGTGCAAGCCGGCTGAGAAACGCGACCAGATCGCGCATTTCCTCGTCCGTCGCTTTCACCGCCGGCATCAGTGGCGCTGGTTCTCGTGTCTCGTCCGCAATCTGCTCCCGTTCGAGCAGATGCAAACCTCCGTCGAGCGTCTGTAACTGTAGATCGAAGTTGCTTTCGTTCTTCACCAGGCCTCGAAGTGTTGCGCCGTTACTCAAACGCACCAAAACCAGACGGTATCCCGGCGTCTGTAGCGCTGCTGGATTTTGCAGTGCCTGCGTGATCTGCGCCAGCCTCAGCTCGCGGCCCAGGTTCGAGAGGTCGGGTCCCAAATTGCCGCCGCGGCTCTTCACGATGTGGCACCTCGAACATTCTCCCTTTCCGAAGAAGAAGCGCTCGCCAGCCGCGACGTCTCCCGGCGCGGGATGATCGGCTGCCGGAGCACGCAACGAATTGACGAACGCTACTACCGAGTCAATCTCTGCCTGCGGGAGCGGAAAAGCGGGCATGCCGGAATCCTGGATCCCGTTCTTAATCACATCCGCAAGGTCTCGCCCGGACCTTCGTCCGAATCGCCGCATCTCCACGATGTTGGGACCGTACTCGCCCCCGCCGCCATCCACACCGTGGCAGCCGGCGCAGAGCGAGGCAAACTGCTTCTTGCCCATCGCGGCATCTTGTGCGTTTCCCGGCGCCGGTAGCAGCGCCACCACAAATAGAAACAGAGTAGTCTTCATTCGGAAAAGGGGTTGCGCTATTAGCCGAGCAGAGCGTCAGCCCTGCCTGCGGGAGCCTCGGAACGTATGTCTGGTCGCGGTCCACTTCGCTCTCAGATATTCGTCCATGTCGAG
>Ga0181536_10004068_pt1 | contig 15666 bp, 15 predicted proteins | sample PEATcosm2014_Bin_41_FD_121105 | JGI IMG/M metagenome (GOLD analysis project Ga0181536, IMG submission 121105) | Peatland microbial communities from MTU Mesocosm Facility, Houghton, MI, USA - PEATcosm2014_Bin17_60_metaG | ecosystem: Environmental > Terrestrial > Soil > Wetlands > Peat | place... | reverse complement strand
TCGCGCGCGCCGTTCGCGACGAGCGGGGCCGGACGGTCGGCGCGGTCACCGCCGTCATCGACGCCGCCAGCCTGGGCTTCGGGTTCGGTCCGGATGACTTCGGTCCCGGGGGCGTCTTGGAAATCATCGGCCTGCGGGACCGCGTCCAGCGCGCCCGCATCTCCGGCACGTCGTCGGTGGAGGGCGTCGGCCGCGCGCTGAGCGCTTCGGGGAAGGTCTGGGACGCGCTCTCCACCCGGGCGGCCGGTCACTTTGATCTGCGCAGTGCGCTCGACGGCCGGCTGCGGGTGTTTGCGTTCCGTCAATTGCCGGGTTTCTCGACGGTGGTGGTGGCGGGGCTGGCGTACGATGACATCGTCGCGCAGACCACGACGTTGCGGCAAGTCATGCAGCTGCGCATTTGGGGCCTCACGTTCGGCCTGCTCGTGTTGCTCGCCGTGTGGTTGCAACAGCAATCCGTCCGGCGCGATCTGCGCGTGGCCCGCGAGGCCGCGCTCGAAGGGGCGCGCGCAAAGAGCGCGTTCCTGGCCAACATGAGTCACGAGATCCGCACGCCGATGAACGGCGTCATCGGGATGACCGATCTGTTGCTCGAAACCGACCTGACGGCCGAGCAGCGCGACTACCTGAACAAGATCGAATACTCGGCCAAAGCGTTGCTGAACATCATCAACGACATCTTGGATTTTTCTAAGATCGAAGCCGGCAAGTTGGAGATCGAGTCGGTGCGGTTCGAGTTTGCCACGGTCGTGGAAAACATTCGGGCCTTTGCCGTTCTGCCTCGCGCCGTTTCGGCGGCACCGGCTTGGGCCTCGCGATCAGCAAGGCCTTGGCCGAACGGATGGGCGGCTCGATCGGGGTCGAGAGCCGCCCCGGTGCGGGCAGCACGTTCACGTTTACCGTCGTGTTCGGCATCCCGGCGCAGCTGCGCAGCGCCGCGCGTGAGAGCGTCGCGGCGCCATCCGCCGACGGCCTGCAGGGAAAGCATCTGCTCGTCGCCGAGGACGACGCGATCAACCGGCAGATCATCGAGCGCGTGCCGGCTCGCTCCGGCATCATGGTGACGTTCGTGACCAACGGTCGCGACGCCGTCGACGCGGTACTCGCGGGCCCGGCCCGGTTCGACGCGGTGCTGATGGACATGCAGATGCCCGAGATGGACTGTCTGGAGGCGACGCGCATCATCCGGCGCAGCATCGATGCGGCACAGTTGCCGATCATCGCGATGACGGCCCACGCGATGCAAGAAGAGCGCCGGCAATGTTTGGAGGCAGGTATGAACGACCATCTCACCAAGCCCATCGATACGGTTGCCGTATCGTCGTCGCTGCGCCGCGAACACGCCGGGCCGGTCTGATGACGGCGATTCCCTTTCCCAAACGCAAGGTGACCCGGGCCGTCGCCGAAGCCGAGCTGGCGATCCTCGAGAAGACCTATCCTCACGCCGTGACCGCGCTCGAGTATACGAACCCGTTCGAGCTCTTGATCGCGGTGATTCTGTCGGCTCAGTGCACCGACGCGCGGGTCAACCTGACGACGCCGTTTCTGTTCGCGCGCTATCCCGACGCCGCGGCACTGGCCAAAGCCAAACAGAGCGATGTCGAAGCGATCGTCAAGTCGTGCGGTTTCTTCCGTACGAAGGCCAAGAACATCATCGCGGCCGCGCGCGAGCTCGTCGCGCAGCACGGCGGTGAAGTCCCGCGCGAACGAACCGAACTCGAAGCGCTGCCGGGCGTCGGGCGCAAGACCGCCAACGTCGTGATGTCGGTGGCGTTCGGGGAAGCGGCCTTCGCCGTCGACACGCACGTCTTCCGCGTCTCGCACCGGCTCGGTCTGTCGCTGGGCACGACGCCGCGCGCGGTCGAGATCGACGTTACCAAGCTCGTGCCGCGGGCGAAATGGCGCCACGCGCATCACTGGCTGATCTTGCACGGACGCGCGATCTGCAAGGCGCCGACCCCGTTGTGCGGTCAGTGTCCGGTGACGATGTGCCCGTCTCGGCCGCTGGTCGCGCGGGCCCTGGCGGCCAAGCTCAAAAGCGCATCGGGCCGGGCGCGTCCAAATGCGCCGGCCGCGGCAGCTCGGCGTCCGCGGCGATCGTCTTCAACAGCGCGGACCCGGTGAGGGGCTCGCCGTATCCTTCCGCGGTGGAAAGCAGCGACAGGTTGATCAGCGCCGGCACCTCGGCCGCGGTATCGAATTGATATTCGCCGTCGAGACCGAGCCCGGCTACGATCACGAGCTGGCGCTCGCGGTCGAGATCGAGGCTGATCCGTTTGGTGCCGAACCGCAGCCGCAAGCGCAGCGGTTTTTCGAGCCGCACGAACGTGACGCCGTTCTTGCCGAGGATCGAGTTCAGGCGCTTCGTCCCGGTCGCCAGAACGTCGGCGAGCGCGGCGAAACGCGCCTCGGCGTCGTCGCCTGCGGGTCGCGGACCGTCGGCCGTGGCGGAATCGATCGCCGCGCCGAGATCGCGGCGCGCCCGGATCCGCGTCGCCATCGCAACGATCGGATTTTGGAGGGGTTCGCCGTGCTCGTCCATTGCCGGTCATAATGGAACTGATCGCGACCGCGGTTGCGCGCTCGGCGGCCGGCCCGCAGGCCGTATGGGAGCGTCTGATCGACGGCCGCCGGTGGCGCGAGTGGAGCCCGGCGACCGATTGGATGGTCGTCGAAAGCACGCTCGAGCCCGGCAACTTCGTGACCGTCAAGCGTAAACGCGGCCGGCAAACGGCGTTTCGCATCGAAGCGGCCGAGCCGTCCCGGCGCCTTGCGCTGGTCCTGACGTTCGGCGCGGCGGCGCGCCTGCGGCTCGCTTGGACGCTCGAACCCGCCGGCGACGGAACGCTGATCCGGCAGACGATCGAGAGCGGCGGGCGCTTTCGCCGCTGGTTGACCGACCCGCTGGCACGCCGCGGCGCCCAGCGCTGGGCCGGCGATCCCGCGCGGCTGGCCGAGCTGGCGGGTACATCGGTGCGGTAGTGGACGCTTCCGAGTCGCTTCCGTCGATTCAGCTCAACCGCTGGCAGAACGTGCGCCTGATTGCGGTGGGCATCGTCGTGTCGTTCATGCTGTTACGCGTCGTCCCCGACGCGATCCGTCTGATCTATCCGCTCGGCTACTTTGATTACGCCACCAACGATGACGGGGTCGTCGTCAAGGCGCCGGCTCAGGTGCCGAAAGGCACCGACCGGCTGAAGGTCGGCGACCGCGTACGGATCGATCGCATCCAGCCGTTCGACCGCAAGCCGGGCATCGCGCGGGTCGGTTTCACCGAGATGAATTTCGACCGCCGGCTGCCGATCGAACGCAACGGGGTCGAGCGGGTGGTCTACCTCAAATCGACGCCCGAGTCGATGCCGAGCCGGGCCGTGATTCTGCTGCGCATCTTGCTGTACTGCGCCGCCGTCGGAGTCGGGGCGCTGTTGCTGATCGTCAACCCGACGCTCGGAACGTTTGCATTTTTCGTGTTCTGCCTCGGCGGCTCCGAGCCCACGACGTTCACCGACCAGCTGTTCGACGCGCCGTGGCGCGCGATTTCGCCGATCGCGGGCGACGTCATCTCCGGGCAAGCTTCGCTCTCGCTGCTACTGTTTGCGCTCTGCCTGACCGTCACTCACCGCCGCGCGCGTTTCATCATCGCGGCGGTCTTGGGCGTGGCGGCGTTCGCGATGGGCATCGACAACGCGTTGGCGTTCTGGCGCGTCACGTACGCCGCGCTCCCGGCGCAAGGGCTGCGCGACGTCTACAACCATGCCGAGACGGTCGCCAACGTGCTGACCGGGGTGGCGTTCGCCGCCGCGTTCCTGCGCACGCGCGGCAACGAGCGGCACCGCACGGCCTGGATCATCGCGGCGTTCGTGGTCGCCGGGTTGGGCCGCATCGTCTCCGAGCATTTCTACCCGCTCCATCTGAACTTCTGGCAGAACGGGACGCTGCTCTCGCTGTCGATCGCGCCGGTGATCGTGGTCTGGATCGCGGTGGTCAAGGATCATTTCTTCGACGTCGACTTCGTCGTCAGCCGGGCGCTCGTGTACACGGCGATTTCGGCGGCGGTGATCGGCATCGTCGGTTCGTCCGAAGAGCTGCTGACGTACTTGTTCTACAACAACACGAACCTGGCGTACGGGGCGATCATCGTCGTGTCGCTGGTCGTCGGCTCGACGTTCGGCAAAGTGCGCGAGTTCCTCGAGCATTTCGTCGACCGGTTCATCTTTCGCGGGCGCCACGCCCAGCGCACCGCGCTCGAGCGGGTGGCCGCGAACCTGCTCGACGCCGAAGATGCGGACTTGGTCTACGGCGCGTTGCTGCACGAGGTTCCGAGCATCCTCGATCTCTCGTTCGCCGGCATCATGATCCGCACGCCCGAGGGCGGCTACAAGCTCGAGTATCAGTGGAATTGGCCGCCCGAGTGCGTCAGCTCGTTGAGCCCCGACCATCCGCTCACGCGCGACATCTACCAGACGCGCGGCGTGCTCCCCGAAGACGCCGTGAAATCGACGATGGTGAAATCGCTCTTTCCGAACGAGCGGCTGACCTACGCGGCGCCGCTCTACGGCGACCGCTCGGTGTCGGCGCTCGTGCTCTACGGGCACAGCGTGACCGGGCTCGACATCGACCCGGAAGAGCGCGTAACGCTGGTGCGGTTGATGGCCAACGCGTCGATCGCGCTGACGGCGATCGAGCTAGCCGCGTACCGCGCCGCGTACGACGTGAAGATCGTGCTCGGCTCTCAGTGACCGACGCCTTGGTAGCGCTGTAGCCCGAAGCGCCAGAAGGCGTACGCGACGACGAGAAAGACGATGCCGACGAGCGGGGTGAGCACGCCGACCGCCATCGGCAAGCCCAGACCGTTGTCGGTCTTGTGCAAGAGGAACGACGCCGGAAAGTAGTTCATGAACCCGAACGGGATCACGAACGCGAGCAGCAAACGCACGCCGCGCGAGTAGATGCTCAGCGGATAGCGGGTGAACTCCTGTTCGAGTTGGAGCACGATCCAGCGCAGTGCGTCGACCTGCACGAACCAGAAGGCGGCGGTCGAGATCAAGAGCGCGATGCTCAGGTCGATCAAGGCGCCGCCGGTAACGACCAGCGCGACGAGGACCACGAACCCGGCCGTGACGGCGAGATGGTTGGCCGCGACCGCGGCGACCAGAACGGCCAGCGCCAGCAGCAGTTCGTCGGGGAAGATCGCGCCGGGCGTCGAGATCACTTGGAACAGTTCGTCGAGCGGGCGTACGAGCAGCCGATCGAACTCGCCGTCGCGAATCCACTGCGGGATCTCGCCGACGGTCGAAAAGAACGTCGCGTTGAGGGCGTGCGCGACCATCCACAGTGCGTAGAGAAACGCCATGTTTCGAAAATCCCAACCGTTCATCGACGGGAACGTCGTCAGCATCACCCACAGGGCGGCGATCGCCGTGCCGTGATAGACGATCGTGAAGCCGAACCACAGCAGAAAGTTCGTGCGGTACTCGAGCGTGGTGAGCAGGTTGATGCGCCAGTACTGCGCGTAGACGTCGCGCATGAATCCTAGCCGCCCTGCACGACGACGCGCCGCGCGCCGGCCCGCCAGATGATGGTCGCGATGACCCCCAGCACGGCGATCCAGAACACTTGCAGCCCCATCGCTTGCAGGTAGTGGTCGGGCGTGATCTTGCCGATGTAGATCAACAGCGGCGTCGAGTACATCGAAGCGAACGGCAGCGACGCGATCGCCTGCTGGAAGCCGGCCGGGAAGAACAACAGCGGAACGATGCCGCCGCCCAGCAGGTCCGTCACCCAGGTCAGCATCAGTTGCACGGCGCTGATCTCGAGCGTCCAGAAGGCGATGCAATTGAGGGTGAAGTTCAAGCAGAAGCCGACCAGGTAGCCGAGCAGAAAGCTGAGCGCGAAGGCGCCGAACACCGCCGCCGAGGGGACGTCGATGTGGACGATCAGCAGCGCGATGGCCAGCGACGGTACGATCAGGGCCCCGTGAAAGAGCACCTCGCCGGTTCCGTCCGCGAAGAGATACAGCGGGACGCTGATCGGCTTCATGAAGTCGACCACGATGCTGCCGTCGTGCAACTTGTCGTGCAGCAAGCTCGTCTGATCGATGTCGAGGATCAGACCCATGAGCAGCGCGACCGCCGAATAGGTGATGATCTGGTGCAGCAGGACGCCGTCCGGGGCGGCGTTGTGGGCGTAGAGCGCCACCCAGACCACGCGCAGCAGGTAGACGCGCACGGCCAGCGATCCGATGCTGGTGAAGACTTCGAACCGGTACGTCGCCTCGCGGGCCATCGCTTTGAGGGCGAATTGAATGTAGGGCTCGAGGGCGGCGAACATCAGGCCTCGGTCGCGCGCGCGGGCGGCTTCTGGTAGCCCTCGAGGTAGATGCGCCGGACGATGTCCTCCATCTCGGGTTCCACGATCGCGACGTCGGTGATCGCGTAGCGCTCGGTCACGCGCCGGATCAGGGCTTCGGCGGTGGTCGTGCGCCGGTCGAAGCGCAGCATGACCATGGGCGGCTCGCCGTGCTCGACGTCCACCCCGGGCAGGGCGAAGTCCGGCTGCGGGTCCTTCAAGTGCACGACCAGCGTGCGATGCGTGCCGTACTCGTCGCGCAGCCGTTCGAGCCGGCCGTCGTAGATCACGGTGCCCTCGTCGATGAGGATGATCCGCCGGCACAGGCGCTCGACGTCGGCGAGGTCGTGGGTCGTGAGGATCACCGTCGTTCCGAGCCGCTTGTTGATGTCGGCGATGAACGCCCGGATCGCTTCTTTGGCCACCACGTCGAGGCCGATCGTGGGTTCGTCGAGATACACGATCTTCGGATCGTGCAGCAGCGCGGCGGCGAAGTCGCCGCGCATCCGTTCGCCCAGCGAAAGCTGACGGACCGGCGTCGCCATGAAACGCTCGAGGTCGAGGATCTCGACGAAGTGGGCCAGGTTCTCCCGGAACCGGTCGCGCGGCACGCGATAGATCGCGCGCAGCAACTCGAACGACTCGCGCAACGGCAGGTCCCAATAGAGTTGGCTGCGCTGCCCGAAGACGACCCCGATGTTGCGGGCATTCTGCCGGCGCTTCTCGTAGGGCACGAGCCCGGCGACCTCGATCGTGCCCGAGGTGGGCACGAGGATCCCGGTGAGCATCTTGATCGTGGTCGACTTCCCGGCCCCGTTCGGGCCGATGTACCCGACCACTTCGCCGGCTTCGACCGAAAAATTTACATTTTCGACTGCGACCTTCTCCTCGTACCGGCGGGAGAAGAGCGCTCCGACCGCGCCGCCGAGCCCCTCGCCGCGGACGACCGAACGGAACGATTTCCGGAGGTCCCGCGTTTCGATGATTGGCATCAGGGAGCGTTTCCATGATGCGGCGAAAAGGTCCGGGTTCCACGAGGGAGAAACAGCGCCGGGAGAACTTTCGTTCTTAGAGCGCGAGTACTCGCGACATTTTGTGCCGGAAGGGGGTGACGTTTCATGGCCGCTAAGAAAAAAGCAATGAAGAAGAAGACCGCAAAGAAGACCCCGAAAAAGAAGTAGTCCCGTATCTCAATTTGCTCTTATTCGATAACCGAGCACGTGGCTTACGCCACGTGCTCTTTTTATCGGCGGTCACTTGCCGCGGCCGACCATCGAGCGCGCGATCACGATGCGCTGGATCTGCTGCGTGCCTTCGTAGATCTGCGTGATCTTCGCGTCGCGCATCATGCGCTCGACCGGGTACTCCGTCGAGTAGCCGAATCCGCCCAGCAGCTGCACGGCATCGGTCGTCACGCTCATCGCGACGTCGCCGCACTTGAGCTTCGCGATCGCGGCCCAGGTCGTGAGATCGGCCGCGCCCGCGTCGCACTTGCGGGCGGCTTCGTAGAGCAGCAGGCGCGCCGCCTCGACTTCGGTGCGCATGTCGGCCAACATGAACTGCAGGCCTTGCTGCTGCGCCAGCGGTTTGCCGAACGCGATCCGGCCCTTGAGATACTCGGTGGCGTATTCGAGCGCGCCGGTGGCGATGCCGAGCGCCTGCGCGGCGATGCCGGGACGCGATTTGTCCAGTACCTTCATGGCGATTTTGAACCCCTCGCCTTCGGGGCCGAGCATGTTCGCGGCCGGCACGCGGCAGCCGGTGAGCACCAGCTCGACCGTCGGCGAGCCGCGGATGCCCATTTTTTTCTCGAGCTTGCCGACCCCGAATCCGGGCGTGTTCTTCTCGACGACGAACGCGCTGATGCCGTTGGGTCCCTTGTCCGGATCGGTCACCGCGAAGACGGTGACGATGTCGGCGATGCCGCCCTGCGTGATCCAGATCTTCGTGCCGTCGAGCACGTAGCCGTCGCCGTCGCGGCGCGCGCGCATGCGCATCGAACCGGCCGCATCGGAACCCGATCCGGCTTCGGTCAGCGCGTACGCCGCGACCCATTCGCCGCTGGCCAGCCTGGGAATGAAACGCTGCTTTTGTTCCTCGCTGCCGGCGATGAGGATCGGCAACGCTCCCAGTTCTTGCACCGCGATGATGAGCGCGCTCGAGGCGCACGCCTTCGCAACTTCCTCGACGACCTTGACGTAGGTCAGGAACGTGCCGCCGAGACCGCCGTATTCGCTCGGAAACGGGATGCCGAGCAAGTCGTTTTGCGCGAACAGCTTCTGGACGTCCCACGGGAACTCGCCCGACGCGTCGATCTCGGCCGCCCGCGGCGCGACCTGCTCGCGCACGAGCTCGCGGACGGCCTCGAGGATCAGCGCTTCGTCGTCGCCGGCTTGCGGCGCCGGCTCGTTCGCCATCGCTACACGCCGGCTTCGATCGTCATCACGGCCGGCTCGCTCGGGACGGCCAGCTTCGCCCCGGTCGCGGCTTGGACGTCGGCCACGCTGACGCCCGGCGCGACCTCGCGCAGCACGAGGCCGGCGGGGGTGACGTCGATCAAGGCCAAGTCGGTCGCGATCTGCTGCACGACGCCCTTGCCGGTCAGCGGCAGATCGCAGCGCTCGAGGATCTTGTGGGCGCCGCCCTTGGCCGTGTGTTCCATCATGACGATCACGCGCTTGGCGCCGTGCACGAGGTCCATCGCGCCGCCCATGCCCTTGACGACCTTGCCCGGGATGACCCAGTTCGCCAGATCGCCGTTGCTCGCGACCTGCATCGCGCCGAGCACCGCGATGTCCACCTTGCCGCCGCGAATCATCCCGAACGACGTCGCCGAGTCGAAGAACGATGCCCCGGGCAGCACGGTCACCGTCTCCTTGCCGGCGTTGATCAAATCGGGATCTTCCTCGCCCTCGTACGGATAGGGCCCGAAACCGAGAATGCCGTTCTCGCTCTGCAGCACGACGGTGACGCCGGCCGGGATGTAGTTCGGGATCAGGGTCGGCAAGCCGATGCCCAGATTGACGTAGGCGCCGTCGCGCAATTCACGGGCGACGCGGGCGGCGAGCTGGGTGCGGGTGAGCGCCACGGTGTTTCTCCTCGAAGCTACGCGGGACGCGGCCGCGTGGTGACGCGTTCGATGCGTTTCCCGCCGGTGCCGACTTCGACGACGCGCTGAACGTAGATGCCGGGCAGATGGACCGCTTCCGGATCGATCGCGCCGGGCTCGACCAGTTGCTCGACCTCCGCGATCGCGATCTTCCCCGCCATCGCGCACAACGGGTTGAAGTTGCGCGTCGCCTTGTGGAAGATCAGGTTGCCGTGACGGTCGCCGATGCTCGCGCGCACCAGCGCGAAATCGCACGTAATGCCTTCTTCGAGCACGTACTCGCGGCCGCCGAACACGCGCGTCTCTTTCTTCGGCGAAGCGACCGCCACGCTGCCGCCGGGGCCGTAGCGCCACGGCAGCCCGCCGTCGGCCACCAGCGTCCCGACGCCGGCCGGCGTGTAGAAGGCGGGGATGCCGCAGCCGCCGGCGCGCAGCCGTTCGGCCAGCGTCCCTTGCGGCACGAGCTCGACTTCGATCTCACCGCTGAGGTATTGCCGCTCGAACTCCTTGTTCTCGCCGACGTACGAGCCGGTCGTGCGGCGGATGCGTTTGGCGAAGAGCAGCTCGCCCAAGCCCCAGTCGTCGACGCCGCAGTTGTTCGACACGGTCTCGAGATCGGTCGTGCCGGCGTCCAGCAGCGCCCGGATCAGGTTGTGCGGAATGCCGTTCAGCCCGAATCCGCCGACCGCCAGCGACGCACCGTTGGGGATGTCTTTCACGGCTTCCGCGCACGACGCAACGACCTTGTCCATAGCGCCTTTCTTGCTACGCGCGTGCCCGGCGGTCCCGTTAGCGCAGCGAGATCGACATGCGGTCCAGCCGCCAGGAGGCGAAGCCGAGCAGTACGCCGGCTTCGAGCAGCGCGATGACGCTCGCGGCGATGAGCCCCGTCAGGGTGATGCGTTCCAACGCAGCGATCGCGATGCCGGCGACGATCGGCGGCACGATCAGGACGTATCCGAGCAACAGGCGCACGAACAACAGCGGCCCGCGCTGGTCGGCCTCGTAGGGCAGCAGCGCGTACGACGCGTAGCCGATCGCCAGGGCCAATGCCGCGCCGCACGGCGCCACGATCAGCGCGGCGACCACGACCGGCGCGCTCGCGCCGCCGGCGGCAAGCCCGATGCCGCCCAGCACCAGCCACCCGATCAAGCGCCAGCTCTGCGCCAACCCGAGCGCGCACAAACGTTCGAAGAGCGTCGCGCCGGAGAGCCAGAACAGCGGCCGGCGGAGTTCGGTCGCCAGGGTGGCCGAACGCATCACGGCGATGATGAAGGCGATGTTGAGGACCGATGAGGCAAAGGTCACCAGCATTTCCGGCCGCGTGACCTGCGCGATCCGCGCGACGGCGTAGCCGGCGATCAAGCACGTCGCCGTTTCTATGCTCGTTGCGCGGACGCTGTTCGTGCGACGGTACTCCGTCCAGGCTCGCCAGATGAAGATCGCGACGCCGGCCGGCGCCGGCCCGGCCGCCGCCGTGCGGTGCACCGGCGTCTGCGGCGCGCGCGCGGCCAAGCCGAACGAACGGGCGCGCAAACGTTCGACGCGTGCGAGCCGCTTCATCGAGAGCTCGTAGAGTTCGGGATAGGCGTCACGCGCGCGTTGCGCGACGTAGGCGAACAGTGCGCCGGTGCAGACCAGCATGGCAGCGATGGTCGCGTCCCCCCCGGGCGCGCCCGCGGTGAAGATCGCGCCGGGATGCCAGGCCGGCAGATGCCGGGCGAGTGCGCCGGCAGCCGGAACGGTGGTGGAGAGCGCCGACGCGCCGGCGCGCAGGGCGACCGCTACGGCGGCTGCCAGGCACGCTGCACCCGCTGCGAACGCGAACGGCGCCAGCCGCGGCGACAGCAACTGGCGCGCCAGCGGCACCGCTGCGATGAACGCGAACGCCACGCCGATCAGCACCAAGTCGCGGACGAGGCTTGCGGCCGGCAAGGTCTGCGGCAAGTAGATCACCGCCATGTACAGGAGCCCGAGCGCCTGGCGGGCGCTGCCGCGAACGATCTGGCGGACCTGGACGTAGAGCGTGGCGACGAACGGCTGCGCCGGTGAATCGATGATGAAGCGGGCCTCCGCCGGGTGCGCGAAGAGGCCGGCGTAGCGGCCACCGAACGCGAGCGCCGCTCCCAGGAGCGCGATCGCGAAACAGGCCATGAGGTCGAGCATCCCTGCGCCGGCCACGATATGCCGGCCGAAGTGCGCGCGGTGCGACGCGTTGTAGATGCGAAATCCGATCAGGCCGGCGACGAAGAGGACGAACAACACCCAGACCACCGAGCGGCCCGGTGCGCGCCGAATCTCGCGCAGCTGGTTGACCAGCGAACGCACGTCGGCGTAGAACAGCGCGCCGAGCGTCGTCACGTGCGGGTGAGGTCGAGAAAGATGTCTTCGAGCGATCCGGCGTGGTCGGCGCGCAGCTCCTCGATCGTTCCGCTCACGACGAGCTTGCCGTGGTTGAGCACGATGATGCGGTCGCTGAGCGCCTCGGCCGACTCGAGCTGATGCGTGCTGATCATCAGGGCCGTGCCGGCGGCGCGCAACTCGGCCAGCATCTCGCGCAGCTCGCGCTGACCGCGCGGGTCGAGACCGATCATCGGCTCGTCGAGCAGCAAGACCGGCGTCCCGGCCAGCACCGTCGCGGCGATCAGCGTTTTTTGGCGCATGCCTTTCGAGAGGGCGTTCCCGACGGTGTCGCGTTCGCCGAGCATCGCAAACCGCGCCAGCAGCGCTTCGCCGCGCGCCTCCCAACCGGCGTCGAGCCGGCACAAGCGCGCGACGAAGACGAGGTGCTCCCACACCGTGAGCAACGGGTAGACGTCGGGCGTTTCGGGGATCACGGCGACCGTGCGGCCGCGATCGCTTTCGAGCAGCCGGCCGTCGAAGCGGATCGTCCCGGCGTCGGGCCGGGCCAGGCCGGCGAGGCACGCAAACGTGGTCGATTTTCCGGCCCCGTTGGGACCGAGCAATCCGACGATCTCCCCGCGCGCGACCGCGAACGACAAATCGTCGATCGCGGTCTTCCCACCGAAGCGTTTGGTGAGGCCGGAAACGCTCAAGCTCACGCCGGCGCTGGTTCCTCCTCGCGTTCGCGGAACTGCTTGAGGTAGAGCTGGGCGTACACGCCCTCGCGCGCGAGCAGTTCGTGGTGCGTTCCGGATTCGACGATGCGGCCGCCTTCGACCACGAAGATCACGTCGGCGTTGAGGATCGTCGACAGGCGGTGCGCGATGACGAGGCTGGTGCGCCCTTCCATCAGCGGGACGAGCGCGGCTTGGATCAGGGCCTCGTTGTGCGAGTCGAGCGCGCTGGTCGCTTCGTCGAGGATCAGGATGCACGGGTTCTTGAGCAGCACCCGGGCGATCGCCAACCGTTGGCGCTCGCCGCCGGAGAGCTTGGATCCGCGCTCGCCGACGACCGTTTCGTAGCCGAGCGGTTGGGCCATGATGAAATCGTGGATGTTCGCAGCCTTGGCCGCCGCGATCATCTCTTCATCGGTGGCGCCGTCGCGGGCGTAGCGCAGATTGGACGCAATCGTGTCGTGGAAGAGATACGTCTCCTGCGTGACGATTCCGATGTTGGCGCGCAGCGACGCGAGGGTCACGTCGCGCACGTCGACGTCGTCGATGCGCACGCTGCCGCGCTGCGGGTCGTAGAAGCGCGGAACCAGCTGCGTGATCGTGGTCTTGCCGGCGCCGGACGGGCCGACGAACGCCGCCATTTGGCCCGGCCGGATGTGGAAGCTCACCCCTTCGAGCGCCGTACGATCGCCGCCGTAGCTGAAGTACACGTCGTCGAAACGGACGTCGCCGGCGACGTTCGCGAGCACGATCGCATTGGGTTTCTCGTCGCCTTCGGGCTTCATGTCGAGATAGGAGAAGATGCGTTCGAAGACGGCCAGGGCCGACACGATCTGCACCTGCACGCCGGCCAGCGCCGACGCCGGCGTGTACAGCCGGCCGAGGTAGCCGACGAAGGCGACGATCGTTCCGACCGTCACGCCGCCGCTGATTGCGAGCCACGCGCCGGCCAGCCACACCAGCGCCGGCCCGATGATCACCATCGCGTTGATCGCGGCCAGGAACCACCGGCCGACCATCGCCAGGCGAATCTCGAGATTCATCAGCTCCGTACCGGCGCGGAAGAACCGCGCGCGTTCGGACGGCTCGCGCACGAACGACTTGATCAGCGTGATGCCCGACATCGAGAGGGTCTCTTGGGTGATCGACTCGATCTCGTCGCGCTTCTTGCGCGTCGCCTTGCGAATGTCGTACATCCGCCGCCCGACCGGCGAGAGCGGGAGAATCATCAGCGGGATGATCGCCAGCGACACCAGCGCCAAGCGCCAGTCCAAGATGAAGATCGTGACGACCGTCGTGACCATCGTCGCGATGTTGGTCACGATCGTGACCAGCGTTCCGGTGACGACGTTGTCGATGTTGTCGACGTCGTTCGAAACGCGGTTCATGATCTCGCCGGTCTTCGTCCCGGTGAAGAACGACAACGGCATGTGATGGAGGTGCGCGACGAGCGTCGTGCGGATGTCGCGCATGATCCCTTCGCCGACCACCGAGTTGAGGTACCCCTGGTAGACGCCGATGATACCGCTCGAGAGCGCGGCGGCGATCATCCCCCCGACGTTCGCGGCGACTTGGCCCATCGAATGCTGCGGGATCGCGTCGTCGATGATCCACTTCGCGAACAGCGGCGGAAAGAGGCCGATGATCGAGCCGAGCACGATGCACAGCAGGGTCAGGGACTCTTGCCTCCAGTAAGGCAGGAAGAAGGAGCCCAAGCGCTTCCAATCGACCTTGCGCTCGATCTTCGGCCGATCGGGGTTGAACATCGATGACCACATCATGTGGGACGGACCGCCACCTAGCATCACCGCCTAGAACCCGGACCAGCCGCAGACGGTTCGAGGGCGTATGCCGGTGATGGTCGTCGCCTCGCTCCTGCTGGCCTATCTCGCCGTCGTGCCGGTGGCGACCATGCTCTACGCGAGCCTGCACGCCGGTTTTCTGACGGCCGGCAGCCACTGGTCGCTCGAAAACTACGCGCGCGTGCTGAGCGATCCGGAGTTCTACCGCTTGCTCGCGAGCACGCTCGCGTATGGCGCCGGCGTTGCGGTGGTCGCGCTGGCAGCAGGATTCGCGCTCGCGTTCCTCTATGCCCGAACCGATGCGCCGTTCCGCGCGCTCGGAATCACGACCGCGCTCGTACCGCTGATCCTGCCCGGCATCCTCAACACCGTCGCCTGGCTGTTCCTCGCCTCCCCGCGCATCGGCATCCTCAACAGCTGGGCCGGAGCGCTGATCGGGCTGCGGCCGTTCAACGTCTACTCGCTGCCCGGGATGATCTTCGTGCAAGCGATGCACGTGGCGCCGACCGCCTTCATCTTGGCGGTGGCCGCATTCAGCTCGATGGACCCGGCGCTCGAGGAAGCGGCGCTGGCCTCGGGCGCATCGGCCTTCGGCACGCTGCGGCGCGTCACGCTGGCCCTCGCGCAGCCGGCCATCGCCGCGGCCGCGCTGCTCGTGTTCGTTCAGACGATCGCCTCGTTCGAGGTGCCCCAGCTGATCGGCGTGCCGGCCAACGTGGCGGTCTTCACGAGCCAGATCTACGGCGCGCTGCAGACCTTCCCGCCGGACTACGGCGAGGCGGCGGCGATCGGCGGCGTCACGCTGGCGATCGTTGCCGCCGGCGTCGCCTTCGTCAACCGGCTCGAGCGCGCCGGGCGCTACGCCACCGTTTCGGGCAAGGCATTCCGGCCGCGGCGCATCGCGCTCGGGCGTTCGCGTTCGCTAGCCGGTGCGGCGATTCTCGCGTTCTTCGCGATCGCGGTCGTGCTGCCGCTGGCGGTGCTCGTGTGGTCGTCGCTGCTGCCCGGCTTCGAAGCGCCTTCGGTTGCGGCGCTGCACAAGCTGAGCTTCGCGAACTACCGGCAGATGTGGAGTTACCCGCTGATCCGGCAGTCGCTGCTCAACAGCGTCACCACCTCCCTGGCCGCGGGCACGATCGTCACCGTGCTGACCGCCGTCGTCGCCTACGCGACGCGCAAGGCCCGCGTTCGCGGCGCGTGGCTGCTCGACGTGCTCGTGTCGCTGCCGCTCGCGGTGCCCAGCATCCTGATGGGCGTCGGCATCCTGTTCTGGTATCTCGCCGTCCCGCTGCCGGTGCATCTCTACGGTACGCTGGCGCTGCTGGTGATC
>Ga0181536_10004062_pt1 | contig 15684 bp, 2 predicted proteins | sample PEATcosm2014_Bin_41_FD_121105 | JGI IMG/M metagenome (GOLD analysis project Ga0181536, IMG submission 121105) | Peatland microbial communities from MTU Mesocosm Facility, Houghton, MI, USA - PEATcosm2014_Bin17_60_metaG | ecosystem: Environmental > Terrestrial > Soil > Wetlands > Peat | place... | reverse complement strand
GGCCGATCCGGGCGATGGGATCGCCGCGCCGCGGGTGATCGGCACGCCGGTGACGCCGGCGGATGTCACGGTCGCCACCGCCGGCGCGTCGCTGCAAACGTTGCTGAGCGGACCCAACGCCGGCCTCACCCTCGTCGGCCAGCCGGGACTGGGCGCCACGCTGGACGGCGTCGTGACGGTGACCGGCGGCGACGTGACGCTGCAAGGCGTTACCGTCGCCGGCGACATCGATGCCAGCGGCACCGGCTTCGCGCTGCGCGACAGCGTGCAGACCAGCGGCACGCTGACATTGTCGGGGACCGGTCAGCTGGTGATGGACAACACGCTGGAAGCCCAGGGTGTATCGTTACAGGGCGCCACCGGATTCGAACTGCGCGGCGACACGATCGTCAGTTCGGGCACCGCGATCGCGATCGGCGCGGGCAACAGCGGCACGATCGACAACAACCTCATCGCGTTCAGCGACATCGGCATCGACATCGCCAATGCCCTGGCCGGCGCGATCGTCGACAACGTGATCGAGCTGACCACGATCGGCATCAATTACCTCGCCGCGGCGGCGCTGGCGGGCAATCAGGTCGAGTACAACACGACCGGCGTGGTCGCCAGCGTGGACAACGCCTATGGCGGCTTCGGCTTCGCGCCCGGGTCCGGCGTGAACGTCATCAGCGACAACACGACCGACGTGCAACTGACGAATCAGATACGGGACCAGACCGTCAGCGACAACCAGATCGGTATCACCGGCAGCGGCGTGATCGGCGGCGCCACGCTGGCGCTGGCCAACGACATCAGCGGCAACGTGACCGGGGTCAGCGGCTTCACCGGCACGATCCAGTTCAGCCGGATCGACGGCAACGCCACCGGGATCGCGGCCACCGCGAACCTCAACGTGCTGCACGACCTGATCTATAACAACACCACGGTCGGCCTGGAGGTCTCCGGCGTCGCCAATGTGCAAACATCGGACAATACGTTCTACACCGCGACCGGCGACAACATCCGGATCGAGAACGGATCGTCCAACGTGGAGATCCAGAACTCGATCCTGTGGGCGCAAAACGGCTACGACATTTATGTCGCGAATAACAGCCAGAGCGGCTACTTCAGCGACTACAACACGCTGTTCGCCGGGCCGAATGGCGTGCTGGTGTACTGGACACGGAACTTCACCGATATCCTCGACTGGCAGGACGAGGTCGCGCTGTACGACCTGCACTCGGTCGGCGCGACAGTGGTCAATCCGGATGACGGCAAGCCGCATTTTGTCGATCTGCCCAACAACGACTTTCAGCTTTTGCCGTTGGCCGGCGGGCAGCAGGCGTCCGACGCGGCACTGGAACAGGGCAACCCGATCGTCGAGTACGACACGCAACTCCAGAACGGCAACCTGCTGACCAATCCCGGCTTCGAGCAAGGCCTGACCGGTTGGGCCACTGATCCCACCGCGCTGGCGGGCGTGGCACCGGACGGCCCGGCCGCCTACGACGGCAACAGCTACTTCGTTGGCGGCACCGCGACCTTCCTGTCAGGGGCCACGACCGCCACGGGCTACGCGGAGCAGCGGGTCAATCTGCTCCAGGCCGGCTACAGCGTGGCGCAACTCGACAGTGGCACGCTGAGCGTGACCTTCGGCGGCTACACCCGCTCGCTGCCGGAGGCGACGCCGGACACCGGTTCGATCAGCATCTCATTCCTCGACGCCTCCGGGACCGTGGTGCTCGGCTCGATGACGGTGAATTCCAGCAACACGACGACACAATGGGCGCTCACCAGCGGAACGATCGCGCTGCCCGCCGGCACGCGCTCGATCGTCTACCAGTTCAACACCGAAGCGTACAGCGGCGACACCAGCTTCAACGCGTATCTGGACGACGCGTTCGTGTCGCTGTCGGCGGGCAGCGGACCGCGGCCGGCGGTGCCGGGGATCGGCGCCAACGACCTGACCAATCCCGGCTTCGAGAGCGGGCTCGACGGCTGGACCGCGAGTCCCGGAGGCAACGCCGCCGCCGCCGGGCAGGTGACCGGTTACCCGGCGGCGTTCAGTGGATCGAGCTACTTCGCCGCCGGCGCGGTGCAACAGGGAACCGTGACGCAAACGGTGAACCTGTTGAGCAGCGGCCTCACCGCGAGCGCGATCGACGGCTGCGGGCTGAACCTGGTGTACGGCGGCCGGGTGATCTCCGGCGATAGTTTCCCGCCGGATCAGGGCCAGATCGCCGTAACGATGTTCGCCGCCAACGGCACGACGGTGCTCGGCAGCAGCACCGTGCAGGCGCCGAACACCACCGATCGCTGGGCTTTGGCGGGCGGGACGACGGCATTGTTGGCTGGCACCCGTTACGTTCAATACACGTTCACCGCGACCGAGCAGACCAGCGAGGCCTACGACCAGTCGTTCCTCGACGATGCGTTCGTTTCGACGGCGCCGGCCGGCGTGGCGACCCCCGACGGTGCCTATAACGCGCCCGCCGTCGCCGACGCGACGACCGGCGCCGGGCAGATCGCGCCGACCTCGCCGGTGCTTTACGTGAACTGGGTCGACAACATTCCGCATACGATCACCTGGAACAATTTCGGTGATGCCGGCGCCTCGACGCAGTCGGTGAACATCGCGCTGTATCAGGAAACGCCGGTCGGCCCAGGACTGGTGTCCGAGCCAAAGCTGCTGGAGATGATCGCGACGGCGGTCACCAATACCGGCTCCTACACCTGGATCCCGACGCCGGCGACGGTGCCGTATGGCACCTATGGCCTGATCGTCCAGGTTTCGCTCATCGGCGATCCGGCCGTGTCCAGCCGCTCGACCGAACCGTTCACCGTGCCACAGAATGGTAGCACTTATTACGTCAACGACGGCTCGACGGCGAACGATCAATACACCACCGCACCGGGATCGAACCGTAACGACGGCATGCTGCCGAGCCAGCCGTTGCCGGATATCGACACCGTCCCGCGCAACTACAGCCTGACCGCCGGGTCGGTGATCGACGTCGATCCCGGCACCTACGACATGATCGCACCGTTCGAGATTTCCGGCAGCCTCAACTACGGTCTGGGCATCGATCAGGGCTTCACCGTGCAGGGGCCGACCAACGGCGCGGTCGCGCTGCTGACGGCGGCGATCCCCGGCAATCCCACGATGAACCTGATCTAGCTCGAGGACGCCAACTTCGTCACCATCAACAACCTCGCGCTGTCCGCCGCGGGGCGCGGGCTCTACGTCCAGGACAGCACGAATTTTTCCGCCAGCGATCTGACCATCAGCGGCATGGCGAACGAGGGCGTGCGGATCGATGCCAATTCCTCGGTCACGCTGCTGAACGATGTGACGGTGACGTACTCCGGCCTGGCCGGCATCTTCATCGACGGCACCACCGGCACGATCAGCGGCGCGGACGTGACCAACAGCGGCACCGCGGTGGGCGGCGCCGAGAATGTGTCGTTGCCGATGTACGGCAGCGGCCTCTATGTCGAGGGCCCGATCGGCGCGATCAGCGGCACCTTCGCCGACAACTTCGCCTGGGGCGTGTACCTGAGCGATCCGGGCAGCGTCGCCGTCACCGACAGCACGATCTTCGGCAACGAAGAGGGCCTCTATATCGATGGCGCCAGCGGTGCCGCCGTGATCGGCGATCCGGTGCTGACCGACAACGCCGGCGACATCGTCCACGACAACGTCGGCTATGGCATCTTCGCGACAGGGTCCGTCACGGTCGCCGGCAACGTGGTGTACAACGAGTCCACCTACGACGGTGACGGCTACTACAGCTATGGCATCGAACTGCTGACCGGCGCCACGGCGATCGAGAATGTCGTCTATGCCAGCACGATCGGCATCAGCGCCGACGCGACCTCGCTGGTCAGCGCGAACCGGGTTTACGACAACGCGCTGTTCGGCATCGACAGCATCAACGATTTCAATCCCGATCAGGGTCCGGTCGCGATCACCGATAACGTGGTCTATTCGAACGGCACCGGCATCGTCGACCACCGCGAGTACAGCAACGTTTCCGTGCTGATCGGCAACAATCTGGTCTACGCCAACACGGTGGCGGCGGTTTCAGTGGTCGGCCAGAGCGGCGTGTCGATCGTCAACAACACGATCGAGCAGCCGACCGGCGACGGTATCGACATCTCCGGCGCCAACAGCTTTACGCAACTGCGTAACAACATCGTCGTGACCGGCTCCGGCGCCGGCATCAACGTCGCGGCCGACAGTGAGACGGGGTTCGCCAGCGACTACAACATGTTCCAATTGACTGGCGCGGGCGCGATCGGCGAGTGGCAGGGTCTGTCGCGGCTGACGCTCGCCGCCTGGCAGGCGACGACAGTGACGGACGCCGACAGCTTCACCGGCGACCCGCTGTTCGTGAACCCGACCGGTTCCGCGGGCGTGCTCGGCTATGTCAGCCCGTCGCAACCGGGCTACGACGACGACTTCCATTTGCAAAGCCAGGAGCAGGATTTCTGCGGCGGCGGCACGGCGCCGATCATCGGTGCGTCCGGCAAGCCGGTGTTCCCGGCGATCGTCGGCGGCACGGATGCGCGGCAGTCGCCGGCGATCGACCGCGGCGACCCGGCCGACAGTTTCGCCAACGAACCGGCGCCGAACGGCGGTTACATCAATCTCGGCAACTTCGGGAACACCGCGCAGGCGTCCGAAAGCCCGAGCCAGTACATCCTGGTGGAGACACCCGCCGCCGGCGCGACCGTGCAAGTGGGAACCACGGTCACGGTCACCTGGCGTTCGTTCGGCTTCGCCGGCACGGTGGACCTGCTGTATTCGACCGACGGCAGCAATTTCACCGCGATCGCCACCGGGGTCACCAACAGCGGCGACTACCTCTGGTCGATCCCCAGCGGGCTGACCCCCGCCAGCACCTATGTGCTCAAGGTGGCGGCCGACAGCGCGACCGTTTCGGGCCTGTCGCAAACCTTCAGCGTGTCCGGCGAGATCACCGACTACTACATCAGCCCGACGGGCAGCGACGCCAACAACGGGTTGCCGGCCGCCACGCCGAAGGCCTCCATCCAAGGCCTCCTGGCCGCCTACACACTGGGCGCCGGCGACAGCATCCTCGCCGCGGCGGGGACCTACGAGGTCACCACGAACATCGGCCTGAACGCGAGCGGTCCGTTCATCATCAGCCGCCCCACCAGCGGACCTTCGGCCGTGTTCAACCGCGGCAACCCGAACGCCGGTCAGGATGTGTTCGACATTCAGGGCGGCAGTTACATCACGATTGAAAACGTGACGATCACCCGCGCCAACCTGGGTGTCGAGATCGGCGGCGCCTCGGCCGGCGTGCGACTGCTAAACGACACGATCACCGCCAACGGCGATGCCGGGGTCGAGGTCGACGCGAACGCCGCCGGTACCGCGGCGGCGGTGACCGGCCTGAGCATCGAATCCGCCGTGATCAGCGGCAACGGCATGAATATCCCCGATGGCGCGTACTATGGCACCAACCAGGACGGCGTGCGGGTGCAGCCGGGCAACGGCGGCGTGCAATTCATCGGCGACCAGGTGTTCGGCAACAGCATCGCCGGCCTCTATCTGGCGAATGGCCCCGACGGCGCCGGCCCATCGACGGTACTGGGCGGCGCCTATTACGGCCAGACCGGGGCGGAGGACCGGGGCGGAGGACAACCTCGGCACCGGCATCTACGACCAGGCCGCCAGCCTGATCGAGAACGCGCTGGTCTACGCCAATCAGGGCGACGGCATCCTCAGCGTCGGCAACCTGCCCGGCACGATCACCGCCGATACGGTGTTCGGCAATCTCGACAACGGCATCGAGGCTCATGCCGCGCAGGTAACGGGCAACCTGGTTTATAGCCAGTTGGCGGCGTCGCTTTATGGGAGCCCGGCGTATTCGATCGCGCTCGACGGCGCGTCGACCGGTTCCGGCAACACCGTCTTCGGCGGCGCCGACGGCATTTCCGCCGGCGGCGGCGCGCAGGTGAGCGGGAACGTGGTTTACGACATGAGCGGGAGCGGGATCACGTACGGCGGTGGCGCGCCGGCGGCGATCTCCGGCAACACGCTGTACGGCGACGCGACCGGCATTCTGGGCGGCGAAACGTCCAATGGCGGAACGACCGCGATCGACGGCAACCTGATCTACGACACCACTTCCGCCGGGATCCTGCTGAACAACGGCGTCAATCAAAGCATCGTCAACAACACGATCGTCGAGCCGGCGGGAACCGGCATCGCGATCACCGGCTCGGCCACCTCGACGACGATCGAGAACAACATCTTCGAGGTGACCGCCGGACCGGCGATCTCGGTCGCGCTCGCCGCCGAGAGCGGGTTCGCCAGCGACTACAACCTGTTCGATCTGAACGGCAGCGCCGCCGCCATCGGCATTTGGGAAGGCATCAGCTTCACGAGCCTGGCCAGTTGGTATTTCGAACTCGGCCTCGATCAGCACAGCCAACTCGGCGATCCGGACTTCGTTTCCCCGGCGGGCGCCGATGGCATTTCCGGGTTCGGCCCGCCCACCGGCGCAACCCAGATCATCGACAACAGCGCGGCGAGCGGTTTCACGACGACCGGATCGTGGACGGCGCTGAGCACCGGGGTCGGCGGCTCCGCGCTGGAGACGGCGGCCGGTTCCGGTGCGACGGCGACCTGGAGCTTCACCGGCCTGACCGCCGGCCAGACCTATGAAATCGGCGCCACCTGGCCGGAGAGCGGCGGCACCACCCCCGGCAACGCGCACTACAGCGTGACCAATGGCAGCGGCGCGGTGCTGACGGCGAATGTGCTCAATCAATACCAAATCACACCGGCCGGCATCACCGCCGGGGGCACCGGTTACGCCGTGGTCGGCGTGTTCACCGCGACGGGCACGGCGGCTTCGGTGACCCTGACCGGCGACGCCGGCAGCGCGGTGATCGCCGATGCCACGGTACTGGTGCCGTTGGGGACCAACGGCGGCGCGGACGACGACTTCCATGTGCGGACCGGATCGCCGGCGATCGACGCGGGCGATCCCACGACGCCCTTCCTGCAGGAGCCGTCGCCCAATGGCGGCCGGGTCAATCTCGGTTACGATGGCGATACGGTGAGCGCGCGGCTCAGTCCGGCGGCGGCATCCATACAGGTGTTGTCGCCGAGCGGGCTGGCGAAATACGCGATCGGCGAGCAGGTGCCGATCGACTTCCAGACCACCGGCCTGACCGCCGAACAGCCGGTACTGCTGCTGCACGCCGGCGGCGCCTCGATCGCCACCGTGCTGGACGGCGAGTGGTCCGCCGACGCGTTCCGTAATTCCGGAAGCAGCATCAGCGATAATCTGACGGCCACGCAGATCGGTTCGCTGACGGGGATCCCGACGGCGCTGTTCTCAACCGCCGCCGATTTGGCGAGCGCCACCGCGGGCCAGGCACTCGATTTCCAGTTGCCGGTGGCGAACGGCAGCTACACGCTGACGCTTTACTTCGCGGATCCCGCGGCCACCGCCGCCGGGCAGCGCGTGTTCAACATCGTCGCCAACGGTGTCACGCTGCAAGCCAATTACGACATCTTCGCCGCCGCCGCGGCACAGTACGGCGATGGCGCACACGCGGTCTCGCTGAGTTTCAGCGTGACGGTCGCCGGCGGCCAGGGGCTCGCGCTCGGTTTCGTCAACGCCGCCGGCGCGGCGTATGGCGCGCTGGTCAACGGGATCGCGCTGGAGCAGGCGAACCCGGGCGGCACCGCGCGGCCGGCGGCCAACGTGCAGGTGTCGACCGATGGCGGCGCGACGTGGACAACCGTCGCCTCCGGCGTGCCGGTCAATGGCTACGGACAGGGCCAGTATGTCTGGACGGCGAACCAGACCAGCAACGGCGACACGGCGCTGATCCGGGTGCTGGCGGGCGCCGTCAGCGGCACGTCGCGGCTGTTCCTGCTGGCCAATGGCGGCGACAATTTTTATGTCAACGATGCCTCGCTGGCGGGCGATCAGTACACCACCGCGCCGGGCAACGACGCCAACTCCGGCAAGTCGCCCGATCAGCCGGTGGCGAGCCTCGCGGCCCTGTTGCGCGCCTATCCGATCGGTCCCGGCGACACCATCTTCGTCGATGCCGGCAGCTATGATTCGCCGACGAATATCGTCCTGCCGGCCGGCGATTCCGGCACCGCCGCGCAGCCGGTTCTCATTACCGGGCCGACCATCGGCAGTCTCGCGCAGTTGAACCGCGGCAACGCCTCGGCCGGCACCGACGTGTTCGACCTGATCGGCGTCGACGACGTCATCATTCAGGATCTCTCGTTCGGCGGCGCCTACGACGGCGTCGATATCGTCGATGCCGCGAGCGGGATCACGCTGCGGAACGATACGATCGCCAATGACTCAAATCGCGGCATCAACGTCCCGGATGGTGCCGGGGTCAGCAACCTCGTGGTGAGCAACAGTACCATCAGCAACAGCGGCTCTCTGGTCTACCCGTATGACGACGGCTTCGTGTTCGACGATACCGGCTACGGCATCTATTTCGGCACCGGCGACAGTGGCGCGCTGTTCGCCAACGATCAGGTGCATGGCACGCTCGGCACCGGGCTGGCGCTGAATGGCGGCAATCAGACGGTGCAAGGCGGCGGCTACCACGACAACAACGGCGAAGGCATCGCCAGCGACGCCGCGCTGATCGAGGACGTGACCGTTTACGGCAACGACGACAGCGGCGGCTATGGCATCGCCATGGCTGGCGGCACGGTCAGCGGCAGCACGGTGTTCAGCAACCTCACGGGCGGCATCGAGGCGACCGCGAGCGTGCTGGTGTCCGGCAACCTGGTTTATGACCAGATCACCGGCGGCGGCGATGGCATCGACCTGGAATCCTACGCGACCGGCACCGGCAACACGACCTGGGGCGACGTCAACGGGATCTGGGCCGGCATCGGTTCGGCCGCGGAAGACAACCTCAGTTACGCCAACAGCGGCGCCGGCATTGACTATACCTCGAATGCCCCGGCCGCGATTTCCGGCAACACGGTGTACGGCGACGCGATCGGGATTTCGGGGAGCCTGTACTACGACCAATCCCCGGTGCCGATCACCGGCAACCTGATCTATCAGAACGCGACGGCGGGGATCGCGCTGACCGGCGGCGGCAACCAGAGCATCGTCAACAACACGATCGACGAACTGGTGGGGTCCGGCATCTCGCTGTCCGGCGGCGCCACCGCGACGACGATCGAGAACAACATCCTCGCCGTGGCGGCGGGACCGGCGCTCGCGGTCGCGCCGTCCGCCGAAATCGGCCTCGACAGCGACTACAACTTCTTCGACGTGACCGGCACGGGTGCGATCGCCGGCTGGGAGGGCGCGAGTTACACCAGCCTGGCGGCATGGTACTACGCGACCGGGCTCGATCAGAACAGCCAGACCGGCGATCCGGACTTCGTCGCGCCGGCGGGCGTCGACGGCGTGCTCGGTTTCGCCGCGCAAACCGGCACGCCGCGGGTGATCACGCCGGCGTCGGCGAGCGGATTCTCGACCACCGGCACCTGGACCGCTTACACGGGCGGCAGCGGCGGCGCCGGGACGACGGCGCTGCAAACCGCCACCGGATCGGGCGGCGCGGCGAACTGGACATTCAGCGGCCTGACGCCAGGCGTCGTCTATCAGGTCGCGGTGAACTGGCCGTCGAACGGCATCGCCGGCACCTCGGTGTACACCGTGCGCGATGCCAACGGCCTGACCCTGCTGGATGGCGAGATCAACCAATACAACAACGCATCGAGCGGGCTGAGCAATGGCGGCGCCGGATACGCCGTGATCGGCGAGATCGCGGCCACCACGGGCACGATGACCGTGACGCTGAGCGGTGGCTGGGGCAACGTGGCGATCGCCGACGGCGTGCTGGTTCAGGCACTCGGCAGCAACCGCGGCGCCGATGACGACTTCCACGTCCAGCCCGGCTCGCCAACGATCGACATGGGCGACCCGGCCGCCGCCTTCACGCTGGAGCCGGCGCCGAACGGCGGGCGCGTCAATCAGGGCTACGATGGCGACACGGCGGTGGCGCGCACCAGTGGCGCGAGTCAGACGCTGCAGGTGCTCAACCCGGCGCAGTTCGGCAAATACGAGGTTGGCGAGCAAGTGCCGATCACCATCGCCAGCGACGATCTGGGCCAGAGCCACGCGGTGCTGACGCTGGCGGCGGGCGGCGCGGCGATCGCCACGGCGACTGAGGGCAACTGGCAGGCCGGCGCTTATCAGGCGGCGAACGGCGACATCTTGCCGGCGTCGCCCCAGACGAGCGGCACCGCTTTCAGCAATACCGCGACCGTCACGGGTTTAAGCGGCATTCCCAACGCGTTGTTCACGACCGGCGCCGAGGCCAGCAACGCGAACCCAGGCACCGCGCTGACCTTCGACCTGCCGGCCGCCAATGGCGGCTACACGCTGCGGCTTTACTTCGCCGACCCGAATTCGACCGCCGCGGGAGAGGACGTGTTCAACATCGTCGTCAACGGCAAAACGATGGTGGCCAACTACGACGTGTTCAAGGCGGCGGGCGGCCAGAACATTGGCGTGGAACTCGACCTTTCGGTCACCGCCGCCGGCGGCAGCGGGATCGCTCTGAGCCTCGTCAACGCCGCCGGGGTTTACGGTGCCTTCGTCAATGGCATCGAACTGGACAAGATCGTGTCCGGCGGCGCGGTCGCGCCGGCGGTGACCATCGCGGTGTCGACCGATGGCGGCGATACGTGGTCGCCGGTCGCGACCGATGTGCCGGTCAATCGTTTCGGTCAGGCGGAGTACGTCTGGACGGTGGATCGGACGACCAACGGGGCGACGGCGCTGATCCAGGTCACGTCGGGCGCGCTGACCGCGACGTCACAACCGTTCCTGCTGGCGAATGGCGGCAGCAATTTCTACCTCAACGATTCGTCGCTGACCGGCGACCAATACACCACTTCGGTTGGCAACGACGCCAACTCCGGCAAGTCGCCGGGTCAGCCGATGGCGAGCCTCGCGGCGCTGTTGCGCGCCTATCCGATCGGGCCGGGCGATACGATCTATGTCGATACCGGCAACTACGTGGCGACCAGCGATGCCGTGTTGCCGTTGGGCGATGGCGGCACCGCCGCGGATCCGGCGCTGATCGTCGGCCCGGCGAATGGCGGCACCGTGGTGATCAACCGCGACAACCCGAGCCCCGGCATCGGCGTGATCGACGAGACCGGCGCGAATGACGTTACGATCGAGAATCTCACGCTGACCGGCGCCTATGATGGCGTCGCTTTGACCGGTGTCTCCAGCGGGGTCGCATTGCGGAACGATACGATCTCCGGCAACGCCGGCGGCGGCATCTTCACCGCCAATTCCGGCGCGATCACCAACCTGACGATCGCCAACAGCACGATCGACGACAACATTGGCCCAGGGGTGACGTTGCAGGACGGCGTGTTGAGCGCGACGCTGTCGAACGATCAGCTGTACGACAACAGCGGCGACGGCATCGATGCCGTCAGCTACCTGGGCGGCGAGACCATCAGCGGTGGCGCGGTGTACGATAATGCCGGCGCCGGGATCACGGCCGATTCCGCCGCCGTGGTCGAGAACGCGCAGGTGCACGGCAACGCGGCGGACGGCATCGACGCGAGGGGCGGCACGAAGGCGATCGTCTCCGGAAATACGGTCTACGCGAACGCCGACGTGGGAATCTCGTCCGAGGTGGGGACCGTCACCGGCAATACCGTGTTCGACCAGGTCGCCGCCGACTTTTCCGCGATCGAAGTGGTCGATGGCGTGACCGCGTCCTACAATACGGTTTATGGCAGCAGTAGTGGGCTGACGGCGCTCAACGGCGGGCAGTTCCTCGACAACCTGATCTACGGCAGCGGCGGCGACGGCATTTCGTTGAACGCCGGCTACACGTATGTTGTCACCGGCAACATCCTGTATGGCGACAATGTCGGCATCGATGGCGGCGGCGATAACACGACGATCGAAAACAATCTCGTCTACAACAACGTCTCCGCCGGTATCGCGATCACCGGCGGCACCACGTTGTCGATCATCAACAATACGGTGTATCAGCCGGTCGGCCAGGCGTTGACCTTGTCCGGCGTATCCGGCGCGACGGTGGAGAACAACATTCTCGACGTGGCCGAGGGCGCGGCGATCGCGATCGCGCCGACCGCCGAAGACGGTCTCGTCAGCGACTACAACCTGTTCGATCTGAGCGGCACCGCCGCCGTCATCGGCACCTATGAGGGCGTCAGCTTCACCACTCTGGCCGCGTGGTACTCTGAAGCCGGCCTCGATCAGCACAGCAAAACCGGCAATCCGGATTTCGTGAACATGGCCGGCGCGGATGGCATCCTCGGCGGTCCGGGAACGCCGGTGGGCGCCGGCGCGGACGACGATTTCGAGTTGCAGGCGGGGTCGCCCGCGATCGATGCCGGCAACGCTTATGTCGCGCCGTTCACCGACCTTCTGGGCCAACCGCGGCACGACGATCCGGCGACAGCCAATACCGGCATCGGCTTCCCGCTTTACACGCAGACCGACGGCGGGGCGGTGCCGGAGCCCAGCGGAGGGAGCGAGCTGAGCGTGCCGGCCAATGGCGGCGTGACGACGTATACGTTGCCGTTCGCGTTCAGCCTGTACGGCACTTCTTACGCGACAGTCACGGTTTCCTCGCAGGGCTATCTGCAGTTCGCCGGCCCGGACTCGAACGGCGGCGACACGCCGGGCATGGCGGATTTCCTGAACAATGTCCGCATCGCGCCGTTCTGGGGCGAGATCGACACGGCGGCGGCGAGCGGCGATGGTGTCTTCGTCTCGACGACGTCCGGTTCGATCACGTTCCGCTGGCAGGCGAGCGCCGATTCCAACGGCGGCGCGGTCAACTTCTCCGTCACGCTCAACAGCAATGGTGACTTCGATTTCAATTACGGCGCCGGCAACGCCGGGCTTGATCCGATCATCGGCGTCTCCGCCGGCAACGGCCAGGTTTACGTGCTGTCCACCGCCAGCGGCGCCGCGTCGCTCAACAACGCCGACGCGCGGGTCTGGACCCCACAGGCCGGCGACACCTACTTCGACATCGGCGCCTTCGAGTTCCAGGGCAACAGCGCCGACACCACGCCGCCGACCGTGATCTCGGTCACACCGTTACCCGCCAACAACGGTTCGACCGGGCTCGCCTTCACCAGCCTGACCGTGCGGTTCAGCGAGCCGCTCGATCTGGTCAGCGCCAGCAGTCCGGCCAACTACAGCCTGATCGAGGCCGACAGCAACGGCCAGTTCGACACCACGGGGGCGACGCCGATCCCGGTCACGCCGGTCTACACGCTGGGTTCCAGCACGGTGACGTTGCAACTTCCGAACGGTGCGCTGGCGAGCGGGCTGTATCAACTCACACTGTCCGGCACAAGGGCGATCTTCGATCAGTCGGGCAACGCGCTGGCCGGCAACGGCACCACGGCGGGCACCAATTACGTGACCGATTTCACCATCGACCGCTCGGCCGACGTGGCACCGGTGGCGATCGCGCAATCGGCGACGGTAGCCGAGGGCGGCGCGGTACCAATCGTGCTGGCGGCGACCGACACGCAGGGCAATCCGTTGCTCTACAGTATCGAGACTCCGGCGGCGGATGGCGCGCTGTCGGCGATCGTCAACGGCAACACGGTGACGTACACGCCGGCGGCGGGTTATTACGGCACCGATAGTTTCAGCTTCCAGGCGACCGATCCCGACGGCCTGTCGAACCAGGCCGCGGTCAGCCTGACCGTCACGCCGGTCAATCAGCCGCCGGTGGCGGTGGCGCGGAGCCTCAGCGTGATCCACGACGCGCCGCGGGTCATCGTGCTGAGCGGCACCGACGCCGAGACGCCGGCGAGTCAGCTGCTCTACACGATCACGGTGCCGCCGGCGCATGGCACGCTCGTGGCCAATCCGGGCAGCCCGAACGCGTTCACCTACGCGCCGGCGGCGGGTTACCTGGGCGCCGACGGGTTCAGTTTCACGGTGACCGACACCGGCAATCCGCCGGGCAATCTGGCCAATGCGAAGACCAGCGCGGCGGCGGTCGTTTCGCTGTCGGTGGTGGATCCGGCGCCGGTCGGCGTGGCCGATGTCTACACGACGCGCGAGGCGGTGCCGCTGAACGTGCCGGCGGCGCGGGGCGTGCTGGCGAACGACACCGACAGCGCCGGGGACGCGCTGACGGCGACGCTGGCGAGCGGACCGGCGCATGGGGTGCTGGTGCTGAACGCGGACGGCTCGTTCCGCTACACGCCGGCGGCGGGGTTCAGCGGGACGGACAGCTTCACCTATGTGCCGCATGGGACGGATGCGGCGGGTCTGGCGACGACGGTGACGCTCCAGGTGGGGCTGGGGGGTGCGGCGGCACCGCCACCGGCCGCGCCGCCGCCGTCGCCGGCGGGCGGCGATCTGGCCCCGCCGGCGGCTGGACTGCCGGTAGCCTCGGGTGGCGGCGGGGCTGGGGTGATTGGGGGGGACGCGACGGGGACGCAAGCCGCCGAGGCGGTCGCGCCCGCACCGCCCGCCGCCACCACGGTCGCACCCGCGACGACGGCCCCGGAAGCTGCCGCGGTGACACCCAGTCCCGCGAGTGTGTCGCGGCAACCAATGACAGCGACCACGATGGCGGGTCAGTCAGCGGTCGCGGCGGTCGCGGCGGTCGCGCCGGGCAACGGTGCTCCGGCGGGTTTCCCATCGGCCGGGCCGGCGGCGATCACGACCGCGCTCCCGCTGGGATCGGCCTTCGCCGCCGTCGCACCACCCGCTTTCGCCAGCCCAGGGTCGGACAGAATGGGCCTGATCGCGTCACTGGCTCCGCTCATGCTGCCCAGTTTCACGTTGCCGGGCGACGAGACGTCCATGCTGGCGCTACCAGTGACGCCGGAAATTTCGCGCCTGCCGACGGCCTTCGCGACGGCGGCCCAACGAGTCGCCGAGCGGACGCCGCCGATCGTCACCTTCGTCGATCCATTCACCGGCCAGACCGAGGATGACGATGCCCCGGCGGCCGCGCGGGATCAGGCGTGGCTGCTCGTCGATCCCACGAATGACGATCTCACCCGGCTCGACGGCGACATTGGCGCGGTGCCGTCGCCGATCCGCTGGGACAGCCACCCACCATGACACTGGGGAACACGATATCGCCAGGCCAGGCTGTTGGCGGAAGAGTGCGCTGCCGTCAGCTTTATCCAACCGGCGTGTCGGTCAACCTTCGGGATCGTGCGCACGGGCGGGGAGATTGCCGCGTGGCCTCGCGATCACCTGGGCATCAGGTCGGGTTCGGCGTCCGCTCACCGGCCGCCGCGTCACGCGGCAGGATTTCGTCCAGGTTCCACTCCTCGGCCGAGGCGCCGGCCAGCGCCTGGATCCGTTCCTCGTCGGCACCGAATTCGGCGGCGGGTCCGGAATACACCACCCGGCCGTTCTCGATGACATAGACGTCGTCGGTGATTTCCAGGCTCATGCGGACGTTCTGCTCGACCAACAAAATCGAAATCCCCTCGGCGCGCATCCGCGACACGATCCGGAACACCTCGCGCACGATCAGCGGCGCGAGACCCTGCGACGGCTCATCCAGGATCAGCAGGCGCGGGTTCAACAGCAAGGCCCGCGCGATCGACAGCATCTCCTGCTCCCCGCCGGACAGTTGCCGCCCGCGATTGTCGCGCCGCTCGCGCAG
>Ga0181536_10004059_pt1 | contig 15685 bp, 10 predicted proteins | sample PEATcosm2014_Bin_41_FD_121105 | JGI IMG/M metagenome (GOLD analysis project Ga0181536, IMG submission 121105) | Peatland microbial communities from MTU Mesocosm Facility, Houghton, MI, USA - PEATcosm2014_Bin17_60_metaG | ecosystem: Environmental > Terrestrial > Soil > Wetlands > Peat | place... | reverse complement strand
TGACTTCTACCTGAACGGCACCCGGTTATACTTGTCGTTGGTGCCTTTGGACAACGCTGAGGTGGGAGCAGCGTTGGCGACCTACGCAGCGGCCAAGGAGAGCCTCCTGCGCCTCAAGAGTTTTGGGATCAACTTTGTGTACACGCACAACTACGGCTGCGAGCCCGGCTCGCACCTGAGCTTCGCGGAAATCCTGCGCGCGGCGGACGACACGGGGATGCTGGTGGCGTTGTCGCAGCCGCACTTCAGTGCGTATGATTGGAAGACGCCAGACGCCGACCAAACCAACGGCTACGCGCGCCACGCGGCGTTCTACGTGGGCGTCGCGGGCAGCCACCCGTCGGTGGTCTGCTACGCGATGAGCCACAATGCGACAGGTTACAACGAGGATACGAACCCCCAGATGATAGACGGGTTGAGCGATCCCCGGGGGGACGGATGGGCCGGCAACAACGCCAAACTCGCGTTGCGCTGCGAAGCCATCGTCAAACGCCTGGATCCCGCGCGAATCGTTTATCATCACTCCTCAGGCAACCTGAGCGCGATGTACACGCTTAACTTCTACCCTAACTTCGTGCCCATCCAGGAACTGGACGACTGGTTCGAGCACTGGTCAACCGCTGGAGTCAAACCGCTGATGCTGGTTGAGTACGGCGCGCCGTTTGGATGGGACTGGACCATGTATCGCGGCTGGTACAACGGCCAGCGCGAGTTCGGCAGCGCCGCCGTGCCGTGGGAGTATTGTCTCGCCGAATGGAACGCTCAGTTCCTCGGCGACGCGGCTTACCAGATCAGCGACCGGGAAAAAGCCAACCTGCGGTGGGAGGCGCAGCAGTTCCGCGCGGGGCGCGCCTGGTACCGCTGGGATTACCCCTACCCGGTGGGTGATGCGCGGTTGGACGAGATGCAGCCGGTGCAAGCCGCCTACACGACTGACAACTGGCGGGCGTTCCGCACTTGGGGTCTTTCGGCCAACTCGCCCTGGGAGCACGACCGCTTCTGGAAATTGCGCGACGGGTTCCAACACCGCCGCCAGGATCTGCCCGTGGACTGGGACAACCTGCAGCAGCCGGGCTACAGCCCTGATTTCATTGATCGGACATACGCCCGCTTCGATCTGGCTTACCAGCGGTCCGACTGGGTCCCCACGCCCACCGCCCAGTCGTTGCTCCGCAATAACCTGCCGCTGCTGGCCTGGATTGCGGGCAAGCCGGAGCATTTCACCACCAAGGACCACACCTTTTACCCAGGCGAAACCATCGAGAAGCAACTCATCGTGATCAACAACTCCCGCCTGACCGTGACCTGCGACGCCTCATGGTCGGCCGACCTAAGCCCGGCGCTTGGAGCTGTCAAACAGATTTCCATACCGACCGGCGACCAGGCGCGCGTCCCGGTGCAGCTCAAGCTGCCGGCGGACCTGGCGCCGGGCAACTATCAGATCAACGCGAACTTCAAGTTCAGCACTGGAGAGAGCCAGGAAGACTCCTTCACCCTCCAGGTAATCCCCCGTTCCGCGCCGCCACGCCCGCTCTCGAAGGTTGCGCTCTTCGACCCGCCCGGTCAGACGACCAAATTGCTGGCCGGGCTGGGCGTCAACTGCCAGCCGGTGAATTCCACCACGGACCTTTCTGGCTTCGACGTGCTGCTGATCGGCAAAAACGCCCTGACTGTGGACGGCCCGGCACCCGATCTCAAGCGGGTGCGCGACGGGCTGAAGGTGGTCGTGTTCGAGCAGACCGCCGAGGTGCTCGAGAAGCGGCTCGGCTTCAGGGTCCAGGAATACGGCCTGCGTCAGGTCTGGCCGCGCGTGCCGGACAGCCCGCTGCTGGCCAGCCTCAAAACCGAAAATCTGCATGACTGGCGCGGCTCTTCCACCCTGCTGCCTCCCACCCTTGTCTATACGTTGAGTCCGCAGTTCAACGGGGCGCCGACGGTGCGCTGGTCCGGACTGGAGGTTCCCCGGCTGTGGCGCTGCGGCAACTGGGGCAACGTAGCCTCGGTGCTGATTGAAAAGCCGCCCCGGGGTGACTTCCTTCCAATTGTTGACGGCGGCTACGCGCTCCAGTATAGCCCGCTTCTTGAATACCGCGAGGGCCGCGGGCTGGTCCTTTTCTGCCAGATGGACGTGACTGCGCGGACCGAGAGCGACCCGGCGGCTGAGACATTGGCGGGCAACATCCTGCGGTATGTCGAGGCCTGGCGCCCTTCCCCCAGGCGCACTGCGGTGTACGCCGGCGAACCCGCCGGCCTGGCCTGGCTGGCGGCGTGCGGGGTCGATGCCGCGCCATTCAAAGGAGATCTGCCGGCGGCGGACCAAGTGCTGGTGGTGGGACCGGGCGGGGGCCGCGAGCTTGCGGCCCAGACCCCGGCCACCAGTGCGTGGGTGAAGGCGGGAGGCCGCGTCCTGGCCCTCGGACTGGACCAAGCGGAGGCCAACTCGTTCCTGCCAACCAAGGTGACGATGCAGACCACAGAGCATATCGCTGCCTTTTTCCCGCCTTTCAGCGCCAATTCGCTTCTGGCCGGGGTGGCACCGGCGGACATCCATAACCGAGACCCGCGCAAAATGCCCCTGGTGGCAGGGGGCGCGACGGCTTATGGCGACGGGGTGCTGGCAGCGAACGGCAACGTCGTTTTTTGCCAACTCCCGCCGTTCCAAGTGAGCAAAGTGATGGGGGCGCTGAGTTCGCTCGCGGTGGTCGAGGACATCGGGGAGCACAAGAAGTGCGCCTTGGTGTCGTTAGGCAGTCTGGTCTATGCCCAGTTCGGGGAGAAGGTGCCAGCAGGCGAGATTGGCAAGTCTTACACCTTCGCAACCTGTGTGAAGGCCATCGGCGGGCCGGTTGTGGTGCGGTTGGAGGTGGAGCGCGCGGGCCAACCGTACGATCGGGCGGTGCGCGGATCGGACATCACCGTCAGCCCGGGCGATTGGACCGAGTTACATCTGACATTCGCGGTGGACAAGGCATATCCCGAAGGCTGGCAGGCTTACCTGAATGGATCTGGCGACGGCGCCAGGTTCCAGGTCAACCGAGCGCGGCTGTACGAGGGTGCCTACGTCCCGATTGGCGACCCCGCATCGGCGGCCACCGCGGCGCCGGGCCGGAACCTGTTGAAAAACGCGAACTTCGAGTCTGGCCTGGCATCGTGGTACTTCAACCACGGCCCGGAGCAATTCAACCTGCGCCGCACCTTCGGGCGCACCTCCTTCGCGGTGAGCCGGTTGCTGGGAAACCTCGGCGTGTCCGGCTCGACGCCGCTGTTGGAGAGGTTCGGCGACCCGATGGGCGCTTCCAAGGGACCATCGGTCTTGAAGAATGGTGATTTCAGCGCCGATACCAAAGGCACCGGCCTGGCCGACGAATGGGAGTTCAGCCCGGTCTCCAAAGGCGCCGCCTGCACCCGTGAGGCGCTGCCCGGGCCGGAAGGCGGTTGGGCACAGCTCATCACGGTGCCGCCCGTTGTGGCCGGGGCCAAGGCGCCGGAAGTCATGATCGCCCAACACGAACTGCCCATCCGGGGCGCCCAGTGGTATCATCTGTCGTTGCGGACGCGGGCCGAGGGCCTGACCAGCAAGGAGATCACTTGGACCGTGCAGAATACAGCCAACTGGCAATCGCTGTTCGAGTACCAGAATTTCGCGCCCAAAGCCGAATGGCAGACGAACACCGTCGTCCTCCAAGCCAAGGACACCGCAGCCAAGGGAACCAAGTTCCAGATCTGGTTCACCGGCACCGGCAAACTCTGGCTCGCCGATGTGCGCCTCGAGCCGATCCAGGACCCGACAGTCGGCCGCTGGCTCGACGGCCTGTACCTCACCCAGCCTGCCGATTGGGATGACCCTTATCGCTTCTTCGGATGGTGACCCATAGGAGAACAGTTGGAGTGAAGCCCAGGTCTCCAAGTTAGCACTGAACCTGAATCGGGTGGTGATGAGGGTCCTTGTCCATTGCGCCAACGCGGGTGCTTTTCCATGCGTGATTTTGTTGACGAAGCTGAACCGACGGTGGAGGCTTGCGTCTCCCAATGTCAAACAGCCGCAATGCCTGGCAGGGCATGAGCCTGCCGAAGCGAATTGATAAAACCGCGCAAATTCTGCACAAGCGGTATAGGGATTTTGCGCACCACAACCGGAAGAATCCTCTTGAGGAGTTGCTGTTCATAATTTGCAGCGTTCAGACTCAGGAGAGCAATTATCGAAGAACCTTCGCCGCTCTGCGCCGGGCATTCCCGCGCTTTGATGACTTGGCCGCAGCAAGTGCCAGGGCCATAGCAAAGCCGCTGAAGCCGGGCGGGTTGTCGCTCACGAAATCCAAAGCCATTCGGAAGATTTGCAGCGGCATTCAGGTTCAATTCGGGAAGGTAACGCTGGGTCCGCTGCAAATGATGAACAGCGAGGAATGTGAGACGTTTCTGACCTCCTTGCCGGGCGTGGGGGCAAAGGTGGCACGGTGCGTCATGATGTATTCGCTGGAGCGGGAGGTGTTTCCAGTGGACACTCATTGCTGGAGGATTTGCCAGCGGTTGGGTTGGATAAGATGCACTTCCAAGAACGGAGTATGCAGCAGGCACGACATGGATCGGTTGCAGGAGAAGATTCCGCTGAGAGTCAGGTTTTCGCTGCATGTCAACCTGATCTCGTTGGGGCGGGAGTTCTGCAGGGCCCGGAACCCACGTTGCCCGGAGTGTCCACTTGCCTTCATGTGCAAGACCGCATCGAGGCGCGGCAGAAATCCCGACGGCTGAACAAACACCCCATGTCCAAGCGAACGGATGGCTTCTTCAATAATTGCGCAATGCAATAAATCATTTTCTGAAATAATTACGCTTGCCATAATTTGAGCATATTGTAATTATTCAAGCGTGAATCGTCTGCGCATCAATGTGGTGGTGACTTGCACCGCCCGCAAAACGAAGCCTGTTCCAGCAGGCGCTCGTTTGATGAACGTGGCAGGCGCGACAATAGCCATGCGGTTTATGGAGTGGAGACGACGACTTGACGGCGCGAGAGCAGATCAGATCAAAGCGATCGACTTGTATTGTGGGAACGCATGGAGCGTGGTTCGCAGGCTCTACGAAGACCCGGAAACAGGCCCTCGCGTCAGGCTGTGGATCGTCTCCGCCGGACAAGGGTTGCTCTCTCCGGAAACTCTCGTGGTGCCCTATGCTGCAACTTTTTCCCGAGGCCATGTGGACTCGGTCTTGCCAGAAGCGTTTGGCCAGGAGGAAGCTGAGCAATGGTGGCACGCCCTGGTGAAGTGGCGGCGTGGCAACGGGCAGAAACTCGCCTCGATTGTAGATGTTGCGTGCGCCTTCCCAGGGGACCCATTAATCGTAGCGGCATCAGAGGAATATTTGAGCGCTCTGCACACGGATTTGGAAGCAGCCCGCATGTGTTTGCGCCGCCTCAACGGAATGGTCATCATCTCGTCCGGTGCGCGGAAGACAGGCCCCCTTGCTGGGAACTTTCTTCCATGTGATTCCCGTTTCGAGCACGCGTTCGGGAGAGGGCGGATGACCCTGAACGTGAAGATCTTGTGGTCGGTGGTGGCGGGATACTCGGCCGGCGAAATTTCCATAGGGAAACTGCGAGGACGTTACCAAAAGATCCTCGACGGACTTCCAGAGGCACCGTACCCGACGCGCGTGCGCATGACCGATGAAGACGTGCGCAAGTTCATCCGTCGGCAACTTCGAATTCAGCCGACAGCAGGCCACACCAGGCTGCTGCGGTCGTTACGGGATAGCGGAACGGCCTGCGAGCAGGAGAGGTTCCGAGAACTGTATCGCAAAGTTGAAGGATAAGAGTGAACAGGACGAAAAGAATTGCACGAATGAAAAACAATATACTTGAGCGCAAAGCGCTGCGCGTTTCACAGAAAGGCGGGCACCACATATTTCTGACGTCGCTGAGAGGCACTGAACTGCTGCAACTGGCCGGAGTATCCCGTGTAAGCCGGGATGACGACGGGAGGCTTATCGGATACCAGCGACCCGAAGTCCGCCGGCATGTCCGGGAAATTGCGGATTATTTGCAGGGGCCCGACATGTTGCTTGCGCATCCCGTTATCCTGTCCTTCACATCGGCGGTGAAATTTGTATCAAGCCGAGGCCAGAAGACGTCGGATGGACTCGCGGAAACAGGATGGTTGAGAATACCGTTACCACGCGAGAAGGAAGAAAAGCCGGCGTGGATTGTGGACGGACAGCAGCGTGCCCTGGCGATCGGATTGTGCAAGGACAAGGACTTCGCGGTACCAATTTGCGCCTTCATCGCAGATCAAGTTGAAATTCAGCGAGATCAGTTTCTTCGCATTAATAACACGAAGCCGTTGCCGCGCGGTTTGGTGACAGAGCTTCTGCCGGAAGTGACCTCGCCTCTGCCCGCGAAACTGGCGATCAGAAAGGTGCCTTCGGCCTTGTGCGATCTTCTGAACCGTGACGAGAAGTCGCCATTCCACGGGCTAATTCGGCGCCCGTCGGACAAGGGACGCAAGTTGCCAGAAGGCAAAGAACCTGTGGTCGCTGACACGGTGATAGTGAAAATGATCGAGGAGAGCCTGACTCAGACGTCGGGTTGCCTGTTCCCCTACAGAAATGTTGCGACGGGGGAATACGATCAGCACGGAATCTGGGCGGTGTTAGTGACATATTGGTCGGCGGTTCGCGGTGTTTTCTCCGAAGCCTGGGGAAAACCGCCAACAGAAAGCAGGCTGATGCACGGGGTGGGGATAAGGGCGATGGGAAAGTTGATGGATCGGATTATGGCGACCGTGGACATTGGAAGCGGGGACGCGGTAAAAGCCGTTCGCCATGAGTTATCCTGCATCGCTCCATTCTGCCGCTGGACGAACGGCGAATGGGAGCAACTGGGGGGAATAAAGTGGAACGAACTGCAGAACCTTCACAAGCACCATTCGATTCTGACGAATTACTTGATAAGGCTTCACATCCAGAGGCGCGACAATCATTAGGGTATGAAGTTTTTCTTCCCCGATGCTCACGATCTTGTTGATCCGTCATTTGATTTTCGGACGGAGCGCAGGATTTTTGCTGGCAGCAGGCAGCAGTCACAACTTTACGCCCACGAAGTCCTGGACGAACCCCCTTACGATGGGATGCTTCTTTCCAAAGCGATGATCGATCCAAACACCGCATCAAAGTCAGTGCGGTACTCATTTGCTCAGGTGCAACGACTCAAGCGACTCGGGGTTCGAGAATTCTTGCGGCTGGATCGGCCGGGCCTCAAGAGGCGGATTGAGACGATGGGCGACTGTGGTGCTTTCTCCTATGTAAACGAACCCAAACCGCCATTCGGCACTGACGCCGTTATCGAATTCTATCTCGACTGCAAATTCGACTACGGCATCTCGCTCGATCACGTTATTCTTGGATACCGCGAGGATGGTGCTGGAGTGGAAATTCCTGACACCTGGCGCGAGCGGTTTGCCATCACTCAAGAACTCGCTGCTGAATTCCTGCGGCGTCACCGTGCAGATAAGTTGCCATTTGCACCCTTGGGAGCGGCCCAGGGTTGGAGTCCGGCGTCGTACCGGGATGCAGTCGTTGGTCTCCAGAAGATGGGATACAGCTACATCGCGCTGGGCGGCATGGTCCCTCTGAGGACGCAGGAGATTCTCGCCTCCCTCGAGGCGATCAAGGAAGTCCGGAAGAAGGGAACGAGACTGCACTTGCTCGGGATTTCGCGGTTGGAAAATCTCGTGGCATTTGAGCGAAGCGGAGTTTACAGTTTCGACAGCACGTCGCCTTTGAAGCGGGCATTCATGGACGACCGAGACAACTACCACACGCCATCCCGAACCTACACCGCCGTCCGGATTCCCCAAGTGGAAGGGAATGCCCAACTTAAAAAGCTGATCCTAACTGGCGAAGTTGACTTTACCCAGGCGCGAAAGCTTGAGATGGCCTGCTTCGAGGGCGTGCTTGAGTACGATCAGGGAAATCTCGAGCTTGAGACCCTCCTCGAACGCCTACGAGAATACGAAGCGGTCTGGCACGGGAAAAAGGATGATTCGGCGCGGTACCGGGAGACGCTAGTCGACAAACCTTGGAAGAAGTGCTCCTGCGCGGTTTGCAGGAAGCTTGGTGTGCATGTGGTCATCTTCCGGGGTGCGGAAAGAAACCGGCGTCGTGGGTTCCATAATCTTCACGCTTTACGAGAGCAGTTGGATAGGGCTTCCTAAGAAAGAACGAATCGTATGCCTACAAATGAAGTGTTAGAACTGCCGGCGATTGCAATAAGGCAAGGCGCTAATCGGGAACTCTATGCATTTGGCGTGGAAGGGAAGCGGCTTCACGACTTTGCGCAAGTCTCGCGTCTGGAACGGGACAACGACGAGCGCATCGCCGGATACCAGCGGCCGGAAGTGCTCTCTCACATCGCCGAGATACGGAACTACCTTGAGTCCGAGGGGCCGATGCTCCCCAACGCGATCGTGGTGGCATTTGACTCGCGGGTTGAGTTTCGGCCGTTGCGGGGCAAACAAGTTGGTGATGACCCATGTCATGGCCATTTAGTCGTTCCAGTCAATACGGAGACGAAGCCAGGATGGATTGTAGATGGCCAGCAGCGTGCGGCGGCAATTCGTGATGCGCGGCTCGGCGCATTTCCGATCTTTGTGACTGGCTTCATCACGGACAATGTTGCGGAGCAGCGAGAGCAATTCATCCTGGTGAACTCCACCAAGCCTCTACCTAAGGGATTAATCTACGAACTGTTGCCGGGCACAGATGTCCAATTAGCCACATATTTGGAGCGGAAACGCTTCCCTGCCTTCTTGCTGGAGCGGCTAAACTACGATCCACGCTCGCCGTTGCACCTGGCCGTCCAGACTCCAACGAATCCCTTCGTGGACCTCGGTGCACGAAGCCAGCGGGGATTTCGCTTCGGCCAAAAAGGACAGTCCGTGAAGCAGGCGGCGGACGAGAACATTCAAGGGTCGGCCGGAAAGAAACACGAATCGGGAGAGAGGAAAATTCGGGGCTTTATCAAGGACAATTCAATTCTGAAAATGCTGGAACACAGCCTCCACGATGGAGCGCTCTACCGGTGCCGCCTGCAAGCCGACCGGGAGATGGACACCGAGCGAATGCTTGAATTGCTGTTCCATTTCTGGAAGGCCGTCGAATTTGTGTTCAAGGAGGCCTGGGGCCAACCCCCAACTCGCTCGCGCCTGACACACGGCGTTGGGATCGTCTCGATGGGATACTTGATGGATGCCATTGCCGACCGCTATCGAGCTAAGGGAATCCCAAGTGTAGAGCAGTTCACTCTGGATCTTGAACCGTTGAAGCCCTTTTGCTCTTGGACCGATGGCTACTGGGATTTTGGCTCTGGAAATCAAAGGAGATGGAACGAGGTTCAAAATACATCTAGGGACATCCAGTTGGTAGCAAACTACCTGCTAGTAAATTACAAAAGATTGGTTTGGTCGAAATGAATTTTGCGAAAGCATATTTGCGGAGAATCGTGTTACTTCGGCAAGCGTGCGGGTGTCGCAAAAATCGCGATGCGCACGCCATCTCAGCACCGGGTGCCCGTCAAGCGCGGGGGTGGAATAGCCAGGCACGGTGACCTCAGCCTGTATCGAAAGGCGGCAGCGCCGCTTCATAATTCCAAGGCATCCACAGGTGGGGATGCTCCTGCGCTTCCTTGGCGTGACGTTGGAGTTGGCTGAGATAATCCAGCGGATTGGCGGCGCAAAGTCGACAAGTGTGGATCAAGCTCATGAACATGTCGCCCAACCGGGCTCCGTTTTGAGTCTTGTAACCCATGGAGTTCTTTCGATGCATAATGGCCATTTTAAGCCCGCGTTCGCAGATGTTGTTATCCAGGGGCGCGCCCGGTTGTCGCAGGAATAGGGTCAAAGGTTCCCAGTGTCTATGCATGTAGCCGAAGGCCTGGCCCAGTCCGCCATTGGGTTCCACCAACTTCAGTTCCAACTGCTGGCACATCCACCGATGGAGTTCGTCCATGATTTTCTGACTATGTTGCTGGTGGAACAGGAGCCGGGCTCCGGGGTCCAGGCCCAACAACTTGGCCTGAGCATCGTATTTGTAAACCTGGGCCAGGCTTTCCAGGACGTGCTGACAGGATTGAGGGAAGTTTTCGGCGATGTCCACAAACTGCCGTCGTCCGTGGCTCAGGCAATTGGCCAGGATGCTCTGGAACTCCTTGGAGGGGTTGCGCGAAAGCGCGTCGCACATTTGGATGGGCGGCGGGGAAGCGACGGCCCGGCGCGAGAGCAACTGGTCCAGGTTCTCGCCGGCGTGACGATGGCCGGTCACGAACAACGCGATGGTATGGTCCTCCACCTCGGAGATGAGGCCGGTGGTGAAGATTCCGGTGCGCTCCGAACGCCCCGCCACAGGGCTGGCTTCCTTGGCTAGGCTTTGCACGCGCATGGTGGTGTCGTCGTTATGGATGACATGACCTTGAGCAGCCAGGGTGATCAAAGCCTCATGCACGGGTGCCAAAGCTTGACCCGTTTGGGCCATGAGTTCCCATTGCGTGGAGGCTGGCAGACGCACGCCTAAATCGGCCTGCATCCGGTCCAGTCGGTAGTGGGGCACGCCGGTGCCAAAACGCAAATACCCCAGCATGGGGCCAACCCCGGAATCATACTTTTCCAGCCCGGCTTCCGGTGGAGCGGGGGCGGTGAAGACCGTGCCGCAGAGGTTGCAGCGCAACTTCTCCAGTTGGAAGCGGGTCGCCGCGAACAAAGGTTGAGCGGTAATGCGCACCAGTTGTCCGAGTTGTTTTAGCAGGTAAAGTTTGCCCGTTTTGCAGCCCGGACAAGCTTCGCCCGGATGGAGTTGCGGATGGGCCACCCGCACCTGTTTGGCTCCGGTGTAGCCTGCGGCGGCGGTGCGGCCATGGCCTTTGCGCTTGGGCGTCAGCGCTGTCGTCAGGGCTGCGGTTTGGGATGTGGCGGCAGGCGCGGGAAAAAGTTGTCGGGTCTTTTCCGTTTTGGCTCCGAAGATGATCCGCTGCAGTCGGCCAAGGCTGGTCTCCTTGGCTTCGATGAGTCCCATGACCCATTGGAGGGTCCGCAGGGACTTCTCGACTAATTGGTAAATCTCCGCCGGCAACAGTCCCGCCAACTTGGCCAGCAACTCTTCCACTTGCATCGGGCTCAGAGTGACGATGTCTGGAGCGCTGCTCTTAGCCACAACCCACTCCGCAAAGGCGGCGGCGAAAATCCGGCCGCAATGGATAGGCCCACAACTGTTTGAGAGAACGATTGGGCCGGTTGGTCTGGTCGTCTTTGCCCCGACCGGTGGTCAACCCCAGATAGACCCAGTTGGCCGCCCGATAACAGGTGCCGGCGAAGCGTTCCGGGTCAATGAACGTCTCCAGCAGATAAACCGGATGCTCATAGAGCGCTTGCCAATCGGTGGCAATCCGTCGGGCCACCCGGCTTAATAAATGGCTGGCCAGATGGGGCACCTTCACCCACGGCAGGATGGCCGCATAAGACGAGAGTTTTGAACGTTGCGCGCGTGCATTACCCGCATCATCCGCACGCCGGATGTGAAGTGGGAGTCTTGGCGCGCCGCCGCTCTTCCCGCACTCTTTACGTTCTGCTGCCGGACCAGACGACAGCCACCTTGCCCGAGTGGATGTTCGATGCCGCCTATTGCCATGCCTTGCCCCTCCAGGAAACACCCATGTTGAGCCTCGAGGCTTTACACGACTTGCGCCGCCTGATCGATGCGGCTTCCCTGCCGTGTGATGCAAACAAATCAACAAAACAAACACACGAAGAGAAGAGCAAATCACCAGACCGAACTGCCATGGGCCAGCGAGAGGACGAACAACCCCTTGCCGGAGGAGGCGGTCGCGGCCTGTCGTCCACTGATCGCCCAGTTGCTGCACGAAGTACTGCGGACGGAGAAGGAGGAGCAAGATGAACGCTGACAAAATTCAACGCAGTCACCAAGAGCGCATGGCCGTGGTTTACGTGCGCCAGTCCAGCATGCACCAAGTTCGTCACAACCTGGAGAGCCAGGGCCGGCAGTACGAACTGGCCGAACTGGCGCGCCAATTGGGTTTTGCCAGCGTGACCGTCATCGACGAGGATCAAGGCCGTTCCGGCGGCGGTGCGGTCGAGCGAAGCGGTTTTTCGCGCTTGCTCGATTTGGTGTTCCAAGGCCAGGTCGGGGCGGTCTTCGCGCTGGAGGCTTCACGCTTGGCGCGTAACAACCGTGATTGGCATCATCTGGTGGACCTGTGCGCGGTGGCCGAAACGTTGGTCATTGATCACGATGGCGTTTACGATCCGCGGCTGCTCAACGATCGTCTGCTGCTGGGGCTCAAAGGGACCATGAGCGAGTTTGAACTGGGACTGTTGCGGCAACGGGCCAAGGAAGCATTTCTGCGCAAGGTCAAACGAGGGGTGGTCATGACGCGGGTCCCGGCCGGCTATGTTCGCACCGAGGATGATCGGATGGAGATGAACCCGGACCGCCGCGTGCAGCAAGCCGTGTATGGGATCTTCGAGGCGTTTGGACGCTTGGGCAGCGCCCGCCAAGTGATGGTTTACCATCAAAAGGAGCAACTGGATCTGCCCACCGAACACTTGGGAGAAACGATCTGGGTCAAGCCCACTTACTCGCGCATTTTAGCGTTCTTGAATAATCCGGCTTACGCGGGCACTTTTGCCTATGGACGCCACCGCCGGGAGCGCCGGAGCGGGGGGCATCAATCCGGCCATCATCGCCGGCAGGTGCGCGATCCCGAGCAGTGGCAGATTGTGATCCATGATCATCACCCCGGTTACATTAAGTGGGAAGAGTTTGAGCGCCACCAGAGGCAGTTGCGCCAAAACACGGCGACCGAGGCCAGCCACCGGGGCGGAGCGGTGAAAGAGGGGGCAGCCTTGTTGAGCGGACTGATGCGCTGCGGTCGTTGCGGCCGCATGATGTATATTCGCTACAGTGGGCTTCAACATCAGTTCGCCTATTATGATTGCATGGGCGCGGTCCAGCAGGGACAGCGCGGTTGCATTTCCGTGGCGGCCAAGAACGTGGATGGGGCGGTCAGCCAGGCGCTGCTTTTAGCCTTGAAGCCAACCGCCTTGCAGGCGGCCTTGGAGGCGTCTGAAAAAGGGAGTCAACAAGACGGCCAGAAGATCAAGGCGCTGGAGCTGGCGCTCCAACAAACTCGTTATGAGAGTCAGCGGGCGCGAAGACAATTCGATGCCGTCGAGCCGGAAAACCGCCTGGTCTGCGCAGAGCTGGAAAAGCGCTGGGAGCAGGCCCTGCGGGCCGAAACCCAAGCGGAACAGGCGTTGGAGCAGGCCCGGAAAAAGGGGGCGCAAATCAGTCAACAAGATCGCCTGCGCCTGGCGGCCCTGGCGGAGGATCTGCCGTATGCCTGGTCGCATCAAGCGGCCTCGGTCTCACTCAAGAAACGAATCCTGCGTTGTGCCCTGACCAGCATTGTGGCCGAGATCGTGGCGGACCCGCCTCGTGTCAAACTATTATTGCACTGGGCCGGCGGGGTGCATACCAGCGTCTTTGTCAAGCGCAACCGCACGGGTGAGCACGGCCGCTGCACGGATCGGGAAGTGGTCCAATTGGTGCGCGAACTGGCCGGCAGTTACAATGATCGGGTCATTGCCCAGGTACTCAACAAGCTCGGCTATGCAACCGGCGTGGGAAACTCCTTCAATCTCTGCCGGGTGCAATCTCTGCGCAACTACCATCAAATTCCATGCTTTGACGATTCCAAGCGCGACTGGCTGACGTTAGAGGAAACGGCGGAACGCCTCGAGGTGAGTCAAGCAACAGCACGCAAGCTCTTACAGCGGGGTATTCTCAAAGGGCGCCAGATTGTCAAATACTCGCCTTGGATGATAGGCCCAGACGCGCTCAAAACGCCAAGCGTTCAAGCGGCCGTGGCCAGGGTCCAATCAGGACACTCAGTCCCGCCCGCGTCGGATAAACAATCGGAGTTGCTTTTGCAGCCCAAAACTGGTGAGGTATAACAGTATGTCGGAATCTTCGGTAGGATCAGAAAACGGGTGTTATAGGTCAGCAGATGAAGGTGGGCGCGGCGTTGCTCGGCCGACCAACCGATGAAACGGTCGCGTGGTCCCAAATGGCGGGGAGCCGAAGACCAGGCCAGAGCCGCCACCGGCTGGCCTTGGGCAAAGACCAGGTACTTCAGATGCTCCCCGTCATGTGCAGATGAGCATGACGGAGATTATGCACAGATGCCGATTATGCGCAGTTGGGGTTCAAATTAGGCTTTTCTTTTCCCGAGGAGGCGGTACACGAAGGATGGCGAAGTCTTGAGAACCGTTTGGTTCCAAGCTTCGCATGAAACGAGTCGAACTGTTTAGCGCCTTCGTCCGGTGTCGTATGGCCGCCAGTCATCTGGGCATAATCCTGGAGGATTTCGCGCATGATCTGGAGAACGCCGGCTATTTACGCAGCACCATCCAAGACTATCTGCGAGTCGCCGAGCACTTCTCGTTTTGGCTGGCGCGCCGCCATCTCAGCGTGCGGCAGATTACAGCCAAGCTGACGAACCGATTTGTCCGCCTGCATTTGCCGCGATGTTGTTGTCCCAAGCCCGCCAATGCCACGGCGCGGAACTGCCTGCCTGCCTTGCATCGCCTCTGGGAGTTTCTCCAGAGGCGTGGAGTCGTCGTCCAGAGACCTGAACCCTCCACCCCGATCGACCGTTTGGTTGGGAGTTACGAAGATTATATGTCGCAGACATGCGGGCTGGCCCATGCCACCCGAGTTCACCGCCGGCGCTATGGCCGTGAGTTTCTGAGGTGGCGATTTGGAAAACAACCGCTACGCCCAGAGCACATTCAGCGCTCGGATCTGCTGCGTTTTGTCGGTTCACGTTCCAAGGTCCTCCGGCCGGCGTCAGTCAAGGTCCTGACTATCTCACTGCGTTCTTTCCTTCGATTTCTCCAGATGCAAGGTCGAGTGAAGCCAGCCGTCGTCGCTGCGGTGCCTTCTCTCCCTGCCTGGGAGCGTTTCAAAGTGCCCCAGACCCTGAACCGGAAGCAGATGGCCGACTTGTTACGCAGCTTTGACCGTTCCACGCCTTTGGGGCGGAGGGATTTCGCCATGACCCGTTGCATGACCGAATTAGGATTGCGTATCAGCGAGGTCGCCCAGCTATCGATCGATGGCCTGGATTGGAGAAAAGGAACCCTCCGTCTGGCCAAGGGCAAGGTCGGTCGCGAACGTCTACTGCCACTACCGCACCTCTTGGGAAAAGCCTTGGCCAGCTATTTGCGCCGGGGTCGGCCCTCTGTCGCTCAAAAGCGAGTTTTCCTTTGTCATCACTTTCCTTACGGGACCCCGTTGAGCACTGGCCAGGTGGGCTATGCGATCAGAAAAGCCTATGCCCGCGCGGGCATCCCTGCCACGCGCATTCATTTGTTGCGTCATAGCTTCGCTACGAATCTGCATCAGCAAGGCGCCAGCGTGAAGGCTTTGGCCGATGTGCTCGGTCACCAAAGCCTGGAATCGACCACCATCTATACCCGGGTCAACCTGCGGCAACTCCGTTCTGTCGCCCTGCCATGGCCCGGAGCAAAACCATGAAGGGCCTCGGCAAAATGCTCACTCGGGTCCAACGGTATTGGGCCTACCGGCGATCGCTTGGTTACGTCCTGCGCGAAGAAGGGCG
>Ga0181536_10004056_pt1 | contig 15691 bp, 15 predicted proteins | sample PEATcosm2014_Bin_41_FD_121105 | JGI IMG/M metagenome (GOLD analysis project Ga0181536, IMG submission 121105) | Peatland microbial communities from MTU Mesocosm Facility, Houghton, MI, USA - PEATcosm2014_Bin17_60_metaG | ecosystem: Environmental > Terrestrial > Soil > Wetlands > Peat | place... | reverse complement strand
TTTTGGTTTCGGCGGGCGATTTGCGGCGGGCACTTGCCGCCTCCACAGCACCGGGCAGGCTGATCTGTTCGGTTCGCATCGATCCTGAGAAAAGCACTATCAATGGTCAGCCAGTTCATTTTAGGGGCTGACTTGATCGCTCGCAGGCTGTTCCGGTCCAATTCGATACTGCGCGACGACCATATCGGCACCAAACCTCTCACTCACCTGATGTTGGAACCAGCGGAAGGAAGGTCGGCGTTTGGAATAAAACAGGTGGCTGGTCCGGCTGCGCCGGTAATCCGACGAGCCAAAGCGGTGGATCGGCGTACGAAACCTGGACGCCTGTTCCAACAGTTCCGCCAGGTTCTGCTCCAGTTTCCGACCCCAAAGGGCATACCAGACCTCGACTGGCTCAGCATAGCCAAGCAGGTAATCTATGTGCCAATGCGGTTCGGCCACTGATTCCAAGTGATGATGTATCCGCGCCCGGATGCCACCGGGACCAAATGCACTCCCCACATAAGCGTAAAAGCCAGGAAGGAGGTCGTAGGTTCCCAAGCGCCCTATCTTCAGGCGCTTCATTTGCAAAACCAAGGCAATCAGGATGTAGGTTCCCCTTTCGTCCGGCAGTTCCATAGTGTGAAGCGTATAGGCAGATTGAATCGCTACAGGTTGCGTCGGTCGCGGAGCGCGTGCTGCTGCGAGATAAAGGAATGCCCGGCTGGCAAGATTTCTTCAATGACATATCTGTCAGGATCGTCGCCAAACTTTTTGTCTCCCAACTGTATCAATCGTTCTTTGACCAACTCTTGAACGATTTCTCCCGAAAATCCGCACTGGCGCAAGGTTGGCCACACTCCAGAATACAGCATATCCCGAAAGCGGATTAGTGCTACCTCTTTGTCATTATCTTTCATTGGTTAGCCAGACCGAAACTTGCGCACTGGAACAAGCATCACACCGTTTTGATGCGTAACAGTCAATGGGGTGTTCACCCCACAGACGGAGTGAGGCATCGCCGCTTGGCCATGCTCGCGACCGGCAATGCTGATGACGGATTCATTCATTGAGACCGTAGTGACTGTAACCCGGAAATTCTTTGAAAATCGTCGTCTTGGTGGCACGAAGCGTGACATTTACTGTCTTCGCGTCGGATGAGCCGGATTCGACCCCGACCGAAGATTTCTCGGTCAGCAGCAGGTGCGTTGAAAAAACAAACGCCGCAGGCAAGGCTTGCAGGGTTGGAACAAGGCTATGAAGGCTAATCGGGGTCATAGCCACTGGCATCGAAGCTTGGTAGCGGTGTCAAGCTTAATCGGAAGGATTTAGGACGGAGTCACTCCGGCAACCAACAGTTGGGCGAATACGCCTCCATGGCTGATTCAAGCATTCATTCCATCTCAGTTCCGCCTTCGCGGTTGACATCGTGGTTCCAGCGTGGCCCGATGTGACGCCTGCTTGACCTGACCGGCGATACCGGCTTAACTCCGGGAACTATGACGAATCTATCTGCCAGTCAGTTGCGCCGGGCGGCTGACATCAAAGACAAAATCGCATCACTGAAAAAGGAACTTTCCCGGCTGTTCGGCAGCACCGATGGCGCTGCCGCCCCGCGCAAGCGCCGGAAGATGAGCGCCGCCGGCAGACGAAAGATTGCGGCAGCGGCAAGAGCGCGCTGGGCGAAAGTTAAGGGACAGAAGTCAACAGCGAAGCCGGTCAAGAAAGCGAAACGCACGATGAGTGCAGCCGCCAGAGCAAAAATAGCGGCGGCAGCCAGGGCGCGTTGGAAGAAGGCCAAAGCTCAGGGGAAGAAATCGCTATAACCAAGACCCGGCTAGGACGAATTCATCAATTGCAGTTGTTGGCTGGAGCAACCGGTCTTATACCTTACCATCCAAAATCCCCATCAGTTGATCAGATGGCTAGGACCTGGGACGGGCCAAAACGAGACAACTTATCGTACAATTTACAGGAGCAATGAAATCAATGTGTTTGTGAGTTTTTGGCGGTTTCAAAAAGCTCCACTGCTAACGTCCACTGCTAACAAATCTGTCCGAGTCTATGGTGTTCGCCGATGTCATTTGTATCTTTACGAAACCAGGGCAGGCGGCCCAGTTGAGCTTTAGCCCGGTGATGGTGCCGGTGCCGCTGGCGGCGACCGGGTGAGAGGCAAAGTAATCTTTTTGGCTGGCCAGACCGTCCCCACCCCGTGGCCCCCAGCCCCCGCGCCCGCCCGGTGTGACTCCCGCGCGTAGTGGATGTGTTCAGAGAGAAACCCGATCTGGGTTAATCGCCATGTCCGCGATAAAATCAGGCAACAACTTCAAGTCCTGAGTGACACGGGATTGAAGTTGCATGTCGAACGCGGTTCTTGGCGGCTGCCGTGATTTGTAATACGATTCGCAGGGTTCAAACCTTTAATTAAATGAATTGGTTCGATTGGGCCGGAGAGCGATTAGCGAGGTGGAAAGCACAGGAAGCGGCTTTCTCGAAAACATACACGCCGCGTGCATTGCAGGTGTTAGCGTTGGCGCGCAAGGAGGCTGAACGGTACAATCACAACTTCGTCGGGACCGAACATGTTTTGCTCGGCCTTATCAGATTGGGGCAGGGAGTTGCCGTCAATGTGCTAAAAAAGCTGGGGTTGCGTCTCGAAAATGTCCGCGAGGAAATTGAGAAACAGGTCGGCACCGGACCTGACCAGAAACCAGCCGCCTACATTCCTTACACTCCACGAGTGAAAAAGGCCCTCGGACTCGCACAAAAAGAGGCCAAGGCGCTCGGCCATACTTACGTCGGCACGGAACACCTGCTGCTCGGATTGATGAGTGACAGTGAAGGCGTGGCGGCGCGGGTTTTCAAGCATTTCAAGGTGGACATTGAACAAACGCGGAAAACAATTTTGGAGGAAATTACACCCATTTACCTTCCGGGCGAAAAGAGGCCAAAAGAGCAGGGAACCGATGAGTAAAAGATTTAGAAACACGACACGTGTCGTTGGGTATTCAAACAGGGGGCAGGCCCAGGCAGTGCAGTCGGCGATCATGGCCCGGTCGTAACCACAACTCTCCTAACAGAAAGCCTTCCCGGTATGGGAAAACCAAGCGGGTGCATTTGTCACAATGATGCCCCTAGGGCGCAACGGGAACAAACTTTTCGGCAGCCTCATGATACGGTTGGTGGGCGCGATACAAAACCAGCAGTTCCTGATTTCTTTTCAACAAGCCTTGTTCGCCCGCTGCCGAGGCCAGCGTACAGGCTTTCTCCGCCGCCGCCATCGCATCGTCAAATCGTCCCGCCTCGGCGTAGGCTGCCGCCAAGGTGCTGACGAAGGAGGTCACGCCATAGTGCGTCAGTTCACAGGCACGCCCGGCATATTTGACGGCTTGAACCCCATCCCGGATGTGTGCGTCCGGACAGGTCGCCAGCAGCCAGGCCAGATTGTTCAGGACATCCGAGGAATCGGGTTTGATTTGCAGCGCCTTTTGGTAATGAACAATCGCTTCGTCCACGCTGCCCTTCTTATTCAGAGCGTTGCCGAGGTTGATGTGGGCTTCCGCGTAGTCGGACTTGATTTGCAGCGCCTTTTGGAAATGAACAATCGCTTCGTCCACGCTGCCCTTTTTATTCAGAGCGTTGCCGAGGTTGATGTGGGCTTCCGCGTAGTCAGGCTTGATTTGCAGCGCCTTTTGGAAATGAACAATCGCTTCGTCCACGCTGCCCTTTATATTCAGCGCGTTGCCCAGGTTGATGTGGGCTTCCGCGTAGTCGGATTTGATTTGCAACGCCTTTTGGTAATGAACAATCGCTTCGTCCATATTGCCCTTTTTAATCAGAGCGTTGCCGAGGTTGTAATGGGCTTCCGCCAAGTCGGGTTTGATTTGCAACGCCTTTTGGTAATGAATAATCGCTTCGTCCACATTGCCCTTTTGGAGCAGCGCGTTGCCGAGGTTGTAGTAGGTTCCCGCGTAGTCGGGTTTGATTTGCAACGCCTTTTGGAAACAGGTAATCGCTTCGTCGACATCGCCCTTTTGGAGCAGAGCGTTGCCGAGATTGATGTAGGCTTCCGCGTAGTCGGGGGTGATTTGCAGCGCCTTGAGGTAATGAACAATCGCTTCGTCCACATTGCCCTTTCGGAGCAGAGCGTTGCCGAGGTTGATGTAGGCTAGCGGGTAGTCGGGGGTGATTTGCAGCGCCTTTTGGTAATGAATAATCGCTTCGTCCACTTTCCCTTTTTGGAGCAGAGTCACGCCAAGGCTGTTGTGGGCAATGGCGTTGTCAGGCGTGCAGGCGAGCGTATGAGCCCATAGCGATTCACTATTCCGCCAATAAGAAGTCTGCACGCGCGCACAGAAAATCAAAGCCAGGAGAATGACCGTGGCGCAGCCGCCCAGCACCATGCGGCGGTGACGCCAGCCGGCGCACAGCTCTGCCGCCGCCCAGGTCAACAACAGATACAATCCAATCTGCGGCAGGTAGGTGTAGCGATCACAGCGCACTTCAGCGCCTCGCTGGATCAGCATTAATACCGGCGCAAGCATGACCAGATACCAAAACCAGCCTACCACAAGATAGGGTTGCTTCCGTCGCCGGACTAAAACCACCACTGAAATGGTTATCAATAATATTACTGCCATAACCATTTCCAAAGGCGGAACACTTTGGCCTGGAGGGTAAGATACGACCAGCCCTGCCGGAAAGAACATCTGCTTTAAATAGACCAAGGGTGTCAATAGAGCTTGACCAGTCCGCACCATCGGGCTCAAGTCTCTATGGGGCACCAATCCATGGCCGGTCTGTAAGGCCACTACAACCACCATGTTGCTTCTATCCCGGGAGAAGAGCAACCCCATGCCCGCTGCAACGATCAGCCCTAGAAAAGGGATTTTTTCGAGGATCAGCCTCTTGGAAACAGACAATAGTTTTTTCTTGTCTGTCGCAGCCACAGGCACCGGTCGCAAGAAACGATTGAGCGGCCAGTAATCCAGCAGCAACAACACCAGCGGCAGAGTCGCCACCATTGCTTTTGACATCAGCCCGCAGGCGAAAAACAGCAATGCAAGCCAATAATCAACCGAGGTCAGAGGTTGGGGGCCATAAGAAAGCTTTCTCATCGATGACTGCCGACCTCTGATTTCTGTTCTCCGGACGTAGCGGACATAGGCCCAAAGTGTCAGCATGAAGAAAAATCCACTCAACAAATCCTTGCGCTCCGCCACCCACGCCACCGATTCCACCCGCAACGGATGAATCGCAAACACGATTGCCACAAAGGCGCTGGGCCAGGTGGCTGCGGTCATACGCTGCAAAATCAGGAACAGAAGAATCACTGTTGCAGCATGGAGCAGAACGTTCGTCAGATGATGCCCGCCGGGCTTCAGTCCGTAGAACTGACAGTCCAGCATGTGGGAGATTTTGTTCAGCGGATTCCAATGACCATCGTCGCTGTGGGTGAATGCCCAAACGACTCCCTGAAAACTTAGGCCGCTTTTGACTACCGGGTGCTCATAGACCTGGTCATCATCATCGTAGTTGACGAATTCATGGTGCAGGGTCTGGCCGAAAACGGCCCACACCGCCAGCGCCAGGAAAAGGCATACCGCGACAGTCAGTCGGCGGTCATTCAAACCCGCTATAGGGCTTTCGGATTTCAGCGAGCGGGAGTCTTTCACTTCCGGTATTTCACCGGCCAGCGCAACGGGCGGGCTCGAATGCACGGCAGGCGCTTTTTTTTTCGCTCTTCCGCTCATGAAAAGAGCCAAAGGAGTACCATGGATTAACAGTTTTCCCACCGGAAATGGAATCATGTAAAAGAATGGTCATCAGGACCACTGCTTTGCTTTCAACATTTTAGCGGCTATTTTACAGCCACTGAACAGCTTGCAAAGCCCAAATTTCCCACGGGTTAAGCTGCGGCCAAAAATAATGTGTGGCCGCTAATCCGCCGCCGGGATCTTGTCCGAACTGGCAAAGCTGATTGATTTCATTTGCCGCACCCCGTTCTTCGCCCCGCGTTACAACATCGCCCCGCGCCAGCAAGCCCCGGTAATCGTGCTGGAAAACGGCGCGCCGACGCTGAAACTCATGCGCTGGGGATTGATACCCGGCTGGGCCAAGGATGAAACCATCGGCGACAAGCTGATTTCCGACCCGCGCCCGGTTTTCACTCACGGCGGGAGCGGTTGGCCTTTGGTTTCGGGAGCGAATGGCAGAATCAGCAGTCCCACGAGATAAATCACGGCCACGGCGCTGGCGGCGCGGCCAAAACCGCCCAGCGCTGTGACCAAGTAGCCGGTCACAAACGGACCCGTGGAAGCCAGCGCCCGACCGATGTTGAAACAAAACCCCGCACCGGTCGCGCGAATCCGCGTGGGATACAATTCGGGCAGGTAAATCGGAAAGCCGCTGAAAATGCCGTTGTTGAAAAACCCCAGCAGCGGTAACAGCATCAACACTTGGACGTAGGTTCGCGGTGTCAGGAACGTGACGGGCAGCATCACCAGACTGCCCACGCACATCAGGGCAAAGACCCACCGCCGGCCCACACGATCAGCCAACGGACCGAAACTGAGGTAACCCGCCAGCGCCCCGACATTCAGCAGCATGGTGGCGTAGCTGACACGGCTCGTGAGTTCAGCTGCGTTCATGCCTTGCAATTCCGGCAAAGCCCGGATGAGCGTTGGCGTCCAGTTCGTCGCCCCCCACAAACCAAACACAGCCACAAACGCCAGCCCGGAGCCAACCAGTGTGGCGCGCAACAGTCCTGGCGCAAACAGTTCCGTCAGTTTTAACGGGTGCGCACCGCTAGCCTGCCGTTCTTCGGCACGGGCCTTGACCCATCGTACCGGTTCCCTGACCCGCAAAAAGACGAAGAGCGCGACCAATGCCGGCGCAACCCCGACCACGAAGATAGGTCGCCAGCCGCAGTTGCGCAGGAGCAGGTTGAGGACCGCCGCCACCAAAAATCCCGCGGCCCACGCCGATTGCAACAGTCCCGCCGCTTTGGTGCGCTTGTCCTCCGGCCACACTTCCGCCACCAGCGCCGCGCCCGCCGCCCATTCGCCGCCGATGCCAAGTGCCGTGAGGAAACGGTACAGTGCCAGTTGCCACCAAGTCTGCGACATGGCGGCCAGGCCGGTGAACACGGCGTAAATCAGGATGGTGAAAACCAGCACCTTGGTCCGTCCGAAATAGTCCGCCAGAAGGCCGAACAGGACGCCGCCAATGGCCCAGCCGATCAAAAAAATCGAGAAAATGATTCCGCCATACCAGCCGATGACCTCGGTAGTGACGGGTCCGCCGCCGGGTGCGCGCAGGAGGTCGTGCAGCGCAGGTTGCAGGACCAGTGCGTAGATGGTGGAGTCCATCGAATCGAACACCCAGCCAAGCCACGCGACGAAGAGCACCAGCCATTGGTAGCGCGTGACCCCGTGACGCCACGAAGCTAAGTTCACAAAACAAACTTGTAACGAAACATTTCAGCCAAGGGAAGCGTCAATATGAGCCAACCCATTGACTCTCCTCGGTTGCACTCCTATCCCGCCGGTAACATGGACTGATACCGCGTCTCGTCACTGGTGAAAAGCGCCAAAAACGATTCGCCGGAGTGTTTGAAACCAGTATGAGAAAATGACTTGCATTGAGCCTTGACCCCGTGCCGAAGCCAACGCCGGTTGGCGCTTTCAGTTTTATTCTTGCGTCGCTGGCCTGGCGTGGCTTCTTTGGAGCGTAACCTTGAATGGGCCAGACATCCCTGCTGTAGCCTACGCCGGTTCGCCGCCGCAGTTTCGCGTTCGCGGTTGACATCAAGGTTCCGGAGTGGCTTCAGTTCGTTTATTTTAGCCAAAGCATGGTCACGCCCTCGTTCATCGCGGCCAGATCCGAATCAGTTCGCAGAGCCGGCACCGCTTCAAGCAGTTCCAGCACGACCGGATTGAAGATGGTGAAATTTTCGCCGGGGATGAAATCCTTGATCACGCCCTCCTTCTTGCGAAGCGCGAACGATTTTCTCAGGCCATGATGCAATGTGCCGCCCTTGCCGGAGGATCCGTAGCCGTGGATGATTTTCAGAACGCGCACACCCTCGCGTTTGGATTTCCTGATTTCCTCAAGGACCAGTCGGCGGGCTTCCTCCAGGGACGGGAAGCTGGCTTCGACGTTGTAGGTTTTCAAGTTCATAGATTCGTCGTGCTCAGATACATGATCGATGCATCTTCATCACGAGCTTGCGCCTCGTCCACTGGCAAGTCATCCGGGAAACGGGCAACCTCACGGTGATGCCAAACGATAGAATGCGGCGTTGTTGCTGGGGATGAGCTGCAATGAATTGGTTGCGGTGACAACGTCAATCCAGTTTGTGCCAAGGGAGTTGGTTTGCGCTTGCAGATGACAAACGATGTTACTCGGCCAAGCCAGCAAAATTCTGGAATTTGTCTGGGTGCTGGAAATTCGCAGCGGGCTGGTCTGGTTGTAAATGCGGACGTAATCCACCTGCATTTCGCTGGGAAAGATGGTGCTGCCGTTCGGATTTCCCACGTAATTTCCGCCGACGGCCAGATTCATAATGAGGAAAAATGGCTGGTTAAACGGAAACGGATACGTTCCAGAGGGGTCCGTCCAACTGGTCTGGGTCTCGTAAAGGTGTCCATCCACGTAAAAGAGAATCGCGTTGGTGCTCCAGTCCAAAGTGTATGTGTGAAAGTTTGTGACCGATCCGCCATTGGGCAGGGTATAAATCTGGGTTTCGTCGCTTCCCGAGTGCAAGCTGCCCTGGACATTGGTCAAGGCCCCACCATTGTTTTCCATCACGTCAATCTCGCCGCAACCGGGCCAGCCGATGGCGGGGACGGTGATGTTGGTTCCGAGCAGCCAGAGCGCGGGCGAGAAGCCGACGCCGCCGGGCAATTGTGCGCGCCATTCAACCCGTCCATACTGAAAGGAGAACAGTCCTTGAGACTTCAACCGCGCCGAGGTGTAGCTTGAGCCTCCATAAGATTCCTTTTGAGCGACGATGTGGAGCAGTCCGCTGGCAACGTAGGCATTGTTGGTCCGGCTGGTATAATACTCCAGTTCGCTGTTGCCCCAGCCGCCGTTCCCGATGTCATAGGTCCAGATATTGGTGTTGATGTTCGTCCCGTTGAATTCATCGCTCCAGACAATGTTCCAGTTGCCATAGGGCGAGCAGCCGTTTTGGACCAGATTCAAATCATCAAAATAGAGCGAGCCGTTGGCGGCTGTGTTCGCGTCGCCTTGAAGCACAATTTGATAGCGGACGAAATAAGTTCCCGCCGGGGCGACCAGTTGGGTGGTGGTGTTGGTGATGGTGGAGGTGTTCGGGTTGTATTGGTTGGTGACCGGCAGATTCACCCAGGTATTGACCGGGAGGGTTCCGTTGGCCAGGGAATTGGTGGTGATGAGCGCCGAGCGATACAGCGCCAGGACATTCGCATTCGCATCGCGAAAGGTTATTTCAATCCACCCAATGTTTTGTCCCTTCAGCACGTCGCGGACAGAGTGTAAACCCAGCCATTGGCCGAATAAACCGCGCCCGGGCCGGGAATGTAATCCTGATAAATGCCGGTGTAATTTACCTGGCCGTTGAACTGCTGATAGACCTTGAAATAATTGGTTCCGCTGTGGGCAAGAGTCAGGCTGGTTTCGCTGTAGGTGTTTCCGCCATATTGAGTCCAGCCAAGGATGGTTTGATTTGGGCCGCTGGGATCAGACTCGAATCCGGGATTGGTCAAGAGATTGCCGGCCATCAATGGCGTTACAAAGACGGCCAGACCGGAAAAAATTCCAATGGATTTACGGGTTATTTCATTCATGTGTCGTAGTATTTTCGGTTGTTTCCGGTCATTAACAGTTTCTCATAGGTCAGGCTAAGGTCAAATTGTAGCGTCGCGTTTCAATTCAAGACTCGCAGCGTCGAGGGCGCTTTTATCTTCGGCGGGGAAGTTTTAGCGTAAACGCGGACATAATCCACGAGCATGCGCTGGGGGAAGGTTGTCGTGGCGTTCGGATTGCCGGGCCAGCCACCGCCGACGGCTAGATTCAGCAACAAATACTTTGGTTGATTAAAAACCCATTGAGTGCCGGGGGGAAGACTGGCCGGCGTGACGGTGAAATAGGGTTGATCATCCACGAACCAGCGGATGCGATTCGTCTCGCATTCGATGGCGAAAACGTGGAAGTCGTCGGCAAACGCCGCGCCGCCCGGCAGCTCAAAGTGCCCGCCAATCCCGCCGACCCCGGAATAGCCCGGGCCGTGCACCGTGCCATGGATCAGGCTGGGTTCGCGCCCGAGGTTTTCCGTGATGTCAATTTCGCCGCAGGTGGGCCACCCAACCGAATCAATGTTCGTCCCGAGCATCCAGAACGCGGGCCAAAATCCCTGGCCGCGGGGAACCTTGATACGTGCCTCGATGCGCCCATACGTCCACGACCATTTGCCTTTGGTCTGCAGCCGGGCAGAAGTGTAATTCCTCCCGCCGAAAATTTCCTTTCGCGCCTCGATCACCAGGTTGTCGTCCTCGATGCGGACGTTGTTGGTGCTGGAGGTGTAATACTCAAGTTCGTGGTTGCCCCAGCCCTTTCCGCCAGTGTCATAACCCCACCTCGTTGAGTCAGGCGCACTGCCTTGCGTCTGGTTGAATTCATCGCTCCAGACAAGGTTCCAGCTGTCATAAGACAGGGCGTTCGTCAGGTTCAAATTGGGATTGCCGGACTCGGTCAGAACGTTGCCGGCCGTCAGCGGTTTGACCCCTACGGCCAGAAAACAAAACCACACGCTGGCTTTCCAAAATATTTCTTTCATGCGTGATGGTCGTTTTAATTTCCTGCGGCCTTGAGCCGGTTTCATATTGACGGCCGTTTGATTCTCAACTGTTCCTGCCTTCAACGCCGCACGACCTGCTTGGGCTCGCGATCCACGGTAAACAGCCCCCAGTGCTTTTCCGCGCCGAGCGGGTTGTTCGGATCACCCTTCCAATCTTCATCGAAGGCCTCGAAGAAGAAGGTGGTGATGTTCATCTGGTCAGCCCAGGCGAACAGGTCGTGATAGTAGCGCTTTTGCTTTTGCTCGTTGGCGCGCGGGCCGAATTCGCTCGCGGCGGTCGCCCAACCCGCCTCGGTAATGACGAGCTGGCTGTGTGGCAGGGCATTCCGGACGGCTTGCAGGTTGGCGATGCTGAAGGGCATGGCCTCGTCAATGTCCTTGCCCTCCCAGGCCGGATAGGTATGGACGGACACGAAATCCAGCTCCTTGGCCAGAGCCGCTCCCTGATGTGCCCACCAATTATAGTTTTCCGCGACGGTCACTGGTTGGGAAATGGACTTCTTCACCTTTCGGACATAACTGATGACCGAATCCACCGGCACCAGGTGATCGTTCCAGTCCACCAGCGCTTCGTTACCCACGGCCACGGCCACGACGGTGTTTGAGTATTGATTCGCCAGGTGGATTGCGTTTTCGATTTCCCTGGCATTCTTGAGCTTGTTCGCCTCCAGAACTTCCTTGGGGTAAGGCTCCTTGTGCCAGGGACAGTTGGGATTGCTCACCTCGGCGGCCAGCCAGGCCCCGAGCATGACCTTCAGATTCAGCTTGTTGGTCTCGATCAGCCGCAGCACCGCCTCCGAATTGGCCTGCGCATCATACAGCCGGATCAAAGCGAAATTGCCCTGCCGGCTCAAGAGCTGGAGATCTTCCAGGATTTCCTTGTCGCTGGGGTTGACCGCGCCATCACCCCGGTCCGGATGTTGTCCGTGGCGGAACCCGGAATAGCACACCGCCCGCTTGAAACCGCCCAGCAGGTCGCCGGGTTTCTGCTGAATGGGCACGACGGTGGAGTTGGTGGCGTTTGCCTCCGCGCCGTTGCCAGGTGCTGCGATTGCGAGCGAGGCAAACAACAAAAGGAGCGGGGCGGAGATGCCGGCAAATGTTTTCGGGAGGAGACTTTGTTTCATCGTTTGTTTCGTTTTTTGGAGTTGAGATGGTTCCGGTAAAAGACGCGATATCCGCTAAAGGCTTAAGCAAACCTCGATTCGAGCCACTTTGCCGGTTCGTTCAAAAATCCCGCGGCTGGCCGTGGAATCCAGGCGCAGCATTTCGGCGTGCTGCTTTGCGCCATTCGCCAGCACAACGGTCAGGGAATTTTTCTTCGCCAGCCGATAAACGACCGGTACCTGACAATAGGTAAAAGCAAGTTCGCTGCGCTGTAGAAGCCTCCGCTGTTTGACGCCGGCCACATCGTAGTAAGCGAATTCAGTCCGGCCGGTCACGAACTCCTCCCGTCGCAGAAGGGCAGGGCAGAAATGGATTTCCCCGGCCTTGACCGTGACGCCCAGCTCGCCCATGCGACAGATCACATCTTCCTTGACCTGTCCCGTGAGCCCCGGTTGGCGAGCCCCCGCATGACCTGGTGTGTGTGAATAGGGATCCATCGGAAACGCACCGTAAACCTCCGGCGACTTGTAATCGCCGATACCGGCACGGATATCGTAATAACAATCCGCGAGCCCTTTCACGACCTGCTTTGGCGCGCCAGATTCCACCGCGCGGAAACAGGTTTCCTGCACGGCCAGGAGGAGTTTGGAAACCATGTGCCAGTAAATGCAACCCAAGCCCTCGTAACCGAAGAACGTGCCGGAGCGGCCGGTGAAGGACTCGTGGTCGAACAGCCGCTCAAAGATTTCCAGCACGAGCGAAGCCTCGCGTTTGACGAGGCGCGCATAACGCGGGCCCGGGAGCTGATCGAGGATGCGGCGGATGTCGCGCGCGTTCGTCACCGTGGCGTTGAAATGAACCCGCCCCGCGACATCGCGTTCGACGAGTTGCCGGTTGCCGTCGGCCAGGAGCTTCCGCAGCAGTGCCGAGCGACGCAGTTCCTTCACGGGGATGTTGTTCCTCTCGACAAAGCGCGGCAGCCTGCGGTCGGGATAAAGCAGGTAGCTATGCTGGTCGGCGCGATACATCGCGCTCTGCTTGAGCGCGGCGAGGAGTTCCAGCGATTCCTCGGGCGAGAGATGACCGGAACTAAGGACCGCGACCTGACCTTCGAGCATCTCGTAAAGCCGGCGGATGGGAAGTTTCCTCCGATCTTCCAGCCGGATCAGGTTGTAGGAATGGTAAAGTCCATCGGGTCGCCGGTTGTCGTGAATGGAATGATTCGTCCAGTCCAGCGCGGACGCGAAGAAATCGAGCAGTTGCCGGCCGGTGACCGGGGTTTTGCGCCCGGAGAATCCATCGGTGTAGAGGCGCTGGCGGTAATCACTCCCAGCGCAGCCGAAGTCGTCAACGATGTTCCTGCGCTGGGCGTCCGTGATTTTCCCCGCGAGCACCCGGCGATGCCGTTTTAACGTCCGGTTCACCGCATTTAAGAATGCGGCGATTTCGACGGACAGGCTGAACTCATGGACGGCGCTGGAGCGGAACAATTCGTGGCAGAAGGTCAGGTAACGGCGCAGGTAATACAGCGTCACCATGGAAGTGCCGTTGCCAACCAAGGCGTTGTTAGCATCGTTCCATTCCGGTCGTTGCGTGTTCAGCCAGATACCTGCCTCTGGAACGAAGTTGGAAATTTTGGCCAGTAACAAGATGAGCATTTTCTCGGTCAGATTGACGAGATGAATCTGCCCGGCCGCATCCCAAATCAATTTGCCGTCCGAACCTTTCGACTGAACACGGCGACCAGTCAATTCGTTCTGAGCCGCGTCAAAATCGACGGTCTGCTTGGGGTTTGCGAGCAATTGATCGTAGGGTTTGATACGGTAAGGGACATTAGCGTAGGAGAAAATCTTGCGAGTTAGAAATTCGTGTAGCGTGGCTTCTTCGTGACGTTCCAATATCTCCAGCAGCTTGAGCAAGTAAATGACCTGGTGATCGCCCCAGTATCCGATATGTGTCCATGGGTCGGCTGGATCGATGACCTCCCAATCAATGCCGTCCCGGTTGATGCGATAAGGGTTGTAGCCATCGGCCGTGGAGGCGTTGGTGAACTTGCAGATCATGCTGGCCGTGTAGCCCGGGAAGGAAAGCGAGAGGGCCTCCCAGTTCTGGAAGATGTCACGCCAGTTGCCCTCGTAATTCAAAATCCTTGTCCCGTCCGGATTTTTCGTGGCGATGGAGAATCGATTCCAGGGGCGGCTCGGATCGCCGTGCCGCCGGCTGAAGGTCAGCGGCAGATATTCCCGGCAGAGCCGCTCAAGGTTGGGGTCTCCGCTTTCGACCGCCAGCGCCAGCAGGTGGGGGTAGTGAATGCGTTTGCCAAGCTTGCGGAAAAAGGCAGTGTGACGGGCGGTGACCTCTTTGTTCGCATGGCGGACGAAAGCCTGCAAGTCGTCCGGATTCACCTGGTAGCTGTCATAAAAAATGCCGCCACGCATCACATTGAACAGCACATTGCTGTAATGTCGCGCGTTGCCTAGTGGTTGGGCAGTCTTTTGCAGCCCATCCGCTTTGCCGACGATGCGCCGCAGTTCCTCCGTGCCGCGGGCAATGTCTGCGTCCACCAGTTTTCGCAGCTTGGTGGGTTGACGCAGCAATCGGTTGAGTTCGGCCACATCGGACGGCCCCTGGTTAACGTCGGCAACAAGATACCAATCCCTGGTCTGCCCGCGCGGGAGCGCCAATGCCGTGTGGAGGAAGTAAGCGCCGCGTTCGGCCCGGACTTCGGTTTCCTGCCGGAGCGGCACCCCCTGCCGGAAAGAGTTCAGTTGTGTTGAGGAAAGCAGTTTGAGGCTTTTGCCCAGCCCGAAAGACCAGACGGTGGTGGTCCTGAGCGCCTCAGCGGGCTCCGGACGATCAATCGGGATGGCGCTGAGCCGGAACAACCCAATGCCCGTTTCAGGGATCAGTTCGCTCTTTTTGTAGGCGTCGAGCAGGGTGCTGTATTCGAGCTGGAATTGGCTGCCGATGCCGCAGGGCATCAGATTCTGAATGCCATCCAGCAGCTTGACCCGCACGGTCGCCAGCCCGGAGTTAGTCAGCCAGGCGTGCCGGATCCAGCCAAAACGGTCGCTGTTGAACCAGCCGTAACGGAAGGTCAGCCCCAGGTCCGCATTGAATTCCTCAAAGAGCAGTTTGTTGCCCCAATAACTCTTGTAGAGGTTGCGCTGGAGCCGATAAATGCTCCGGTAACGCTCCGAGAACGGTTCCCAAAGATGGCTCCGGCCTTGTTTCTCAACGATGAACATGGTTTTGCTGCCGGTGATTTCGGCCGAGTCATGGATTTTATCATCGGTGTAGTAAGGAAAGAGCGCGAGATCCGCGTTGCGGCGTCCAGCGGTCACCGCGCCTGTGCTGGAGATAAACATCCAATGGTCGGCACCACTGACGATACTCATGAAGAAGGGCCGCATCCGGTCATAATTGGCAATCTGATAAAAGCTCTCGCCCCCCAGGTCAACTTGGCGTCCCTCGATGGGAACGGAGTTGAACTGGAGCGGATTTTTGCCGACGTACAAAGTCCTTTTCATGCCAGTTGTGATTCTATTGGGCTACCGGGTTAAGCTGTTGCATATTCTCCCGATTCCAGGTCCGTTTTTCCAGGAACGCTGAGCGATGTTTTATCAAGGCTGCCTGACAAATGACAAATAATCGATGTTCATTCCGCCGGCATTCTCGATCTTGACCGTCATGACGTAATCCCCTGCAGGAAGGTCAATGTCCGCCAGATTGTTGAGCGTTTCCCAGACATGGTAAACTTCGACT
>Ga0181536_10004054_pt1 | contig 15693 bp, 17 predicted proteins | sample PEATcosm2014_Bin_41_FD_121105 | JGI IMG/M metagenome (GOLD analysis project Ga0181536, IMG submission 121105) | Peatland microbial communities from MTU Mesocosm Facility, Houghton, MI, USA - PEATcosm2014_Bin17_60_metaG | ecosystem: Environmental > Terrestrial > Soil > Wetlands > Peat | place... | reverse complement strand
CTATGCTGGCAGTTGTACTAAAAAAGTACGATTCACTGTCGCCAAGAATCAATTGCCCGGTCGGCGACGTCGAGACGCCGTTGATCGACACCGTGAAGGTGAGGACGGAGATCGTCTCAGGGTCGAGCACCGAAGCGACCGCGGCGGCGAAGGTCTCCCCGAGGATGAGCAAGCTGATCGGGCCGCCGACCGTGATCGAGTTTATGTAGTCCGCTATGGCGGGTGCGGCGAGTTGCGCCACCGCCGCCTGGGAGACGAAGTTCGGCTGCGTCGTGTTCCAGCTCACCGCTATCGTCACCGTCTGCTGCGGCGGGTCGACGAAGGGAACCGTGTAGATGTCCGGCGGGTCGCTGATGTTCGGCGCGACGTTCTTCAGGTTCGGGGTCAAGACCCCGCCGCTGACGTAGGCCGTGTAGCCGGTGGTGTTGATGCCGATGGTGAAGTTCTTCTCGTCGACCACCGTCACCGTGAACGGAACGCCGTTCAACTCGGTCATGCCGACGATCCCGGAAGCCTCCGCGACCTGGCCGTTGGAATAGCCGTGGTTCGTGGCCGTGGTGATCTGCCCGGGGTTGGCGTTGGTGATGGCGGTGATCGAGAGCGTCGAGCCGACCAAGCCGGCTATGTTCACCCCTGAATCGTAGATCGCTCCCGCCACGAGGTAAGGGTCGCCTCCGCCGACGATGACCTCCCAGAACCCCCCGGGCTGCTGGAGGACGGAGATCAGCCGTTGCTGCACCCCGGGGACCTGCCCCAGAAGGGTCTTCAGCGTTGTAGCCAGCCCCGTGGAGACGGCTTGCCCGGCCTGGAGGACGCGGGCGCGGAACTGCTCCGCCGTCTCCGCTACGGCCCCTGCCACCCCTGGGGTGGTGTTCGAGCACGTCAGGTTGACGCCCGGAGGCTCGGCGGTGATCAGCGTCGTCACCGTCCCGGAGGGGACCGCCCAGGAGCCGGCTACCGTGGCGATGCAGTACAGCGGCAGCGTCTGGCCGTTGGAAGCCGTCACCCCGCCGTCCTGCACGACGTACTGGTAGGTGCCGTCGGAGACCGTGAAACCGACGGGAATCACCAAGCCAGCGATCGGCGCCGACGTGTTCGGGTCCAAAGCCGTGAACACCACCGAGACCGACGTGTTCGTCGGAACTCCGGGAGCCGCCCCAGGACCGATGTAGATTTGGCCCAGCTCGAGCAGCATGAAGTCGTTCGCCGCGTAGGGCGAGATCGAATTAAGCGTCTCGACGCGCGCTTGATCGCACTCGGCGATCGCGGCGACATCGGTACTGCTAATGTCCTCTATGAGCGAGCCGGGAAGTGAAAAGGTGATTCCGGGATTTGTCGCTGTGACAGAAGCAATTAATGCCGCAAGAATGGTTGCTGGAGGAGTAGGTTGCACTCCGGCAGACGTGATAACGACGGGGAAATTATCAGCCATTTTGCTGCATCTCCGCCTGCTGTTGCTTGCGCCGTAGATGTCCTGCTCTCATCCGCGCCCTAACTTCGGCTGAAAAAACTCGCCCGAGATTGGGTCCGGGTCTTCCGGCCATCGTGCGTGCCCTCGACTCGACCTGACGCGCGATAACGTCTGGCGCCTGTTTCTTCCCCTTTTTGGCTTTGCTTATATTGGCGCAGTGTTCGGGGGATCGCTCTCGCCCAGTGAGAGCTTCGCTTAACTTTTGACAGGTTTCTAGCGACCTGATCCTTCCGGTATTCGATGCGCTATTTTTTGCCTTCGTCTCTTGCGATTGCGTTTTTCCGAGGTTGGCCTGTCTCAGCTTCTCTTTATGAGCTTCCGACTTTCGTTTTCCGGTTAGTGCCGCGCTTAGTTTGGCGCGCTCTTCTGGAGACTTAGGATGCCCCGGCTTCCCCTTTCGCGCGGCACTGTTGCGGGCGCGCTGCTCGGCAGAATAGATACAGCCGGCCGTCCCTTCGCCGCCGTCTGTCATGTTCGTGAGACAGCCCGTTCCTTTATCGCGCCGGCCCCATAGCGAGATTAAATATCGTTCCAAGTAAAATGCTTCTTGTTCGGTCAATCTGTCGGCGTAAAGCTGTTTTGGAACGAAGCCGTGCGCTTTCAGGCATTGCCTTATGGTGTTGTTCTTATGGCGATTTACTCGCTTGCCTTTTTCCAGAAGCCGGTCGTGGTAATTGATGCGGTTCCCATGTCCTTTGCCGACATAGAAAGGATCAATGACCGCGACATCACGGTAGAGAACGTAGACGTAGAATTTCAGGTCAATCATGTCGGCACCGTAACGATAACCTTGCTGCCTTGAAGCGTCAGCACGCTAACACGGTAGGTCGGGTTCGTCGCGCCCGGCACCTTGGCGACGATCAGGCTCGCGAAGTATTGCGCGAACTGCTGCTGGATTCTCGCAACGTAGTAGTCGGGTTGGACCTGCTGGAGGACCGCCTGCTGCGCGGGTATTCCTAGATTCGCGAAAAAAGGTGACTCATTGAGATTGAGCAAAAAAACTTGGCAGAGCGTTGTAATCCATACCGGCGTGTCAAAGCCCGCTGCGTCCGTCGTAACCTCCTCCCAATATGGGAATCCCGGCGGTTGCGGGACCTGCCGAGAGCCGTCCGCGTTCAGCGCAAAAATTCGGCCAAAGGTACGAATATCACGTCCCCATAATTTTGATGGCAGCCGACGCCTTATCGTAAGCGTCGTTCGCGATCTTCATCCCCGCGCAGAACCGGAACACGACCTGGCTCGGAGGTGCCGCGCCGGGCATCGGATTCTTCCCGGCCGTTTCCATCAGTCCCTCGTTGAGGACACCGAACAGCTTCTCGACCTGCGCGTCGTAGGCCTTCTCGATGGCGTCCTGCATCCGCTTCGGGTCTGGAGTCATCATGTCCCCGCTGTCGGCGCTTCGGTTTCCTCGACCGTCGATGCGCCGTCCGGATTGTTGTACTTGTGAGTATGGGATTGCAATTCGACGGCGTCGGCCCCGCCATATCCCGCCGTGATCGAACCGCTGGTCTCGATGTTGCCCGCGTACACGCTGTGCCCGTCCTGCGCCGTGATGTTGCCGCCGAGCGCCAGCCCGCCGGTTATTTCCTGGTTCCCGTTTACCACGACGTTGCCGTTGATGACGAGCGAGACCCCGGTAGGGAGGTTGATGATCTGCTCCGTCGTCTTCAGGTTCCAGGAGAAATTAGCCGCCTTGTCGGAGATCACCACTCCGTCCGGTCCGTAGAGGCAGAGCGCGTTGTCGTCGATGGCCGGCTGCCACGCCTTATTTCCGATCGGTGTCCACACCAGCATCGAGAGGTTGCCGCGCGGGATCTGGTCCGCGACGCCGCCTCCTAGTCCAGACATGCCGCCGAGATAGGCGTCCGCACTCATCACCATCCCGGGACATCCGGCCTGGATCGGGACCCGGACGTACTCCGACCCGACGATGGGAACGGTGACGTTCGGCAGCGTGTAGGGAGACGTCAGCGCGAACTTGACCGTGACGATTCCCCCGGCCCGCGACACCACCGTCGCCGGGAGCGATTGGCCGAGCTTGGAGAGCGCGCCGGCGACCTTGCGGTTCGCGAACTGCTCCAGCGACCGGGCGAGAGGTGTTTTTTGTGCGCTGCTAGGAATCGGACGGACTCCTCACGACAGACCTTGCTGCGGGACCGCTTCGATGACCGAGACCCAGGCGTCCGCGGTCGGCTGGCGGAAGCGGCCGACATGCCGAAGGCTTACCACGTTGAACGCGCCTTGGAACGCGAGCTTCTGATTGACGATGTACGAGTTCGCCGCCGCCGTGTTGATCGTGAGCGTCGGCGGCAGCTTGATCTGCGACCACACCGCGAGGTCTGCGCGCATCACCGTCTTGATCTGGATGTTCGGCGATTCGATCCAGGTCGGCTGCCCGATGAGGTCGGTGTAGTTGATGGCAATGGTCGGTGCACTACTCTGATTCGTTCCGTCCGATACCGCTATCGTGTTTCCAGAGGGAAAGATGCTCACCCCGGCGTAGTTGGCCGTCTTAACCACGTCGAGGCTGGTCTGCCGGCAATACTGCGCGAGCTGCTCCAGCGTCGGGTAAGCCGTCACCTCGTCGTTCTGCCGCACGATGTTTGCCGAGATGTTGACGTTGACTGTGACGCCGGGAAACGCGGTCGAGAGCGCGCTTTGAAGCGCGGATGAGAGCGGCTGCCCCTTCGGCCAGTTGAGGACGATGTTTCTCGGCTTGGCGATCGAGCCGATTCCCCCGGGATTGCTCGCGCTCGCCGTCACCGGCTGAATCACGAAGTCAAGCGTCCGGTCGACCCCGATGTTGTTGCCGTAGCACTGGAGGATGTTGCCTTGGACGAGAAGGCCGGACTGAGCGGGGTTTGCCAGCGGAAGGCCCTTCTGCATCCCGCCGTAGATCGCGATGTTCTTCCCCGACAGATCGTTCGCCTGCGCGATCTCCTGGTTTGAAATGCCCCATACCCGCGCCATCCCAAAACCCTGCGAGGTCGCGACGTCGATCACCGGAAGATCGAGCTCGACGTCCCATGCCTCGGGAAGCGTCTTCCCGTTGACGAACGACGTATAGGTCGCGCCGCCGAGCAGGCCTTCGAACCCCGGCGGCGTGATCACGTTGCCGCTGCTCGGATCAGTCACGATGATCTTGTAATATCTGATCGAAGCCTCCCGTTAGGGCGCGATTTCAAATTGCTGGTTCGCGGTTCTGAAAACGAGGCTTGAGGCGAATAGTCCGCCGACCAGATTCACGTTGAACGACGCCGTTCCCGGCACCGTTGCCATTCCTGGATTAGTCGCGAGCGGATAGGTGAAGGTCGTCGGCGAAGTGACGAGGCACGGAAACGTTTCGTTGTAGCCGTCCGGCGAAGCGCCGGAGATTGTCAGCGTGACGATGCGGGCGATCTTGAACCCGTGCGGCGCCTGCGTCGTTGCGGTGACCTTTCCGCTTGCCCAGGACAGCGACGCAAGATTCTGACCGACGGCGGACCCTCCGATGGCACGGCAGACGATCAGGTCGCCGCTGAGGTCGTACACGTTGATGTAGAACGCGCCGACGGAATTGTTGCTGGATCGAAACAAGTTGGCGGTGACAATCACGTTGTATGGTTGCCCATCTAGTTGGGCCTGGAATTGAAACGGCGCGACTGCGGATGGGACGAAATCAACGTATGAGGTCATTGCGGCGCCCCCGCGAGCGGCGTGCCGACGTTCGTCCCCGCCGTGTCGGAGGCGACCGGCGCAGTGCCGACGATGCCCAGGCTCGGCGGTTGCCCGACCGTCGGCCCTAAACCGGACCACGCCGGCACACCATTGATCGGTAGCCCGTTCGAGATTTGAGACATGAGATTATTTTGTGCGGCGATCGCGGCTTGCAGCGTCAGCAACGGCTGCTCGAAGTCGAGCTGATAGGTGTTCTGCGCCTGAAGGCTCCCCGAGTTCGAGGTGTCCTTCATGTCGAGCATAACGCAGTTCGTGTAAAAGTAGGACGGCGTCGCGATCGTGTACGTCCCGCCCATCGTGTTGTGCTGCTTCAGCGTCGCCTGCAGGGCCGTGATCGTTGCCAGCTTCAGCGCGTAACCCCCGGGGTCCTTCACCGGGCAGATCATCCGCAGCGAGATCGCGAGCGGTTGCACGATGACCGCGTTTGCCGCCACGATCTGGTTCGCGAAAGCGTAGTGACCGATCTGCTGGTCGATGAGCGAGGAACCTGGCAGCGGGACGAAGTGGCAGAAGAAGTCATCGAAGTCCAAGTCGCCGCCGCCGGCGAGCAATCCTTCGGTGAAGTTCAAGGCCTCAGTAACGGCTATTATAGGTAACGCACTCCCCGGTATGAGATTGGCAATTCCGCCCGTCAAAATTATTGGACTGAGCTCAAAACTGAGGCGAAATGCAGCGAGGCCAGGAGAGATGCCCATTAGTTTTTCAGCCCGTTTACCGAGACGTTGACGTCCGCCCCGGCCTTGTTCTCGATGGTCACCACCGCGGGCGCGTAGCCGTCAAGCCCGCGTGCGCGGTCGACGTAGCGGCGCGTTTCCTCCGGCAGGGAGCGATGCCCCGGTCCGGCGCGGAGGTTCTGGTCCTCCCGCCCCGGCCCGGCGTTGTAGGCGGCGAGAATCTTCGCCGTGTCGCCGTGATATTTCTTCACCAGCATCGCGAGGTAGCGCCGCGCTACCGCCTCGTTGGTCGCGGGATCGAACAGTTGCTCGCGGTTCACCCCGTACATCGCGGCTGTCCCTGGCATGATCTGGTAGCGTCCGATCGCGCCGGCCGGACTGACGGCTTGATCGCCGCTCCGCTCCGATTGCTTTACCACTCCCATGAGCTGGTCCATCGTCATCGTCCCGCCGCCGATGCCGAAGATGCGGCCGAGCTGACCGAGAGCGGTAGCACCGCCGGCCGCGCGCTCCGCTCGAAGCTCTCCCGCCGTCTTGACGCCCATGTGATGAAGCTGCGCCCATTTTGCGCGATCGCCGACGTGCGCCCCGCCTCCCGTTCCGCCGAACCATGAGACGAACCGCCACACCGTCGAGGCGAGCTTGCTCAAACCCTCGACGAACGACTCGACGTTTTTCTGAAAATCCGGCGTCCCGATGTAGCCGGCGAACTTCTCGACCCCAGCGTCGAGCTTCTTGATCCACTCTCCCAAAGCAGGACTCGCCATGAACGATGCGATGGTCTTCTCGACCGATCCGGAAAGCTGCGTGAGGCCAGGAGCGAGCGGTGCCAATCCCCGAACGAAGGTGTTGAAGATCGAATTTCCGGCGTTCGTGAGCTGCGTCGTGAAGTCCTGCCAATTTTTGAGGACATCGGGCGGGACGTTGTTGACGCCGACGTTCCGCTGGTAGCCGCGGAGGAGCTGCGCGAACTCCTGCGGCGACGTGTTGCGCAAGCGCTCCAGGTCCTCCGGCGATACGAACTGCCCGAGCCGGCGGGCCTGGATGACCTGGCCGAACATCGCCGGGTTCGTGGTGTCGGCGATCCGCTTGAGGTTCTGCAGCAGAGCGACGGCGGTCTGCGCGGTGTCTCCGGCGAGCTGCTGCTGCGTCAGCCCGGCCCCGAGAAGCCCGACCCGCTGGTTGACGTCGAACTTCGCCCCGGCAACCGCCTGGAGGAACGATTCGGGGTCGACCAGCCGACCGAAGTTCGCCCCGAACGACTGCTGCGCGCCGTAGCCGAGCCCGAGGCCGAGGGACGATCTTCGCCCAGCGGCCGCGCCGTAGGCCATCCGGTCGATGCCGAACAGTCCCCCGAGGCCGAGGAGGCCGCCGACAACGCCGGTCATGGCGCCGATGCGGAATATAGATTGCGCGATGCTTCCCACGTTTCCGGCCACGCGCAGGGTGATTCGGTCGATGGCCGCCCATTTGGTGACGGTCGATCCAAGGGCCACAGGGATTTTTCCAGCTTCGATGGCGAGCTGGTGGGTAACCGTGACTTGGCGTTTCATGGTTTTTTCCGCTTGCGCCAAGCGGTCGTTGATGACCTTCCAAGCTGGCGGCCCGCGTTCGACGATCTTCTGCCACCGATCCATGATCTTGATGAGGTCGGCGACCTTAGAAAGATCGATGTCGATGATCGACTTCAGCGGCATCTTAGGTTGCCTTCTTCGCGAGCAGGGCGAGCAGCAGCCTATCACGCCACTCCTGCGCCGTCGCGTAGCGGAAGCCGTCGACCTCGCTCACGAACTCGGCGAAGCCCTCGCCGGCGCAAAAATCTATCGCGGCACCAACGCAGGTTTCCCGTCCACCATCGCATTCGCAGGTCCGGCATCGACGCTCGCAGTGGCAGGGGACTTCTCGCCAGAACTGCCGGTCGCGGTCGACGTCTTCAAGGAAGCGATGAACTCCGTAGAGTTCGACGGCGACGTTCGCGCACCCCACAGAGCGGCACCGGCCGACACTATCCCTTTGCGCTGCGCGCGCGGCAGCTCCGAGGCGCAGATAAAAAAAACGATGGCGTTCTCGACCTCCGCCTTGTCCTCCTCGGAGATGAACTTGCGGTCGACCGCCACGGCCAAGGGGACCGACTGCCAGCCGCCCTCGGAAGGCACCGCGACCGTGGTCAGCCGCTCGATCTGGTCGACGATCCCCCGCTTGACCCCGACTTGTCCCGCGTCGTCGTCCCAAGCCTTCTGTTCCTGCGCGATGGATTTCAGCATCCGCAGCGCCACCGACGGCCCGCCGAACACCCCGAGGCCGCGGCTGAAGATCGCCGTGTTGGTCTGCGCGAGAACCATCCAGTAGCGGTCGACGACGTCGGCGGGGAGAGGCGTCGAGTGCACGTAGGCGACGACCGGCGCTTCCATCACCGGCTCGCCGTCCTGCATGACGGGAAGGTTGTCGTCACCGAGCTTCGGGACCTCCTCGCCGTAGATCGGCACAACAAGATTCAATCTTTTGTCTATGCGCATGACAGAATCCCTGCTGATGCGCCGTCGCCCCATTGCGAATATGGCCACACGCGCGCCCCGCGTCCTTTGCCGACATAGCAAGGAATCAAGTTAGGCCGTCGAATCAAATAGACGTAGAAATTGTTTTTAGTTACGTTGGTCACATTTCAATCCCAGAGGGAATTATTGATTATGTACGCGCCGCGGCAAGTCACAGCGAATATCGGCGTTGAGCCATTAAAGAGAAGATCGCCAACGTTCTGGATGCTCATGTTTTCGAGCTGGAACTGAGACAGCCCAGTCGATACGTCGGGCCAGACAGTGCCTTCCCCAAGCAAAACACTATTCTCGAATTGATCCTTATAAGCATCCGCCAAGTCTTGCGTCTTCAGTAATGCAATCACTACCGAGACCGGCACGAAAGGCTCCGGCGATTGGACGATGCCGCTCATCGTCGGATGCTGCATCGACATCTCGCCCTCTAAACGAAGGTTGATGCCGTCGCGATCAAGGAACGAGGCCGTTACATTCAAGGCTGGGAAGTTTGCCCAGACGACGGAGCCGCGAATCCTGTTGATTACGCCCTGGTCCGTAAGTGGATTCGGCATTTGTTTTCAACTCCTTAGCCGGCGAAATTGCTCACCGTGACATTGACTTGAATGCTTTCGAACCCTCGCAGCGGCGTGTAATCGACCGAGATGCCGTTGTAGACCCCGTTGCCGTAGTCGTTCGGGTTCTCGATGACGTAGGACGCCAGCGGGTCGGCGTTGACCAGCGTGTTTGCGTTGTAGGTCCCGGCGTCGAGGGTCTGCTGCAGGTCCGCCGAGGAAAGCGTCGTCGCCTTGACGGGGTTCAGCACGAGGCCGACGGAGATGCCGTTGTTCATCGTCGAGACCGCCGCCCTCTGAAGGGCGTTGATGCCGAATTGGTTGTAGTCGATCGGGTTCTGCGGGTTGTTCGCGCCGTTGATGAGGACCGCGGTCAGCGACTGCGCGAGGTTGATCTGCGTGTAATCGACCGAATACCAGTACTTGAACGGGTTGCCGTCCTTGGTGTTGCCGCCCTGCATGAGGGTGTTCGAGATGCCGCCCTGCGCGCCGGTGCCGACCACGCTGATGTTCGCGGTGTTCAACGTCGTCAGCAGGGATTGGTTGCCCTGAAGCGGGAACTGGGTCACGCCGACGAGGAACGCCTGGTTGAGCTGCGTCACCTTGTTGGTCGAGGACGGCTTGTAGTTCAGCGTCACCTGGAAGGCGGCCGCCAGCGAGAACTCCGTCGCGGGGATGCCGGCCGACGTGTACTGGCTCTGGACCAGCGTGCCGAGGGCTGATTCCGCCCCCGGGTTCGAAGGCACTGCGTAGATCAGCGTCTCGGCGGTCGTCCCCGGCAGCGCCAGGAAGGTGCCGTTGTAGCCGGCGGGCAAGCATCCCGAGATCGTGAAATACTGTCCCGGCAGGACGCCGTGAGCCGTGGTCGTCGTGGCGTTGACATTCCCCGCCCCCGACCCGGCGCTGAACGAGATCGCGGTGAGCGCGTTCGCCGCCCACGCCCCGTAGGCCGGGGCCTCGATGAGGAGCAGGCAGCACTTCATCGTGCTGAGATAGTTCTGGTACGTCGCGAGCGTGGTCGTGACGAAAAAGTAGGTCTTCGACGTCGTCGCGTTGAAGTTTCCGAGCATCGCCAGGAACGAAGCGTTCGCGTCCCAATATCGGGGAACGAGGAACGAGTAAAACGTGTTCGGGTTCGCCGTGATCCAGGCCGTCAGGAAGGTCACGCCGTCGGAGGCGTTGCCGGGGCCGAGTTCTAAGACGGAGACCGCCTGCGCGGAGCCCTGCGCGAAGAACGTGGTCGCCATCGCGAGCAGCTCGGCGACGTCCTCCTCGGTGTAGGTGCCGGGGGTGGTGTTGCTGCCGGGAGCCGAGGGCACGACGTAGACGAAGGTCGAAGCCCCGGTGATGGAGCAAAGGAACGTCCCGTTGTACCCGGACGGTGACGCCCCCGCGATGGTCAACTCGATCGTGTCCCCGGTGGCGAAGCCGTGCGGGACGGCCGTGGTCGCCTGGACGTTGCCGCCGCCGAGGTAGCTCAGCGAGGCGAGCGCCAGGGCACCCTTGAGCAGCGGCGTGAGGCTGGAAAGCTGCGTCAGCAGCGAGATCGTCCCCGGCGACGTGTTCGTCGACCCTTGGGAGATCAGCGCGCCCTTCTTTTGGAGCGTCGGCGGCGCCGGCGCTACGAGAACGTTGACGTTCACCGCCACTATGGGATTTGACATTTGCGGCCTTCCCTTCGGCTAGAGGAGCGAGCCGCGAATCAGCGGTAGCAGACCGAGACGATCTGGCCGGTGCCGAGGACGAGCGTGATGCCGGTGAAGCAGGGGAAGTTGAGCGCGATTGGCCCCACCGTCTCCGGGATCACCGCGACCTCGTTCGCCGTCGTCGCCGTGGCCGTCGAGGCAGCATCGTTGATCGTTCCGGTGCCGGATCCGGCCACCAGCACGTTGATCGAAGCGATCAGGCCAGCGGCGGTTTTGATGACCTGCGAGGAGTTGACATAGTTGACGGTTTTCGTGCCGTCGCGATAGTCGAGGGTCTGGATCGGGCCTTGCGGCATCGGAAGCTCCTCATGTCGTCGGCGCGAGCGCCGCGGGGTAGGGGTTCAGTCTCAGAACTTCATCGGCGACCGCCATATCCCCTGCAACGGCGTCTCCGGACCCGGCGATGATAATACGGTGCGAAAAATTCCACCAGTGCATTGATGTGGCGCCCCGGATCGCCCAGGAAACGATTTGAGAAACGTCAAACGGCCGCTCCCCGGTGTCGTAGGTTTTTCCCTTGGCAGAGATTTCCGCGATCGAAAGCTCGTCGACGTCGGTGACCAAATGAATCTCGTCGGTGCGGTAAGCCTCGATGAGGTTCAGGTCGATCGAGCCGTCGAAGGGAGTCCTGCGGTCCTTGATGATAGCGAGGGGGTGAAGGTGGAAGCCGCGCAGGACGACGTACCCGCCTTCCCGGAAATAGACCGTGCAGGGATGGGTCGTTTTCCCCGTCCCCCAGAAGAAGTCCCGGGTGATCGGGTGGGGATGCCGAATCGCCCACGAGGCCAGCGCGCGCGCCGGCAGCGGCGGCGGAAAACGCGTCCAGGGCCGAATCAGCGTGCGCGTCCCGCCGCAGACCACCGCCTTCTTGCCCTGCCGAAACCGGCGCTCGATCGCCGCGAAGGTCCCGGTCGAGATCATGATGTCGGCGTTCAGGAGGACCACCCGGTCCAGCTCCCGGGCGTCCTCGATGCCCCTGGCGTGGCCCTCGCAAAGGGTCTGGAAGACGAACCGCTTGGTGGCCGGCGTCGGGACCAGCGTCAGGTCTACCCCCTCCAGCGCCCTAGCGACGGCCTCCGGCTGGTCCGTCTGGACGACGTAGCGAACCTCGACCGTGTTCGCGAACTCCTGCCGGAGCGCCTCCAGGGCGGCTTTGTGGGTACGCAGGACGGGGCCGAGGAAAAGCCGACAGTAATCATCGCCCCAGGCCGGGACGACCACGATCATGCGCCTGCGGCCCATCTCCCCGGTCAGCATTCCATGTTCCTCTTGAGCGCCGCCTCGTACCCCGGCGCCACCGGCCGCGGCCCCGGTGCCCGGTCGAACAAGGCGACCACCGGCTTGAGCGGCGGGACGACCCCGAAGGCGGTGCCGAACCGCTCGTCGTTCACGTAAGCCGTGGCGGTGAAGGCAACCTCGATCCGCAGCGCCAGAACGTCGCCCTCGCGGAGCCGGCGGGTCGATTCGCCGAACGTCAGCGCGTCGTCCTCCAGCGTGAACCCGACCCCGGTCGGCATCGCCCACGCCTTCGTCTCCGCCGCGAAGCCGGCGAACAGCGACAGCCCGGACAACCGGTTGAAGCGGAGCCTGATCTGGAAGACGTCGAGCGGACCCGCCTTCCACCGCAGCCCGCCGAAGCCGACGATCTCCAGCCCGCAAAGCCTCATCGTCTCGCGGACCTTCTGCGCGTCGGCGACGATCCGGTGAACCTCCGGCTCCTTCGGGTCGTCCGCCGGAACCCCGACGAAGAAGTCGTAAATCTTGACGAACGAGCCGACGAAGTCCGTCGGCGGGACGAAATGCCAGTCGGCCGCAGTGCGACCGCGCGCTTGGTAAAACACGCTCGACTGCTGGTCGAAGAAGTGCGCGCCGAGGTAGGGCGGCTCGAGGACGCCCGTCGGGTCGGTGATCATCGCACCACGATCCCGTAGCCCATCGGCCGGTCCGACGGCGTGATGAACTCGATGCTTTCCCGGAAACCGCCTTCCGCGTTTAGATCGCGCCAGAACCGCCCCACCCCGTTCGGCTTGCCGTCGCTCATCCAGGTGTCCGGCGCGGAGACGTCGTGCAGCGCCACGATGGGAGCCAGCCAGTGGTAATCCGTCCAATCCGCCGAGACGCCCGCATAGGTATGGTCGCCATCGATGAAGACGAGATCGTAGGGGCCGTTGAGCTTCGCGACCGCCGCTGCTTCCTTCGACCGCGAATCGTAAAGCATGGTCAGGACGTCGTACCCGAGGCCGCGAAGCTCGGCCGCTGTCCCCATGAGGCTTTGCGCCTTCTCCTCGCTCTCCGGCAGGTCGATCGACATTCCGAACGACGGGACGGGAAGGTTCGCCATCACCGCGTAGAACGATTCGCCCCACCTGGAACCGATCTCAAGATAGCGGCGGACGCCCCGTTCCTGGCAAAAGCGGACGAACCGCTCTAGCTCGTCTTGGTGCTGGTAGCGGCCCGGCGGGCGCAGGCGGAGCGACATGGTTCACGCCAGGGCGCAATCGCCGTCTACGTCACCGTGATAAATCGCATACTCGCCCCCGAGCTTTAAGCCCAGCGTGAGCGGTTTCGCGCTACGCACAGTGCCGTCGGGCAACACGACAATTTCCTCATCCGATTCTGGCGCCGTCAGCAGCTTAAATGCTTCGTCCGATAATTCGCACGGCACCATCTTGAAGCAGGGCTTGCCCTGGTAAGTGACGAGATATTCTTCGCGGTCCGCTCGCACCCTGAAAGCATATTCTCCGGGCGACGCGCGCAACTCCATCATCGTGATTATTTTCATGGCTGAAGTCTCCCTGTTGAAGTGTCGATGTTAACCGACGACGCCCTACACCACCCCGTTGACGTAAAAGTTGGGGACCGCCTGCGAGATGATCTGGACCGCGATGTCGTTCATGCGCACTAGGCGGCGCCCTTTTCAAAATCGTCCCACGCCACATCTTTCGCGTTCGCTGCTTGGCGAGCTTTTGTGAACTGTTGGACGTATCGCGCAGCGCGGGCGCGCTTTCGTAATAGCGCCAAAGCAGCAGTCCCAGTAACTCCGAGATCGCGTTTGATATAAGTTAGCTGATATAGTTTCCACTGTTCATTCATTGCGATCTCCGCATCACGGCGGCGTCTGGTTTCCCATCCATTATTTGATGTATTTCCATTTTTACGTCTCCTCTCCCATCCTCTTTTCGCGCGGTCTACACACAATAAATGACCTTCCGGTGTCGAAAGTGATACTTCGAGCGCGGCGCCAATCGCCTTGCGGTGTTTCTCAGATTTGGGGCCGCTAAAGTTTATAATTGCGGCAGCAATTGTATTCGGATGAGACGGCTGCCCTATTTTAGAAGCGGAAATTGCCGCGCGCCATTCAGGCGGCCTAGGTCCAGTGTTGCGCCCGCGTCGTTTTTCTCCACCAAGACCTATTCGTCTGCGAGCCTCTTTTGAAAGAGGAGCGCGACCTACAATTCCTTCGCCGCCATCTGTTAAATTCATAAGCGGGCCATGACGGCCACGGCCGATAGCCGCAATTAATGCAATTTCAGTTTTGCAAGCCTCCGCATTCGTCAAATTCTCGCGGAGTTTGATTCGAGGCAGCTTTTTTCCTATTGCCGCAGCCTCTTTTATTAACCGTACAAGTCTCCGATTCGCATGACGGCCGGCAATGGCATCGGCCTCATGCTGGAGCCAACGGCGCCCCTGTCCTTTGCCGATATAGCACGGCGAGGCATCAAGCCGAAAAATCACATAGACATAGAACCGTCTCTCATCAGGTCGGCTTGCCATTGATGTAAAAACTCGGGATCGAGGAGCCTATGATCTGCTGAGCTATATCGTTCATTCTATGTTGTAAATAGCTGATTTCCCACTCAATCATTTTCTTCTGCGCGATGATCCCCAGCTCCGCCTGCGTCCGCTTCTCGTCCCGCACCACCGGCATGTTCATGATCCCGAACGGCGCGAAGTCGACGCTGTACTGGTAGACGGCATCGACGAAGTCCAAGGCGTTGAAGTTCCGCGTCCCCCACAGCGTGATCTTGACGGTCTCCGCGCAGAGCTGCGTGTGGGTCGAGGTCTTGGGGTCGATGGTCGGAGCCGACGCCAGCGCGTGCGTCGAGTCGGGCGGGATGTCGACCGTCCCGAACGGCGGCGGAAAGTTCTGCGGCGATAGGAACGACGGGAAAAGCGTGATGCCTAGCGTGTTGAACCCGTACACCGGGTTGCGGCCGTTCAGCGCCAGCCAAGCCGGAAGGCTGTTCGAGACGATCACGTTCGTCGAATCGAAGCCCTGAAGGTTGTCGACGATCTGCGGTTCGGTGTCGGCATAGATCGCGAAGCCGACGTAGTGGAATAGATCGGCCTGCATGTAGAACGACGACCGGCTTGAGAACGCGAACCGCTTGCCCTCGAACTCGCCGATCCACATCGTGTTCGGCTCAATCGCGGAAAGATCGTTGATCGGCTCCTCGGCGGTGAAGACCATCCGCTCGGCGGAATAGAACTCGCCCGGCTCCTGGCGGAGATCCGTCGCGTAGTGCAGCGACCCTTTGGCGATGAAGGTCGTCGCCGGCGCGATCTGCTTCGATTGGTCGTTGAAGCCGGAGAATCGGCTGTTGATCAGCAGCGAGTTGTATAGCGCCGACGGGCTGACGATCTCGGAGTTGACAAAAAACACATACCCATCGAGAGGCAGCACGAGCCGGACGTACCGCGTGAACACAATCTCCTGAACCCGCGATAACGCTTCGACCCCGACCGCGAGGTCGGCGGCCATCGGGTTCTTCGCGGTGAGGGCTTCCGTCGCGCCGGCCATCTAGTCCACCCACGCCATCATAGATGCCTGATACAAGCCGGTATCGATGAACGAAACTCTGCGTGCGCGTCCTTTGGTATAGCCGCTTTTGAAACGATGGCTGACACCTTCCAACGCGGCTTGCGTCGGCACTCCGGGATAGCCGATCTTTTCCATCTCCGCGTCGGAAAGAAATTTCTTCATTCGGTTCTCGATCTCCGACGTCGCCGTCCCGAACGGGT